>Ga0209184_1000040_pt1 | contig 165226 bp, 147 predicted proteins | sample EN8Hudsemesocosm_2_FD_184627 | JGI IMG/M metagenome (GOLD analysis project Ga0209184, IMG submission 184627) | Methane-oxidizing microbial communities from mesocosms in the Hudson Canyon - EN8C Hudson Canyon (SPAdes) (version 2) | ecosystem: Environmental > Aquatic > Marine > Cold seeps... | reverse complement strand
CTAATGATTTTAAATAATAATATTGTTAAATTCTAACATATATAAGGATACTTTATAATGCTGAGCTTGCAGGAGTAGACGTATTAATTCTGGTTGTTACTCAACTTGACTGGCTTCTGCGCCACCACAGCGGTCATTCATGTAATTGTATTAACCATGACTTCAAAGTTCGCTTACCTGACCTTTAGATCTAACCTTTTTGCTATACATTTTCTAACGAATTGCTGTTCTCATGTTGCTAACGCGCCTCAGTAACACCAATACACCTTTATTTTTCTTATATTTAGGTAAATACTTTTATAACGTAAGATAATCCTGAAATAATAAGTAAATAAATAGATGATAATATTGAGAACACCTTTACATCACTTAGATGTGGGTAAACATTTTTATAACATGTAACAACCCAAAAGAAATATGAAATGAGCATAAAAATCGTCATGACTACAATATAAATCGCCCAAGACACAATCACAAATGGTAGTAAGCCAGACAAAAGCCAAGCTAATATATAGTTTTTATCGTCTTTAAATGGATTTAGTATTACAGGAAATGTTAACGCAGGAGTATTCGTGTTTATTTTTATGCACAATTTCGTTAGCCAATAAATGAAATTTCCTTGTAGCCAAAAATAGAAAGCAACTGAAAAAGCATAGCCCCCTATGATAATGGGTACTGGTGCTCTTCTGCTTGGTTGCAACATAGTAATAATTAATGCGCAGACACCCATACCTACAAGAATCAGGATGAAAGATAATAAATACAAAGGAATAGATCTTAAGCCTTTGTCAAAGAAATTAAAACTGAATGTTATAGACCGTTCAAACTGGACGATTAGACGGTCACCGAACAAAAGACCTACCCCAAGAACAAAACTTAAAATATAAAAAAAAGGCTCAATAGATAAAAAGAATAAAACAGGTAATAATTTGAAGAATTCTATCACTGTAGAAATGTACAATTTTAAAATATATTCCATATTTTTATTCTTCAAATCCTCATTAAAGTTTATTCATTAAAGCTCTAATAATGAATTTAGTTTATGATGACATTTTCTTCCAATTATCGGTCAAAATAATTCAATAAACTGAATGTTATTTAATTAAAGTAAAACAAAAGCCACTCAATCTGAGCATTATTGATACAAAATCTAATCCGAATTGAATATAAAGGCACATTGGCTAATTTCCACTGTGTGGCAAAAGTTAGTGTTATGAGATGGAACCCCACAGGCCGCTTTGAGCTTATTGCTGCCTCACAAGCGAACAACGAGTTTCGGTTTACATTATCTTATAAATGCGCACGCATTCACAAAAGTTCAATGACCTATTTAATTCACAGTTGATGTTATCAACTTTAAAAATCACAAAAAAAGTTCAATAATTGAAATACAACCTCTACTATTAAATAACCCAGTCCTCTCAATAATCTCCTTACCTAAATGTCATTTTGAAATTATTTTCAAAAATATTGTCCCCCTTTGAAACTGTCATTTAGAGACAAAATCAACATTGTAAAACCATTTTACTTTATTGTTTTTAAATAAAATTCAGCATTACGATTTAATTAACATATAAATATATATTATTTATTTCAAAGACTTAAGAACAAAAACATCCCTTGACCTTTCAAGAAACTCACTACATAGTTATGTAAAAATGACTCACAGGTAGTTTAAAATGAAAATAGGAAAAAACGATAAAACAGTCACTTTAATAAAAGCTACAAAAGATGGTTTGCTTAAAGAGTCAAAAGTAATTCAAGGGAAAATTTCTTTATTAGCCACTATAGTTGGAACACTTAAATTAGCTGAAAACATTTTTTTATACATAACTTCTGGTATTTGTAATCAGGAATTCAGGCTAACTCACCTTAATACTGCTATTAAGATTCTAAAATATCACTATGAACATAAACTTGGTGAAGAATCAAAAAACTTATCCGCCTTTCAAAATTCTCTAGTAGAATATTTTGAATCTGTAAAAAGAAATGGAAAGTTACCTGCTCATTTAGCTAGTATTACTAAGAAAATTTATGCGTATTTCCTGTCAACAAACTACTTTATTCAAGGTGAAGACTCCAGAAAATTTAATATTTTTGATATATGCCCACAAAACAGAAATGATGTTACTACTCAGTTGAAGTTAGCTCTTAGTTCGACATGTCCAAATAATGAAATTTTAAATGCCACAAAATTATTTATCAGATCAAAAAATGTCGAAAAAAACTATCTAAGAGTTTTTGTAAGTGCATTTAACGAAATTTCAAAAATCGATAATAATTGGTCAAAAGATGCTATTGAGCAAGGTTTAAACAATTTCCGCGACAGCTATGACACTGAACTAGGTTCAATAAATACTAAATATCATGAAACTAGTCGTGCGATTGAGCTATTTCAACATTTGAAAAACATTGGTTTACTAGATAAACATGTTCGCTTAACCAGAAACATTAAGAAGCCTAACAAGTCAAGCCTGATGCGAAATACCAACCCTACGATATCTTCAATTAACATTGATACTGTAAATAAAGAAAAATCTTTATCTTCTGCCAAAACACTTATCGATGAATTTTATGCTGATTTGACTCATAAGCTTGATTTATTAGTAACAACAGCAAAAGAAATAGTTTTCTTTTATTACAAAATATATCAACTTTCTTTAAAAGAAAATAAGCAAGATAGTGGGCTTGAAAATGATTTGATATCTGCCATGCACGTTATCATAACAGATGAAATGGGAATCAATCCTACTTCTCTATACAACCTAAAAGTTAAGGTAGATAAAAAACTAAAAAAATCTAAAAATGAATTTATTAAAATAGAAGACGATGGAACAGTTAGAGTCAACATTATTAAATGGAGACAAAGAAGACTTCAGAAAAGAACAACAGATGCTTCTGTTCTTATCTCGTACAAAGATTTAGATTTCAATGATATTAATGCATCCTTTTGTCTTCAATTTGCCATTGAGTTAACTGAATATGAACGTATTAAATTTAACACAAACTTATTATGGATAAGAAAATCAAAACGTTCCTTGAGAAAAAACAACTCTTTTGATGGTGATTTCAGAGTATTTTGTAATAAAAATCTACCGCAAGAGTTTTCATCACTAAAACCAACACTCATGAGAATAAGAACCTCAAGAGCTATAGAAATTTACATTAGAACAGATGGTGATGTTGTCGCATCAGCTACTTACCTAGGAAATAAAGTAAAGACGACATTAAGTACTTATATACCATTATTTTTACAGGAAATTATGTACAGAAGAAAGATCTCAGTTTTTCAACACATCTATTTGATATTGGCCACAGCTTTAGAACCAGAAAAACTAAAATTGCTAGGTATGTCACAAGAATCCTATGACAAATGTATCCTTGAGATTTATGACAACAAAGACTTTGGTGGCCCACTTTTCGAAAAGTTAAAGCCCATTGTTCCAATAGAAGAAAAAGTTGAATATGAATATTTTTTTGTATGTTCCGTAGAGAACTTTGCCTTCATCATTAACTACTTAAAACATAAAAAAGATGATGGCAGCGAATTTTACACGGTTTGCAAGAATGCATTAAATAAAGCCGTTTCAGGCTCTATTCAACACAAAAAAATGATTAGAGATGCTGAGTTATTGCTTGAAAGTAGAGGTAACAGTCATGAATAAACATTCTACAGCTATTGAGAAAAATATCACTGAACCGCTTGCAGAAAATGGACCTAGCTGGATTGCAAATGATATAAAGGATCCATTTTGGAATGTGGCAAAATTAGGGAAAAGTGTTGAGGTAGACTCAAACACTCCAAAAGCACACTTAACGAAAATAATATTCAGTAAAACAATAAGCGCTTTCGGCTTACTAACACACGAGATTTACTGCAATATATTAACTGATTTAAAGCAATGCCTAAAAAACACATTCGAAAGCGGTTCAATAAGTAAGCCATACCAATTGGCAAGCACAAATCGAAATATCATATCATTTATTGTCTCTGTCAATGAAAATAGAGAGCTTAATGATTTACCACCAATTTTAGCGTTAAATCAAATTACAGAAGAAGATTTTTTTGATTTCATACAGTCATTCCAAACTACTGCGGAACAGTTTTATGCTGTTGTTGATGAATTGCAACTTCTTACACATCGACCCACGAATAAAGATTGGAAAAATATTAATTCAAGATTACAACTAAGAACCAAAACTTTTTCAATAATTAAAGCTCGAATAAAAACAGCTAAGTTGAAAGAGTTGTACATATCCAATAGCAGTGAAAAAAAAGAATTTGATGATGCAAATGTATCTAAAAGTATTAATGAATTAATAATAGTAAACAAGAAAACAGTACAAAATATCACTTCAGACATAGAAAATTTATTTAATAACTCTCAAGATCTAAAATTCCCGATTAATTTCTCTCCTTATAATAGTCTTGGTGGTGAAGAAGGTTTAGCAACGTTATTTGATGGTTTTCAAAACGAAGTAAAAACATCAGCAATGCCTTTAGAAACGGCTTTTCACCTGATATCACAATCAATGAAGTTCCAGATGAATTATGGACCATCATTGCTGAAATATTTGAAAGACATAGATCTACATTATAAAAATAGAGCTAAACATTTCGCCAAAAGTACGCTTTTAAAGGAGTGTAAGACAAGAGAGCGTTTATTTCTTGAAATAGAATACCCTGAAGAGTTAATTAGCCTAAATATTTGTATATTAGGCTTAGAGCACGAAGTTAAAAGAGACACCTCGCCAAAAGGCTCTATAAGCCTAGTGAATGCGATACAGTTGCATCTAGCATCCATGTACATACTTCTGCTTGCATACTTGGCAACAAGAGAGTTTTCAATTCTCTTGTTAAAAAGAAACTGTTTTGAGCGGTCACCTCTTGATGGTTTATGTGACGTTAAATTCAAGCAACAAAAAGCATCTACTTTTAATCTATTAGAAACGATTCACCGTCCCATCCCAGCTCAAATATATGATTTGGGGTTACAGTACTGTGGATTTTCACAATACTTAGAGGAACGATATGGGATAAACCATGATGATGAGAATAGCTATTTATTTACTAACTTTCACAACGCAAAAAAATTGATCACCCGACATTTTTGTCCATTAGATGATGATTTTATTCCTGAGCATTTATACTCAGATACGATGCAATCATGTCTAAACTATTTCAGCGATTGGTCAGGTGTCCCCCTAATTGATGGAAAACGTTGGTATGCAACTGAGCACCAATTTAGACGTTTATTTGCAATCCTCTATTTTAGTTTGACAAATGAAGAAGGTATTGAAGAATTAAGTTGGTTCTTAGGGCATGAAAATTTAGAAATGACTTTTGGGTATGCCGAAATACACCCAAACACTGAGTGGATGGATGAAGCAATAATTTCAATAGCTAAGCGAGCAGCAAAAATAAATGAAAATTTGAACGTTGATAATGCCATTGACAATATAGTAGAGCTAGCAAAAGAAAAGTCTATTAAATTAAACCTTCAGCTTGAAGACGTTGTTTACCATGCAATAAACGAAAGAATTAAAAATACAGGTGAAGAGGTTCATTTTAATAGATGTGATGACAAAACAATCTATTTCTATTTTACTGACGGGTCTAGCAATGCCTAAGTATGAAAAAGGAGAAACATCTCCTGAAAATATCAAAAACAGTGTAAAAATAACTAATAGTATAATTTCAAAAACTAAATTATTAAATGACGCTTTAAAGTTAGATAAAATCCCTTGTTACATACCATTAAATGCCAAGGGAACAAAACTCAATATTGGTGATGTTCACTCTTGGGAAAACAAAGAATTAGAAGTGTTCAAATATACTGTAAACACAGCAAAAACGGCAAAAAATGAACCTTTCTTGAATAAACTTTTAGATGCAATTTATAATTTTAATAAGAAAATACCAGAATGGAGGAAAATAGGAAGTGCCGAAGAAAAATCTAAAAAGAAAAGTAAATATAAGACTAGAAGTGACCTAGAGTTCGATGTAAAAGAACTAGAATATACCATTGAAACGTTAAATGATGTCGTTGTTGAAGTGTTTAGGGCCTATGAACAGTTAAAAAGCTTTATAGTTACCCAGCATTTTGATAATAAGCAATACCATAAAATTTTGAAATCCCATTACCATGTTAATCCAAAAGACAGGTTAAAATTGGTAGAATGAGTAAAATATTTGTCGCCAAATCACCGGGGCTAGATTTTCTTAAACTAAAACCTAATGATAAGTTTAAATATCCATTTTTATTAAATGGGGACAATTCATTTAATTGGGAGGCTAACCAGTACATATTAAAATATGGTGGTGGCCCACTAAGCTACGGTGTTCGACCTCAGCCAAATACTATAGTAGATCAAACTAGCAGCCTTAATATATTGTTTAATTTTATAGAAACACTTAAAAATGTCAGCGTTTACAATTTTAATGATGAATATTTTTATGATTATATCTCACACTTAAAATTACGAAATATAGAAAATGACACTATAAAAGGCCATGCAAGAGTGGCTATTGATTACTTTTTTTATTTACAAGAAAAGCACAGTGATTTATTTTTAATCACACATAAAACATCTAATGCCGATAAATACTTTATACACGTAACAAAGGAATCTTATAATTTTGGTGGTAAAGTCAACACCTATTTTGACCATCAATCTTTTAAAGGTTTAGTTACTATTCGGGAAGAAGTCGAATATATAAGAGATGATGAATTTATTGATTGGCTTGATGCTATTCATCACACTACAGAACACCCTATTCCATACAAACTGCTAGTATTAAGGTGGGAATCGATTAGCTATTTGCTAGACGCAACAGGGTCAAGAATTAGTGAGTTATCGGATATTACTCGCAGTATGATAAAAAAAGCTTACGATCCACTGGCAAGTGCTGACGAAGAAAGTAAGTTAAACGCAATACCAATTAAAAAGGGAAAGTATAAAGGCGAAAAACGAAGTGTCCCAGTTTCTAATGGCACATTACAGCTAGTTATGAGTTATATAAATCTCATTGAAGCGCAATGGCCAGACATGAAGCATGATAAGCTTTTTGTGAATGTAGATAATGGTAAACCGCTGACAAAAAGTTATTTAAAAAACTACACATTAAATGTGATAAAGGAAAGTAAATATGCCGATAAGCTAGCACACTTAAACAATCACTCTTTTAGACACCGATTCATCACGCTGAATGTTGCAAAAGAACTTAGAAGCTATAATAGCGGTGCTGTATTTGTCAATGTACTAAGAGTAGCCATGTCTGCCGTTAGAAAGCTAACATTACATGCTTCTAACTCAACAATGGAACAATATGTACACTTAGCCCAACTATATAATCAAAAATTCACTTTAGGCACAGAAAGAGTAAGCAGCATAGTTAGGACTGAAATAACAAAGTTGAAAAGAATCGTTCAAAAATATGAAAATAACAAAATTTCTAATGATGAAGCCTTAGCTAGCTTATCAACTATAATTAATGGGATTTGAGTGACATAGTAAGTTCAATCCCTACAGGTGGCAATTGTAGGACAAAAATAGCAGGGTTTAATTGTTAATAATCCACACGATCAACTAAGACTTTACCGCGCCACTGAGCTAGATACATTGAACCGTATGACTCATAAGATTCAATATTTAAAGCAACGTCTTCCGATAATGATTCTTTATATTTTTCGCTCCATTTCAATAAATGATCTAAATTTTCACTATCAAGTTCAACTTCATTTTTGAAGTGATTGTGTAAATGTTTAAATCTATCTATAGGATTGGGATGTGACTTTAGACTACTCAGTTTATATTTCTAATATTTTTTGGTTTGATTGTTCCACTTTGAAAATAATTAAAAAAAATTTCTGATCTAAATACATCTTTTGTGTATTAAAAACATATTACCAAAAAATAAAACCTCTTATTTTTCAGTGATTAATATTTTTTTTGATTTAATTAATATATACATATATATTAATTAAATCAAACACTTATAATTATCAACCCCTTGCTTTTTCTGTTTTTTTCCTTCATAGTTTTTACAAATAAGTGAAGGGAACAAAATAAATGCTGACAGGAAAAAACAAAAGAACAGCCCTTAAAGATGAAAGAATATACAGGGAAACACCTCTTCCCCTAAGCGACGATGAATTTCTTGATTGGCGGGATGTTATTCACCACACAACCGAGCACCCAAAACCAGATAAGTTACTAATATTAAGGTGGCAATCGCTAGCCTACTTATTAGATGGTACAGGGTCAAGTATTAGCGAATTATCTGATATAACACGTAGTATGATAAAAGAGGCATACGAGCCTCTATTGAGTACTGATGAAGAAGTAAACCTAAAATCAATCCCTGTTTACAATGGAAAATTTAAAGGTCAACAGAGGTGTGTTCCTATATCTAATGGAATTTTACAATTAGTTATGAGTTATATAAATCTACTTGAAAAAATGTGGCCAGAAATCGATCATGACAAACTTTTCATTAATGTAAATAATGGTGAACCTATTAAAAAAAGCTACTTAAAAAATTATACATTGAATGTGATAAAAAACAGTAAATATGCACAAAAACTAGCACACTTAAACCATCACTCATTTAAGCTTCGTTTCATCACTCTAAGCGTTGCAAAGACTCTCAATAGCTATAATAGAGATGCAGTATTTACCAACATTCTAACAGTAGCCATGTCTGCTGTTAGAAAGTTACAATTACACGCCACAAATTCAACTATTGAACAATATGTTCACCTAGCTCTAACATATAATAAAAAATTTAATCTAGGTACTGAAAAAAATTAGTAGCGTAGATAAGAACTAAAACAGCAAAATTTAATCGAATTGAATTGTTCAAAGGTATGAGAATAATACAGAGTTGAGTTTGTGCTTGAGTTAAGATTAAAACTAACTAAGAGAGTCAAAAACTATGGATACAAACCAAGATATAGATAAATTACTTAAACAATTATTAATATCGGGTGAAGAGCAAGTTCACGATATTTGTTTTTTTATGCTTAATAGTGGATTACGTTTAGCAGAAATAATTGATATCAAATTTTCTCATATTGACTTTATCACGGGGACATTAAAGATCGGAATGGCTAAAATAAATCTACCAAATATAGAAAAAGTTAACATTACGCTAAATCATAAATCTTTAACACTATTAGAAAAAATTCGCGATAAATATCCAAACGATAAATGGGTATTTCAATCGAGAAAGAGTAATAATCAAAAAAATAAACAGCCTCATAGTTTGAGCCGTCAATTAGTGATTAATACAATTAAGCAAGCTAATCAGTATTTGGAGCAGAAACTAAGTTTCAATTGCTTCAGACACGCTTATGCAACATCTTATTTTTACGATACTCTTTGTGTTAAAAATTCTTTAGAGCATGAAAGTATTAACGCGACATTAAAGTATATTAAAAAATAACGTTATATTATTTTTAATGAAATGAATGGTCAATTTACAGTAGCTTGACTGCTATAAAGTTTCTCTTTCAAATAACATTAGACAAACCAGAGGTAACTGCACGGATTTGCCCTGTCGCTGTTGCACGTAAATTGCCTGTTGTACTGAGTTTGGAAGAAGCCAAGCGTTTATGTCTCGTGCTATTTAAAGCAGCTTTATGGTAACTCAAGAGCATCGTACTTTTTGAATTTAGCTCAGCTTGAAGGGCTATATCAATAAGTGATTTATGTGTACAAAATGTTTGAGATAGGTTTAGATAACGATTCAATGGCCACATTTAATTACAAAGAACAAAAGTATAGCAAGGATTAATATGAGTAAAGAAATTGAATATAGCCCTCATTTTTATTACGCAAAAATCAGAGAAACATCAAAATATAAATATCAACACGCAGGTTTTTTTCCCGTAAACCAAGATAAAGAAAGAATTGGCAGGTGGATAGGAAATGATAATGTATATCCTGAAGCTGAAATATATTTGTTTGAATTTGATCCTAAAAATGGATTTTATCAATTTAGTAATTTAGACAGAAACAAAAAATCACAGCATTATTCTTTACAAGATTTAATAAAGATGGGGTTGGATAAGCCTAATCTAGAAGATGGTGAGTGGAGAAACCAGTATTAGCAACATTGATTTATTGTAAGCTCTATTATGAATAAATAGGTTGAATAATAATCTAACTAACCTCAGATCGATTTAAGCATGTACCATTGAATTTTCCTCTAAGTCACTAATATTGAGCTGTGGATTCTTGTCTTTTAGGCAATAAGCCACAAGACCACCAACGTAATCTCATTGGGTATTTTTGTCATTGATTTATTGATGATAGAACTGGTGACATTCATTTTCAATAACTTGTGTTATATCTTTGGTATGTGTCTATATGGTTTTCACACTTTCTCTTCTTTTACTTAAGCTAAAATCCCCGCAGCTAGACTGCGAATTTTCTATGTAGATGACATGTCTATAGTTTTTCGCAAATCGCAAGAAAATAATGGCAACTTAGTTGTGCTCAAAGAAGAATTAATATTTCAAAATTGAGAGTGTTTATCGAGTTCAACTGAACACCCGCGTATCGACTGCCAGAAAGTACCTACTTTCATTATCTTTTAACCAGCCTATTAAAGCATTGTTGAGATAAGTCATTTAATTCAAGTATTGTCGCAATTGTTCAAGACATATTAATTATCGATCTATAATCTTCTTCAGACTTTTACCATTAAGGAGGCAACGCCTTGAAATTTAAATACACGATACTTTATGTTGATGATGTTGTTGAAACATTCAGTTTCTATGAAAAAGCTTTTGGGCTTAAAAAGAAAATGCTCCATGAGAGTGAAGAGTATGGGGAATTAGATACGGGCAGTACGACACTTTCATTCTCCTCTCTCAAGCTCATGAAAGAACTAGGAAAAAACCCAGCTAAACCTAACTTAAAAGCTCCCACGTTTGAGATAGCTTTTGAAACAGATAATGTAAAGACGGCACTGTCTAAAGCGCTGGAGGCGGGAGCCTCACTCGTGCAAGACGCTACAGATATGCCTTGGGGTCAGACAATAGCTTATGTAACCGAGAACAATGGTTTTTTAGTTGAAATCTGTACGCCTGTAGCTTCTCAGGCATAGCCCTTGTCATTTAGCTGCCTGATAATAGCTGGAGAATTTAATACCTGTACTGGTGTTAACCCAAACCAGCGCTGAAACTCTCTATTCATATGAGACTGATCAGAAAAGCCGTAGTTTTCCGCAACATCAACTAGGCATGCACTTTGGCTTAAACTTCTAGCAGCTTTTCTAATCCTGGCTAATTGCAACCAATAGCCAGGTGTTCTTTTGGTCTTGCTTAAAACCAGTCGTTGCAAAGTTCTGGTGCTGACTCCAAGTTGAGCAGAAATTTGTTTAACCGAACCCATCTCACTAGCAAAACACGCAAGTGCTTCCTCAATCGAGCTTTCGGTAGAAATAAAGTCCCCTATAAAATTATTCACATCTTCAACATGAATTTTTTTTGTTTCAATGTAGTCTAATAACTCACGCTCTTTAATTTCTGCTCCGGGGCTTAAACGAAACCCAATATAATTGCAGCTTGCTTCTATCTGAACAAGTTCGGATCGATCGTATAGAGGTGACACTAACCAATTTGGTTTTCCATTTCCCAGCGTTTTGACTATCAAATCGCGGCAACCATCTGGAATGACAACTGTCGTTGTTGTGCCACTAAAGTTTGCATTCCAAATAGAAATCATACTATCGTTCATATTTCTTAAGCCAAATATTAGATTTAAGTTTTATCATTAAACTCACAAAGATCTTCAATAATGCAAGTTAGCATCAACATGGCAGTTACACAAATGGCGTGTCAGCCGGGCTGCTCGCCAGTGTTCCATAAAAATCACGATCCCCACAACATAACAAATTTATTATCTGTATTTTTTTCTATGCCTTCAAAACAGTAAGTTCGGCCTGTTTCGCTTTCTAAATCATCAACTAAATCGTTTAATTTTGTTATCAACTCAATCAATTCTTCAAAAGTTACTTCATTGCCATTTTCTCCAAGAATATGTGAATCACTTTCTTTATCAGATTCTTTTAAGTTTATGTTATGACTATAAATTCTTGAATCAATTTCTATCGGGCCTTTTTTCCTAACTATTTCATTTGCTAGAACTAAAATCTCTGTTGCTGAATATAAATCGCCCATATTTAACTCTTTTTAATTTTGTAAATTCTTAGGGTGAATTTAATAGAATCCACTCCCTATAGCAATACTAAAACCCTAATAAAAGAATCTAAAAAGCAAAGGCTTAGGGTTTATTTGAATTCATTAATAATAAGGAGCATAGAATATTTAGTATTATAAATAATTGAACTAAAATCGAATTTTAATTTTATTCATGCAGGTGCAGATTTTGTTTTTACTATCGGGTTAATCTTTATATTTGGAAGGTATCGCTGCTTCACCCTGATATTTATTGCCTGGGAATATCTTATAGTGGTGATAGCTGCCTTTGATATTTTTTATTGCATCTTTAGCCAGAATAAAACCCTGTAAATATAAAGAATCAATAGCTTCCTGTGGTGTTGAAACTACCGAGACACTTAATGGCTTAATGAGTTCGTTTTTGTCATCAAACACATCATCCCAATCTTTTTTCATCACAAATAATTCTTTCTCTTTACTCGATTGGTAATCACCATCTACTGTATCGTCATGAGAAAGGGGTAAAGATATAGACCAGCTTTTTTCTCTTAATACATCCATAGCAGTGTCAAATCGTTGCTTAGGACTGCTTTGAAAATCGTCAGAGTTGATTTTAAGGGTTTGGTACTCATTGTATATCTGGTAAAAGGAAGAGGTTAAGTCAGCGTTTCTGCCTTTTTTTGTGTACAACGTTAAAAAGTTATCGATATCTTCAGAAATACTCTTAGGATAATGACGCTGTTTCTTAGCTCTTTTTAGCCACTTACCCAAAAATAATGTTTCACTACCCGGTGAACGGGTTACACTTCCCACTTGTTGCTCTGACTTTAATGCAATTAAACCGCCCAAAATCATATTGATAAGATCTGCTTGATATATATTTTCTTCTTTACTCATTAATAAACCATTGCTATGAATTCACGTCTCTTCGGGAAATTCAGTTGTACCTGAAGGGGCAGCATTTTCGCCTTATCTGAACAAAATTTCAACTATTCTTCCATGAAACTTGGAAATCGATAGTTGATTTATGCAAGCAAGGAGTAATTCATCGAAGATACTGATGACCACTACCGTCAGTAGCCCTTTTAAATACATTAAGTGGTGTAGTGTGAACAGTCTGTTAGCTGTACATTGCACGTTGTTCTGTATCCCGCTTTTTATCTGGATCTTCTATACACTCAATAGATTCAATCACTGCAAGGTATTGGGTAGGTACTTTTGTTTCTTTCGCCCCAATAACAACATGATTAAGATACCAAGAATAAGGTTTTAAAGATGAATCTGTCAGAGTTGCATAGTATGTTAAAGCTTCAAAGACTTCGCCAGAGACATTTTGTACTTTGACTATTTTTTCATTGTAACCATAACCTAAGCCTTCTGCTCTATCTAAAGCTTTCCTTTCACCTTCATTGATTTCAAAAAGAGCACCGATGATGACATCCTCAATATTATTAGTTTCAAAAGCATCACATTTTCCAGAGCCATCTTTACTACTTTTATGAAAACGTAACTGGTGTGCTTTAAGAGTGAATACACCAACCTTTTCAGCACTTGGCACTCGTTTTCGTAATCTTAAAAGTGACATGTTTGAACCATATGCAAAATACTTCACAATACCTCCAGTACAATTAATGCCCTAATATCAGGAAAAATTGTTTTATAAAATTTTGAGAACAGGTGGAAAAACCAGCTTACGCTGGCTTTTGAGAGCAAAGGTCACCCCTTAATTTACAACTACATTTTGCCTTTTGGATTAGTTTTGTGTAAATAATGCTAAGCCATACATTGTATTTTAAAATTGAATGTTTTTAGCCGCATGGCCTGCTTAATTTGTCTACTGGAGTATCTCTTCCAACTTTGCTATCTGTATGCGCATAATAAGATTGTTGATCGGGTCCCCAGTCGTAATAAATCCCTGTATCAGACTCCATTAGCTTAGCTGCTTGTGAATGAGTGATATCTAGATCAATGTCGATTAACTTAATAGGAGGCATGTTACCAACAACTACTGCGTAGACCGCTAGACGATATTTTCCTTCTAGAAACTGAAAATTGGCTCCGTCCTTGGGTAAAATAAAATGATGATCTAGAGTAATACCACCTTCAGGGACAAATAGACCGCTTCCTCTTTTCAAGTCACCGTTTTCACCATACACCCAAATATTAAAATTTTGTTTTGATTCGTTTCGATGCAGTGAAACATACAAACTTTCCAGTACTTGTCCTCTTTTGGCTGTACTGTACAAAAGAGTTCTGAGATATATTTTGTTGTTAATACCGTCAAACCTAACCCCGTCAGGGCCAAAAAAGATTACTGTTGGTTGTGTCATTAAAAGCTTACCTTTCCTAAAAAAAGTAAGCCAAGCAGTTACTCCAGAGATGACTAAAGCCAAACACGAAAATATTATGCTAATCCATCCTGACACTTATATATTCCTTTTTGACTAAACGACACAGATTATTATATTGCGTAGATATCACAGTAACATAACTTTAAAAACAAATGGCCTTAAATTAGACCAATCTCAATCGTTTTGCTTAGTCACAAATGAAATAGATAGCGACAGCCACGAGTTCGCAAAGATCACTGAGTTGATTTAAATTTTATCAGTTACCAAAATCAGCCTTGTTTTGGGTTAAATAAAAGCAAAACCAGCTACTGCTGACTTTTAAGCAATATCCGCAGCGCTATCTACTAATTCGAGCCGTCAAAGCATCAATAACAGGGAGATTAGCTAAATAGGTTGTTGATATTTAGTCAGAAAAAAGTTGTAAATATTCATACTTACAACTACTAAATGGCCAGATTCGAATTTTTCCACTTTGAAACCTGACCGCATTAATAGTCCATTTATTAGGCTTTTCCCCAAAGATAACCATTATAGGGTTTGGACACTTTGATTCAGGTGTTAAAGCTATTTTGGTTAATGTTCTCTTATCTAACATGCTTAGATCTGGAACTGTATTTGGATGAGAATGCCAATCCCCCAAATAATTCACAGACCTATTAGATTCATAAAAAATATTAGCAATTTGCTCCAATTGATATTCTTGATCCGGACAAAAACTATACCTTTTATGGATAGCATTAGGGCCTGAATAGATTATATCTGTAACAACAACATCACCATTTAATCCAGTGTACCCCATTAAAACACCACCAGTTTCATATGGGTGATGATTCTCAATATCAATAATTATTTGTTCAATTTGATCGGTTGTTACCCATAGCTTAGATTCATTCATTTTTTAAATTTTATATGTAGACCATTCAGGGGCTATTGGCAAAATTCCTTCGTCATCCCATAAATTTAAAGTTGCTACATCCCAGTCAAATCCAGTATAAGACTCATCTTTATCTTTAAGCATTAAAGAAACACTTACTCTTGTAGTCATTAAAGATACTTGGTCTAAATCAAAGCCAGTACCAGTAAATGTTGGACTAAAACAACCTGTTGGTTGAACCATAGGCCCTTCTTCAGATGCTGGTTTTATAATTTTTCCATCCCAATATTGCTGTGAAAATTCAAACCAATTACCGCTCCCTTCAGTTGGAGAAGTTTTACCTACAATCCCTCCCCAACCACCCGTAGTGGCCGTTGCCCAAACAAAGCTTCTCTTAAGAAATGAGCACAAGTTTGATAAATAATGACTTACATTTGATTCCGCAGTGCAATCAATTATCAAATCTGATTTCTTGATAATTTCGATTAAAAAGTCATGGCTATTCAGTATGTTACCTTGATACGGAATATCTCCACCTAAACCTATTTTTAAATTAATTGGCTCACATTGTAAAAAAGGGTAGTCTCTCATTAGTATGTGCCTAATGGCGGCTACTTTTTGCGTACCTATAAGATCAAAGGCTGGAAGCCAGCGAGGTAAATTCCCTGCTTGCAGATGATCGCTATCTATAACGGTCAAATGTTTAACCCCTGCTCTCGCTAACTGCATGGCAACATGAGAACCTAATGCGCCAACACCAACGAGTAATACTTTTTTATCTTCTATTCCGACTAATCTTGGGGTGCGTATTGATAAATTATCTCTTGTATAATAATCAGATCTAATAAGCGAAATTGTGTTTAAATACTTTTTAGTCCCTAATTTTTTCTTTTTTCTGACAATAAATAACCAATTAAAACTTTTGTCTCTACCGTGTTTTTCTTCAGGAAATGCGATGCCAACAATGTCGATTCCATGCTTACCAAACTTATTAAATGATGGTGTTTTTAAGCTTGGGTTTATTTCACTAACAAGCTCAATTAATTCTTTTCCAGTGAATTTACTTAAAGGCTCATTTAACTTTACCCATCTAGCATGTAAGTTATTTTTATAACGATTTGTAATTTGTGAGGCTGATACAGTTACTTTTTCAACACACAAAACCATATCGCTAATACAACCTTTTATATAAGTGTCAATAGTAGTGTTTTCTGCAACCGATACGGTCATAGCGCCAAAGGAATCATCAGATGAGAAATTAATTTCCTCTGCAAAAATAGTTGAATTTTGTTCATAAATCAATTGCCCACTTACTTGATATCCCTCAGCAGTTTCATTTTCAGAAAATTCATTTGGTGATAAATGAGAATTATAGATAAATGGAATTTGTTTATGAATTACACCAGCCAAAGAATCAGAAGGACTCCATAAAGATTGCTCATCATAAAATAAACAAATTCCATGGCTTACTGGGCACACGTGTCTTCCTGAAGGAAAGTCCTTACATGAAACTTTTACTGCAAAAAAAGGAAAGCTGGGAGGATATTCACATTTTAATTTATATGTATTGTTATCAATTTCGTAATCTACAAAAATCACTAAATTGCCCTTTGATTTCTCTATCTCATCAATTTCAAATTTATAAGCGTATTGATTAAGCAAAGAAATCTCTTCCTCATACAAGGAAGAGTTTTCTGTGAACCATGCCATTATTATTTTAACCTACAGGTCTTGTTGGTGGTTTTGGTGGAGTATCAGGTCTTCCATGCCCATGTCCGTTGCCAGGGTTTTCTGGTTTTCCATGTCCGTTGCCAGGATTATCAGGTTTGCTCATGAATTTATTCCTTCTATAAGCTAGTTAAATATTACAGCCACAATTATCAAACGAGACTAATCTTAGCCACTACTAATGTTTTGTTAAAAACAGGTAAATCCTATATCTAGATACACTCACTATTTTTCCGGTATACAGGAATTGATTTCATAATCACATCAATCTATGGTATTGTCAAACTTAATTTCCGGTATACCGAATTTATTAACAGTTAACAGGAGAGAAACGTGGCAAATCAACTAGGTGACAAACTTAAAAAACTCAGAAAGGATAAGGGTTTTACATTGGAGTCTCTTGCTAAAGCCGCTGAAGTAAGTAAAAGCTATCTTTGGGAGCTTGAAAATAGAGAAGTGAAAAGCCCATCAGCTCAACGATTAACATCTATTGCCGATCAATTAGGGGTTTCATTAGACTTTTTTTTAGACGAAGATGTTAGAGAGCCAGAAGAGAGGCATTTGGATGACGCTTTTTTTCGAGGCTATAAAAATTTAGAAACGACTGAAAAAGAACGACTTAGAAAAATATTAGATGCTTTTAAGAAAAGTTAATACCTGCTGTTCTCCCAGCAATCTATGTGTTTAGGCAGTATAAGGAGGCTTAAGGTACAATCATATTGCTCTGAGAATATTTTAAGCTCCTTTAAATCAGCATCAGAGTCAGCATGTGGAAACCAAATTTTGGCCGCAGTTTTAGCCCCTAGTCGTTCTTCTGTAATGTTATCTTGCAATGCTAGAGCCTTTTCAGGGATCTCGATGACATTACTTTTTGTTTTAAAATATGCCCCTGAATTTTTTGCCGCTTTGCTAGAGCTAGCCCAATCCATAAACCCATCTTTTGAAACAACTAATACCGCTTTTTCATCCGTATAACTCAACCATTTTAAGATTGTTGCAGTCAAAGAAACACCATAACGATCTGCGCAATGTCCAAGACTATCAAAGTTGATATCACCGTTCATCTGGCTTCTAAAATCATCAAGTGGCATTAGCAAATGAGAAGCAAATTTATCAGCTTCCGCTTCTATATTCTGACCTCCTTCCCATTTAAACATATCTTCTTTACTGCACATGAATTCAGACTGCTGTGCTCTATGCAACATATAATGGCCAAGTTCATGAGCCTTAGTGAACCTGATCCTACCTTGTGAAGATAATGACTCATTGTAAGCAATCATCCATTTAGATTTTGCTTCATTTACTGCCAACATGCCTTCAAAATTAGGAAGGTTTACAGGCTCAATAGTTGTAATAGGATCTTGCCAACTAAAAAGCTCAGCAGCTCCTTTAGCCATAGCATCTATATCGACAGGAAATCGATTTCCACCATGAGCTTGATGAAATAATTCTGAAGCCCGATGTAATAAGTTAGCAGCTTTAGGTGGAGCTAATTCAGATGGTTCCATATCCTATTTTTATTCCCCTAATTATTGAACAACAATTATTTGTATTTTAGCTACTACCCCCTTTAATTCTTGAGGCTTTAAGCTTTTAAACACTGATTTAACAACTTACCATTTATATTAAACAAATAACATTACAAGGCATTACAAAAGCAAGGAGAATGGTTTGAAGCCAACCAAAAAACCTCGGTTGGAATCAACTTTGGAGCCAACAAAAAGCCCCTTGTGATAATCCAAGTTTAGTTCTGTATCGATCCAAACTTAACTTGCGAACAAAACCCTAAGGTTTTCAGGTTCTACAGCGGGGTTACGAAATGTGTAAAATAGTCCTACGCAAACTAACTACTGGATAAATTTTTTCATCACCCTTTAATAATCCACCGTTTGTATAATTTATAAAAGCGTGCGCTATGTGATTAAAATCAATTCGGTTAAGTTTATGTTTGTTTGTCAAAAACTAAGTTTTTCTAATACCATTAAACTCTATTAGATCAATGGTAGCCTCATAGAGTGGTCCATAATTGGTCCAACCTTGATCACTATACTTAAAGATATCTGTCTCACCACGATCTTTAACAGTAAAAGACCTATGTAATTCATGCTTAGCTTCAAATATTATTTCATCATTACAATCATCGAATTGTGAACCAGTTATATCAATAAACACATTCTTGTATTTCAAGAATGAATGAGATTGCATTTGTTTGCCATTTTTCGGTAGTCGAGTCCCCGAAACGTAACTAATACCCTTATATCCGCATGAGGTTAAATAAGTCATTAACATAACACTAGATACTTCACATGCCCCTGCCGGAAAGTGTTTAAAGTCAGAAGGAACAACACCTGAGGTTCTAATACTTAATGATAATGCATGTCTAAATTGTTTAATTCTTGTAATCATTTTACTTTTCACTTCAAGTACATAAAACTGACAAGTTCTTGTAGCAGTATACTTTAAACATTGACTCCCCTAGTTATGATATTTTTTTCCACGATTTCTTGAAAGCCAGTCTTTTTGAATCAAGAGATAAAAATTCTCCAGTTTTGACTAACATTTTGGTTTTTTTGTTAAATCGACTTAACTTATCTATAGCTATAAAGGTCTGCTTGTCAGTTGTTGCATACACATTGAAAATTTCTTCAATCGCGTGATCTTCTATGTTAGAAAATACAATTAAGTCGTGAATCAATATGGGAAGGTATGTTTTTTCAATAAAGCTCATATCCATTGCAATCATGTTTGCATACGCTTTACCAGTACCTGTATCATCGTTATGACTGAAATCATATCGAGTCTCAGAGAAGATTATAGAAGGAATCACAGGGCTATCTTCGTAGAACTTACCTATATATTCGGACATGGATAAATTTAAAGTATTCCCTATTTCCTCTAATGAAGTAGCAACTTTCTCTGTTATTTGCTTTGAAAGAATTCCAACTTTTGTATCAATTGTTGATTTTATATCTTTAAACCTAATCTGATCACGTAATCCTTTTTCTTCAACTGAAAGCTCTAACATTTTATCTACAATGCCATATGGCTTATCTAGCATAGAAACAGATTCTAATAACTTTTCGTCGATAGAGTTAATTTCTATTTCAAGTGATTTGATACGATCTTCCAATAAATTCTTCTCTTCTCTAAGCTCCGCCTTTAGGATCTTTGTAACACCAGAATGGAACTGATCAACTTTAGCCAACTTTAAACTGTCAACATCCGGAAAATAAGCGGTGAGTTTTTCAAAGTGCTTTTTGTTTATTGTACTTCCGTAATCTAAGTTAACTTCAATTCTTTTTAGACGATTCTTTATATGAACTAGTGAATTAAGAAGTACATCTTTTTCAGATTTGAGTTTTAAATTCTCATCATTGACAATTTGCTCTGCGTTTATGGCGTAGTTTTCAATGCTATTTTTAATGGTCTCCATTTCAGATTCAATTTCCAATAATCTTTTTTGGCTCTTATCTTTTTCTTTTTTCGTCAGAGGCTTTATGTAACCCTCATCAAATGCGCCCTTGAGAATTTTCTTTTTCGCATCTGTAGATTTTTTTTCTTTTACTAACTCCTTGACGGCATTGTAAAATGAAAAAACCTTAAGGATATTGGGCTTTATATTAGAATAAGGTTCACTTGGAAATGAGTTTAATGGCTTGTTTGGGTTATAATTATCTTTTCCCCATATTCTAAAGAATGGATTTACTGTTCCCCTAAAACTAGCACCCCCTTCTGGAAAACAATAATGTTCCTTAAGAAAATTTCTATAATCATCAATTGTTTTTTCAGGCATACCTTTTTCACTGAGAAACCTAACCATCTTAGGATCATTTGTACTTCTTGAAAAACTATACTTTTCGTCTTTAAATATAAAATCCATTTCTACAGTTATAATCCCAACATTCTCAATGGTATCAGAGCAAAGGCTTATAAAATCATCACCAGCTAGAGAAAAATCAATAAGCATTAAGACAGATGATTTTCCTATAGAATTAGCCCCATCATCAGGGCCAACCAAAGCATTAAAACCATCATTAAACTCAAGTTTCTCTTGTATTAAATTACTGCATCTTAGCTCTTTTAGCATTTTTTAACTTTTCCTATTTCTAAGTCCATGTCAATCTTTCCCAAAACGTAAAGAGCATCGATTGAATAAATAAACTCCTCAATTCCTCCAAATTTTTTCTTTGTTAATTTATACAAGTCAATCAACGAAATTTCGTCAAAATCTACGTCCAAAATATATGTCATTTTAAATGCTACGGATTCTTTAAATGAAATTGTCTTACTGGGCGTAATCATGAGTAAACCTCACAATTTTGGACAAAGAAAGAAACCAATATTTCTGATACTTCTGTATTATCACAGTTAGCGCTTTTTTTTATCCATTCAGTTAATGCTGAAAATATTTGTGTTTGATTTAAACCTTCTTTTTTAAGCTTTACATAATAAGTCTTTATTTGACTGTAAATAGTGTCAGATGTGAAAGGGGTTCCTTTGTCCATCTCAGAGAATTTAGATTTTATTTCTGAATAAAAGTACTTCACATTATTTTTTATTTTCAACTTAACAAGATTATTTAAAGTCTCGTCAGATTTTTCATCTACTTTTAAGGCATCTAAAGATAATTCTTCAATGGCCTCGCCAGAAAAAGAAACTAAGGTTTCTATCACTTCATTTATTTCATCATCAATAGAGCTACTAAACCATCCATTCTTCAATTTAGACAGCCTTTGAAGCTCCTGTTTAATCGCAACCATTTCTTGATAACCTGCTACAGTTCTAGGATTATCAAAAATCTTATGGCAATCTCTACATAACGCTATTAAATTGTCCTCGTGATCTACATCTTCGTGTAACCGGATCTCGTCCTTTAATAAATCAAGTTCGTGGGGGCGAGGACTGTTTGGGTATATGTGAGCTACTTCAAAGAGCTTAGTCATTTGGCTTTTGCTTCTTTTCATCAGTGGCTTGTTACATTTAGGACAAATGCCACTAACCTCGTCAAAGAGAACAAGGCCCATGTTTTCTGTAGGCTTTTTTCTTTTAGATTCTGAGTTTGCCACAAAACTTCCTTATTAATATAGAGTTGTTAGTTACTACTGTTATCTTCAAACAATGCATTTATATTGATACCTATACCCGCAACATTTGGCTTAAGCTCCACAAAGCTAAATAAGCGTCCTAAGAATCCTTTTTTGTGCTTTACAAAAAGCTCCCCAAAATTTTCGTTGGGTTTTCTTGAAAACTCACATAATTCAGTAAAGAATTTGTCTATTCCTCCAGCTCTTTTTTCAAGAAGATCAAGAGGAGAGAAAAGTATAGGATCTTCATCCGAGATTTGGGACGGATGTTTATTCAATATTAATATAGCCCCACCGCTGCGATCACCGTCAATAATTAGTTCTTGGATTCCGTTTGGACCATTATTATATAAGGCATCAACGAGTTCATAAGAAAGGTCAAATCCATCGTGGCCCATTACGACCGCTCCTTGAGGACCAATTTCTTTTGCAAGCTTATCAAAATTATCAGATATTTTCTCAATTCCACCGTGTTTCCATTGGTGAGAGCCAAGTACAAAAATATACAGAGTCATGCCATTTATTATTGGTAGATTTGCTAGTCTTCCTATTCTATATCCCATGTATCCTCCAATCTCATAACCGTTTTAATGCTGCCGCATCATCAACCTCAATATCCTACAACAATTCAAATTAACTACATTTCATATATTTATGATCTTGGGCTATAGCTTATTAAAACCTAAATTTTACTAATCTATTTCAGCCACATTTCTACATTTTGGAAATGCGCTACAACCCCAAAACTCATTGCCTGAATTTTTACCTTTAGTCGCTTTACGCAATACCATTTCAGAATGGCACCTTGAGCAAGATTTAGTATCAGGCTTTTCTTCAACTATCTCTTTCACATGCTTAATGTGTTGACGGTTGGTTTTAATACTTCGCTTCAACCTACCGCTTTCAATCTGTTCAATAACATTTCCGACTTCCTTCCCATTGAATACAATGTCACTTTTACTTTTGATGTATTCAATACCACCACGTGCAAAGCACACGTTTTCAGGCATTTTAGTTTTGAAAGAGCTATCTCCAATAAAGATAATGACCGAAAAAATGCAATCGTTCTTTGTGTTTAAACAAGCTTCTAAGGTTTTGACGTGTTTATAGTTTTGGTGCAATGGATTTTGAAATTTAGATGTGTACTTGAATATTTTTTGCGTCCACTGCTTTTGATTTTCACCACCAAAGATCCAACCTTTCATATTCTTGGTTTCAACAACGAAAATGCCGTATTTCGATACAATGATGTGATCTATCTGGGTGGTTCCATCATCAGTAGGTAGTGTTACGTTTTTAATGAGGTGATAATCATTTTTGTCTAAGAAAAACTTAATGAGTAAGTTAACTTGCCACTCACCCAATACGCCTTTGAACCATGCTGATTTGATGATGACAGCAAATATGAATATTGGTATCAGATACCATCCTGCACTGATCATCATGTTGAGGTAAGCTGTTAAATCCATTTAGATATATCCCATTATTATTCTTGCCAAAAATTAGCAGTTTTGGCATCAAATAGATTTACTTTACAGTTAAATTTTTTCTTAATTGAGTTTATATGTTTTTCATCCTCTTCAGAGTAAACACCAATATAAATACTCCAAAGCTTATCCTTACGAACGGTATCAAACTTAACTGCCATATTTATAGCTTCAATTAAGTGGTCATCGTATTTACCAAAGTTAAACCCAAATGTGACCAAAGACCCCGTTATGGTTGATAGCTTTTCATAGCAGTAGGACAAATATTGGTTATGTAGAATATGTGACAATTTATCATCAGCATTACCTGCGGTGATAAATATAGGGTATTGTTTATTTTCAACCCTTTTCTTAATGTTTTCTAAAATATGATGTCCATCATATTGCTCTTTAATAACAGTTGGCCCCGTATCAAAAAGTGGTAATGCTCCATGGAGGTAATGTATATTTTGTTTAGGCTTATTTGGTCCCCATGTTAACTCAGACCATTCAATGTCTGTCTCAAAATCAGATAAAGTATTTTCGTCAGCATAGCGACCGAACCCATCAATAGCATTAGATATATTGGATCTCATTAAAACCCAGTAAAGTAAAATATCGTAATTAGTTGAAAAAACATGCCCGCCATTCTTTAAATACTCATTTAACATTACGGAACATTGTTGACTCTTATCGTCAGGTATTTTGAATACATGCTCAGGATGTAGCGTTTTAACAGCGTCAATCAAACTGTGTTTTAAGCTATCATTTGCTTCAAATATTTTTTCTATAAACTCTTTATCTGAACTAAACGCTTCTGCAAGCTCACAAAAATTGTCTAATTGTTGCATGACTAATTCAAAGTTTTTGGTATTTATAATATTAAAAAGTTTGGTAATTAAAGGGTCATTTAATTTATCCAGAAAGTTGTTAAGGGCGTTGTAAGAAAAAATATTAGGATCATATGACATACTAAAGCCATTACCAAGTAGCAGGTGCTTGGCGCGTTTCTTCTTATGCAGCGATTCAATTATTTCTGAATACGTTTGTAATGCCATGAAGACTTACCCTAATTTATTATACTGATAACTATTTTGCTTTTTTCTTATTTCTAACCCAAGTAACTGAGCCATTAGTCTTTTTAATTTCAAATGAATCTATTGCTTTAAATAAATCACTTAACTTTTCAAAACCATAATTTCGTTGGTCAAATGAAGCTTGATTCGAGATATGAGACCCAATAGTACCTAATAGCGCCCAGCCATCATCTTCTTCAGAAGATTCTACTGCTTGGCGAAGCATATTCATTAACTTAGTATCACATTTAATGTGTGCTTCAGGTTTTTGTTTGGACCTATCTTGATTTTGTATTTCATCTAAATACAAAAATTTTGAACAGCTATTCACAAATGCCATCGGAGCTTTTCGCTCACCAAAGCCAATAACAAATTTACCATCAGCTAATGCACGTGTTACTAACGGAGTGAAATCACAGTCTGATGAAACAAGACAAACAGTATCAACATCCTTTGTGTAAAGGATGTCCATGGCATCTATAACTAGTGCTATATCAGTAGCATTTTTGCCTTTGGTTAAATCAAATTGCTGAATAGGTTGGATCGCGTATTCGTGAAGAACATCCTCCCATGGTTTAATACATGGACTTTTCCAATTGCCGTAGGCTTTGCGGATATTAACGACACCGTAACGAGCAAGCTCAGAAAGTATGATGTCTATTTTTGCAGCAGGGGCATTATCAGCGTCAATAAATAATGCAATTTTTTCCTTATCCTTCAAAACGTGATTCCTTTTCAGCGTTATAAACTAACTCCTAATAGTACATTTATGCCATATCCCCATAAAATAGCAATGACTTTTATGGGGATATAGGAGCATTTATTGTTTTAAAATAACTTTACTAGGCCAAGCATAGATGCGTATGTTTGTCCTTTTTATTTTCTTTTTAAACTAGGTTTTGCATGAGAAGTAATCTTAATCACATTACCCGTTAACAGCATCTTTCAATGCTTTACCCGCTTTAAAAGCAGGTACTTTAGCCGCAGCAATTTGGATCGCTTCACCCGTTTGAGGATTGCGACCAGTACGAGCAGCACGGTCACTAACTTTGTAAGTGCCAAAACCAACTAAAGCAACTTCACCACCATTAGATAACTCTTCAGTTACAGAGCCGATTAGACTTTCTAACGCGCGGCCAGCAGAAGCTTTAGTAATGTCTGCGCCTTCAGCAATTTTTGCTACCAATTCACTTTTGTTCATTTTTGTTATTCCTTGTTTATTATTGTCTAGAGCCATACTAAATCATTAGTCATAAAATTATCAACAATATCAATACCTATTTTTTGTAATGCCGTGTAATGTTCTTTTGGAAGGAAGTATGTTTGTTTTTTGTTTTTTGTTTTTTGTTTTTAGTTTTTAGTTTTTAGTTGCTGGAAGCATGACTTCTTGGTGTGAGTTGGGCAACTTAATAGTTAAGCGGTAATTTATAGAATATGATTGAGAAATTCGGTTAGCGTAAAACATTTTATGCGCACCTAACTCTCAATTCATCATTAGCATTAACCAATATATCTAAATTATCTAACGTCAGTGGCAGCTCAGTATCGATAACTCTAATTCAACATACACAGTATTGACCAATAATTATGTTGTTGGCGGTGGTGATGGTTACCCTGTCTTCTCAGGTCGAGAAATTTCGTTAGATCGTGTCGGTGCGGTGATGCGTTACTACCTTGAAAAACATGGTGTAATCAACCCAAATATCGAAGGCCGTATCGTGTGTACTTCAAGCGGGGATGTTGCTTGTCCAGCAATATTATAAATTAGACAATAATAAAGAACGTCTCGAATGGGTCGCTCGATGACCTTGAACATTAGCCCCAATATTCTAGTGGCTGCACAGGAAAACGAGATTGAGATCAAATAGGTTAACTCAATGTACTAGTGAGTTAACCTACTTTGGGTAATGCATGTGACCTTTTACTTTCAAAAGGATGTGATTATATTTTGATATTAGTTTTACACCAAAACTTGGTTCTTTATGAGAAAAGTATCCATTTTGTGAACATGCATTTAAAAATCAGACAAATCAACTTCTAACCTAATGGTTTTTATATCAAATGAGTTGACAATAAGATGTCATAACACTCAATTCAATCATCCTTTAGAGATAAATTAATAGAACATTTATTTATCAGCGAGCTACTAAAGATCTCATGGCAAAACGATTTCTGTGATTTAGAAGAAGCAAAGCCTGAAGTAGATAACTCTGGATATGACGTAATAGTAGAAACCAACGGTTTTATTCGACATATACAACTTAAAACCTCGTATATTGGAGGGTGTTGATTAGCATGCAAAACTGATCCGCTTTAGCGCATATTGGCAAGTAAGGTTGACCCTGCGTATTTCCCTACAGACCAATTTTAATCAAGCCCAAAGAGTACCAGATATTATTTAGCTCATCACAGATAGTGGAGCAGTTTTAGTTGCACCGAAAACTGATCCGTCATTAGCAACGTTAAATTGATCTGATCAATTTAACATGCCACACCTATATTAAAAGTTTCAAAGCTCCCAATTGAAGACAAACTTCATTCATAACTTATTGATTTCAAGGCTAGCATTTTGGTAAGTGATTTTACATATTTTCAAACTAAAAAAACCGTTTACCCAACGATAAGTAAACGGCCTGCTGAATTAGTAGATTGTTCTCAATTTTATTGAGGGGAATTAAAATAATTTAATTTAAAGATTCCCTTCAATTAGTATAATTCCAAAAAACATCAGCTAAGGGTAAATATTTTATACTTAAGTTAGCCTGCGGATTTATAGTAACTAATTAACCCTAAGGTAGAGCTATCATGAGAAGGGTTTATGTCTCCAGTTTCAAGCTCTTTTTGAATATTATTAGCTAACCCTTTACCTAACTCTACTCCCCATTGGTCAAATGAGCAGATTTGTAAAATGATCCCTTGAACAAAAATTTTATGTTCATATAAAGCAATTAAACTACCTAATGATTTAGGCGATATTTGCTTCATCAATATTGAATTAGTAGGGCGATTACCTTTATGAACTTTATGAGGTGATACTTGATCAATATATTCTGGACTTCGCCCTTTGGCTTTTAAATCTGCACGTACTTGTTCTTCATCAACCCCTTTCATTAACGCCTGTGTTTGAGCGAAAAAATTGGCCATCAGTGTTTCATGATGCCCTTTAACGGGCGTGACACTTTCTACAGAACCAATAAAGTCAGCAGGAACTACATTGTTGCTTTGGTGTAAATACTGATAGAAAGCATGCTGACCATTTATTCCCAACTCACCCCAGATTGAAGGAACTGTAGGATAATCTATTTCTTCCCCGTCCCACGTGACGGATTTTCCATTACTTTCCATTTCGGCTTGCTGCAAGTATGCTGATAGCATGTGTAGAGATTGATCGTATGGCAAAATTGCTTGGGATTGAGCACCTAAAAAAGTACAATTCCAAACACTTAATAAAGCAAGAATTACGGGAGCATTCTGTTCTAAAGGAGCATCACAAAAATGCTTATCAATCTCATAAGCTCCTTCTAATAACTCAATAAAACGCTCAAAACCTAAATCAATGGCAATGGGTAAACCAATAGCAGACCATAAAGAAAATCGTCCACCTACCCAATCCCACATATCAAAAATATTATCTTCGTCTATACCAAATTTTGTAGCATTTATTTTATTTGAAGAGACGGCAACAAAGTGCTTTGCTATAGCTGATTGATCAAAGGACGATGAAACTAACCACTGCATTGCAGTTTTAGCATTGGTCATTGTTTCTGTGGTAGTAAAAGTTTTACTAGAAATGATAAAGAGTACTTTTTCCGGATTCAAAGGTCTGAGTACGTCCGCAATTTGTGTCCCATCAACATTGGAAACATAATGCACATTTATACTACCATCACTGTATTGTTTTAAGGCTTCCGTCACCATTTGTGGCCCTAGATTAGAACCACCTACACCAATATTTACAACGTCTGTGATCCGTTTTCCTGAGTAGCCTTTCCATAATCCTTGTCGAATCTTGTCACTGAAGGATTTAATCTTATTTAATGCGATCTGGATATCTTCTGTTATGTCTACACCATCAATAAATTTAGGTTTCAGTGACCTATCACGTAAAGCCGTATGTAATACAGCACGGTCTTCTGTACTATTAATTCGCTCACCAGCGAACATTTTTGTCCGCCATTGCTCAACTTCAGTCTCTTTAGCTAAATTAATTAAATTTGTCATCGTTTCTTTTGTTACGATGTTTTTAGAGTAATCCAATAGAAAAGGCTCTAACTTTATAGAAAAATCATCAAAACGGGATTCATTCTCAGCAAAAAGATCACTCATATGTTGCTGTTTCATTTCTTGTGCATGCTTATTTAAAGCTTTCCAACTTTCAAGTGAGGTTCTTGAACTCATATGATTCTCCTATTACTTTACTAGTGAGTTAACTTTGATTAGATTTAAAGCACTATCTACAATGTTGTTAACAGTGAAACCAAAGTGAACTAACAGGTCATTTCCTGGTGCTGACTCGCCAAATCGATCCATCCCTATAATTCTCCCATGACGACCAACATACTTATGCCAATAATCCACATGGGCTGCTTCAACAGCAATAATCGATTTAATATTTGAAGGAATGATTTGGTTTTTATATTCTTCTGTTTGAGCATCAAAGATATTAGTGCATGGCATTGAAACAACTCTAACTTGATAGCCTTGCTTTGTTAATTCTGCTGCTGCATCCATAGTAATTGAAACTTCAGAGCCTGTAGCAATTAAAATAATATCAGGACTAACTAAGGAGTCTTTAAGGATATACCCACCTTTTTCAATGGCTTGAACTTGCTCTATTGAACGATTTTGGTGCGCTAAACTTTGACGACTAAATATTAATGCTGATGGTCCATCTTTATTAAGTACAGCATACTTCCAAGCAACGGCTGACTCAACATCATCACATGGTCTCCATGTGTGTAAATTTGGTGTCATTCTCAAATTTGCAAGTTGTTCAATAGGCTGATGTGTTGGCCCATCTTCCCCTTGACCAATAGAGTCATGGGTATAAACAAAAATATTTTGAATCCCCATTAATGCAGACATCCTGACTGCATTACGAGCATATTCCATAAACATTAAGAAGGTTGCACCATAGTTTACAAAGCCTCCATGAAGTGAAAGCCCATTCATAATTCCGCTCATGCCAAATTCACGGACGCCATAAAATATATAATTTCCATCAGCATCATTAGCAGTGATCCCTTTAGAGCCAGACCATAACGTTAAATTTGAGCCTGCAAGATCAGCAGAGCCGCCAAGCATTTCAGGAAGAATAGATCCGAAGACTTCAATTGTATTTTGCGATGCTTTTCGACTTGCAATACTTTGACCTTTTTCTTGGCAAATATTAATATATTGATTGGCTTTTTCTTCAAACTTCTCAGGTAAGTTTCCTTTTATAACCCTACGTTCAAATTCACTCGCTAGTTCGGGATGATCTTCTTTGTAATTTTCAAATAACTTCAGCCATGAAGATTCACTTTCTTCACCTTTTTCCTTCGCATCCCAGCCTTTATAGACATCTTCAGGTATTTCAAAGGGCGCATGTGGCCAGTTTAAAAACTCACGAGCTTTAGCAATTTCCTCTTCACCTAATGGTGCTCCATGAGAATGATGAGTACCTTGTTTATTAGGAGAGCCAAAACCAATCACTGTTTTACAACAGATAATTGAAGGCTTATCAATGACTGAACGTGCTTCATTTATTGCAACAGAGATTTCTTCAGGGTTATGTCCATCAACATCAGCAATAACATGCCAACCATAGGATGAAAATCGTTCAGGTGTATTATCAGTAAACCATCCTTCAACTTTGCCATCAATCGAAATACCATTATCATCCCAAAAAGTAATAAGTTTACCTAAACCTAATGTGCCAGCTAAGGAACAAACTTCATGAGAAATCCCTTCCATTAAGCAGCCATCACCTAAAAAGCAATAAGTAAAATGGTCAACAATATTATGATTTTCACGATTAAAGTGCGCGGCTAATGTTTTCTCTGCAATTGCCATCCCTACGGCATTTGATAGACCAGCGCCTAATGGCCCGGTAGTCGTTTCAACGCCTGGTGTATAACCATATTCAGGATGACCTGGTGTTTGTGAATGTAATTGTCTGAATTTTTTGAATTGGTCAATAGGTAGTTCATAACCACTTAGATGTAATAATGAATATAACAACATTGAACCATGACCATTACTTAATACAAAGCGATCTCGATCTGACCAAGTAGGGTTTTTAGGGTTATGTTTTAGAAAGCTATTCCATAATACTTCCGCTATATCCGCCATTCCCATTGGCGCTCCAGGATGACCTGAATTTGCCTTTTGTATAGCATCCATACTTAAAGCTCGGATTGCATTTGCTAAGTTGTTCCGTGAAGTCATTACTCACCTTATATTTTTAGTTAGAAATAAAACAATGAACAGGCTAGCCTTGGGAGAGGTTTAATGAGCCTGTTCACGTTTTAAAAACTGAAATTATTTACTTGTCTTTGCCAAAGTAAAAATTAATTTTTCAAGTAGTTTTTGGTCTTTAGCAAAATTACGGATACCTTCAGATAGTTTTTCTGTCGCCATGGCATTTTCATTTAATTGCCAATAAAATTGCTTTTGAGACAACGGTTCAATGGTTTTATTTGAGGTTTTTAAGTGGCTACTTGAAAGTTTGACTTCTAATAAACCGACAGATGCTTTTAATTCATTTAATAATGCTGGTGAAATAGTTAATAAATCACAACCAGCAAGTTCAATAATTTCGTCAATATTTCTAAAGCTAGCCCCCATAACAACTGTTTTATAATCATTACTTTTATAATAATTATAAATTTCAGTTACTGACTTAACTCCAGGGTCATCTGCCCCTTTAAAATCTCTACCTTCACTCTTTTTATACCAATCAAGAATTCGACCGACGAATGGAGAAATTAACGTTATATTGGCTTCTGCGCAGGCAACAGCTTGTGCCATAGAGAATAAAAGCGTTAAATTACAAGCTATACCTTCTTTTTCAAGCTGTTCCGCAGCTTTAATACCTTGCCATGTCGATGCTAACTTAATTAAAACTCTCTCTTTAGGTATCCCAGCCTCTTTATAAAGTTGAATAAGCTTTCGGCCTTTCTCAATACTTGCATCAGTATCAAAAGATAAGCGAGCATCAACTTCTGATGATATTCTTCCTGGTATGTGCTTAAGAATTTCACAGCCAAAATTCACGATTAGTTGGTCACAAACATCATCAATATTATTTGATGACTTGCTAATAGCTGAAGCAATTAATGATTGATATTGAGGTAATCTAGCTGCTTGCAAAATCAATGAAGGGTTAGTTGTAGCATCAACCGGACTCAATGTTTTTATAGAGTCCACATCACCGCTATCGGCTACTACAATCGTAATTTTTTTCAATTGAGTTAGTAAATCTTTCACTTAGTTCTCCAAACTTTAATCACGGGATATTTAATTTAATTTAAAAATGAGAGTTTCATACATATCCCAAAATTTAATTTCATCCATTGATAGGATTACTTTTGCTTTTTGAGTTTCGAAATATGGCTTTTCAGCTTTATTTCTAATGGGTAGTGCAATAGAACGTCCATAACTAGGACCTCGATTACTGTCAACATTTATCCATAGTTCTTTTTCTTCAGATACTATGTCAGGAGCGTACATATAAACGGGAACCAATGCGTCCCAAACAGGTATGGTATATTGAGGATTTTTAGCAAATACATCTTTAAATTTGGGTAACAAATACATTTTTGTCATCATATGTTCAGGATATGTATTAACCAAGTGGTTATAAATATCGATATTGAATAATAATTTATCAGTCGCATCTAAAGGTATAATTATGTGTTCCATTTCCTGGGATAAAACAATATCTGCCGCTTCAGCATCAAACCACCAATTAAATTCAGCAGATGGTGTAACATTCCCATGGAAAAAAGCAGAACCGCCCATATAAATAATGGACTTTGTTAAGGGAATAATATCGGGCGCTAGTCTAAAAGCTAATGCAATATTAGTTAATGGACCTAGTGCAACTAAAGTTACTTCGTTCGGGTTTTCTCTTACAGTATCAATGATGTAATTTACAGCATGTTTATCCTGTACTTTCAATGTTGGCATACCATCCATTGGTTCTTTAATAGTTTCTGATTCTGTCCAAGCCCCTGCATATTCAGACCCATAACGTGCCTTATCAAAGCGATTAAAAGTTTCTTTATTGTGAAGGAGTGGTCTATCTGCACCTTTGTAAACTAGCAATTCTTTTTCTAGTTTCAGCCTTTCGATAATTCTTAGGGTATCTACTTCAATTTGGTTTAAATTATGGTTACCTGCGACAATTGTTACGCCAAGAATTTCTAGAAACTTTTGTTTTTGCAGATTTACAAGCATAACTAAAGCCTCATGATCATCGGCATTTTGATGCAAGTCAGCATCAATAATTATTTTATAATTCGGTTTAGCATTGCTCGGAAAAGTTAAAAATATAGCAATCCATATTAATAAAGTTGAAATGATAATTTTAGCCATAGGTCACTCTTTTTTTAAATTTATTTAATAGTTCAATTTTATTCATCATTGATAAGTAATTTACACACATGGTACAAACCCACATTAAAAACCACAAACAGATGTATCGTTTCACTAGAGCAATATACAGATCAAATATAATAAACTCAACCATATTTTAATATAAAAAAACACAATACAGACAGTGATGACAGCAAAAACAAAGCAAGATACCTTATTTTTATTAGTACAACACTCGCTATTTAGCTTTCAATAACAAAATAATCAAACCACTAAAAACTAGATACTTGACTGTAACGTTTCACTTTGTTACTTTATTTACACTTGGAGTGACTAACTCTCTCCTTAAAATAGAATCTCTCTATTTAAATTCGAATAAAAAAGGACTAACTTTATGGTTATTATTGAATCTTATCCTGTTGCTGTCGCATTATGCGTTATAACAATGTTGTGTTGGGGGTCTTGGGCAAACACTCAAAAACTTGCTTCCAAAGAATGGAAGTTTCAGCTCTTTTACTGGGACTATGCTATAGGGACATTAATCTTCGCACTAGTTCTTGCTTTCACTATGGGAAGCATTGGTGAGCATGGAAGATCATTTACTGAAGATTTAATGCAAGCCTCTAATAGCTCCATTACTAGCGCCCTTATTGGTGGGATTTTGTTTAATGTAGCTAATATCCTATTAGTTGCAGCAATAGATATTGCAGGAATGAGCGTAGCTTTTCCAGTGGGAATTGGTCTTGCTCTAGTCATTGGTGTTGTATCAAATTACTTTGCTGCGCCTATCGGTAATATTAAATTTCTTTTCATGGGTGTTGCCTCTGTAACTGCTGCAATACTATTAGCCGCTTTATCGTATAAAAAAATGACGACTAAAAGCCAAGTGACGGGTAAAGGATTGGTTCTTTCAATAGTCGCAGGGATTTTGATGGGCTTTTTCTATAAGTTTGTTGTTGACTCGATTTCTCCTGGATACATAAACTCAACTGACCTTTATAACCTTGCTGAAGGTAAATTAAGTCCATATACGGCAATTGTAGTTTTTAGTGTTGGTCTATTTGTTTCAAATTTTGTTTTAAATACTATCGCCATGTACAAACCATTCTCAGGTACTCCAGTGACTTATAAAGATTACTTAACACAAGGCTCTTTAAAGTTGCATTTAATAGGTGTTTTAGGTGGGTCAATCTGGTGTTTAGGTATGGGTTTAAGCATTATCGCTTCTGGTGCAGCAGGACCTTCAATTTCATACGGTTTAGGCCAAGGTGCAACATTAGTGGCTGCTATTTGGGGTGTGTTTATTTGGAAAGAATTTAAAGGTGCTCCTCCAGTCGTAACAAAATACCTAACCATGATGTTTATATTTTATGTGCTTGGCTTAACGTTGATCATTTTATCTCGTAACCTATAAGAGAGGATAAGTAATGAATAACATTTTAGTAATTGGTAGCTCCAATACAGACATGGTAATACGAGTTGAAAATATTCCCTTACCAGGTCAAACAGTTTTAGGTGGAGAGTTTTCTACTTTTGCAGGTGGTAAAGGTGCTAATCAAGCAGTAGCTGCAAAACGTTCAGGGGCTGAAGTTAAATTTTTAGCGTCTTTAGGAAATGATGAACTTGGAAAATCTGCTATTGCAGGTTTTGAAAAAGAAGGTATCAATACTGGGTGTATTCAGTTTATCGATACCTCAGCATCTGGCGTAGCTTTAATTTTTGTCAATAATGAAGGCGAAAACTGTATAGGTGTAGCCGCAGGTGCAAATAATGCATTATCCGCTGAGTATATTGAGCAAAACAAAGAAGCATTTTCAAGTGCAAGTCATGTGCTTATTCAGCTTGAAATCCCAATGGAAGCAGTTGAAAAAACGGCTAAGATTTGTAAAGAGCTTCAATTACCATTAATTGTTAACCCAGCTCCAGCCGCCTCTCTTTCTCATGAATTATTAGATGGTCTTTATTGCCTAACACCTAATGAGACTGAGGCCGAAACGCTCACAGGGATCAAGGTTAAAGATATTGAAAGTGCTAAAGAATCTGCAATGCACTTATTAAACTTAGGGGTGGTAAATGTGATCATTACTCTAGGCGAAAAAGGTGCATTAGTCTGTAATAAACAAGCTGTCACCCACCTTAGTGCTCCCAAAGTAAAAGTAGTTGATACAACCGCAGCAGGAGATACTTTTAATGGTATTTTAGCTAGTTTGTTATCAGAGGGAAAGACTATTGAGGAAGCTACCTCAGTTGCAATCCAAGGTGCTTCATTATCTGTTCAAAAAGCAGGAGCTACAGATAGTATTCCATTCAGAAAAGATTACAAATAAGTTTCAATGAACTTAAGCTAATTTCTCTCTGGTTCATAATGCTAGCTTCGGCTAGCATTTTTTATAAGGTTGAAAATAAATGAAACAAATAGCTAATTTAGGATTAGGGCTATGGAAAGTAAATAAATCCGACACCGAAAATGTAGTCTATGTTGCAATAAAACTCGGATATCGATATTTAGATTGTGCTTGTGATTATCGTAATGAAATAGAAGTTGGTAAAGTAATTCATAGAGCAATTAATGATAAACTTGTTACAAGAGATGGGTTATGGGTCACATCAATGTAACACACATCAGATGTATCAGTGCCGACTTAATCCGATAGACAGCAATAAGCTGTGACTCGCCAGGCGTGGGATATAGAGTCTGGATTGATACGTCTATGTTTCCTGCAAGCTCATTGCCGTCTACGGGGGACAATTTCGGAATGCTAACTAATACCACCAAGTGATCATTAATAATTAGATTATAAACGACTGCATGGCACTGGAGCCAGTCAGGGTGAAGAACAATCAGAGCTGAAACTTCCATGCCTTCAGCAAGCTCATTGCAGCCTATGGTGTATCATCTCAGAACGCTAACTATTGCCACACTGCGGTCAAAATATTGTATCTGACCATAAAGGTTAGTATTTAGGTTAAAGGCTCTAGGAATATTATAGTGTTTAGGTTAGGAATTCTGATCAAAGAAGTGATTAAAATTATGTTGTAACTTTTCGAAATATTGGCCCACATGCAAACCGTCAACTATTGCATGATGTACCTCTACCGATACTGGCATCGCTATTTCGTTGTGAATAGTTTTGTATTTCCCCATCACTATTCTTGGTATTGAGTCATGTTCGCTTTGTTTTTGAGCATGAGAAAAACTTGTAAAATGAAGCCAAGGTAAAACTGAACAGAAGATTTTATTTCCTCTATTATTTGTTGGTTTTAACGTTTTATAACCTTTCTTAATTTTAGCTAATTGCTGATCAGCGTGTTGATAAAATAAATCAAAATTACTGCTGGAACCAAATTCACCAAAACTAAAACTTTCGTCACTATTGAGCACAGTACAACTTATTTCCACTTCATCATGCATATCGACTTCATTGTTGTTTATTCGAAACCTAAATGGTTCTATTTGATTTGCTGTGTATCCGAGTAGAAACAAAGAACAAATGAAGAAAGAAAGCTGATTCTCTTTACAATAATTAAGTGTTTTTGCGACATCAACTGTTGCGCATACATTAAAGAAAGGTTGTTTAAAAGTAGTATAGAAATCAAAATGTTCCTTTCTATACCAAGTGTCTATATTAATTTTTTTCATACTGCGCAACAACGTAATAGTATAGGAATCATCCTAACACAACCCAAGATAAAATAACTATGTTGTACTCAAGTTGCCATGATAGGCATTAAATAAAAGGTCTTATTTTAAAGAGGGAGAAGAAGTTTTGATCATGCCAATCGTACTTCATGACTGGCGGCTATGGTGGCACAATTGTCTGTCAATGAACTTAAAAGCTTCGCATTACGTTAATCCAATTACAAAACATTAACTTTTCAATATGCTCATGAAAACCCATGTCATAATTTTCGGATTTAGGTATTGAATGCACCAAATCAATATTCATTTTTATCTGCTATGTATCCATCTATACTTGTTGCAATAAAAATAAATTAACCATCTAAACATCACATAATCTGTAACCTGCTAGCTAACTTCCCCATCTAAAGATGATGGGGGCTTTAATCTTTCGCACGTACTAATAAATCCGACACAGAGTTTATGATCCATTAACTATTGAAGCTTTTTATTTGCCTATAAGCTCGATAAAATCCCTACTACAATTGCAGTAAGAGATGACGCAATGAAACCTGCCAAAATTGCTTTTAAACCAAGTTCAGCAATCTCTGAAGTTCTTTCACTCGCCATAGATGAAAGTCCACCTATCATAATAGCTAAGCTTCCAAAATTCGAAAAGCTGCATAGTGCATAAGTCATAATAAACTTGGAATGTTCAGATAGGGTTCCTTCAGGAAGAGCCACTAAATCCATATATGCTATAAGCTCATTAACTACAACCTTAGTGCCTAATAAAGAACCTGCAACTTGTGCATCCTCCCAAGAGATACCTAACAACCATGCTACAGGAGCTAGTATAAAACCAAGTATAGATTGCAACGTAACATTTTCACCAAATACCCCTGAAATCCCAAAATTCACTAGGGCTATTAAGGATACGAATACAATTAACATCGCAATAACATTAGCTAATAGACCAATCGCATTTGATGTACCTTTAGTGGCAGCATCCATTGTTGAACTATATTCACTTTCTAAAATTACATTTCCACTTGATATCGTTTCTCCAGGGATCATAACTTTTGATATTGCTATTGCAGCAGGTGCATTTATCACAGAAGCGATTAGAAGGTGGCTAAATATGTTTGGGATTGAATCCCCAATCACAGCCCCTATGACGATCATAGTGGAGCCTGCTATAGTGCTGAGTCCACCAACCATAACAGCGAACAATTCACTACGAGTAAGTTTTGATATATATGGCTTTATCAAAAGAGGTGCTTCTATCATTCCCATAAAGATGTTAGCAGCAGAAGATACTCCAACTGCGCCACCAACTTTGAAAGCTCGCTCAACAGCCCAAGATGCACCTTTTACCACATAGATTAATAACCGCCAATGCCATAGCATTGCAGATAGTGCCCCTACAAGTAAGATTACTGGTAAAGACTGAATTCCGAAAACAAAACTTGATCCTATACCATTAGTCTCGAAAGGAAGCTCTCCTCCACCTAAGTAACCAAAAACAAAACTAGTACCTGCTAAACTGGCAGCTTGAATTGTTTGAACACCGTTTGCTATAGCTTGAAAAAAATCTTTTAATAATGGGACATAGAGAAATAGTAATGCCAATACAACTTGTATAAATAACCCTGTTGCCATTATCCGCCAAGAAATAGATTTTCTGTCTTCTGAAACCAACCATGCTATTAGAATGAAGAATGTGATCCCCAGTAAGCCTTGTAAAATACTCATAATTGTATTGATACCTATATTATGATTTTAGAAATTACCCTAGGTTAAACGTTACAGTAAAATAAATCAACAACTCAAATAAATAATATAAAATTGAATGTCTGCTTTAAAAACAAATAAAGAATAAACACCAAGCAAAAACCACATTAACTATTGAATAAACAACAATTTATTTATTTATTTATTATTTACCTATGTCATATAAAATCAAATAAAACAACGCAACACAAAAGGTTAAACGTTTTTGTTAATTATGAGTAACCCTAGACCAGGATAGTTTCGCCTCAATTGATTTAATGAATAAACAGGGAGTGGTAAGTTATTAATAGTGTATTACGAAAGACAGTGAGCCAATTTTAAGCAACTATTTTAAACAAGTTAAGCCAATATCTCCGATAAAAAGTTTGAACAGGAAGGCATTAATTTATCAGCACTGTATAGTTTTCAAATTAATTCATGGTCTTAATCTAATGTTTTCACCCCAGCAAATTGAAGGCTTAAATTCTACAGTTAGCTCAAAATTATGACTCAAACAATGCCAGAACAAATATAAACCCCCACATCTAAATAAACCTTGTGCCCAATTGTTCTAACGTACTATTAACTAATTTGATAACTATCAGAATCCTAATGTAAAAATTAATAACTTTGTTTTGTTTAATGTATTAAAGTTATTATCAGATATAAAAATTAAAGATGTCAGATCATTAATTTTTGGCCCCAAAGTCATAGCTTCCAAGTTCGGTTGCTCAAGACCTTTTATAGAACTAAAATCTAAAAATATCTTTTTTTCAATCTGTAATATTTTATTTGGTATTGCTGATTGCTGTTTTGTTAGGTGAATGTCTTCAAGGTTTACGCTGTAAACCCTATTATCAAATTCAAAATTAAAATCTCCAACGTGCCTTCCTGAACGCTCTAATACCAGAATAGTTCGTTCATTAATAAACATAATTTCAGAAATCCCATTATCATGCAGAGGTGGAGATGCTGTTGATTTCGTAGAAATCGGGTCTAAATAATAAAAAAATTGAGTCAGAAAAGATAATGTTTTCAAGTCATATACAAGAACTCTTGTTTTACCGCCTTTTGTAAGGCTAGGTAAATTATCATCTTGAATTAATGGAGCTTCTAATGAGAGAAGTAAATATTTTTTGTTTGGTGATATCGCAATACCTTCAATGAAGTTATTTTTTCTAGAGCCAAACTTTAGATCTTTGGAAGGGTAAACTTCTTCAGGTAATTCAAGTTCTTCATTAGTACCTGTAACTGAATCATAAATAAAAACGTTAGGTCTATCTTTACCAAGTTCTGAAGCCCATATAAATTTAGTTGGTGATATATATCGAATTGATTCAGCATCGACTTTTTTTAATTCGAATTTTTGATTGCTTGAATCAAAAAGTTCTTTTTCTTTAATATTACTAATTTTGAAGTTTTTATCTAATTGAAATTTGTAATACCTAGCAGGACCTTCTTCTGCTTTATCATCAGTAATAGCAATATATTGTTGAGTAGAGTTGTCGTAATCAATACCAGATATTCCTTCAAAAGGGTGCTTAGTTACTTTTGTATCAAACTCATACGTTTTAATTAATTGAATGTGAGGAGCGGAGAGAGTTACAGTTAGTAAAGAAGGAGTTGATACTTGGTCATTACAACTAACTAAAGTTATAGATAATAGAATAAATAGTAGGTATTTTGAATGTATCAAGATCATTCTTCTAAATTAAATAATTGTAAAAACGCCCTAACTTACATTAGGGCGCAAACAGTTAGAATGTAGCATTTACTGAGAAAATTACAGCCCTTGGCGCACCAATAAAATACCTACCAGCCCATTTCCGATCTACACCTAATAGTTCAGGCGCGACACCAGAGATATGCTCTTCATTAGTTAAGTTAGTAACATTAACTTTAAATATAAGACTTTCTAGCATATTATCGTTAAGATCTACAATGTAGTTAGCATCTAAGCCAATAACAGTATAGCTTGGTAATGATTCACTTGATGATGTTACCGAGTCTAATTCATCTTGAGTTCTTATACCTGCATCAACTAAGCCTTGATTAACAAAATCAAAAGAAGAAGTTAATCCACTTGATGCACTTGGATCAGCATAAAACCCTGCACGTCTAGAAGTATACTTAGCATTTAAAGCTATTTTAAAGTTTTCAATTGGTCTCCAAGTCAGCTCAACAAAAGCATTATCAGTCGGTATACCTACAACATCACTACCATTAACCGTGAAGGGAACGTGATCTTCATTGTTGTATTCATGGCTTTGATTTGTGTAGGTCGCATAGAGGTCAAATTTTTCCCACTGCTTATTGAAAGTAAATTCAATCCCTTGTACTTTTTTCCCCTGTGATACTGTTGTAGACGCTAAAGAGTTTGCAGAGTCAATTGGTGTGAATTCTTTTGATTCAATTTGAAATGCTTGAATACCAAATCCTATTGAATCACCAGTATATCGTAAACCAAGATCAAATAAATCAGCTTCATCAAGATCTACGTCTATTTCAACATTATCATTAGAGCTTGAATCATCACCAATATCTTCCATTACCCCATCAGTAATTGAGGCAACATTGTGTGCAAAACCACCAAAGAATTCTAAATTCTCATTGACAGCGTAAAGTACACCTATTTTAGGAGATATTCCTGAATTTTCATTAAAATAACTAGACACATTATATAAATCTTCGCCAGAATCTTGAATTGGCGCGTTATAATCTACTTTATTGTCTAAATATGAAAAACCATATTCTAGGGTTAGCTTCTCATCAAGTAAAACAGTTTTATTTGATAAATAAAATAAAGTAACTTTATTGTCCCATTCTTTATCTTCACTCGTATGATAAGAATTTGATTGACTCACTGTTCCTGAGGTAAAATGATTAAAGTCGTACCAGTCTCTTACTTGAGTTCTATTAGAGTCCTCATACCATAACCCGGCAGTCCAATTAAGTAGATCGTTGTGCTCTCCCTTAAATTCAAATACCACCCCATAACGACTCATATCATAATCATTTTCTCTGAAATATAAGATAGGATCATCTTCTCCAGCAATAGTGTCTGGTACAGCTCCTTCATCCCGGTGATTAGCAAATCGACCTATACCGTTTTGAAAGTGATAGTATGGTTTGAATTCAAAATCAATCTCATCTGATAAAGGAATGTCAACTTCAAAATAAGTCAAGTTATCTTGACGATCATTACCTCTTGTTGGCCTATATGAACGGTCTAATGTTGGGTCACCTGTCAGGAAATCTGTATAACCATCTTGTTTTGAATCTATTGTAAACGCTGGGTTAGAAGGTGCGAACTGATCAAAAAAACAAATATTAGGTTCATCTGCACAAGGTGTTTGTAAATAAGACACTATATTATAACCAACACCGTCTCGATCATTGTAACTATTACGAAACTTAACGGTTCCACCATTATCTAATTCGTAAACCATCTTAAAATCGATGTGAGTTCTCGTTTGATCTCCTACGCCCTCCCCAATCCATACATCATAATCCTGGCGGGAATATGATAAGTAACTAGTCAAGCCTTCTGTTATTTCGCCACTATCGAGTCTTATATAAGAACGTCTATAATCACGGCTACCGAAAGATAAGTCTACATTAACTGTTTTTTCATCATACGGATCAGCAGTGCTATAATTTATATGCCCAACTAGGGCTTGACGAGATGGTGTACCTACAACACCTGCTGATTGTGATACATCTATGCCGCTTAAATTTGCTGTATCAAGGAATCTATTTGGAACGGCCCCACCACCTAATGTTGTTCTGCCATTTGGGATACCATCTATTGAAAAGCCAATTTGATCTTTGCCAAAACCACGCATATTAACAGTACTGTCAAATCCGCCACCACCAAGTGGATCAGAAGAACCAACTTGGATGCCTGAAACTCTGTCTAATAGTTTTGTTACACCTATACCAGATGGGGCATCAGCAATATCGGACGCATCTATTATTACGTTAGCTCTAGCTTCCCCTTTACCTAGTAATTTTCCAATAATTGAAATTGTCTCAATTTCTTTATCTTCTTCACTTGCTTCTTCAGCAAGTGCATTAGCACTATTTAATGCACTACATATGGAAAGTGCAATTATTGTTTTATTAAATCTCATGTTCCCCTCACTTTATAATTTGAATTATAGCTAAATCGTTTCACTACATAAATCTACACCTATAACATCTATAATTCAACAGCTAATCTTTAGTTTTATGGCAAAAAACAACCGCAAGCAAACTACTAGAGCATTAAATCACCTCAAAATCAACTAGTTACATTTTGTTTTTATTTTTGAATTTTTTATACAAATACTCAAGTCAATAAATATAAATTATAGTTGTTGACTGTAACGTTTCACTGGATTATATTTTACACCATACTTTAATGAAAATTTACTCGAAGGAAATAATGATGACTATAACTCAAATAATTAAACCCGCTTATGTAACATTTACTGGCGTAGACAGAGTTGAAATACTTCCAAAGTTAAAAGAGCTTTCTGCACGCTATCCTATCGAATGGGGAGTACTTTTAGATCCAAAACAAGAAGATCATATTTTGTTCCCTACAGAAGATGAAAGAAAGGAAATACAGTCTTCAGGTTTAAGATTGTCAGCACATATTTGTGGAGTTCCAGCTTCAGAAATAGTTAATGGAACCCGCCCTAGTTACCTAAATTTAGATGGCTTCAGTCGATTACAAATCAACCATTCTAGGGATGGTAGTACAGAAGATAACATTAAAAATGCACACGATTTCGCGACAAGCATGGGTATGCGTCCTGCGCTTCAGTGTCAAGGAGACTTTCCAACTGAATTGAGAGCGGATTGGCTATACGATGTTTCATTCGGTTTAGGTACTCGACCTACTGAATGGCCAAAACTTAACTCAAAAGGTACTTTTTGTGGATATTCTGGAGGTATTTCGCCAGAGACAGTTCAGGCAACTATGAAGGCTTTACCTCTTTCAGAATCTGACAATGGGAAATTTTGGATTGATATGGAAAGTGGTGTGAGAACTAACGACTTGTTAGACGTAGAGAAATGCGAGCAAGTTTGTAAAATTGTTTTCGGTTATTAAATTATGTCCAACTTAAAAGAATTAATTAATAAGCTTCCTAAAGCTGAGTTACATCTTCATATTGAAGGCTCATTAGAGCCTGAGATGATGATGAAGCTTGCTGAAAGAAATAACGTAAAACTACCTTATTCGTCTATCGAAGAGATTAAAGAAGCCTATAACTTTAGTCAGTTACAAGACTTTTTAGACATTTATTATGCTGGCATGAGCGTATTAATTCATGAAATAGATTTTTATGAACTGACGATGGCATATCTTATTAATTGTAATGTACAAAATATCAAGCATGTAGAAATATTCTTTGATCCCCAAGGCCATACCCATAGAGGTGTAGACTTTGCCACAGCAATTTCAGGTATTAACAAAGCGCTATGTGAAGGAAAAGAAAAGTTTGGAATCTCATTCAAAGTCATTATGTGTTTTTTAAGACACTTAAGTCAGGAAGACGCTTTCACAACCCTGATTGAGGCAGCAGACTACATTCACCTTATTGATGGTGTTGGATTAGATTCTTCAGAAATAAACAATCCCCCCTCTAAATTTGAAGATGTATTTCGTAAAGCAAAGGATATGGGATTGAAGCTAGTTGCTCATGCAGGTGAAGAAGGTCCTCCTTCTTATGTTGAAGAAGCATTGTCAGTATTGAAAATTGACCGTCTAGATCATGGCAATAGAGCAATGGAATCGCAAGATTTAATTAAAAAGTTAGTTAAGAATAATATTGCCTTAACAGTATGTCCTCTATCAAACCTAAAATTATGTGTTGTTGATTCTCTTTCTCAACATCCTGTTCTAGAAATGTTAGAGCAGGGATTATTGGTAACAATAAACTCAGATGATCCTTCATATTTTGGTGGGTATATCAATGAAAATTTTAACGCTCTGATAGAGCATTTAGATTTAAAACATAATCATATAGTTACATTAATTAAGAATAGTTTTATCGGCTCATTTCTTTCGGAAAGTGAAGCAAATAAATTTATTGTTGAAATTGATAAAATTGTGATGGGTTTAGGTTTTCAGAATTAGAAAAACCTATTAAAAAGTTTTAAATAATATCAATACCACAATAAGTAATAGTTGGTCATATAACACTTCAACAATGACCTACATCTTTATTGTAAATATTATTATTTTAAGTAGTGCTAGCATAGATCGTTAACCTCTGATCACTGCTACAACTATTTATTCAATGACAGGGCTAAGTCCAGGTTGTTTTGTAAGGAGTTAAAGAGTGAATAACACAAAAAAAGTTCTTGTATGTGGGTCAATATCTTACGATACAATAATGGTATTTAAAGATAAATTTAAAAATCATATTCTTCCTGAAGAATTAGATATATTAAATTTAGCATTTCATGTTCCAGAACTTCGTAGAGAATATGGCGGCACGGCTGCAAACATTTGCTACAACATGCATTTACTAAATTGCAATGGAGTTCCAGTTGCCACCGTTGGAAACGATTTCAAAGATTATTCAGGTAGATTTAGTCAATTAAATATTTCTCAAGATTATATAAAAGTTATTGATGGTGAAGTTACCCCTCAAGACTATATAACAACTGACTTAGATAACAATCAAATTGCCGCATTTCATCCGGGCGCATTAGATAGTTCACATAAAAATAGTATCACTAATTTTGATAATGTTTTTATGGGGCTGATATCTCCTGATGGACTAGAGGGGATGGAATTACATGCAGAGCAATTTTACAAAGAAAGTATCCCTTTCTTGTTTGATCCGGGCCAAGTTACTCCTCTGCTTGATGCTGAACAATTAATCAGTTTTATTACTAAAGCTAACTGGGCTATTTTTAATGCCTACGAATGGAAAGTGTTTAATGAGAAAACTAAACTTTCACATGAGGAAGTTAAAGAGTTATTAGATGTTCATATAGTTACTGAAGGAGGTAAAGGCGCAATCATATATCTTAAAGATCAAACTATAAATATACCTGTTGCAAAAGTAAGTCATGATGCAGATCCTACTGGATGTGGTGACGCTTTTAGATCAGGCGTTGTATACGGGTTACTAAATAATTTAGACTGGAAAACAGCAGGTGAAGTTGCCTCATTGATGGGAGCTTATAGCTATGAAAGTAAAGGGTCTCAAAATCATAACTTTAATATCTCGAATTTTTATGATCGTTTCAAACTCAACTATGGTGAAAATAAAGTATTAAAGAGGCATTTATTAGATGAATAAACTCACTCTTATTTTGAAAATATTATTACTAGCTTTTCCTTTAATTTCGTTTGCTGAGCCTAGTACTACCTTACAGTGTGAACCTGACCCCATATACAAAACTACTGACTCTTACCAAGATGTAAAAGAAGTTGCATTAAACATGATCGAAAAGTATGGTGCAGATAAAGTTCTTTTTGCTTCGGACATTGATAATACTTTATTAACCATGGATCAACACTTAGGAAGTGATGCTTGGTTTTTATGGCAAAGTAAACAGTTAGGCATTAATAAAAAAGACGATTTATATAGCATTAACTCTTTCGATAAACTATTAAAAGCTCAGCGACTTTTGTTTGATATTAGTTCTATGTCAACTATGGAAGAAAATCAACCGGAGCTACTAAGTTGGTTTGACAAACAAGGTGTCGATAAGATTTATATTACGTCACGTGGACCTAGTACTTTATCTGCTACTTTGAGGGAATTAAAAGAAAATGGATATAAGCTAAGTAATTTCAAACACGAGAATGCAAGCTCTTCAAGCTACTCACCATATTTTGAAAGAAACATATCGGAATTAAAGTTATCTTTTGCTGAATTAAAAAGCTTTAATGTTATTAAAAAAGGAGCTTCATGTGATAAAGATAACTTTGAATTAGGCAAATGTTTAAAGCCAGCAAGAAAAAATGCATACCATCGTGGTTTATATATGACTTCAGGCCAACATAAGGGATTTATGTTGAAATTACTGCTGACACAAAACCCATTTATTGGAATGAATTATAAAGCAATTATATTCATAGATGATACAAAACACCATGTAGTTGATATGTATAAGACTTTTTGTAGTAGTACAGACTTAATCCTTTTTAATTATATAAAAGCTAAGAATCGTAATGAAGCCTTTAATGAAATGGATAAAAAGCCACTCATTAATAAATGGATTGAATTGAAAAAGCACCTCGAAAAATTTGACTTAAACTAAAATAATAAAGATTTTGAAAGTATTGTTCTTTTCCAAAGTCTTTATTTCCTATAACTCAGAAATAGTCAATGAAGAAGGTTTGTAGGGGTTGAATTTAATTGACTTAACCAAAATATTATAAGGGGGAACTCCCCCTTTTTAAAATAATTTTTTTTAATAATTTACCCCACCTATTATTTCTTTATAATGAAAGTATGAAAAATAAACCAAGTGGCAAAAACATTAAAATCACTATAAAAGATGTTGCTAAAGAAGCAGGTGTATCATTAGCCACGACTTCTTATGTTCTTAATGGAAAAAAATCTTTCAGTGATGAAACAAAGAAGAAAGTTTTAGACGCTGTAGATAAACTAGATTACAAACCGAGTAGTTTTGCAAAAGCAATGCGATCAGGTAAGACAAAAAGTATCGGTTTAATTCTTCCAAACCTTGATAATCCATTTTTTCCTGAGCTAATAAAAGCAATAGAAAAGTCTGCTCGAAATATTGGCTACACTGTAATTTTGATTGATTCTCAAAACGATAGTGAAATTGAAAAAGAAGGTGCACATAGATTAATTCAATTGAGTGTTGAAGGAATAATTTGGTGCCCGCTATCTGATGTGAACTCTTTCGAAAAGCAAAGAAGAAATATACCTATAGTAGTTATAGACAGACCTGACTCTAACGGCATGTATGACTGTTTATATTCGGATTATCACCTAGCTGCAAAACTGATTTCAAACCATATTAAAGAGCTTAAACATCCTAAAATAGGTATCATTTCGGGTCCAAAATCGATTTTAACAGCAAGACTGAGAACAGAAACTTGTATCAAAGAAATAGAGAACATTTCAACTGTAGTCTGGTGCGAGCAATCCCCCTTTACTACAAAATTATCAGGTAGCGCAATTGAAGCCTTGGCAAGAAATGAAATTTCTTTACTTGTAGCTGGTAACGATATGATTGCTATTGGAGCCATTTTATATTTAAGAGAAATAGGTTTACGTGTACCTGAAGATGTTTCAGTTATTGGTTATGATGGCACAAGTATAAGTAAAGTTTTTACCCCTAAACTAACAACAATTAAACAGTCGTTAGATGTTATAGGAGAGCAATCTATTCAAATTCTCACTAGAAGAACTCAACATCCATCAATGCCACTTCAAAGGTGCTCTACTACTGTAGAATTAGTTTCAGGTGGTTCTACAAAACAATACATTGATGGAAATTCAGATGAAAAATAAGAAACCGACTTTAAAAGATGTAGCTAAGAAAGCAGGAGTTTCAGTTTCAACAGTTTCATTTGTAATTAATAATAATTCATCCATAAGTACAGCGGTTAGAAAAAAAGTACAAAAAATAATAGAAGATATAGGTTATATCCCTAATTCTAGTGCACAAAATATGCGAACAGGAAAATCGATGACTATAGGTTTGATTCTTCCTGACTTAGCAAACCCATTTTTTCCTGAATTAGCTCAAGCTGTAGAAAATACAGCTAGAGAACATGGTTATTCAACAGTTTTAATTGATTGTGACTTGAATAAATCAATCGAAGAGGAAAGTATTGATAGGCTTTGTAAATGGGGGGTCGATGGTATTGTTTGGTTCCCTGTATCGCAAGAAGACACCACTTCAGCTCTACAATCAAGTGTTCCTATAACAGTAGTAGATAGACAGTTAAAAAATTATGATACGGTAGTTCCGAATCATTTCCAGGGTGGCGTTTTACAAGCAGAACATTTATTAAATTTTGGGCATGAACGGATAGGCATGATAAGCGGCCCACTTTCTGTAGATAACATGAAAGATCGCAGAGACTCGTTCATAGAGACAGTTTCAGGAAAAGCAAAAATGATTTGGGAAATTGAAAACCCTTTTTCAATGACTATTGATTCAAAAGTAAAAGAAAAAATACTTGAAGGTGGAGTAACAGCTATTGTGGCGGGTAATGACATAATAGCAATAGGTGCTATGGAAATATTAAAACAAGCTGGGGTAAAAGTACCTCAAGATGTTTCAGTCATTGGCTTTGATAATATTTCATGGGGCCAATGGATGTCTCCAACTTTGACGACTATTTCACTTCCTGTTCATGAACTTGGAAGCCAAGCTTTTAACTTTTTACTACGAAGAATTAATAAACCATCATCCACACGATATAATTTATGCATGGATTTAGATATCATCCCCAGAGGGAGTGTTACAGATTTAAAAAACAGTACTGAATTTCAGAAAGAGTAATAAGATGGACTCGTTGTTTATAAGTATTTGAAGTTCATAGATCTACAACCAAATATTTATTTGTTATTACACAGTCCGTGTTTTAATTTAACCTTTTCAATAAAGGCAATATTGGCTGACAAAAAAGTATTTAATTGTTTAATCAACTTAGGATGCTTTATTGATGATAAACGATATGAGCTTTGAATTTTAGGCAAAATTTCACTTTGTTCTATATGAAGTTGATTTTTTGATAATATTTTATTACCAATTACTTCATTTATGTATGCAGCATCAATTCTTTTTAACGCTAAAGCTTTTAATAAAAAAGTTGAATTACGATATTCATGGACTAAAATTGATTTATCAATAATTTTTTCAATATACGGCTCCGCTATATAACTATCAATAATCCCGATAACTTTTACTTTTTCAATCCCCATATTGACATTATCTTCATGAACAAATGTAGCGTCTATAAAGTCACAAATTGGATCGCTATAATAAATCTGTTCATGATCAGAATTCACATTCCATGAGGGAGAATCAGGGTATCTAAAATCTAAAGTACCAGCTTTTAAATAAACAACATCTAATCTTTTAACCGGATAGTATTCCATCTCAAAACTAATATTTTTATCTGCTGAAAATGCATCTATTACGTCTTGTATGAAATTTCTTTTTCCTCGTTTCATTTCATCATTTTTCCCAAAATATGGAAAATAATTTATGTCCTGCGTACCTATTGAATAATTTTTTACAATATCAGCATATCCAACAGGAGAAAATAGCATAAAAATAGCTAAAGCGATTCCGTTGTTTTTCATATCCACTCCGTATTAACCCACCGTAATAGAACTACTTGTTTGGCTAAAATGTCGTTTCCTATAGGCTTACACTTCTTTGTGCTAAATAACTCTCATAATCAGGAATAGCTTTCTGATAGTCACTGTCAAACAGTGTTGAGTTTATTATAAAATCGGCTGTTACATGATTACAAGCCACAGGAATATTCCAAACCGCAGCAAGACGTAATAAGGCTTTTACATCAGGGTCGTGCGGTTGTGACTCCAATGGATCCCAAAAAAATATTAACATATCTATTTTTTGTTCGGTAATCAAAGCACCAATTTGTTGATCACCACCAAGTGGTCCACTAATCAGTTTGTATATTGACAACCCAGTTGCATTCGTTATTAACGTACCTGTGGTGCCTGTAGCATATAATTGATGATTATTTAGTTTACTTTCATACTGCTGACACCAACTTAGCAAGTCTCGCTTCATATTATCATGAGCGACTAATGCAATTGACTTTTTTTTAGGTGAAATAACTGTTTTAGAATACATTACACTTACCTATCTTGCTATTAGATGGCTTAAATTAAAATGCTAACACACCACTAAAAACATGCTATTTAACCTTGGCATAATAAAACATAGTAGTATAATTCACGGAAACAGCAAACCCATGATGGTTACAAGTTTCAATATTATTTGCTATAAAGTCTTGACGTTGTGCAAGCAATTTTTGCCATTTCTGTGCTGTTTCATAATTACCTTCTGATTGAAAAGCCATGAGATGTTTTCAAAGTTGATAAATTTATTTTCTAGGTGTATATAGCCAGACGGACACAAACATGCAACTAGATGCAGCGGTATCAAAAAATGGAAAACGGTCCTGAATCTATTTATGATTAAATTCGAAGACCGTTTAAAGAGGTTAATTTTAAACTGATAATTACACAAAATTCGTTACTGTGTAACTTTTATTATTCAGGCTTAATATTTATTAATAAAATCTCATAATAAAATCTATACCGAATGTTCTAGGTCCAGTATAAACTTTAGCTCCTGTAAAGGTTAAGTTACTTAACACTTCTTCAACATCTGTTAAATTACGTCCCCAAAGAGCAACTTCATAGTTATCAGAACGCCAACCTAATCTAGCACTGCCTTCCCAGTATCCTTCTCCTTTATATTCTTCTGCTTTGTAGACAGTAAAATAATTTTCGCTGCGATAGCTCCAGTCAGTCGAAGCAAATATTTCACCACCGCTTTCAATTTCTTTATAGTAATCTAATCCGATATTACCAGTATGTTTTGGTGCGAATATAAATGGATTGCCATCAATATCTGTTTCCCCTCCTTCAATTGGATTTGAAACATATGTAGGCCCTTCATATTCAGTGTCTGCAAATCCATAGCTAGCTTTTAGTCTCAATTCATCGGTAATATAATATTCAATGTCAGCTTCTAAACCCTTACCGTTACCACCTTCTGCGTTTCTAAGAACTACGGCATTAACTGAATCACCTTTAGAGAAAAGTTGCTGATCTTTAAAATCATATACGAATAAACTAAGATTTAAACGGAGGCGTCCATCAAGTAAATCTGATTTAACACCACCTTCCAAAGACAAAACTGTTTCCGGATCAACAGTAGTTAATGGGTCAAATACGGCAAAACCATTAATAGTTCCAGCTCTAAACCCTTTAGCAAATCGACCATAAAAATTTATATCATCTGTGTATTTGTACGCAAGACTAATATCTCCCGTAAATTCGTCCCAACTGTCTTTGATACTGTCTTGTACCGCATCTCCTGCACCACCCCAAGCCAAATTGTCAGCAAATGGGTTTAGATAGTCATCAGGATCAGGGCCAAAGAAAAAACTCGATTGAGATAACTCTTTTTCTTCTTCAGTATATCGAATACCAGTAGTTAGTTTTAAATCCTCAGCAATGTCAAATGTTCCCTGACCAAAGATTCCCCAACTTGTTGATTTTTGTACTGCATCTAAGAAAAATCCAAAGAATTGTGTATCACTACTAGTTTCGTCATAAGCAACTTCTTCGTTAAAATAATACAACCCTGTTTGCCAATTGAAGCCTTCTGCGTTGTTACTAGCAAGTCTCAATTCTTGAGAAAACTGATCAAGTTCATTTATCCGACTACGAGCATGCTGTAATTTTTCTGAACTACCCGCTAAATTACCTTGAGAGTCCATTTCACCTGTCTCTAGGGCTGTAATGGATGTGATCGTCAAATCATTAATATCGTAAGTAGCTTTTAATGACCCACCAAATTGCTTAACTAACTGTGGATTATTATGATCATCAACTAAGCTAATTTCGTCTTTTTTATCTCCTGCATTAAATGATGTGGCACTTCCATCAAGGTCTCTTCCATGAACATTAGCAAGTACTTCTAGATCATTATTTGGTGTCCATAATAATTGACCTCTCCAAGCTTGGTCATCATAAGCTTCAATTTTTTCATTATTTTCTGTGTTTGTTATCCAACCATCTCTGCTTTGAGACATAAGAGATATTCGCCCAGACAATTCGCCATCAATCAGTGAACCACCAACTGCACCCTCTACATTAAACGTGTTATAGCTGCCTAAAGTTACACGACCATATGCATCAAAGTCATCGGTAGGCTTCTTAGATATAAGATGTAATGCCCCAGCGGGAGTATTTTTTCCCCATAAAGTACCTTGAGGGCCTCGTAAGACCTCAATTTGTTGTAAATCAAATGCAGGCATACCCTTTAATATTGGATTTTCAAGCGCAACTTCATCGTAATAAAGAGCAACTGGCTGAGTAGCTGTCATGGTGAAATCAGCATTTCCTAAACCTCTGATGTAGAATCTTGGATAGACACGACCAAAAGTCGATTCAATATTGAGGTTTGGAACTCTAGCAGCCAAAACTCTAATATCATCCCCAGAAGCACTCATTTTAATTAATTCATCTTCACTAAAAGCTGACATAGAAATTGGAACTTCTTGAACATTTTCAACTCGTTTTTGTGCTGTCACTACAATTTTTTCTATACGCCCCTCTTTAACTTCATCTTTTTGTTCCTCTGCAATTGCAGAAAAAGTAGTGCCTATAGCTAATGAAGCTAAGATTGCGTTAGTAATTATAATATTACTTTTTTTTAATTTCATAGTATCCCTCAATACAACATATTTTAAATTAACAACATAAATGAAACGTTACAACTCAAATCAACAAGAATACAACAAGACAACCACAAACAAGCCTGATTACCGTTGAAACGTTACAGTAAAATAACCACATATTTCACTAATGTCAATTTTTTTGCTGTTTTATTATGCACAGGAGATCTTTAAGCTTACTTGATTTTTTGCAGGACAAACTAAATGGTCCACCAGTAAGGTGATGAGTAGTAAAATATGAAATTGAATACTGTCTTACGGCCTATTCAAATTAAAGTGATGCATTATGTTTGCAATTGATTTTGTCCGAAGATTCTTTTACTAATGTTGTAATTGTTAGGTAGGTGTGAGTAAACGTTATAGCTATTGGTGTAATAAATACCCTAGATAGTTTTGGAATCAATGTACCAAAGGATGTTTCGGTATTAGGTTTTGATAACATACTTGGTCAAAAATTGTTAGCCCCCAATTAACGCTATAACTCAACCAGTAGCTAGCCTAGCTTCAGAAGCGATTAGCCTTCTTAATAGTAAAATTAAAGAGCCAGATAGAACTGTAAAAACAGTTGTCTTAGGGGTTGAATTAATAGAAAGAGATTCAGTTATTAAATTTAAGTAACTAGAAAATACGTCTTAAAGTTAACTGATAAGGTAGAGTTAGGTAAACATTTAAATTATAAGGCCGATAGTTCTAGAGAAGTCAATATTATAGATAACACCTAGGGCTATGTGCCCCGATATACTAATTCAGTATGTATCACTCACTAATAGTAACTTTAGTTTATTAATAATTTCACAATCTTCAACATAGAAAATTTGTGGGCAAGGCGACTTGACCTGGATAGCTATAGTATTAACAATTAAATAAGTTAGTCGCAGATCGGGATATTTAGCCCAAATTCTTGTTAGAATTTCAAGTAATTCTATTTTCTCTTCAGGAAGATCATCACCGACATCGCTGTTAACTTTGATACCACTAACTACTCTTTTTTTTCAATAATATCTTCACGCTCTGCCATAAAGTCATTGGATGCACCATCAACTTCATTAAAATAACTATCCCAGCTTTTGCCCTCATAAGAACTAATTAATTCCGCAAGCTGATAAAGCTCACTTGCAGGCTCTGAAAGGTGCTGAGCATCCCATAATTTATCGAGACGTTTCAAAGCAATACTAAGCTCACTTTGACATGTTATTTTATTTGCTAACAAAATATTTCGTATAGAAATTTGTAAATCACAATCATCTTGCTCTTCATTGTTATGCTCAATGATAGTTAAGCTATCACCACACATGCTAGCAAAGCATTTCTGACATAGATCTATACTGATTTGGTTACCATCACCATGAATACTGCCGAAACCGCAGCGATGGTTAATACTAATGAATTCATGAAACTCATAATCACTTTGAATTGCTTGTTGACCACAAGAGTCACAGGTAAGTTTAGAGATAACTTTAACAATTTTGTCTTCAAAATTTTTCATTATTATCCTCAGTTATTTAGATGTATTTTCAGTGATCAAACGGACTTTATCAGAGTTCTTTTTGGCAGAAAGTAGAACAAAACCTTTCTCGTTCAATAAAACACAGCGTTTTAGTGGATGGTTGTCATTATCTAACCTACGTAATATTGAAATCAAATCGCGTTTAAATTTCGAAAATCTTAAAAACTCACAACTCAAATTAAACATTTCGCAGTTTTTTTGGTTTTTTTTCATCTTAAATTCAATAAGATCACCGACCTCTAAAAAACATTCAATTTTTTTCTTCGGCAGTCGATTACCATCATTATCTAAAGTTAACGTTAACGTAAAATCCAATTCAAACTCGATCATTTTGACTTCAAAACATTTATTGAGGTCGTTGATTGAGGTTATTATTGCTCTTTGATTATGTTTCATTTAATCATCACTTTTATCAATGCATTATGCGATCATCATTGAGCTTCAGCATTTGTCTCATCTCTAAAATTTCGTCTGGAGAATGCAAGCGATGTCGCATCACGATAAATTCTGCAAAACTTATATCAAATTGTTTAGGTTCATCATTGGTAACATAGGTATTACCACTCTTGGTGGTATATTCAAATTGGTCTTGAGATTCAATGGTGGATGTTATTACTCGAAAATTTTGCTCAAAGCGATTTGTGTCATCTTTGATCACAAAACCAAAGATAAACTTCCCTAGTAAAATTTTTTCATTATTTTGATAATCATGAACGGATAAAATTGTTGTTTCTTTTAGAAAAGTTTTCATGATGTATTCTAATTATCAAAGGCTGAAATTAACTTCGATTTATCAAGGCACTGTCGCATGGATAAAATTTGATCTAGTTTGAAAGAATTTATTCTCATTAACAAAAATTCAGCGCATGATACTTCCGTGATACTCGGAGAATTAGAAGTTTCAAAGAGATCTCCTTCTTTAGTTAAAAAAAGATCTGGGCAACAAATTTCCAATTCTATTGTTATTAGAAATCTTCCAACTCGAAATCGATTCGTAGGGTCATTGATGACTTTGCCTGCAAGAAATTTCACATCACAATTTCTTTCACTACTTACGTTTGATAGTACCGAGATCAAAACTGCATCATCTAGATATGTTCTTTCCATAAAAACCGCCTATTTTTATCGTATTTATTTTTATATAAAATATATACTTACATTCATTAATTAGTCCCTAATTTGGTGACAAGATAACATGTCGTTAAAATGGGGACAATGATAAAATCAATAAACAGTGAAAAATACCAAGAGCTATTAAGTTGGTTGAAGGCAGGGAGACTAACTAAAGGTCTATCTGTGAGGCAGCTCGCGTTGATAATAGATGAGCCTTTTCAATTCATTAGTAAAATTGAAACTGCTCAAAGAAAATTAAATGTTCATGAATATGTACAATATTGCGAGGCTTTGAATTTAGATCCCTTAGAAGGACTAAATATACTTTCTAAGAAAATAAAGAAATATTATCAATAACCTTATTATTGTTAATAATATTGACCGATCGGCATCATGGTATTACGCATTCATTGTTAGTAGATATTATAAATTTTGATGTGTTCGAATTTTGTTATTGAGAACCCAATCAGACCAATGGATATTATTATTGGGCCTGCCCAACGGATTTATAGGTGTTTTTTGCAAAAAATTGAACTTAGCTAGAAAAGCACACTCTTACTTAACAGTAATGTTATTTCCCTTAGTGTTTCATGTTTTATGCATCTATATTATAGATGCATTTTTTTTGCCTTGAGTTTAATAGGTCTCTACATAAATAGTTAAACAGCAGATAGGCAGCTCACATCAAAATATCCAACTTTGAGGACAAACACCTAATAATAGGTTAACTATCCTTCATAAAAGTGTGCTGTGCCATTAGAGCAGGTCAAGAAAGAATGCACTAAAGAACTGGCCAAAGAATAAGGGATTCTAGAAATGTTTAGTGTACGATTTCTTACATTTTAATAATGATGAATTCTTTGTGTTCATTCATAAGTATTTTATTATGTCAGTTTAGAAACCTATAGCTTAGAAAGAACAGACAACGAATAAAGAGAAACTGATTAATGAGTTCAGAAAAACCTAAAAACAAACCCTTATTGGAAATAATATTTAATGTTGCGTTGCCATCGTGGTTATTAATGAAATTTTCAGGACCTGAATATTTCGGCGTTGTGCTTGGATTGATTGTCGCACTATCATTTCCCATAGGTTATGCCATCTATGATTATATCAGAACGAAAGAAACCAACTTGATATCAGTGTTTGGCTTTTTTAGTGTTTTTTTAACGGGTGGCATTGCGCTATTTGAATTGAGTGTTGAGTGGTTAGCCATTAAAGAGGCTTCTATTCCTGGGTTAATTGCAGTGTTTGTGGTTTTCTCTGGCATATATGGCAAGCCTTTAATCGCAAAAATACTGTTAAATGAATCGATAATTAATGTAAATAAGGTCTATAACAAATTAAATGAATTTGGGAAAACGAATGAATTTGTTAGTAGGATGGCATTTGCCAATCAGTTATTGGCATTAACCTTTGTTTTTTCCTCAATTATGAATTATTTGCTGGCAAAATGGCTTGTTAAAAGCCCTGCTGGTACGGTTATGTTTAATGAAGAGCTTGGTCATATGACATTAATGAGCTATCCCGTTATTGCCATACCATCAATGTTAATGTTGGCTGGCCTTTTGATTTATGTGACGAAGGTGATTAAGGAATTAACAGGATACAAATTTACGGAGTTAATGATCCAACAGTAACCTTAGCCATAAGCTGACATTGGTTTTTTCTGAAGTCATAAACATATTAGGGAGACTTTTAATCACAATTTACTGCATGTTTGTGGGGCTGGTTTAAGCTCATAGCTGCCGTTGGCATTTCAACTTAGAAGACTAATTTTTGCCCACAAAGAATACTGTATATTAAATGCATCATTCTTGATTTTACTTTAGGTTTTGTATAGAAAAAATAACCATCGTTACTTGTTATATGGCACTGAAAATAATATTTAAGGTGCTTTTTTGAATTTCCAGTACGCTCCCGCTGGCTTATTATGTTTATCCAACCCCCTTCTTTGATCAGGCCTTAATCCTCTATTTATCAGGTAATACAAGTCCGAAAGAACTGCTACGTTATCCGCATAAGAAGAATGTCCTATGAAGTCTGATTTAACATTAGTCGAATCAATACTTTCAATTCCATCAAGTATTAATTGTCCATCACCAGAGTCACCAGCTCTAGTGTTCCCATGGATTTTATGTGATGCTTTGAGAGCTTTGTCTTCTGATGAAGCATATAATGTTACTGGTATACCAATATCTGCCATTTTTGGTGCAATTTGGTCTTTAAATACATCTGCATCAATGTCAGGTGCAGCTAGAATAATTTCTTTGAATTTTGACTTTAAAGATGGAGTATTTTTAAGGACATTTACATAAGCATTCGTTAAGCCCCGAGTCCCCATACTGTGAGCAATAAGATAGATGTTATCAACTCCCGATTTCGCAGCGAAATCTTCAATGAAAGACTCTATATGCGGTTGAGACCACTTAATACTAGCTTCGTCAACAGTATAATTAGATACTTTAGCTTGTGAAGGCCAACTATAAAATGCGGGGATACCTTTGAACTCCAAATCATAGGCCATCTGGCCTGTTCTTTTAGCTGCATCTTCAAAAGAGACATTATATCCATGAATAAATATTAGAGCATTTTTGCCATCAGTATTTTTAATAGAATCTTTTATAGTTTGAAAATAGTTATCACCGTCTAGTTCTTTTATAGAAGCAATGGTAATGTGCTTTTCAGGATCTTCGCTAAACTCGAACCTCCACCAATTGGGTTCTTCAACTTCACCAATTTCATGTGTAAAAGGAATGCTAACCTGAGTTACACCATACTTGGTAAGTCTTATCTTATCTCTTTCACTACCAAAACGGTCTTTCATATTTTCGGGTTTTTCAGCTTTTCTATCAGTTGCATAAAAGACATCAATTGATGTGTATAGTTTATCACTTGCTAAAGCTCTAATTGTTTGAACTTCTTTACTTCCACCAGCAGTTGTCCAATCTTCACCTTCAAGCATTATTTTATTGTACCCGACTTCTACATCAGAAATTAGGTGTTGATGTTCTTGTGCGTATTTATCATAATTTTCAATTAGTTGGGAGGTGTCCTTTCCGCTTTGACCCATAGCTTTCTTTTGTTGTAAGGCATGTTGGATAAATTTCATTTCAGCACTGATACGCTCATATTCCAGTTGTGCTTTTTGACGAGCCTCTGTCAGTAAAGCAAAATCTTCAGATGGAAAAGATTCAACTATATCTTCTGGTTCTGGCAAAGATACAACTATACTTATTGGCTCATTATTTTTTGCAGAAAACATATTGTATGTAGTGTACAAAATAACCACAAAAAATATTAATCCTATATTCAGTTTACTCATAACTATTTCCTTATACTTTAATTTTTTGTATCGAATTCATTAATAATCCGCATAATCATTTTTGCATCTTCCAGCCAATGAACTTGGCATTTTTCCTGCGAACGACCACAGGTCAGTACCTTCAATAATTTCTTTTCCATTTGAGAAATCAATACCTGTTACAGCGTCTATGTTGGTTGTGGTTTGAATATGATTTTTTAAGTATTCTAAAGCATTAGAGTTAGATACCTTTAAGTCAATATTAGGCATGATGAAACTCAGAGAATGCCATTTAGTACCATTCTTTCTCAACAACACCTTATATTGATGACTTGGAATAGCTACTCTTGGCCCACGCTTACCTTTCATTCTCCAAGCGATTTGGTCAGAATCCCTTTTTCCGTCAGAATTTCTATCAAATATGGTTCCTGATATAACAAAAATTTCACCAAATTCAGTCGCCCATTTACGTTGTAGACTTTCAAGGATTTGCCATATTCCACGATTGAACGCGCAATGTTGTGGTGTCATATTTGACATCAAGAATGAATTATCCATGGCTTGATAACTGTGCTGAAGGCTAGCATTTGGAACCATATGGCCTTGATCAAAAATACCTTCCTTATAATCAGCGCATTCAGATCTTTCATACGATTCTATACGGGGATCCGAACGAAATGAATCTTCACGTGGAATTTTCAAAACTTCTTTTTGTTCAAGATTTTTTTTAGTTAATCGGATTGAAGTCCATAGCGATACTCGCAAATCTTTGTCGTACCAATTTATATAATTTTCTTGAGCTAAAAGGGTTTCGTTACTCCCATTAGAACTAGGCATACCAAAAGGAAGGTGTTGCTTTATTGCGGCTTTGGTTTTATTAGAGTAATTTTTGTAAATAGTCTCGGTAGAGTTTATGACTCTATCATGGTCAATATTTTTTTCCCATGTACAGTAGGCTTCTTTTGCATAGCTGGTTATGGAGATTAAAGTAATAGTCACTAATAAAAGTAATTTGAAGTAATGCACGTAAAATCCTTTTTATTCTTTTTGATATTACACTTACTATGCCATTTTTTGTACAAAAAACAATCAAACATTTGCAAGTTAATTAATCTAGTTGAGTTACTCGTGTTAAGTTGGATTTAAAAATGAACAACTTAGACCAATTAATTACAGTGAATATTGATGCAATTTGACAATAGGTATTGCTAACTTCTTTTTTGTGGCATTACTTTTGATTAACGGGATTATACAGGATTGTTTTTATACACAGACGACACAGCTATGTAATTTCTTGAATGACGGCTTTGGTGGCTCAGGAGCCAGTTAGGGTGATGAACAACCATGGTTGCCTCCTGCAAGCTCAAAGCTGCCGCTGACTACCATTAGAATCTAACTTCCTCTAATTGCTTGCTAACTAGGATATTTCGACCGTTGCTCTTTGCTTCATACAACCTCATATCTGCTAGTTCAATTAATTGCTGTACTGAGTCAATATCTTCAGAAGACTGGCACATACCTGCACTTAACGAAATGATGCCATATTCGCTACCTTTGTGCTCAATTTGAAGCTTCTTGATCTCTTCATGTATTCTATCAAAAGTTGCTTTTGCAGAAGAAAGATCATGATTTGCAAAAATAATGGCAAATTCCTCGCCCCCATATCGATAAACTTTATCATCTTTACGGACATGATCAGCCATAGTTAAAGCAACTTTTTTTAGAGCTTCGTCACCTGCAACATGGCCGTAATTGTCATTGTATTTTTTAAAATAATCAATGTCTGCTAATAATAATAGCAAACAGCTTTTTGATTTTTCGACATTTTCCCATTGACTAAACAGATCCAAATCAAAGCTACGACGGTTATGAACTGTTGTAAGCCCGTCTATCAAGCTTAACTCAGTAAGTTTTTCATTTGCTATCTCAAGCTCATTTGTACGTAACTGAACCATCTTCATTAATGTTTTTTTAACTTGTTGTACTCGAACGTATCTATATATAAGAAAAGAAAGAATAAAGATAAAAGAGATCGCTAAAATAGTAATAAGTATCTTATCTCGCTCCCTTTTATTCTGAAGAGATTTTTGTGCTTCTAATGCATCTATTTTTTGCTTTAATAATTTAGATTCAAAATTTGTTAGTTGCTCATTTAGACTTGAACTTAAACGTTCATCTTGTTTCTGAACGTAGTTTAAATGCTCTTTAAAGGCTAAAGATGGGTTACCGTTAGAAGCTAGAAAAAGCCCACTAAAAGCCCTGATATAATTTAGTGTCTCTTTATAACCGTGTTTTTTTGCTAACTCCCTAGCCTCTTTTAAGAGTATTCCTGCCTTCATATGGTCTCCATTGGCGTATATACCTAATGAAAGGTTTAAAGTACAAATAGTATAAGAAGACTGGCGACTATGTTTTTTACTAAATTCTTTCCCTTTTTCAGCGTACTCAATTGCCTTTGTAAAGTCATGCCGCCTAAGGTTTAAGAGTGATAAGTTACATAACAAGTTAGCAACATAATAAGTTTTATTGGTTTGTAGGAAATAGTCCATTGACTCAAACGTGTATAGCTCTGCTAGCTCTAGATTCCCTGACTGACTATATGCACTAGCTAAGTGGCTTTTAGCGAGCGCAATACCATTTTGAGCGTTTATGTTTAGTGCTTCATACTTCTCTATAACATCAAGTAATGTTTCTATTGCAGTATTGAAGCGACGCAATTGGATATATAATCCAGCGATATTAAGCCGAATATCTATTTTATCAACGTCACTGCCAAATTCTTGATATATTTTATTAGCAATTTCATAATTATCGAGAGCTTGATTGAATTCTCCTAGCCCAGCATAGGCTAGAGCTATGTTGTTATATAAATTAGCGGCTTTAATTGATAATGAAAAATCCTTGTAATATTGCAAGGATTTTTCGTATGCATTTATTGCAGCGTCATGATCACCCTTATAATAACTAAAAGCACCGACTAATTTATTTGCCTCGGCTTCAATTTTTTTTAAGTTGTTTTTTTGTGCAAAGATAAGTGAGGTTTTAGCCTGTTCTAGAGCTAATTGAATATCACCTTGCGAGCCACTATTTTTAACTATAGCTTGAAGAACTGTAGAATGTTGAAGCGGTGTCAAGGATTCACTTTTAAGTAGAGCGGTTAGTTTTTTCTCTGCTAGTTTATAGTCTTCTAATGCAACTATATTTTCAAACATTTCATTAAATGAATTTTCTTGAGCATGCAGTTTAAAAGGAATGTTTAATAAATATGTACCAACTAAAATAATAATTAAATTTCTACAACTTATATACATTTACAGCCTATCACTTTACGTATTACTTAAGTGTTATATTTATAACATCAAATAATCTTAAAATCTTATTTTTATCATATACTTTATAGCTTTGCACATAGTGCATATCACTAACTACTAGATAAGATTAATTTTTGAATATTGGATAATTAAGTCAAGAAAGATATGCATGGTGTAATCTTAGCACTGCCGAAGCCTTATTATATCCAGAGTAGCTAAATTATAGATAATATAGGGGCTGTTGTGTGCTAATAGTTTGCATGCTACAGAATAGGTTTCATGACCGCATGTCTATATGGCGGCAATGGTGGCGAATTCGTCAGTCGAGGTGATGTTCAATCTGCCTTGGAGGGGCTGCAAGCTCATATCGGCTTGGAGGTCTTCACAGCGATATAGAGTGCAAATATAAGTACTCATATCGGCTTAAAGGTCTTTATAAAATAAAGCTAATAAACCATTTGAGGGTTAAACGGTTTAAAAGATGGAGGTTTAGGAGGTTAAATAAATCACTTAAAGATTAAACGGTTTGAAGGCTGATTTTTGAATTTGAGCATAAAGCTTGCTGTGCTGGCACAATCTACCAGAACACTTGTTGCAAAATGGAACATATAATCACTCAATTGTGTAACACAACAACTGAAATAACACATTCAATATAGACGAAAATCAAACACCATTTGGTGCTAAAAAGGACGAAAATCAAATACCGATTTACGTTAAATTCGGCAAATAAGTGCTTTTAGAGTGGCGTTTATAAGCACTGTGATGCACAATTTCGCCTTAGAATTTTAATGTTGAATTGAATGACTGCTGTGGTGGCTCAGAAGCCAGTCAGGATGAATACAACTCTAAGCCTCCTGAAAGCTCATAGCTGCCAGTGAGGTTCTATCTCAGAGAACTATTTTTCTGCCATATTCTAACATTTTTTAAATTATTTAAAGTCGAACATTTAGTAAAATATTATCATCAAATTTTGCTTATTCTAATCTTAATGGTCACTTTGTTGGGCATGTTCGATGTTCATCTTTGGCTCATTAAACGTTTATAAGTTGTTTTTGCTTCAGGGTATCCTATATCTGAAGCCTTTTTCATATGATATAAGGATTGCTTAGAGTCTTTATTATGATAATAAGTACCACTAATTTCAAAATGCGCTCGTCCATTGTTTGGGTATAACGTTATAAATTTTTTCCAATAATTAATAATGACTTGCCACTGCCTTGATTGTCCTAGAACCATATCTAATGTTAAGTAATATTTGATCTTGTGGGGGTTGATATCAATAGCTTCAATTAGCTTTATTGCAGCCCATTCAACATCATTCTTATTTATTGAATTCAAAGCCTCCATATATAGGATAGTATCCTGTTTATTAAGATCTTTATTATCAGGTATTAGCTTTGTATCTAGAGCTTTTCCATCTAATGAGAAACCATAATATTCCCTATAATTAGCATTTCCTTCAATTTTTGTTAGTTTTTCAGTTAGCTCCTTAATTCGTTTATTATAACTTTCTTTATTTGGTTGAAGAGAGTTAGCCAACAATAGGTCTTTTTTTGATTCTTCTAATTTATTTAAACGATAGAGAGTAGAAGAACGCCAATCATAGTAATCATGGGCGTTACTATTTAGCTCTATTGCTTGATTAAAATAAGATAGTGCCGATGAATAATTTTTTTGTCTATATTCACTTTTCCCTTTCTTCCATAACAAAGTTGGGTTTTTACCAAACTTTAAACCATATGTATATAAATTACCTGCATCTTGGTGAAAGCCGTCAATTGCTAAGGTATCTCCAGCTTCCTCAAATAAATATCCTTTTAATAAAATAAGCTGTTTATTTTTGTCACTATAACTTTGAGCTTCATCAATAATCTTCTGACTTGATCTGTAACTACCTCCCCACCTAGGTTGCAATGAAACCAAAAACCTATATCTGAGTAAATAAGATGCCTTAAAGTTTAATAATGTACTTTCATATATTTGCTCTATAGCAGAGCCATCATCTATTGGTCTCATTACATCAATAAGCAACGCACTAGCTATTAATTCATAACTGTGCTCATAAGAAGATTTTTCAAGCAGTTTTTTGCTGTGTGATAGTAATACTTTCATTTCTCTAATATTTTTTTCAGGCGTTAAACTGATACGTTTTGTACCTCGTATACGCCATGCTTTACCATAATGATAAAATGCCTCTGCAAGTAGTGGTTGTGGATTCTCAGGCTGTAGTTTTTTCCAACGCATAATTTGACGTAATAGTTGTTCATCTTCTATTGCAAATGATAGGTAGGCTTTATAAAGAAACATATCATTAGCGATATCATTCTCTAGTTGGGCATGATAATTATCCAACATTGATGTTAATTTTTTAAATTCAGCATTTTTAATTAATTTTATTAATGTTAACGATACTAAAGGAATTTTTTTGGCCTTAAATTCAACTGTTGGTAAGTTGGAATTTTGCTTAATACTTCGTTCTGCGGCTTTTTCAAACCTATAACTCTCCATTGCGTACCTGTTTTCCAACTGAATACCTGACAAGTAATTAAGGGATAAAAATGAGCAAGCAATAAAAAGTGAATAAATGAAGTTTAATTTAGATTTTTGGTGCTCATCCTCATCTCTAAAAGAAGACAAAAAATGTTTAGATAGAATATATAAAATGATTAGTTGAACAAAAGACAGCACTGTAAATGCAATAGGGCTATCTTCCCAAAAGATGGGGATTGGATAACCGTCATCTGGAAGGTTCAGACTCAACGTGGTAACAGAATAAAGTGTTATATTCCCCCAATATAAACAAAGTATGAATAAAATAACCCTTGTTACCCATACATTATCAAGAATATCTTTTATTTTACTTCTAACATGCTCTGACTTAGTAACGGAAGAAAGATTATGGTCTTTATTATTTAATTTATAACCCAAAGTATGTAATATGCTGGTTAAACTATTTTTGGTTATTGAATTATTTTCGATAACTAGCGATATGTACTTACCATCATCAATAAATTCGGTATATTCAGGTAAATCAATTGACTCTATTAGTTTGTTTATTTCATTTTTATCTTTTTTTAAGTCATAAAAAGTAAGTACGACAACGCTATCAAAGTGTGAATGTTCATGATGGCCGCTAGAGATATTGAAAATCATAAAGCTGAAGTTTTCTTCTTTTTTGTACGTTAACCATGAAATGGTGCAATATTCTTTTGATCTCGCAGCTAAAGAAGATAAACCTAGTTCTTTGAATACAGAGGAAGCAATGGTATGCAAAAATAAAATAGAGTTTTTTGTGACTTTGCTATTTATTTTAAAACCAATTAATTTTAATGTTTTTTTAATTTCTTTATCGTTATTCTGAAAAGAGCGATTAATAAAAAATGAATAAATAGCACATGCAACTATAAAAACAATATATAAATTTGATAATTCAAACCCATTAGAAGTCATAAAATCCCTTTTCACTTTTAAGCATATTACAAATCAAAAACAAACAAATTCATAATGTTCTGGTTAAAGTATTACTATAATTTATTAGAATAATATTACTCTAGGCTAAAATGTTTGATGTTGATAAGTCTAGAGACTTAATTTCTTCAATATTTCTTATCAGGCACAAGAATAATAATTTATAAATTCAACTTTGCCCTAACAAAGTAGAGATACTAGCTTATGCATTAAGCTGGTCTATAACGTTTATAATAGCTATTTAAAAAACAGTTTAAGTACATTCTCCTGCCAACATTTCTACTTCAATGTTGGTTTTGTTTTCGCCTATTGCAGTCATCCCTTCAACTGGCTTAGAGTAGCCACATAGCCAAGAAATAGGGCTAGTAGGGCTTCCATCTACGACAGACGGTCTAAATGTCAATATTTTACCTTTCAATGGCGCAGGGACTTTATTTCCCAATTCAATATGAAAAGCTCCATTTACAACAGTCACTTTTGTAATTTTATTGGAAATCAGCTTATTGGGAGATGGTAACCCTGTTTGTTTATTGTCCATTGGGAAGCTTAAGTGCTCGCCATAATATTCAGTGATCGGTTGTCGTAAATTACCCGCATAATTATATGCTTCTACAACGTGAGCTTTGATTGTATAGGTTTGATATTGCGGTAAAGCTACTGCTGCTAAAATACCAATTATCGAAACAACAATCATTAATTCGATTAAAGTAAATCCCTTAACATTTTTCATCCTAAAACCACTCCGATTTTAAATATTGGGTCATAAATTTGTATGATGTAAAAAGCAATCCCTAAAGTTACTAACGAATACATAAAACCAAATGTACGTTTAGAATGTTGCCATATTATCGTTTCTAATTTTTCTGCTTGGTGCTTGAATAGAGATGCAAGTTCGATAGATTCATCCAGTCCCATTTCATTGATAGCATCCAATTTATTGTAAAAAGAATCTCTGCTTCCATTTTTGTTCAACGGCATAGTTATGATTTTGTTTAGCTTGGTAATTTCGACCAATACATTCTTAGGAATAATAAATTTCAAATTTTTACTTGGTAAATTAATAACAAAAGAGTCTATGTTTTTTATATATTTTCGATATGAAAAAGTAAACATGAACGTAAGGACTGAAACAGTTATCCCCAAAAGCCACATTGAAGGAATCAAACCAAAAAAATCGCCGCCTAAAGCTGGATATTGCTGAATAAGTTCAGAGAAAACAGGGTATACATATAGTTTGTAAATAGTAATAAATGTTATAAAAACACCTGTGATTACTTCTAAGTAAGACAGCTTATTGGTAATACTTTTATATGTTTTGGAAGAAGCCAAACTTTCGGCTAAATTGATAGATGAAAATATTTTTAGTGCTCTTTTAACATCATTGATGTTAGGCAAATGAAATATTTTATTGAATAGTTCTTTTTGTATTCCCGTTAAATCTTTCTCTGAATAAAGGGTATCCAAAGCAGATTTTTCAAAAGATTTTTTGGCCTGTTGCAGTGTTAAGCCTTCATTCGTTTTCTGAAGAAAATATCTACATTTAAAATGAAACTGAACCCAACTCATATATCCCTTCTGTCTATTTATATCCTATTATTTAACTCTATAACGTATTCTATCTAATATCAATTATGGAATATAATTAACCTTAAGGCTTTACGATGCAATAAAATTTACTAACGCTCCTTAATGACCAAAACAACAAAAAATTTTCCCTGATTTGCCCATCTCTAATTACCGTTTTGGTGGTTGGTGTCTCCTGCAAGGCTCAAAGGGGACATTGCTCCAATGATATTTAATATATTTTTTAATAAATTCTTTCTGTTGTATTACTGAGGGTTCTCAGTAAATCTCTAAAACATACTAGAGCAATAAAAATCTCTTATCTAATTGAATTTAATAAAATTTACTTACTATTCATTTACTGGATATTACTGAGAAGTCTCAATAATATCCAAAGACACAGGGGGGGGTAAATTAACCTTTCTAATTTATTGAATTTATGGAATATTAAATGCTCACAAATAAAAATTATGGAACTGACATTACTGAGAAGTATCCATAATATATGTTTCTGAAAATGCTTGGCTGTTGCAATAGGAGGGTTTGATGAGTAAATGGATTTATGCTGCGTTTGGTCTACTAATTTTAGTTATAGGTGTTAATGGACTGCTTACGGGTAAAATTTTTACTATCATTTCGACAGGATATGGCTCATTAAGAACTGTAACCTATGAAAATGATTTTATCGAGTTTTGCATTTCAATAGGTTTAATTCTTTACATGGGAGTTATGCTTATTAAAAACTCACTATTTAGTAAAAACAGATAAAGTCATTGAGATAAACATATAAGCAAATAAATCAGGACAATGACAGTTGTTTTTTGCTCCTGTCGCTTATTTTAACCAACTGATATTTGCCCATTATTAGGGCTATACGTACAAGGAAAGTTATGCAATCAATTGAAGCTTTGGGTGTTGGTATTAGAGTTTTAGGTATTTTCATACTAGTAACTCTTTTGAGAGAAATGCCATTAATTATTGAGACTATTTCACAATATAAAAATTTAGATCCAAATGCTAATGGCTCGATGACAATCTATGCAGCATTATCATTAATATTTATTGTATGCTCTTTGATAATGATTAAATTTCCTATCTCAGTTGCTAAATTACTCATATCAAAGTCAGAACAGTCATCTCCTGAATTAAATGGTGATTTAGATTCATTGCAAATAACGGCCATAATTATCTTGGGAATATTCATATTATCTTGGGCTATTCCTGATTTAATAAATAATATTATCGGGCTTTCAAATTTGAAAACTTATACGCCAAGTGATGAGGCTGGTGTTGCATACATATGGAACTCCCTAATTACAACAATTGTAGAAATAGCTATTGGGTTGTATTGCGCCTTAAACTCTAAAGGCATTAAGAAACTTATAAATAGGCTTAGAGCATAAGTACTTATAAAGCTGTTAAACAAGGCCAAAATACAGTTGGCTTTTGCTCCTTCATCGCTTATTCTAGCCAACTATATTTCGCTCATTAACGAGGGCGTTAAGTGTTTCCTTTTAAAAGTTAGTTAATGGATTTTTGTCATGGAAGAGCAATATGAATGTGAAAACTGTGGTCGCTTTGAATCGTCTTGGGTATTGCCATTAACTAAGCGAAATATAATTTTAATGTTTATTCATTTAATGTCTTTTATTATTTCATTAGTTTTTTTTCTAATCGCACCAATTTCGTGGGTTATTTTCTTATTTTGGTTAACTTTTTCATTCTTTTTCCGTAAGTTATACAAAGCAGGAAAAAGGTGTTTTGCTTGTGGGCATCTAAACACATAATAAGGAAGTAAAGCGGAACTTTAACAGTTTGCTCGGTTTCGCTCCGCTTCACATATTAGCAAACTATTAATCAGCCCCTTATTTGGGCGTGGAGGGATAATGGAGTATCTTGTATTGTTTGGAATGTCGTTTATATTTTGGCTGCCATTTTATGTAGCTGCAATTTATTGTAAATTTTCAAAGCTTCAGTTACCAAAGAAACTTTTATTTTGTTCAACATGCTTAGTCATATCCTATGGCTCTTTGGGGTTAGTTGCACCTTTTTATATGCTACACCAGAATGTTTTAATTTATTTAGTTCACGATTGGACGCTTCTTGGGTATGAAGATCTAGCATGGTTCTTTATTCAGTCAGAGAATGTGATCACATATATAACTTACTCTGTCCCCATAATTGCAACTTTTATTATACCGTTCAAACTAGCACCTAAATGGCAAAGCTTGGTAAAGTCGTATGGCTAACAAGAGACTATGACGTTAATATCAATATCTTTAGAGACGAACACAGCCGTTTTCAATTAAATAATTATATGGCTGCTTTGGTGGCTTTGTTCTCAGTCAGGCTTAACAGGCTATTGGCAAAAAGTTATTATCGAGAGACCATATTTTTATCTTTGTTGGAACGTCCGCTATCAGGAAAATGCTAGCGTAATTTTGTCGTTCAGCCATGTCCGCTGTAGATCAAAATATACAAAAATTTCAGTATTAATTCTCAAATGCTAATGTCTTAAGTGTCATTAGTGATCATTTTGGAACTAATCTCATCCGTTGATTCGCAATCTCAAACATTATGCGTAGTCACATATTTTGTTATCGTGAACATAAATCCACCAATAGATAAATTGAGCTTGCCTCAGGGATTTATAGCTAAAAAAATCTTTCATCGTACTTAGATTTTTATTAATAAAATTCGAACTTAATAGCAGAAGCACGCAGTGGTGCTTTATAAATTCAAATATTTAGTATGTCCTTATTTATTTTTTGTTCTTGTTCTATTTGTTTTTTTAACCTTTTTCTTGACTTGTTTAAGCACTTTTGAAAACTCTTTATGGAAAGGCTGTTCTGTAACAACAGGAATGACTTGCCCTATGCTATTTTCAATATTATTCAATTGCCTTATATCATTTTCTACAGCAAATGAAATGGCCATTCCACTTTTCCCGGCACGAGCAGTTCGTCCTATACGGTGTATGTAGTTTCTTGGATCTTCAGGAAGGTTATAGTTAATGATTAAAGTAATATTATCAACATCAATTCCACGAGCTGCAACATCAGTTGCAACTAATACTCTTAAATTAGAATCTTTAAAGTTTTGTAAAGCTTCCTCCCTAACAACTTGTGTTTTACCACTGTGAAGGCTAGCGGCAGTTATTGATGCTTGTTCTAGTGCTTTAACAATGATGTCAGCGCCATACTTTGTTTTACAAAAGATGAGAACTTTTTCATAGTCAGGTTTTTTCAGGATATTAAATAGCAAAGGCATCTTATTCGATTTATCAAGATGGTATACACTTTGATTAACTAGGTCGATAGTAACCGTTTTAGCAGTAATTTGAATTTTTGTTGGATCCGTTAATATTTCTTCTGCAAGTATCTCTATTTCAGTGGGCATGGTAGCTGAAAACAACAGTGTTTGTCGGTTCTTTGGCAGTTTAGATATAATGCTTTGGACATCCTTAAAAAACCCCATATCAAGCATTGTGTCTGCCTCATCTAACACAAATACCTCTAACGCCTTAAAGTTTAGATCCCCCAGTTCAATTAAATCCAATAATCTTCCAGGGGTGGCTACTAAAATATCAAGTCCAAGTGCGATAGAGTCAACTTGATCTTGTCTTCCTACACCGCCATAAACAACTTTAGTTTTAAGCCCTAAACCATCAGAGTAGTCATCAATGTTTTGCATTATTTGCGAAGCAAGCTCTCTCGTGGGCGTTAGTATAAGCGAACGTGTGCTCTTCTCTTTTATATCGGTTTTATTTCGTCCAAAATTATTGATAATGGGTAATGAGAAGGCCGCAGTTTTTCCTGTTCCCGTTTGCGCTATACCAAGAAGATCATTGCCCTTAATAAGAACTGGAATACACTTTTTTTGGATCGGTGTGGGCTGTTTATAACCCTTAAGCCTAACGCGCTCAATAATTGACTCTAAAAGTGAAAATGCTTTAAATTCTGACATGCTGGCCCAGTATTTCTCATTCGATGGCTTATTATTCTAGCAGAATGGTTTAACATATTTAAGGCGTATTCAAGACGGCTGTTTCTGACGAATCGCCACAAAACATCTCACAAAAAGCAGTTCAGTAATCAAGTGTTCTGACCCATGGTTTTCTATCACGCTTGGTTTTTTAAGGGATTAGATAATCACAAAGCGTAACTAACATGTTAAATTTTTTCATCGGGTGACGCGTTTCTCATTATTTGTGAAGATCCACACGAAGATCAACCCAGTCATCACATTGATAAACTGAAATAGACAAGATTAATTGAGCTTGTTCAAGGGGTTCATAGTTGAAAAATAATCTTACGCAGTTGTTTTTACATAGAATTTGACTTATTTGCAGAAGCAAACTTACTTAACAGTAATGTTTTTCCCTTAGTGTTTCATGTTTTATGCATCTATTTTTATAGATGCTTTTTTTTACCTTGAGCTTTATAAGTCTCAACATAAAAAGTAAAGCTGTTGGTGCTAGACAAACTAAATAGGAAATATTTCACGCTTGCGTGAGTGAAAATATAATTGATATTATTTCTTATGCCTATGGCTTAAATGCCTTCCGTTGAATGATACATGTCAAACTCAAACCTCTTTTAAATTTTATCTTTGATAAGTATACACATAAAAGCTCAAGAATAAATTATCGATGCATTTTTTTGCCTTTAGTTTAATAAGTGAAGCTAATTATCACACCTTAAACAGACATAGACAAATGAACTTGAGCTTGCTCAAGGTGAGATTAATAATTTAAAGTAATAACTAACAGTCTAGTTTGAAAGTAGTGACTTATAACGTGATTATTTTTACACCTAAATCATGTGCCTTTTTCATTTTACTAGTAATTTCATACCTTCCTGTATTGCCCATAAATAAGAAAGTTGTTTTACTGCTTACAGACCCCATAACTATCGCACCTTTGCTCTCTAGTAGGGATTTAACTTCTGCACGTGGAAGAGGAAGCGTCCCAGTAACAGCAACTTTTAGATTATCAATGCTTATCGTGTTTAAAACCTCATCCAGTGTTGCAAATTCACGTTCTATATCTTTAAGCCTAACCTCTTCCTTTGCTCGCGTCTGAGCCTCTTCTTGTTTTAGTTTAAGAGAATTCCACTCTTCTATCTTTTGTTTAATATAGGGTAAGTCATGCAGTTCAATCGTTTGGTCTTCAGACAAATAGATAGTCCATGCACCAGATACATAACGAATATCACCATATCGGCAATCAATCGCCCTAATAGAAATGCCATTTTTGGACAACTCCAAAGGAACAACCTCTCTAGGGCCACTATCGGAAAAAGGATTATCAACCTTAATAGCATCTCCAGGGCTAATATTTAATAATTCAAAAACCGTCATAAAATCCATCTTATTATCATCCATCCTAACACCTTTGTTAATCTTCAATTTTGAACTGTTAATTACGTTAAACATTTATTAATAATAAATACTCTTCTTCAGAAATAACTTTTACACCTTTATCCCTAGCTGCATTTATCTTATTTTCACCAACTTTTTCACCTGTTACTAGGAAGTCTGTCTTACCTGAAACTGATTTCCCAACCTTTGCCCCTAGTAATTTAGCTTGTTTCTCCATATCCCCTCTTGCCCCTTTAGTCATAGAACCAGTGAATACAACTAGTTTACCAGCGATAGGTGAGCCATTCTCAGGCCGTTCAGATTGCTTAGGAGTTACAGCTAATTTAAAACTAAGATCATAGACTTTGAAAAATTCTTCTTTAACATTTTTCAAACCTTCAACGATTGCTTCTGCACTTTGTTTTGCAAAACCATCAATCTCAACCATGTCCTCTACAGATACTTTGAACAGGTCTACAATAGAGTGATGTTGAAGTAGTTTTTCACAGTTTCCTCCTGCTAGGCGACTAACGCCAAAAGCAGCTAGGAATCTCCAATCCTCTATTTCTATTGTTTGGCTTGCTTTCAGTTGGTCAACTAAGTTTTGAGCTGTTTTCTCACCAAAACCAAATCCTAAAAACTTATGATCTATCCCTTCATAAATCTCATGAATCCTTTTCACTCCCGATTCATGTAGCTTTTCTATCACTTTAGGGCCAAACCCATCGTTATTCCCTAATGTTTTAAAAAAGTGAACTAATGTATTTTCTGTTTGAGCTGGACAATCTGTTTTATTTGGGCAAATTAAATGATCTGACTCCCAAATAAGATGAGTTTCGCAACTTGGACACACATCAGGGAGTTTAGGCTCTACGGCCTTAATAACTTTTTCAATTTTAGGTATAACTAAACCACTTCTAACAATTTGAACAACAGCACCTGGACCAACACCTTTATCTTTAACCATATTGTAATGGTGAACTGTTACTCTGCTTATTGTTGCTCCACTAAGTTTAGTGGGTTCTAACTCTGCAACTGGAGATATACGACCTGTCCTGGATGTCTGAGGGACAATTTTAAGGACTTTCACTTCTGCTGAATCTTCATTTACTTTAAAAGCAATTTGCCACCTGTGATGATGCCTTGTTGCTCCCATATGTTCTTTTAATTCTTCATGAGTAGCTTCAAGAATGACACCATCAATGTCGAAATCAACCGCTTTCCACATTTCCTCAACGATACTTTCAAAGTTATCTAATATCTCACTATAATGACCTGTTCTATTCTCAATTAATTGGAAAGGAAAAAAAACACACGCCCCTTCATTAATTGCTTTTTGAATAGATTTGTCTACTTTTTTTTCTGCAATTATGGCTGCTTGAATATTTCTTGAGTTTTCAAAGTCATTACTTAATACTGAATCGAAATAGCTCTTTTTAATTACTATTTCACCCGGCCCTAAACCTCTTTTACCTTCAAGAGCAACTTTCAATCCTTTATCAAAAGCTCTCGTTATATCTTGTCCTCTAAAACCATCACCACGAGTATATAAAGTTGTTCCATCATCAAAAGCTGCATAACCATCAAGCTTAGGAGTTACTCTGATTTCTATATCTGCTTTTTCAATTCCTATTTCTTCAGATGCTTTAATTACTCTTTTAATCCATTTCTTAATTTCATCAAATGAATAAGCCTTATCAGTTGAGAGCATTCTCTTTGGTAATGGAATTGTTTTACTGTCTACTAAGACTTCAGGTTCAACTTGATTTAAATATGGATGAATTGGGTTTATAGATTTAAGTTCTGCAATATACGTGTCGTAAGTTTCATCTTTAATAATTTGAGAAGTGGATCTATATAAGGCATTTGCTACTTTAAGTACTATTAGCAAATCATCAATTACTAACTCGTTTACTGGTCTTTGAAAAAGAGATTTAATTGAATCTATATCTATACTTAAATTAAGTTTATCTATAATTAATAATTGCTCTTTATTTAATTTTATATCTGACATGAAGAGTTCCTATTAATGAGTTAAACTAGAGTTTAGGTGTGTCGTTCTATTTGACAAATTTATATTCATATCTGTGAACATGACATTCACATCCCCGGCACGTCGTATGATCACTGTATCGCCAATTTTCAAACCTAAACGTTCAATTTCATCTTGGTTATGCAAAGTGGCATTGGAAACGGTAACTCCACCGACAAATATTGGCTTTAAGCGTGCGACAGGTGTGATGGCGCCTGTACGCCCTACTTGAAATTCTACGTCTTCAACAGTAGTTAATTCTTCTTGTGCTGGGAATTTATAAGCAATGGCCCAGCGAGGTGCTCGCGCAACAAAGCCAAGTCTTTTTTGTAATGAAATATCATCTATTTTAAGAACTGTGCCATCTATTTCGTAACTTAAGCCATCTCGCTTATCAAGAATATCTTGATAAAAGGCTTGTACTTGCTGTTGGTCATCTAACAAACGAACTTCAGGACACATAGGTAAACCTAATGATTTAACCTGACATAAACGTTGATAGTGTGAGTTTTTTAAAAAACCTTGTTCACTTTCAAGATTATCATTTATAGGTAGATTAGTTATTAATAAGTCGGCAGATAAGTCGCCAACAAATCCTAACCCATAAGCATAAAAATCTAAATTACGTTTAGCGGTTATTTTTGAGTCTAATTGACGCAGACTACCTGCTGCAGCATTACGAGGATTGGCAAATGATTTCTCGCCTTTCTTAATTGCAGTTTCGTTTAATTTATCGAAACTTGCTTTAGGCATAAAAACTTCACCACGAACCTCAACAATTTCAGGATAATCAATGCCGCTTTCACCAATAAGCTTTAAAGGAATAGATTTTATCGTGCGAATATTTTCTGTGATATTTTCACCCGTGCTACCATCACCTCGTGTTGCCGCTTGCACTAAAATGCCTTGTTCATAACGTAAGCTTACCGCTAAACCATCAAGTTTTGGCTCTGCACAAATGACAAGTTTTTTATCACTGCCGAGTCTATCTTGAATGCGTTTAATAAAAGCTTGCCACTCATCAATCGAAAAAACATTATCAAGGGATAACATTGGTACCTGATGAGTTACTTGTGTAAAAGCTTTAAGCGGCTGTCCACCTACTTTTTGACTCGGTGAGTCAATAGTTTTCAACTCAGGATGTTTTTGTTCTATGGCCAGTAACTCACGCATTAACCTATCGTATTCAGCATCAGGAACACTCGGTTGATCAAGCACATAGTATTGATGATTATATTGATTAATTTGTTGGTGAAGCGTGGCCACTTGCGTTTGCAGTGGCGTTACAATAGAAGTGGTATTTTGCATGGGTATTTTATTCAACGTAAAAAGTTAACTCAAAGACAATCAACATAGATGGCAAGAGAAATGACAATAAAGATATCGACTATTCAACTCGGGCAAGGCGATGTTGTCTGTCAAACTCGCGTATTTTACTAACATAATGCTGCTCTGTTTGTTTGGTCATTATATTTCGTTTATCATCAAGTAATTGAGCATTAAATTCAGTAGCTAGTTGCTTAGCAGCCAATAACATTTGCTCAAAAGCGGCAAAAGGATCTCCAGCATTAGGTAAAGTCATAAATAAACTGACCCCTTGGGTAACAAATGTTTCCATTGTATCTAACTCAAAAGAGCCTGGATTTATCATATTAGCTAAACTAAATGTTACCCCGCCATTACCGGCATTGTCTTGATGGCGATGAAAAATATTCATCTCACCATATTTCATTCCTAATGTTAATAGGCTTGGTAAAAGTGCTGCACCAGACATTTGATGATTTTCTGGCATAACAACACTTAAAATAATAACTTGCGCATCAAGCTTAGCCGTTTCTGTTTCTTTAATTCTACTAGGATTTTTCGGTTTAGCTTCAATTTCATCAACATTAATGCTTGGCATCGATTCATCATCAATTGATAAACCATCACCAAAATTAATTTCCATTTGATTTCGTTTTATTTCTTTTTTAGAAGGCTCTTTAGAAAGTGCTTTTGAGTTCGTTTTTCTACTAACCATTTTCTTAGGTTTTACCGTCGATGGTTTTGCCTTAGTTACGGGTTGTTGATACATAGGTTGTTCTAAAGTAATCTTTTCTTTTACCTCTGCCTCAACCACTTTTTTACTATTTTTCGTACTTGACTTACTAAGTTCTACATCATGTTCAGACACTTGCTCTTTAGAGGAAAGCTCGTTGTATGATTCATCATTTTGCCCATTTTCTAAATGGCTAATTTCTTCAAGGCTAATATCTTGTTCAAAGTCTTTCTCACTTTCAACTTCAGGTTCATTATCTTGTTTTAATACTTTTATTTGTCCCACACCATCTTGATCAAATCCACTACGATCAAAATCTCTAGATAATGGTTTGATTTTTTCTTTACTTGCCTTGAGTTTATAAGGATTTTTTTGTTTTCTAATGGTCCACAAACCATGGATAAAGATAGCAGCAATAATGACGCCGCTAAGAATAATTAATGCGTTTCTGAAATTATCTTCCATTGTTATGCCTGTAATGTAATTCTTTTCTAAGGAAATTTGAGATTGTTATTATATGTAAACTCTAACAGAAACAGTGGCATTTTGTAACAAGTTAGTACTGTATTTGCGTTTAAACAGACTTTATAATCTATCCATTAATATCAAGGTGTTACTATTTCATCATGTCCAATTCTATTAAAAATAATTTTTATCCTTCAAATATTCCTATGGCTCAAAGTGGTGCTGGTTATTTATTTAAAGGTTTTGAACTGATCCGTTTAAAAGGGATCCGTCGATTTGTTCTTATACCGTTATTGATTAATTTAATCCTTTTTAGCAGCGCATTCTATTTCATGTTCTTAGAACTTGAACATTACATGACTTTGATTATGGAATGGCTACCAAGCTGGTTAAACTGGCTTAGCACTGTTTTATGGCCATTAGCAGTAATAACGATATTAGTTATTTTCTCTTTTTTATTTAGCACTGCAGCAAACTGGCTAGCAGCACCTTTTAATGGATTATTATCTGAAAAAATAGAAAGCATCTTGGTTGGAGAAGTTGCACCTAGCGGCAGTATGTTAGCGGTTGTAAAAGATATTCCAAGAACATTAGGGCGAGAATGGACAAAGCTAGTTTATTATATACCTCGCGCCATCGGCTTTTTTATTTTAATGTGGATTCTGCCTGTTATAGGACAAATCATTTGGTTTTTATTCGTCGCTTGGATGATGGCTGTACAATATAAAGATTATCCTTTTGATAATCATAAAATTTCATTTGCTGAAATGAAAAAATCTTTAAGAGAACATCGAGGATTAAGTTACAGCTTTGGAATTAGTGTCGCTATATTTGCCATGATACCTATTGTTAACCTTATTATTATGCCGGTTGCAATTTGCGGTGCTACTGCGCTTTGGGTTGATCATTACCGTGATGATTTTTCATCATACTAATTTTCATCTCAGTAATATAAAATCAAGCACAATCTCGCACTATTTATAAAAATCATATATATTTAATCTAGTTAGGTAAAAACAACAGGAATTGATTAAATGACAACAACACGAACAAGTAAATACTCATTATTAACTGGTGCTGTTTTATTCAGTTTAAGCGCACTGACGTTTGCAGGCGATGAAGTAACCCCTGTTTCTATTCCTATGATAGATAATGCACAAGTTTTTGCAGATTTTTCTGATGATATTCCCGCAGTTTTAAACTATTTCACTTCATCAACTGAAGAGCAAATAATTGATTTCTACAAGCAGAATTTCGGTGAGTCAATTTCTCAAGAAAGAAAGCGGGATCGCTTAACATTAACTTATCAAAAAGAAGAACAAACTATCCGAGTGGTTATTTCTCAGCAAAATAACAAACGTCAAGTTGATATTATTGTAGAAGAAACACAAAGGTAGGGTAATGAAAACAGCTTCGTTATTGCTCATTATAGTACTGATGACTTCGTATAGTTCTGTAACTATGGCTCACGCTACATCAACCAAACAAGCTAAACTAGATAAAGCCTGTGAAAGCGCGCGCCAAAAAGCGTTAGAACCAAGGAAAAAAGAAATCTATCAAGAATGTATCACTAAATTCAAAAAAGACAAATCCGTATGTCAGCAGGAAGCTGATACTTATAATGGAAATAGAATTAATGGCGCTCCAATGTTTTATGAGCTCCCTGCTTGTGAAAAAGCATTTGAATTTAGAAAAAAACAAACTCAATAATTAAAAAGCTATCAACTTTATTGATAGCCATAGAGTCAAGATAACGATTATTGATTTTGTGAGCTAATTATTGTTCACCTAACAAAGTCATAATCCATTCTATATTATCGCTAATAAATTGTTTATCCGCAGCACTGGTGTTTTTCATTGCCTCCTTCATATTATTCATGCTCTTTTCCATATCAGCTAATTGCTCTTTCATTTTGTCAACCATTGAAGTATGCGCATTACTCGCGGTCATTTGTTGTATATTTTGTTTTAGCATTTGAACCATTGAGTCAGCATTCATTCCTTCTGGCATATTTTGCATTTGATAACTCATCATACCGCCCATCACGCGCATGGCCACATCATAATATTCTTCAATTGTCGAAAAATCAGACTTTGCTAGAATAGATTTAATTTTAGGATAGGCTTTAGAATTTTTCAGCTGAGAGATTATTTTCTCTGGTTGAGATATATCAACATTATCAAGCGATGCGGATAACTCTGGATGATTAGTTTCAAGCTCTTCCCATTGCTCTGTCATTTTCTGAAATGAGGTTATCAACTCCTTACTTAAGGCTTGTTCAGCTTGGCTAAAAGCCGAAAAAAACGTCAAAACCAAAACTATTAATATGCTTGTATTTTTCATGTGAATATCCTTTTACATTGAGTGTTTTTTTTAAAGTTAGACATATTTTACGTCTGTAGCAAGATAAAGTAAAAACCAACTTTGCGCTATGATAAACTAATCGTTAACATTTGGTTGAGTGCACTTACTTCGCCCAACCATTAAAAACATTTAGGATCTGATCAAGGTACCCCATGAAAAAAACATTTTTATTAACTCATGAAAAAATTAAAACCCCGAGACTTATTGATTCAATTAAACATGAAGTAAAAAAATACCTTAAAAGAGAACGAAACAAGCAACTACCTGATGGAGCTGATTTTTGGGATTTTGATTGTAAATATGGTCATAGTGAAGATAAAGCTGAAACTGTTCATGTTACAGCGCTCAATAAAAGCATTGATGATGCGGTACAACATGACCTTAAAAGCTTTTATCTAGAGATTTTAGCAAAGCCCGCTAATAGAACGCCAAAACCTATTGAAGAGTAACTTTATCTTTTGAATTATTTGCAGACTTTTTTGGAATATAAAACTCACAAGCCTCTCGGGTAGCAATTGTTGGTTGATCCCAAGCGCCACATATATCTTTTTGATTTTCAGGCGCTCGGGTGAATTGTTGGCATTTTCCGCATCGGTTCATGGTTATCTCCATTGACGTAAGTTAGCTACCGAGCTGTATCCTTATTGGTAACAATTGTATTCTAGCGATAAATAGCTCTGCTCATTTTGATTAATATCAAGATGGAATTAAATTTCAAAAAAAAAGCGCCAATTGGCGCTTTTTATTATTCAGATTTTAACTAATTACAACTTTGTGATTAGCCACCATGAACAATGCGTTTTGCAATTAAGTCTTCAACTACACTTGGGTCAGCAAGTGTAGATGTATCACCTAAACTATCAACTTCATTTTCAGCAATTTTGCGCAAAATACGACGCATGATCTTGCCTGAACGTGTTTTAGGTAAACCCGGAGCCCATTGCAAGTAATCTGGTTTAGCAAAACGACCTAACTCTTTAGCAACAAATTCTTTCAACTCTTTGTTTAGCTCATCTGACTCTTCTGCATTCGCCATCAAGGTTACATAACAGTATACGCCTTGACCTTTAATTTCATGAGGATAACCAACTACAGCGGCTTCAGCAACCGCGGGATGAAGGACTAAAGCACTTTCAATTTCAGCTGTACCTAAGCGGTGACCTGATACATTTAATACATCATCAACTCGACCCGTGATCCAATAGAAACCATCTTCGTCACGTTTAGCACCATCACCGGTGAAGTAATTACCTGGATATTGACTCAAATATGTTTGATAGAAACGATTATGGTCACCATATACTGTACGTAATTGTCCTGGCCAACTAGCGGTCATGACTAATAAACCTTGGTTTTCACCTTCAAGAGTATTACCGTCTTTATCAAATAACGCAGGTTGCACCCCAAAGAATGGCTTACCTGCACAACCTGGCTTCATATCAACTGCACCTGGCAATGAAGTGATCATGATGCCACCAGTTTCTGTTTGCCACCAAGTATCAACAATTGGGCAGTTACTCTTACCGACAACTTCGTAATACCAATGCCACGCTTCTGGGTTAATTGGCTCACCTACTGTACCTAATAAGCGTAGTGATGAAAGATCAGCTTTTTCAACTAACTCTTCACCAAGACTCATTAAGGCACGGATAGCCGTTGGTGCAGTGTAAAACACATTAACTTTATGTTTTTCACATACTTGCCAAAAACGTCCTGCATCAGGGTAAGTTGGAACACCCTCGAATACTAAAGTGGTTGCACCATTAGCTAACGGGCCATAAAAAATATAAGAGTGACCAGTGATCCAGCCCGCATCAGCAGTACACCAGTAAATTTCATCTTCTTTATAATCGAACACATACTTATGAGTCATCGCTGCATATAAAATATAACCACCACAGCTATGAACTACACCTTTTGGAGTTCCCGTTGAACCAGAGGTGTATAAAATAAATAATGGATCTTCGGCATCCATAATCTCTGGTTCGCAAACAGCAGGTAAATTAGCGACTGCATCAGCATAATTAATATCTACTTTCTCATTCCAAGCAACATCACCACCGGTACGAGTAACAACAATAACTGAATGTACATCAGGGCAATCAGCAACGGCAGCATCAACGTTAGCTTTAAGTGGAATGCGCTTACCACCACGTACTGACTCATCTGCCGTAATAACCACTTTGCAATCAGCATCAAGTACACGTGCTTTAATAGACTCCGTAGAAAATCCGCCAAATACAACAGAATGAATTGCACCAATACGAGCACAAGCTAACATGGCATAACCCACTTCTGGGATCATCGGCATATAAATACAAACACGATCACCTTTTTTAACACCACGTTCTTTAAGTAAGTTAGCAAAACGACAAACATGATCATGAAGCTCTTGATAAGTAACTTTTAAATCATCACTTGGATCATCACCTTCAAAAATAATAGCAGTACTATTCGCTTTAGTAGCTAAATGACGATCTATACAGTTGTAACTAACATTAAGTTTTGCACCTGAAAACCAGTTTATTTCAGAATTTTTTAAATCAATTTTACTTACGCTATCCCAAGGTTGATACCAATCAATAAACTCTTTCGCTTGCTCCCCCCAAAAAACATCGGGCTGTTCAATAGATTGTTTATACATAGCATCATAGGTTGCGCTGTCGATATGAGTATGCGCCTTAGCTTTTTCTGATACAGGATAACAAGGTTTTAATTCGTTCATGAAATATTCCTTCTGGGGGGTTAACACCCGTGTAATAATTTTTATTTTTGCTTTATTTAAACAAGTAAGATTGAGTTAATGCTAATTTTTTTACGTTAGTTTATATATACGCCTTTAGTCTTAAATTAAAATATGATCGCAGTACTTTAGTATTATAATAGTCATTTTTCATACAACAGCTAGTAATGAATGTTTATAAGCTATAGCCGGTTTATTTAGTAGCTAAGATTAGCATTGAAAACAAAGTACGACAACGCTGTCATTTTAGTTTTATAACTTATATGAATACTAAATATATGAATACTTAACAGGCTTGATCAAAAAAGCGCCCGCAGGCGCCTTAATATAGGAGTATAGGTTAGTTATAGATTGTAACCAGACTCCTCATGCTCAACTTGGTCAAGACCATTCACTTCTTTCTCTTCATCCACGCGTAGCCCACTGGTCATCATTCCAACAAGCTTTAAGAGAATATAAGTCACCACCCCTGTATAAATCAGCGTTGAAAAAATACCAATTAACTGCACCCCAACCTGCTCAGCCATTGAAGAAATACCTTCGGCAAAGCCAAAACCACTAAATACACCTAACGTAGTTGCAGAGAACACACCTGCTAATAGAGTACCTAAAATACCACCGACACCATGTACAGGGAATACATCTAAAGAATCATCAATTTTTAATTTTTGCTTAACATAAACAGTTGCATAGAAACAAACAAACCCAGCGCTAATACCAATAATTAATGCGCCTCCTGGTCCAACAAAGCCTGAAGCAGGTGTGATGGTACCTAAACCTGCTACCATGCCAGTAACAGCACCTAAGACACTGGCTTTGCCAAACTTTTTCCACTCAATACCAGCCCAAGTTAACGTACCTGCTGCTGCAGATATATGAGTAACCAGCATAGCCATTGAAGCATCACCATTAGCTGCTAAGGCACTGCCACCGTTAAAACCAAACCAACCAACCCATAACATACCTGCACCAGTAACTGTCATGGTTAAATTGTGAGGTAACATCGGTGTTTTAGGAAAACCACGCCTGGGGCCTACCACCATTGCAGCAACGAGTGCTGCCGTACCCGCGGTAATATGTACAACAATACCGCCAGCAAAATCGAACACACCCATTTGGCTTAACCAACCACCGCCCCATACCCAATGAGTAACAGGAGCATAAACTGCTAGCAACCACAAACCACTAAATAGCAATACCGCAGAAAACTTCATACGCTCAGCAAACCCACCAATAATTAATGCTGGTGTAATAACCGCAAAGGTCATTTGAAATAGCATAAATAAACTTTCAGGAATATCACCTGATAAAACATCTTTACCGATGCCATGCATCATTACTTTAGAAAAATCACCAATAAAAGCATTACCTTCGCCAAACGCTATGCTGTACCCAAGAACTAGCCATAAAATAGAAGAAATAGAGCCAATAGCAAAACACTGCATCAAAATTGACAGCACATTTTTTTTACGAACTAAACCACCGTAAAATAGTGCTAAACCAGGTAAAGTCATTAACAATACCAATGCTGTAGATGTTAAAATCCAAGCAGTATTAGCGCCATTAAGTGACCCATCATCAGCAAATGCAAATGCTGGCATAAATAGAAGTATTATAGATAGTATAAGTGAGTGGATTCTTGACATCTGTAGTTCCAAAGTTATTTTATCGTTCATTTGATATAAATTAGTGCAGCCATTTCTATCAAAACTCGTTATATTTTTATTTTGCACTTCCAATGCACAAAATAAGCCATCAATTATTTTCATTTATTAACAATAAGATAAATGATACATGTTCAATTACAGTGCTTACTTTGCACAAACGCAGTGAATTTCAAAATAGAATCGCACAAACTTGGTGCGCTCAAGTTGATTTTAAAACCCTGCCTGCTTTTCATTCATACAACATGCACTATAGATAAAATATATAACCAAATTCGATGAACTAATTCACTAACTGAGGCGAATATAGTCATAATTATGACTGAGGTTATTCCCACAAAGAATTCATGGGCACTTTCCTTACTTGTAAGTAAGTTTACACAAGGGTACATATGGTTATTTACAAGCCAGTCAATAGTGCTTAAACTATTGTCAATTATTGATATTTTCGATTACCTACCAAAAGGCAAGTTATGCAACAGTCATTCATGAGTGCATTTTATAAAAACTTTTTAGGAAACTCTCCTGAATGGTACAAGTTAGCAATTATTTCATTTTTATTGGTAAACCCTTTACTGTTTTTCCTCGTCGACCCTTATACTGCAGGTTGGGCGTTAGTAATTGAGTTTATTTTTACACTGGCAATGGCATTAAAATGTTACCCATTGCAGCCTGGTGGCTTATTAGCCATTGAAGCCGTCATGATTGGCATGACTTCGCCAAAACAAGTCATGCATGAAATGGTCGTAAATTTTGAAGTAATATTGCTGTTGATTTTCATGGTTGCAGGTATTTATTTCATGAAGAGTTTATTGCTCTTTTTGTTTACCAAAATAGTTACTAAAGTTCGTTCTAAAATCATGGTTTCATTCTTATTTTGTTTTTCTGGTGCTTTTTTATCGGCATTTTTAGACGCATTAACCGTCATTGCCGTTATTATCAGTGTTGCCGTAGGGTTTTATACTGTTTACCACAAAGTAGCTTCAGGCAAGCAGGTTCATCATGAGCATGACCACAGTCATGATCATGACTTACCCGATTACAATCGTAAGGATCTAGACCAATTTCGTGGTTATATGCGTAACCTGCTAATGCATGCTGGGGTTGGTACCGCTCTAGGTGGTGTTTCCACAATAGTGGGTGAACCACAAAACTTAATTATCGGTCAACAAGCCGGTTGGGAGTTTATTGAATTTGCTATCCGTATGTCCCCAGTTACTGTCCCTGTATTTGTTGCAGGCATGCTAACTTGTGTATTCTTAGAAAAGCTTAAATGGTTTGGATACGGTGTACAACTTCCTGAAAACGTACTTACCGTACTTAAAGATTATGATGAAGAAGAAAGTAAAAATAGAACCAAACGTGACAATGTAAAACTAATCATGCAAGGAGTAATTGCAATATGGTTGATTGCAGGCTTAGCCTTACATCTCGCGCCTGTAGGTCTTATTGGTTTAACCGTTATTGTTTTTGCAACATCTTTTACTGGCATAACTGAGGAACATCAAATTGGTCATGCCTTTGAAGAGGCATTACCTTTCACCGCATTACTTGCCGTATTTTTCGCCGTCGTTGCTGTTATTATTGATCAACAACTCTTTACGCCAGTAATTAATTGGGTACTAACTTATGAAGGAAATATGCAACTCGTTATGTTTTATTTAGCGAATGGCTTGTTATCAATGGTTAGTGATAATGTTTTTGTGGGTACGGTTTATATTACTGAGATACAAAAAGCATTAGCTGCCGGTCAAATAACTCGAGATCAATTTGACTTGTTGGCTGTTGCCATTAATACAGGAACAAATTTACCAAGCGTAGCAACCCCTAATGGTCAAGCAGCGTTTCTATTTTTATTAACCTCCGCCATAGCGCCGCTAGTTCGTTTATCATATGGCCGTATGGTTATTATGGCTTTCCCTTATACTATTGTTTTAACAACAGTAGGACTTATAATGATAGCTAGCGGTGAACTAAGTGAGACAACTGATGAGTTTTATGAGATGCACCTTATAGAACATCACAAGGCCAATTCACCAAGTTCTGTTCCTTCAGAGCATTAATATTCACTATAAATAAAAAAACGCCATTGCTGGCGTTTTTTTTACGTAAAATATATGTTTCAGCGATATACGACTTAAGTTGTAGGGTAAATATACTTCATACTACTGACAGGCTCGGCAATTATTTGCTAAAATCGCACTAACCTTTCTAATAATAATTCTTCTATCACTACTTGAGAAAAATATGAAACAACTTTTGTTCATTTTACTGACAATGCTTGTCCCTAGTATTGCTTTTGCATCAGATACAGCACATCAAACAATAGATTTAACATCCCACTGGCTTGGTTATGCTGCTATTGCTATTTTTGTTTTAGCCTATACCTTGGTTATTTTAGAAGAGCAACTCCATTTAAGAAAATCTAAGCCAGTATTACTCGCAGCAGGATTAATTTGGATACTTATTGCTTGGTATTATGGCTCTCATGGTATGCCACATGCCGCAGAAGTAGCTATTCGCCATAATTTCCTAGAATATGCAGAATTATTCTTCTTCTTACTTGTTGCGATGACTTATATCAATGCGATGTTAGAGCGCAATGTTTTTGATGCGCTACGTGATTGGTTAGTTATAAAAGGCTTTAGTTATAAACAACTATTTTGGTTAACAGGTATTCTTGCCTTCTTTATTTCTCCAATTGCCGATAACTTAACAACCGCGTTAATTATGTGTGCTGTAGTACTGGCTGTAGGTAAAGACGAACCTAAGTTTGTTGCTATAAGCTGTATTGGTATCGTGGTTGGCGCGAATGCTGGTGGTGCATTTAGCCCATTTGGTGACATTACGACACTAATGGTATGGCAAAAAGGAATCCTACAATTTGAACAATTCTTCGCATTATTCATTCCATCGGTAGTGAATTACTTGATCCCTGCATTTATTATGCAGTTCTTCATACCTACCGGTAACCCAACTGCAGCATCTAATGAAATGACGCCAATTAAGCATGGCGGTCTTGTTATTGTTGGTTTATTTATATTAACCATTATTACTGCAGTATCATTCCACAACTTCCTTCACTTACCTCCAGTTTATGGCATGATGTTAGGTTTAGCTTACTTGAAATTCTTTGGTTACTATATCCGCAAATCAGGTCAAGGCGAAATAGATAAAACTGATATGCCTACAGGGCATCAAATTGATGATGATTTCGATATCTTTGATAAAATTGCTAAAGCCGAGTGGGATACTTTATTCTTCTTCTACGGCGTAATATTAGCCGTTGGCGGTTTAGGTTTTATCGGCTATCTAGGTATGACGTCTGAATTTATGTATGGCCAGCTAGGTGCAACTAATGCCAATATTTTAGTCGGTATTTTATCTGCCATTGTTGATAATATCCCGGTTATGTTTGCAGTATTAACCATGAACCCTGATATGTCTGAAACACAGTGGTTATTGGTAACATTAACAGCCGGTGTTGGCGGTAGTTTATTATCTATTGGCTCTGCCGCTGGTGTAGCTTTAATGGGACAAGCTAGAGGTTATTACACCTTCTTTAGTCACCTGAAATGGACGCCAGTAATTGCTTTAGGTTACGCTGCGAGTATCTATGTTCATTTATTAATTAATTAATTAATGGTTATAGAATTTGTAACATTTTCAGATAATATAATTGATAATTTAACAAATTAGTTTGTTATGATTAAAAGCTTCTAAATGATTTTTTAGAAGCTTTTTTTATGTGTTTTTAATTGATTCAAGATATAGGAAAAAAATGAAATTTTTAAGTGACTTAACGACTAATTCAAAACCTTGGTTAATATTAGCCCTATCAGCTTTAGCTTTAGAGTTATGCGCTTTGGTTTTTCAATATGCTATGGACTTAGCTCCTTGCATCATGTGTGTGTATCAGCGTGTTGCCATTTGCGCCATTGTACTAGCTGGTTTTATTGGCTTTGCTGGTTGCCGTTTTTTATTAACGAGAGTCATCGCTTATGCTTTATGGGCTACAGGTGCTATCTGGGGTTTGCTAATAGCATTAGAGCATGTGGAAATTCAAGAAAATTCAGGATCTTTGTTTTTTAGCTGTGAGTTTATTCCTAACTTCCCCACATGGGCACCGTTACACGAATGGATCCCTTTCTTATTTGAAGCTACAGGTGATTGTGGTGATATAAATTGGCAGTTTGTTGGTTATAGCATGCCACAATGGATGATTGTTGTTTATGGTGTTTATACGTTAGCTTTGGCAATCATTTTGGCTAACAGGTTAATACACGCGAAAAGGCTTTAAGCTTTAAGCTTCAGACTTAGAACCTAGTAATACTCTCTATTCAAACCTTAAAGCGCTTATCTAATGATAGGCGCAGCAACACCTGCAGCTACATATGGAATAACTTGCTTTATAACGCCAGCTATATCAACTTGTCGATCGAAATCGTTTAAAGCAATATCAATTAAAGCATCACTTGAAGACATCGTAAAAACGATTGTTCCCATAGTAAAATGTAATCGCCAAAACATTTCTTCTGCACTCAGCTCTGGGTAAGCCTTATGAACCGCTTCAGTAAAGTTAGTAAAAACGCCGGGATACTGCGTTGTTAAAAACCAACGTAAAAATCCTTGACTATCTGTATAACCTCGACCCAATAATTGCAAAAAAATGCTAGTTCCATTTTCTTTAATGGTATTTAGATAAAGCAAGGGCTCAATAAAAGCAGAAAAAACCTCAATTAAACTTGGTTTAGCCTCATCAATACAAAGTGTACCTAATGCAGACTCTAAACGAGGACTTAGTTCGTTCATATATCGAGACATAACCGCTTTAATCAATTCCTTTTTAGAACCAAAATGGTAATTGACCGCTGCTAAGTTCACTTCAGCTTGGCTAGTTATCTCCCTTAACGATGTACCATTAAAGCCTTTATCCGCAAAAAGAACTTCCGCCGCATCTAAAATTTTATTTTTTGTACTCATATTTCTTTTTACCAATAACGCTAATAACATTAGAATTCAAACAAGCGTTTAAAATAGCTTATTTATAACGTTCAGGTCAAGTGCGATCAAGTGTAAATATTAATTTTAAAATTCTCTGTAGAAAAATTGAACTATTTATGACTTTGTGTTTCAAACTTAGTGAACAATACATGTTTACTTCCTGACTCAGTGGCCTGATCTGTCAATCTGCTCTGAGTCTTTTTTTTGGATAAATTTCCAAACTTTCCAAACCTAACAGTTTATTTTCTTGAAAATAGTTAAGTTCATTACAAACTGTTACGCATTCTATACAGTAAAAAACACCTAAGCGAGATATTATAATTTCACTTTCAAAGCTTAGCTACTCCTAGCAGTCAGGCCTTTAGAGTGACATTTTACTCCCTTGTATTTATGTTTTCATGTTGTGTTTTGGCTCATTCGCCTTTGAATGAGCTTTTTTTTGCCTGTTATATTCCTTTACTCGCCCTCTTTGCTTTGGAGACATCTTTCAATATACTAAATTCACCTAATAAATAATAAAGCACACTTAATTTATAATGAAAAATATAACAAACACATTTAAGTTCACAGCTATCGCTTTAGTTGTTGCGACTTCATTGGTTGGCTGCACTCAAGATAAAAAACAATCTAAAGAAGCAACTCAAGCTAAACAAATCTCACCAAAAACGTTAACAAGTAAAGACGCACAAATATTTCTAGATGACGTTGCCCAAGAAATGGTGACTTTAGGTGTATCTGGTGCACGTGCAGATTGGATATACTCAAACTTTATTACTGAAGATACAGCATCACTTGCCGCAGAAGCTAATCAGAAATCTACAGAAGCAGGTGTTCGTTTTGCTATGAAAGCAGCCGAATTTGACAACGTAGAAGTAAACCCCACTCAACGTCGCCAATTAAATATATTGAAGCAATCTTTAGTATTGCCTGCTCCACAAGATTCAGCTAAATCTGCTGAATTGGCTCAAATTGGTGCAGAATTGGGCAGTATTTATGGTAAAGGTAGTTACACCACTAAAGAAGGCAAAAAACTTAGCCTTGGTGACATGACCTCAACTATGGCGACTTCTCGTGATTATGATGAATTATTAGAGATGTGGCAAGGATGGCGCGAGATTAGCCCATCAATGAAACCTTTATATACTCGCCAAGCTGAATTAGCGAATGAAGGCGCAAACGGTTTAGGTTACAAAGATCTAGGTGCAATGTGGCGTTCAAACTATGACATGCCAGCTGACGACTTTGCTAATGAATTAGATCGATTATGGGGACAAGTTAAACCTTTATATGACGATTTACATTGTTATGTTCGTGGCGAATTGGGTAAAAAATACGGTGAAGATAAAGTACCACAAGACAAACCTATCCCTGCACATTTGTTAGGAAACATGTGGGCACAATCTTGGGGTAACATTTATGATGTGGTTGCACCGATAAATGCGGATCCTGGTTATGATGTCACTAAGCAGTTGGCCGCTCATGATTATGATGAAATAAAAATGGTTAAAGGCGCTGAGAAGTTTTTCACTTCTCTGGGCTTTGATGCTTTACCAGAAACATTTTGGACACGCTCATTATTTACTAAACCTGCAGATAGAGACGTAATTTGTCACGCCTCTGCATGGGATTTAGATGCTAAAGATGATTTGCGCATTAAAATGTGTATTCAAAAAACAGGCGAAGAATTCTCGGTTATTCATCACGAATTGGGGCATAATTTCTACCAACGTGCCTATAAAGATCAACCTGTCTACTTCCAAAACAGTGCTAACGATGGTTTCCATGAAGCAATTGGTGACACCATTGCCCTTTCAGTTACGCCAAAATACTTAAAAGAAATTGGTTTAATTGACACCATTCCTGATGAGTCAAAAGATATTGGCCTATTAATGAAAAAGGCATTAGATAAAGTAGCCTTTATCCCCTTTGGTTTAATGGTGGATCAATGGCGTTGGAAGGTTTACTCAGGCGAAATTACACCTGAAAACTACAACACGGCTTGGTGGGAACTGCGTGAAAAATATCAAGGTGTTGCTGCACCAATTGCTCGCGACGCTAATGCTTTTGATCCCGGTGCAAAATATCACGTTCCTGGTGGCGTTCCCTATAGCCGATATTTCCTAGCACATATTCAACAATTTGAATTCCATCGTGCCTTATGTGAAATATCAGGTAACACTGACCCAATTCATCGTTGTTCTATCTACAACAACAAAGATGCAGGTAAAGCGTTAAATACTATGTTAGAAATGGGCTCTAGCCAGCCTTGGCAACAAGCTTATAAAGTATTAACAGGCAATGAGCAAATGGATGCTACTGCTATTTTAGATTACTTTTCTCCGCTTCATACTTGGTTGAAAGATAAAAACCAAGGTAAACAATGTGGTTTTTAAAAAGCTAAAGAGTTAAGCTTTTTGCAAAAAATAAAGCCCTAACATCATTGATGTTAGGGCTTTTTAATTGAATTTATAAAAGTAAGTATTTTTATTTCTTTTCAAACAACAATACAAATCGATCTGTTTTACGGCGCATTTCTTTGCTAAAAGGTGAGCCCATACGATCATCTTTTGAGTTAGCTAAAAGGTTGCTTTGTTTAACTAATTTATATCCTTTTTCCGACAGTTCTTTTTTCACATAATCAACATCAATACGATGCAATTTTTGTGAATGTTTAGTACCAGAGCCTGCAACAGCACTATGGTCAACAATTAACAGCTTACCGCCAACTTTTAAAGACTCGTCAAGTTGTTTAAGAAAATCATCCTTATCAATGCTCCAGCCTTCTGTGGTGTGATACATGTCGTGATAGCCTAAAACAAAAAATATCGCATCAAAATTATTCTTTTTTAACGATAAGTTATCCGCTTCCTTATCCCAACGAATAACATTTCCTAAACGATTCTCATTAAGACGAGCAGTTAACTCCTTTTCAACATATGGCATATAAGCTTGGTTATTATGCAGATATACTTTACCACCCTGACCTACTATGTCATTGATGATCTCTGAGTAATAACCACCACCACCAAGAATATCTAACACTTGCATGTTTGGCTTTATGCCTACAAGATCAACAATTTCAGGACCTTTACTTCTGGCATCTCGTAAAATATCTTGTTGTGCTCTTTGGCCTTTTTCAAAGTTATATTTAGTGTCAGCTGAACTAGCAGTGGCACTAATAGTAGCGCTTATAGTAAATAAGGCACTTAGCAGTATTATTTTTATTACTTTCATTTGCATTTCCCTTTTATTAGATTATTAGAAAACATATCACAAATGTTAAATTAACGTTAAAAGCAACCGTAACAAAATATTTTTCGTTAAAGTGAATAAAAAATACGATAAAAGGAAAAAGCTAATGGATACCGTACTTTCTTAATTTCATCGCAACTTTGTTATGAGAAACCTTTAAACGCTTAGCCAGTTTTCGGGTTGTAGGAAATAAAGGGTAAAGCTGTTGTAGTAGTTTTTTTTCAAAATCAGCTTGCGCGCTCGACCAGTCTTTAACGGCTAATGGTATTGCTGCTTCAATAGCACTATCACTTTGTAAATGATTAATTTCTTGAGAAAATTTCGCTAATGCTTGCTCAACTGCTTGAGCTTCAATAACCGGTGCTGTATTTAAAGCGACTATCGAAAATAATACATTTTGTAACTGCCTAATATTGCCCGGCCATCGATAAGCTTGTAACAACAATAAGGCTGGCTCACTTAATTTAGGTACTTTAGAGTCTCCCTGCTCTACTTGCTTTGCTGCATTTTGAATAAAATGTGTTGCAAGTAAAATAATATCTTCTGTGCGCTCTCTAAGTGGTGGCAAATCTAAGCTGAGAACATTTAAACGATAATAAAGATCTTCCCTAAAGAGTTTTTCAGTTATCAACTTGCCTAAATTTTGATGACTAGCACTAATAATTCTAACGTTGGCGTGTAATTCTTTGGTACCACCCACTCGACGATAAGAAAAATCTTGCAAGAAGCGCAACAACTTAGCCTGCAAATAAGTCGACATTTCGGCAATTTCATCTAGAAAAATACTACCTCCCTCGGCTAATTCAATCAGCCCAGGTTTGCCTGATTTTTTAGCGCCAGTAAAAGCGCCTGCACTATAACCAAACAGCTCACTTTCTAACAAGTGTTCAGGTAAAGCGGCACAATTAATAGCTAAAAAAGGCGCCTTAGAGCGACTACTGCTTTGATGCAAAACACGAGCAATTAGCTCTTTGCCTGTGCCTGTTTCTCCGCCTATTAATACGGGAAGGTCCAATTTTGAGAATCGTTCACTTTGCTCTTTTAACAACAAAATACTTGCTGATTCACCTATAATATTATCAAAACTTTGTTCATGATGTGTTTGCATCAAAGAAAGCTGCCTACCAATTGCCTTCATTGAGCGTAAAGTGATCATCGCCCCCGTAGTCTGGGAGTGACCACCAACAAGTGAATTAACTACTGGTGTTGTATCTGCTAAATATGTTTTTCCATTAAAGACCAAAGAAAGAGTGCTTGCTTTATCGTTAAGTAAAGTTTGATATTTTTGTTCAATAAAACAATCAATTGATAAACCCACTATCGCTTTAGTATTTTTATGTTCATCAATTAATTTATGGGTAGCGGAATTTATGGCAAGAATTATCCCTTGATTATCAATATCAATAATGGGATCAGGAATTCTGTCTAACAATGCTTGTAAGTGATTTTCTCGTTGCTCTGTAGGTAATAAAGCAACATCTTTAATACTAATAATTCCTTCTACCTTATTCAAGCATTGACTTATATCTTTAAGAGATAATGACGAATGTTCGATATGCACAAAAGTAAACTCTGTGCTCACTTCCACGGCTTTTAAATTCCATGCTTGCTGAGCAAAAACAGTCAGTATTTCCTGACTAATGCCGATCCTATCTGTTGACTGAATTTTTACGCGCAAACTAGCCTCTGTAATGATAATAGTACATGTAACAATACTATTACAATAACACTAAACTTATTGATAACACCAATAAATATGGCTATTCAATGCTTATCAATTACTGATTCACCATTATTTAAGAATAAATCGTAATGAAAATATTACAACCGAATGTAGAAACAAATAAACAAAACGCTAACCAATTGAAATAATTATAAAAACAAAGTATGGCAATCATATTGCAATGCACAACAGTAAGTTAAATTAATTAATAATTCTTGAGGGAAGTAATGACAAAGAATAACAAAAGCCATTTCAGCAGCCAATCTATAGAAACACAAGCCATTCATTCTGGCCGTATTAACGATGAGCAATTTGGCTCATTAGCAACCCCGCTTTATCAAACCTCAACTTTCATTTTTGATGATGCACAACAAGGTGCTGATCGTTTTGCTGGGGAAAGTGAAGGTTTTATTTATACACGTTTGGGTAATCCAACTACTCGCCAGTTAGAAATGCGTGTAGCTGCAATGGAAGGCATGGAAGATGCTGCAGCAACAGCCACCGGTATGGCTGCGGTTTCTGCTGCCTTGTTAACTAACTTGCAAGCAGGCGATCATCTAATTTCTTCAAAAGCTGTGTATGGCTGCTCTTTTGCCTTAATGAATCATATGCTGAAAAAGTTTGGTATTGATGTGACTTTTGTTGATATGACCGAGCCTGAAAACATTAACGCTGCCGTTCAAGAAAACACTAAACTGATCTTTTTAGAAACGCCAATTAACCCGAATCTAGTTGTACTTGATCTTGAAAAAATTTGTGCAATAGCAAAAAAACATCAACTACTGTCTATCGTTGATAATACTTTTTTAACCCCTGTTTTACAGCAACCAGCAAAATTTGGCGCTGATATTGTAATCCACAGTGCCACTAAATATTTAAATGGTCATGGCGATGTTGTAGCTGGCATTGTTTGTGGCAGCAATGAAATGATTAGCGATATTAAATTAACCACCTTAAAAGATATTGGCGCAACCATGAGCCCACATGATGCTTGGTTAATTATGCGAGGTATTAAAACATTACCCATTAGAATAGAGCGTCATTGTAGTAATGCTCAAACAGTCGCTGAATTTTTAGAGCAACACGATGCGGTTCGCCAAGTGTATTACCCAGGTTTAGAATCTCACCCTGGCCATAAGTTCATTGGTAAGCAAATGAAAGCCGCTGGTGGTGTAATCGCTTTTGAGCTAAACACTGATTTAAAAGGTGGTAGCGATTTTATAAATAACATGCAACTATTTTCTATTGCAGTAAGTTTAGGCGATGCTGAGTCATTAATTCAACATCCTGCTTCAATGACTCACTCTCCTTATGAACCTGAAGAACGTGCAGAAGCAGGTATTACTGATTCATTGATCAGAATATCTGTAGGTTTAGAAAATGTTGATGATATCATTGCTGATTTACGTCAAGCGCTTACAAAAGTGACAATGCATGAAGTAAAATTAAAAAAGGCTGTTAATGCAGCCTAATAGAATGATTTAATTATAAAATGCCTGTTAAGTGAATTTACAAGGATTCTAAAATAATCGAAAGTTTAGGTAATAACTTATCTTTTAAATTCAATAAATCTTCATCAGAATAAGGGGTTAACGACTGTTGGCCCCAAATAGGCTTAGGCCAACTCACATCTGTTTTGTAACGAACGACATGATGCACATGTAATTGCTCAACAACATTGCCAAGCGCAGCAACATTCATTTTATCACCGTCAAACACTTGCATTAGCAATTCACTTAGCATACTTGATTCATTCAATAACTGTTGCTGTTGTTGCCAATCTAACTGATAAATATCGGTAATATCATTTACTTGGGGAACTAAAATAAACCAAGGATAAGCACTATCATTGCACAATAATAATTTACATAACGGAAAGTCAGCCAATTCAAAACAATCATTGGCTAATTGTGGATGCAAACTAAATGTTTCTGATGTTTGTTCTGACATTTTAACTTCCTCTGACATAGTTATTATCTTTTGTTTTTTCGGCCACGGCCTCGCGCTAATTTCTTAGCTTCTCGAGCAGCAACTTTTTTAGCTTCTTTTGCAGCAAAATGAGCATTCTCTTTTTCTATATTCTCAGGCATTTCAAAGGTGATCGCACCTAAAGTTTTATCTCTAATTTCATTAATTAAAATTACTGATGCCTTATGCATATCAACATGACCACCACTGCGCACACAACTACGCTTACGGCCAATGGCTTCAATTAAATCTTCTTCATGCATTGGTAACTCATCCAACTTATAACGTTCAATTAAGCGCTCTGGATAGGTTTCAAGCAAATATTCCGCCGCAAAATAAGCTATATCATCATGGTCAAAAGCGGTATCTTTAACTGCGCCAGAAACGGCTAAACGATAACCACTATTTTCATTAGAAATTTTTGGCCATAACATACCCGGCGTATCAAAAAGGTATAAGCCTTCTTCTAAGCGAATTCGCTGCTGCCCCTTAGTTACCGCAGGTTCATTACCCACTTTAGCTTTAGCTTTCCCAACTAAGGTATTTATTAACGTTGATTTTCCTACGTTAGGAATCCCCATGATCACCGCATTAATTTGCTTACCTTCTTCATCTTTACTCGGCACTAATTTTTTAATTAATGCAGGGATTGTTTTTGCGATTGAAGAGTTCTCTGTGGTTAAAGCAATGGCTTTTACATTGTGTTGAGACTCTAAATATTCTAGCCAAACTTTCGTTTTTTCTGGATCAGCCAAATCACTTTTATTAAGAATTTTAATAAGCGGCTTGTCACCTCTTATTTCAGTGATCATTGGATTTTCACTACTAAATGGTAAGCGAGCATCACACACTTCTATTACCACATCAATTTGCGGTAAAATTTCCTTAATTTCTTTTTGAGCTTTGTGCATATGACCGGGAAACCAGTTAATTGCCATGAAAAATCCTAAGGGTTTAACAAATTTTATGGTGTGAATTTTAGCAAGCTTTACCCTTCGTAAAAAGGTTATTCACAAACTAAAATAAAAAATGTGCCTAAAAATTAAACTTTTTCATTTTGGTGCCGATTAATTATACAACAATAAAAATAGTGAAGGATATTATACTCAAGTTCAATCGATTTTGGTCTTGTGTATAAATGTAAACTCAATGAAGTATATAAATGATTTAGCCTATTCCAGTCATATTGCGCAAGCAAAACAACTTGCTAAAGATAAAAAACAAAAAAACAAATATCGCCAAACCGCATTATTTAATAATAGTAATATAGATGATGACCAAAGTGCAGATGATGTACCTGAAGAACTACTAGAGACTTTACACATAATAGAAGAAGAAAATGATCGTCGTGCTGGTAGTGATCGGCGCAAAGCTCAACAAAATCGCGGCCGCTATGTTGAATCTCGCCTGAAAAAGAACCGTCGTTACAAAAAAGAGTTATCCTTAGTCATTTAGCTAACTATTGGAATTGAACGCAACAAAAAATAGAGTTTTAAGACATTTGAAGATGATAAAAATGTTAGTGCTATTGGTATAACAAAAAGAAATCTTTACATAGCCGATTAAACAGCCGCAAAATTAATTTTTTGTGGCTGTTTTATTTCTAGCTATACAATACGTTATTGATGATAATAGTTGCCATTATCATCAATAAAAATTCACATTCTTATGAGTAAAAAGTTCTACGTTGTTTGGAAAGGGGCTAAAACAGGTGTATTTTCAACTTGGGGCGAAGTACAAAACCATACCCAAGGTCGCTCTGATGCACAATTTATGGGTTTCCCGTCAAAAGGAGAAGCTGAAGCGGCCTTTGCCTCTACATATACCAAAGCCTTGATGAAACGTTCTTTAGCAAATAAAGGAAGTTCTAACAATAATACGACTACTAAAAAATCATCCAATAACAGTTACAGCAACTCTGCAAATCAAGTTGCTAACACAATACAAACGGCTGAAATACAAATATATTGCGACGGTGCATGTTCACCAAACCCTGGGAAGTCAGGTACAGGGTTAGCGCTTTATCAACAAGGTAAAATAACTTCGCTTTATTACGGTTTATACCAACCAAACGGTACAAATAATACGGCAGAGTTAAATGGCTTACTCTATTCTTTCATGTTAGCCAAAAAATACTTGGGGGAAGTTGAGCAAGTTCAAATTCTCTCTGATTCTAAATATTCAATAGATTGCATTACAAAGTGGGCTAAGGGTTGGCAAGCAAAAGGTTGGACTCGTGGCAAAGGTGAAGAAATTAAAAACCTAAACTTGATCAAAGAATGTTTTTCTCTTTATCAAGAAATTAAAAAACAATTAATTATCAGCCATGTAAAAGGCCACGCCAATATTGAAGGTAATGAATTATCTGATCGCATGGCCGTTTTAGCTAGAGTACAAAAACAAGAAGCGTTAGTTAAATATCAAGGTGAACTTGATGTTAAAACTATTTTAGCGATGGAGTCAGGTTAATAATGCCTGTTATTTCTTTAGTCTTAGCACTCATAGTTATTTCAGCCGTTTTACTAACAAAAAAATTTAGTCTACCTCGAAATATCAGTTTGCTTTTCATGGCACAACCTTTAGTAATGTGCTCAGCCCCAATCATTGTTTTCATTGGCGGCTTATTATCAAGTGAGCTAACCACTAACGCTTCACTTGCAACATTACCCATTAGCCTGATGATTTTAGGCGTTGCCACAGGCTCTATACCTGCTGCAATGATTGCTAAATCTAAAGGTAGAAAATTTGCCGTATTTGCAGGGTTTAGCTGTCTATTGATTGCCGCTATATTAGCAATTTTAGCAACTAAGTTAGCACTATTTGAATTATTTGCTGTTGCTAGTTTTTTATTCGGACTCGGGGGCTCTTTCACACAGCAGCTTAGGTTTGCCGCCATAGAAAGCACAGACAACGAAGAAGATATTCCCAAAATTTTGTCTATTTTAATGTTAAGTGGAGTATTCGCAGCATTTTTAGGCCCTGAAATTGCAGTAACCGCTAAAGAATGGCTTACATCTCCTCATGGTTATGCAGGTTCATTTCTTTTATTAGCTTTGTTCATTTGCTTAGCCGCCCTTATTATGATGTTTTTTAAAGAGCCCGAAATTAAAGAAATATCAACTACAGGAGAAGCAAGACCATTATCAATCATAGCCAAACAGCCTCTCTTTATTATTGCAATTTGTACGGCCACCATTGGTTACGCATTAATGAGTTACTTAATGACAGCAACGCCACTAAGTATGCACCATATGCAAGGTCACAGCCTAGTTGAAACTAAGTGGGTGATACAAAGCCATATTGCGGCTATGTACATTCCTTCTTTATTAACTCCTTTTTTAGTGAAAAGAATAGCGCTAAAAGGATTATTAATACTTGGGAGTGTTATTTATATTGTTGTAGCTTTGATCGCTTTTTCTGGTCAAGAGGTGATGCACTATTGGTGGGCATTAATTTTATTAGGTATTGGTTGGAATTTTCTATTTTTAACGGGTACTTCACTATTACCTCAAAGCTATAAAGCTTGTGAACGACATAAAGTGCAAGCAACAAATGATTTTGTTTTATTTGGATTTCAAGCATTTGCATCATTAATGGCTGGTTGGGTTTTATTTGCTGGCGGTTGGAATTACGTAGTGCTAACTAGCCTGCCACTTATTGTCGCCTTAATTATTATAAACATAGCTTATTTTCGCTATAAAAATAATCAGTAAATACAAAAGTTAACGAAAAAACCTAATAAAATGGGTATTAAAAGGGAGTAAAGTAATGAGCGGTTCTACTATGGTTGTTGTCATCGTTTGTGTTGTTTTTGGCATAATCTATAAAATGTATAAGATGCATTTGGAGTTTAAAGCAAAAACATTAAACCACAACAAGACATCTGACGAACAAAGCGAGCATTTATTACAGCAAGTTGATAAATTAACTGAACGTGTTCAAGTGCTTGAAAAAATAGTGACTGATGAGGGCTATCAAGTTCAAAAGGATATTAACAACTTGTAGAGTGATTACCAAATGAAATTAATCATGAAAACTGAGTTTGATAATCTCAGCATAAATGACAATCATTGTTATGACTGTGATTCAAATGGCGATAAAACAGTCGTCAGAATTTATTGTGGCGAGCGATTGATTGCCAAAAAACTGACTCAGAAAAAATCTATTAGGTATTTTGGCATTGATGATTATCAAGATTATTTGTCTACTGATCCATAAGAACTGAAAAACTATAGGCACTTTTTCTGATTAGGTTGCTCTACTTGCTTTAGCAACTTATCTAAAGAAAAGTCATAAGTTGACTCTTTAGTATAAGTTTTACTAAAACAGCGAAAATCAATTTCAATGAACTTATCTACATCAATTAATTTTTCATATCTAGCTAAGTTTTTTTGATCAATGATTGCATAGTCAGTAGTAACCTGAGCAGTACTTTTAGAGAACAAAGGTTGGTTATTAAAATGATCATATATCCTTACTAATAACCAAGCAATATTATAAAATTGCCCTCCTGCAGAGGCACTAAGTTGTCGTTGTTTAATTTTTTCAATTGCATCATGATCCCAATCAAAACCACCAATAAATATATCTATATTTGGTGTTAAGCCTAATTCTATTGCTCCCTGCAAGGCACCTAAGGCCATAAGATCTGAGCTGGCCCATACAACATCAATACCTTGGTGCCTTGAGTACAAAGCCTTAAACTTGCTCTTGGCACTTTCGTACTCCCAGTTAGCATTGATGTTTTGCACTAAAACAACATTATTATTTTGACTGGCACTTTTTAAAACACCTTTACTGCGCTCAATAGACTCATGAATAAAATCACCACTAATAGCTAACATTTTTAGTTTATGTTTTTTACCTGAATTCTCTTGATTAATACTTTGTTCTTCAGCTTGTTTAATAAGGTTATTAGCTAACAAAAAAGCGCCATGACTATCATCGATAGCATGTTCAGCTAACCAATACTTAAATTTCACTTGAGGTAAGCCCACTTGTCTATCAATAGGAAGTATCGTTTCATTTTCAAAGTCTGAAATAGTTACAAAAGAAATTTTAGCTTCTTCTAGAATATTAAAGGTTCTAAGGGAAGTTAACGGGTAAGCATGAAAGATGAGTAAATCTGGCTTAATTTCCATTTTGCTCAGTTCAGCGATAAGATCCATTTGATAAATTCGATGGCCTTGACCTTCCAAAATAGTTAAATTGATACCTAAACTTTTTGCTGCCTTTTTTGTAATGGAATAAACTTTGTGCCAATACGGCGTTACGTTTATTGTTTGACTTAGATAAGTAACATTAAGAGCTTGTGATTTTGCTGAAAACATAACGATGATGCTTAGCAGTAATATTTTTCTCATAAAAGCTAATTCTCTTAATATTGGATTTATTACTTTTCTATACTAAAAGTCACTTTTTCAACATCGACTTTAAATCGCTTAACTGACCTTATTCTTTTCAAAGCATTACGTCAATATTGTGCCAATTGTAAACGTCTGTCTGTATTGACGAACAAAACAGCTTTCTAGCAAAATAAAACTGTTAAGTAAAAATTCCTTAAACCTCCTTTCGTAATTGTTTTCAATTGGATCGCTTTGTATAAAGTAACATCTCCTATATTATTAGTTATTGATTACAAATGACTTTATACTGTAGTAATTAAGCAATAGAGCAGCATATGAAACAAAAACAAATACAGTTATATATTTCACATCTAGATGAAATTAAAACACGTCTTCATTTCGCAAAGCAGTGACACATTGGTTAAATTTCTCTGCTGGTGTTTCATATTCTAATGTCTTTCTTGGTCTTTCGTTAAGTTTTCTAGCAATACTACTCAACTTTTGTTGATTGTGTACAGATAAATCAGTTCCCTTGGGGAAATACTGCCTTAATCATACGAATTAAACTCCCTTTTAATAATAGTAAGTTCGGTTTTAGTGCTGATTATAATTGATAATTAATTTCAATTCTGTGTGAGCCATCAGCAAAGTCGATATTTTCATTCCAGTTGGCAAAGTATCTAACATTCATCCTAGGATTAATTTGATAATTTACCGCAAACTCATGTAAAAACACATTGTCATTACCTTCACCATAAGCATTATCTTTAAATAAATCTGAACCTGATAAGGTTTGTAAGTAGATTGGGTTATAGTTAAGCCAAATATTTTCTGTAATTTCCATTTTTCCGTACATACCAACTAAAGCAAATGCACCATATATCGAAAATCCACTATCAATTGAACCATCATCTTCGGTTGCATTATTTCCAAACGCAAGACCGGCACCAGCTAAAGGGTAAAAATTAAAACGGCCAACTTTCGGTAACGCTTGTAAAAGTGAATAGGATATATCGCCATGTTTATCAGCTAAGTGTGATGAGTCAAAGTTATAATTGATATCAATTTGTGCACCCCTACCATTTGTTAAATCTAACTCAAAATTACGGTATCGAATGGCATCAATCGAATCATCTGTATTTATAGAATCATCAAAACCAAGTGCTTCCCCATAAAAACCTTTAACCTCTAAAACACGCATCGCCATCGTAGTATCACTACCCGTATCATATGCTTGCCCTATTTTTAAATTTAACCCTTTGTCTGTATAGCCAGCACCAGTCTGTGTGTATACTGCGAGGGGGTCAGACATATCTTGTATTTCTTTATCTTCTGCGAAACTAATTAGGCTGATAGAAAGTAAGCTAGTCGCAATAAATATATTTTTCATCGTTATAAATAAGTCCTTCTTTTAATTTGAGAATAACTAATAGTACCCTAGCTAAAAGCTAAAAGCTAAAAGCTAAAACTAATTGATAATGTGTAGTGTCAAAGGGTACTAATAAAACGGAAAATAAGGGAGTGTTCTACGAATAAAGGGATACCTTTTATGACTGCTTTAGGCTCACTGGCTATAAAAAATAGAATATGAACGGCAGCAATGTGCTTGAAGCGGACGGTAGCTATAACGATGCTGTAGCTTCCGCTTAGCGCACAACTTTAAACATTAGCTCTGAGCCATACTTATATTCCCTTTAACCAAAGGAGCACTATTATGTACAACATCATTCCTTACACCCCAAAACCTATCTGGAATAAGGGAAAGCTAGTTGGCCAAAAACTTCCCCTTAAACTTGAGGAAGTTTGGTCCATTAGAACCAGACTTGATTTGGCGAATAACTTTCGTGAATTAACAATGTTTAATTTAGCCCTAGATTGTAAATTAAGAGCATGTGACTTCATTAAACTTAAAGTGTCGGATATTGCCCATGGGAAAAATATTCAATCACGAGCAATGTTAATTCAACAAAAGACAGGTACCCCTGTTCAATTTGAAATAACCAAAAAAACTAGGGCGGCTTTACAAAAATGGATCTCATTTAAATCACTTCGTTCCAGTGATTATTTATTCGGAAGTAGAGTAAAAGATGATTTCCATTTAACGACTCGGCAATATGCAAGAATAGTCAAAAAGTGGATCGCTAGTATTGGCTTGGATGTAACATCCTACGGCACTCACTCAATGAGGCGCACTAAAGCAACCTTGATCTATAAAAAAACCAAAAATCTGAGAGCAGTTCAGATTTTGCTTGGTCATACAAAGCTAGAAAGTACCGTTCGTTACCTTGGTATCGAAGTAGATGATGCACTTGAACTGTCGGAAACTATAGATATTTAAATCACAAATAACTCAGGAAGCATGGACGCTTCCTGCCATAAAGAAGACGTTAAGTTTTACAGCTGATATGCATATTAATATTAGATTTTGTATCGATACCCCTTACTCAGTAGACAATGCGAGCGTAGCGACTCTTGCTCCGCTAGAGTAGTTTATTATTCATGCCTAAGGGTCTCGATAATCTTTGCATCTACCCAGTAAATATCGACATTTTCATTATCGTCACCTATGCCTCTGTTGAAGAGTATGTACTTGCCGTCAGGAGTAACACTCGCATAGGCATCCCATTTATCAGAATTAACTTTGCCGCCCATATTAATCGCTGGCCCCCATGAACCATCCTTTTGTTGGAAACTAATATAAAGGTCAGAAGCCCCATAACCGTCTTCTCGCTCGCTATCCCAAATTAGGTAACTTTCATCCGGAGCGATAAACGGGTGGGCTGTCCATTTGCCAGTGTTGACCACTGGTCCCATCTTTTTTGGCGCTTGGCGTTTGCCATCTTTGAGCCTTGATATGCGGATTACGTCTTTGCTTTTATAGTCGTCAAAAACATAGGTACCCTTGGCAGATACCGACAGGCGCATAATGCCCCAGTCTTTCCGGTCAAACATTGGCCCAAGGCTTTTTCGCTCAGACCAGCCATCACCGATGCGATCTTTATAGCCTTCTGCCATATGCCAACGCTTGTTGTCAGGTGAGAATACGGTTTCACCTTTTCGCGGAAATTCCAAATACTTGGTCCAGATATTGTTTTTCTGGCGGTAGCCGATAACAGTGGGACGAAAGTCAGTACTGGTGGGGCTTGTGTGTTGGCCAAGATCTATGGTGAAGTAAAACTCCTTCATGCCGGGCGCAAATACCCCCTCAAGCTCCCAACCCTCTGTGGAGATGATGCCCGGTGCAAACGGTTCAGCCACCATACCCGGTGGTTTTTGCCCAAGATATGGACCTTCTAGTACTGGCAATTCATCTTGGCTATAACTCTTACTACTAATAGTTAACACAGAAAGTAGAAGAATAATTGAAATAGAAATATGTTTCATGGTTGTCCCTTATTTAACAAACGCAGGCAAGATGATTTTTGAAACCTGAGTCATTATAGTATCTTCCCTGTCATGGCCAGTGATCACAATAATTAAGTCAAGTTCTTCAAGCGTTATAATGTGTTGTCCGCCACCACCCCAAGCAATATTGGCATCATAGCTTTTATCTCCGACTATCATGTAAGTTTGATACCAAAAGTAGCCGTAATTAAAGCTGTCTGGTTGCCAATCTTCTGCAGCTTTAGTTATTCCACTGGTGGCACTAGCTAAATATTTTGCTGAAATAAGTTGTTCGCCATTCCATTGTCCTTTATTGATGACCAATGCTCCCAACTTAATCATAGCGCGTGATGTCATGCTTGATCTTTCACCCGCTAGTGGCAGGCCGCTAACGTCAGTTCGCCAGCTATAAGTCGTGATGCCCATTTTGTCGAGCAGTTCATTTTTGATAAAATCTTTAGCGGATCCTGGCACGACAGCATCAAGTACTTGCATCACCAGTTGCGGGTCGGCACCTTGATACTTGAAGCTCTGAGACTCTGAGGTAATAGGTGCACTAAGCTCAAGAAAAGCCTGAATCTGATCTAGGCCTTTATACTGGCTGGGATTTTTTCTGAATTTTTTGAGCTGTTCTTCATTGAAGCGAAGCCCAGAGCTCATAGTCATCGCTTTGTGAAGGGTGATCTTTTCTACACCACCGACAAATTTTTTTGGGTCTAGGTCTTTCAGAAAGCTGACCAGAGGTTTGTCCAGATCTGCCATTGCCAGGTAGCCCAGTTGCATTACACGGCCAACAAGCAGACTTGTATAGGCTTTGGTGGCTGAAGCTTGCATATGGGGTAGGTTTACGCGACCGCGCAAATAATAGGATTCAAAAACTAGTTTACCGTGGCGGGCAATAAGCAGGCTATCGTATTTACCATGTTTCTTGTCGGCAATCTCTTGCGCCAGTTGCAAAACAATAGCTTTATTGCCAACATTAGCGACCAAGTCGTCAACCGCTAGATCGTCTTTTCTGTCCGTTGGCGTCGAATCGATAAAGGCCTCTTTGAGATACGGAAGATCCCAGAATGAAATCGATGCTTCAGCCGCTGTAGCTTCTGGTGCACGACTATTATTTTCTTCGGCACTTTTTATGGCGCTTTCTTCGGCAAAGCTGCTAAAACTGACTAGTAGCGCTATAGCGATTAAGTTCTTTAATTTAAAATTAATGGTCATATTTCTGTTCTCCAGAAGGTGTTTTTCAAGGTAGTTGGCACGGTATACATCAATTAACGTTCGCTCTTTAAATAAAAGGAAAAACTAAATTTAAACGGATCTAAACTGAAATACTTGAAGTTATGATGATTTTTACCTGACGTCTAGCTGATAGTATGAAAATCATACATTATCAATCACTTAAATAATTTAGTTTAGCTGGGTTCGGGGTTGTGCTAAGGTAATTCCTTTCGTTTATACTCACTGTTGAGTACCAGCTTTCATCCTGAATAGAGGTTATATGGCAGAGCAATATTGGATTGGTGGTTTTTTTATCGATTTATCCAGAAATCAAATCACTCAAAATATGCAGTCTCAAATAATTGCCCCCAAAGCTTTGGCAGTACTAACCTACTTGGCTGAAAATCAGGGGAAAGTGATTAGCCATGACGAATTGTTAGTGAAAGTATGGCAAGACACTGTGGTATCAACTAATACACTGCAAAGAAGCATCGCCCAAATAAGAAAAGCACTGGGTGACGATGGCAAAGTTCAAGTCTATATTAAGACTCATGCTAAACAAGGGTATAGTCTGGAGTGTGATGTTCGATGGCAAGATAGTGTCGACTCCACAGATTATGAATCGGCCAACCTCAATAGCAGCCAGGAAAATATAGTCGACGAAATCTGCATTATTAAAGAAAATAATGAAGGGAATTCTGAAGTCAATATTAATACTGCCACTAATAAAGCAATGAATTCAGCAGATAAGCCAACACTTTCGAAATCGGGTTTAAGACTGATTGTTATCCTCTTTGGCTTAATGATTCTTGGTATTATTGGATATCAATATTTCGCACCTAAAGAACCTTCGCAATTCTCCTTTGGAGAGTTACGCGCACTGACCTCAACAGACAGCAAAGAACTCGCTAGTATCTATTCGCCTGACGGTGAATACATTGTGTTTCACCGCTATTCAGAAGAATTTTGTATTAATAATGTCTGGGCAAAAAATACTAAAACACAGCAAGAGTTTCAGTTAACAAAGGACTTAGACTCATATGGCAGCCATAGTTTTTCTAAAGATGGCAATAAATTGGTATTTATTAAAACTGGCGGTTGTAGTAAACCTGACACTCAGAAAAAATGTTATAAACTGATGAGCTTGGATTTTAACAAGGCACTTGTGTCGCCTCAATCTCCGAGAATATTGATGGAATGTAAAAATTCACGAATACGAAATCCTCAATGGTTAAATAATAATAACATCGCTTTATTGCAGAAGTATTCGGATCGTTGGAAGTTAATCAGTTACTCGGTAAATGAAAATACAAGCCAAGTCTTATATGCGCTCGAAGATGGCAATATAATCGACTATGACTATTCGGTCACAGACGATTTGATTGCACTAACCAGTTTTCATAACGATGGCCATTATTACATTGAAGTGCTCAAGGCAGATGGTCAGATTTTATCGAGTCATAAAATCAAATACCCAAAAGAAATAGCAAACTTCAGGCTTCTCTATCCCAATTTTTCTCCTTTAAAAAACCAACTCCTTTTTAGCACGGGCAGACAACTTTTTACCCTATCTCATGACGGTCAAATAACCAATATCAGCTTGCCACTTGATGAACCCATGGGATCGCCTATATTTCATCCCGATGGCAATCGAATGTTGGTAATAAAAGGACATTACGATAGTGACATCGTGTCAGTGCCCTTATCACAGGTGAAGGAGGCACAAATAGCACAGGCACAACCAGAAAAAGCTCAAAACAAGCAAAACAAAAATTTCTCTGTGCTAGAGCGCTCGATACTCTCTGAAGACAACGCTATATTACAACCCAATGGCGAGCTAATCGCCTTTAAATCAGAACGTTCAGGAGAAGAACAACTTTGGATAACCGACGGCAAAAGTTCACAACAACTCACCCACTTTCCTATGGATACTTATTTATTTGGAATGGATTGGGCGGCAGACGGGAAAAGTCTTTTAATCAATGCCAATAACGAGTTAACTCAGGTATATCTGGATTCAAAACAAAAATCCTTTCCATTGGAATATTCTGTTGTTCAACTTTTCCAATGGGATAGTATAAACAACAGTGCTTTAGTGCTTATACGCATCAAAGGTATATTAAAATTCGCCGAGCTCAATTTAACTAACTCCGAGATTCGTATTATTAATGACAAGACGGTTAATTGGGCAATAAAAAGTGAGAGTGGTCAATTAATTTACAAAGATCATATGGACAGGTTTTGGCAACCAGGACCCGCTGAAGATCAACTTATTGAAGCGCTAGATGGTCAAGGAAGCGCTAATCAGGGATTTGTGATAAATGATAATGTCATTTATGGTATCAATAAAGATTTTCAATTATGGTCGTACGCACTTAACGAGCAACTATTTGAAATCATCGGAGAATTACCAAACAATGTGGATAATTTAACCGACATAAATCAGACAGAGCTTTTGATGACAATCAGGATTTCTGCAGCAAAAGAAGTAGTTGAACTTTATTTAAAAGAATAGATCAATTCGAAAAAAATCGATTGCCGTTCTTCTACTATGGACAATTGCCTAACGGCACTTTACAAATAGCTTAATTTGTAAAGTGCTTACCAAAACAGACTTTATCTTAATGCCTGTTTGTCACATCGATTGAACTCAAAATACTTCTATGACACTAGGTTCCCCGTAATGATAAAGCCGATAGTGCTAAGGACTTTACCGTCACTATTGCCACAACACTGTATTTAGCAACGGTAAATCATGGGAGTCTTATTGGTCGTTTTGTGCCAACAACCGCTATTCAGTCTCTAAGTTTTCTTTTCAGTTTGTACCACACATTAGTCAAAAAAAAATATTTCAATAAACTAAAGTTATGCTCTTTATCTCATGTATTGATCTAATCTACATGATCAAAATTGCTCGGTGAATCAAAGGTAATGCTTGGTTTTTATAACCTTTTAATCTAATAAAATCACATGATTGTACTATGGTTAGTTCGTGGTAATACGAATGAAAAACATTTCATTTATCAATATATACTAAAAATAGTTAAGGATGATTCAATATGAATCCGTTTAAAGTTCTACCAAAAATTTTACTGACACTACTATTTTCTTTCTCAGTGTTTTGTGCTGCCGAAGAAAAACCAGAAATGTATGTTTATTCAACATATTTTAATTGCGAACCTGAGCAAGAGGCAGCTGTAGACGAGCAAGTTTTAAGAACCTATGCACCTATTTATAATAATGGAGTTAAAAATGGCACCATAGCTAATTGGGGCTGGCTTAAACATCATACAGGAGGACAATGGCGCCGAATTTTATACCATTCAGCACCGAGTATAGATGCACTATTTGCTGCTCAAGAAACTATGAACAAAAAATTTGAAGCTGTTTTGGGAAAAAGTACTGACGCTGTTGGACGTGGATGTAAATCTCATGAAGATTATGTTTGGCAGTATGTTACAGGTAGTAGACCCTCTTTGACGGGCGTAACTCGCGGCAAAGCAAGTTTATCTGTGTACATGGAATGTAGTTTTTCGGGTGAAGAAAAAGCGGATGAAATTTTTAAAAAATATTTTGCTCCAGTATTTAATGCTCAAGTAGGAAATGGAAAACTAACATCGTGGGGTTGGATGTCACATGTTATTGGAGGTAAATACCGTCGATTACAAACTGCAACCGCAGATAACTATGCGGATTTGTTAAAAGCGCAAAAGAGTATTCTTGATACACTTTTTGAAAAAGATAATAAACATAGCGCCGAATTTAGTGAAATTTGTACTAGTCATCAAGACTATCTATGGGATATAAACACAGAATCATAACGGTAAATAGTGAAACTTCCTAAGAGTCAGTATTATTAGGAAGTTCACTGCTTCCCCAAACTCCAAATAAACAATTACCGGTAATTTCTCAGCCAATCTGACTCCTTGCATTAATACCAGAGATCCCCTCCACTAATAATTATTGTTAGACTCTTAAGATTGGCAATATCTTCAGCTTAATTTCCCAATACTCATACCGGTATGATTTATGTTAATATCGGAATGAATTCTGCTATAATTACTATCAAATTTAGATTGGCAAATAATTTCAATTCTAAGGAATATTACGTAGTGAACAAAACTAAAAAAAACAAAACAATCAACACGGATCAAGTGCTTATTACTCTGTGTGAGTCGGTTTGTGAAATACTGACTAAAGCCAGTGGTAATAATATTACCTATTCAGCCATGGTACAGAAAATAACAAAAACTTGCCTAAGACCTGATGTTTCTAGTTTTGTGCTCTTTGATGGTGGATTTAATGGCATAGTAGTAACCAATTTTACCAGCGACGCTGCCTTGGAAATTTACCAGGATTATATGCGTAATATGGGCATGCCTGAATCGGAAATTTCAAAGAGTCATATGTCTGACGATGTGGCTAATGTGTTAGGCGAGCTGATGAATCAACTGGTTGGTGATTTTACCTTTAAAGTAAGGGAGCAGTTACAAACATCTATTACCCAAAGCCAACCAAAAATGTTGACAATCAATAAATTAGTTCAAATTTCTGTTGGTACCAGCATGGATCGACCACAAATGCGAAGAGTCACCTTTTCCACTGCAACCAACAAAATATTTTATCTGGAATTTGCGATGGATAAAACTGAATTTATTCAGTTACATGATTTTGAAGCAGCCGAAACTATTGACCCTGATGAGATATTAGAACGTTCAGCTAAGGAAATGGCTGATGGTGAGGCAGCCCCAATAGAGGTAGAAGATGACGCTGATGATGACTTTATGGCGTCACTTGGTTTATAACTAAATTCAATAAATACAACTACGCCTCGGGGTGCACTGCTATTGACTGTATTTGTCAGTAGATTTCACCCTTATGTTCTTTATAGTTCGCTGATTGACTTCCAACACGATAATTCAATATATAGCAACATTTCCGTTTATTTTCTTAGCCTTATACATTGCTATATCAGCTTTTTTAATTAACTCATCATTGCTGCTTTCATTTTCTTTAAAAAGACAAATACCTATGCTTGAGCCAACTTTTAATTCGATGCCGTCAAATTCTATTGAAATACCAATTGCTGTTTGAAGTTTTTCCACGATCGTTAAGGCTTTATTTTTAGATATTTGTTCATCGTTATCAAGGTGACTAATTAGCACAACAAACTCATCCCCGCCAAATCGACCAACTACGTCCTCACTTCTTACGGTATTCATTAGTTGTTCAGCCACTGATATTAAAATCGCATCCCCTGCATCATGCCCATGTTCATCATTTATAGGTTTAAACTTATTTAAATCAATTAACAAGATAGCACCAAAAACTTTACGACGATCACATTGTGCCTTTATCTTTTCTAAATTCTGGTATATCAATCGACGATTTCCAAGATTTGTTAACTGATCATAGTGTGCTAAATGGGTAGCTTTTGAAATAGCATCATCTCGAGCTTTTACAAACGGGTTAATAACCCAAAAATAAATCACTGGAGACGTAGTTAGCACAAGTAGCACCATGTTTAAGAAAGCTAAGAAAGCCAAATGGGTAAACTCTACTGTATTTCCTTGCATTGTGTGAGGAATATTACCCAAGACTAAAAGTATCAATAACTGTGAAATAGAAATTATCAAAGCTATTTTCAACACTACACGACCAACTGTTGAAGGTTTTACCACTTTTAGCCCTCTAATTAGAGATAACCTACTTAAAAATAATTTAAGCTCCTAAGGTCTAATATAGTACAAAGCTAGAAAAAGATCATACGGGCATACTCATAATTTCTTTGTAGCCTTCAATTGCTTTGTTTCGGATTTGAATTGTAGCGCTTGAGGCAATACCTGCTTTTGACCGAGCTATCATTACTTCTGCCAAACTAAGACTTCTGTCACCTAATAAAAACGCCTTTGTTTTTTTACCTCCATCTTGATGAAGTTCATTGACTGTATCTAGAGCCTTGGTGAGTATGTTGGAAAAATCGCTACCTGTTGAGTTAATACTAGTTTTAGTATTTGTATTGATTGCCTCTAAAGACATAGTTTGCATTTGATTATAAAGGGAGTTATTTATGGAATTCATTCTGCACTTCAGTGTCAATTTTTTGTTATGTAATCTTTGATGCAATACAAACGCCAAAATTAGGTGCTTTATCCTTAAATAACAACAACTAAGGTGTGACATACTCACAACTTCATATCCCTTCCTATCACTTATAAGTGTCTGATTCAGGATGAAAGAGTTGCTTTTAAAAAGTTGGGTTAGAAATGGAGGGTAATAAATTGAAAATGACTTTATTTCAAATTGATTCAAGGATATTTAGAAAATGTAAGGGCAAATCTGCAACACCTAAAATCCGACAAGTTTTTATTTCTGGATAATTAGGGTAAGCAGATCAATGATAGCCAGATTTCTGTTAGGTGAAAAACCGTGGTGCTTAACCAACCTGCACCACGCAAAGTGGAAATTCTCTATTTATTTAATTGCACCATATCAGATTTCTTGATTTCTCCTTTTAGAACAGTGATTTTAGCAAAATGCTGATCAATAATTTTTTCTATCTTTATTTTACCAACACTTATTCTTTCAAATGTTTCTTCTCCCTCGCCACTGTTATTAGTTTCAAAAAAGCGATAAGCAGTTAGTTCCTGTCCCACTCTTGCACCATCATCTAAGCCAACACAAACAATAATACTGTCTGGCGATGCTGAAACCACTTGACCACGCATTAGGTAATTATGTGAAAAATCACTGTTTGCACAACCAGTGAGTATTATTGCAAAAGCTACAAGTGCAATTGTTTTAGATACTTTTGTTAACATTATTATTTCCTCTTTAAGTTATTTTTGATTGAGTTTAACGCTTTTTTTTGATCGAACCTGGAGGTGTTTTATGGCAGCTCCATGGCTTATGTTCGAAATTGTCTTTAATATTTTGATCACAAAATTTGTAATAACCTTCTTTGGTTTGAGTCCACCAATTATCATGGATATCCACACCATGTTTTCTAATAACACCTTCTATTCCGTCAAGATCCAAATTAACAGCATCGTAGGCTAAATGGATAGTCTCTTCTTTTCGATTGAATGAGACTTCATCTAAGCCGAACATCTGATCAATTTCTTCAATTAGCGCTTCGATGTTTTCATCTGTTACATTTGATAGTCTAAGATTTCTAACAACTAAATTATTTTCTCTAACTCCAACTCTATGTTCTAAATCAGTCATGTTTTCCTCCTCTAATGATTATGTTGTTGCGCATTTATTTGTTAGTCATATCCAAACTTATTGCTGTATTGTTAACGGTAAATGACAATTTACTTACGGTTAATATGGATTTAACTACTTTTTTATATTCATAACTTTCACCTATACCTATTCAACAACCAAAGTGCCGCTATACATTTTCATAGGACAATGAAATGGATATTCTCCAGATGACATCGGGGGCAACTCTACTGACTTATTGACTTCTAGTGGTAGTTCTTCACTTATTTCAAACTCGGGAAATAGCACTGTCGAAGCACAAGGGCTACCATCTTTGCGCAGAAATTGAAGGGTTATTTTCTTTCCCGCCTCAACCTTTATTCTTGATGGTTGATAAATACCGCTATTCACAATTATCGTGATGTTTTCAGTATTCGAATCAACAGGTTTAGCCGGCTTATATAGCCAAAACCACCAAATAATTAATGCTATTAGTACTAACCCTATTAAATTTATGATCATCATTTTTAATTCTCCTTTAGCCCAACATTAATGTTCTTGAGGTTTAAATAGTCTCAACCGATTTGCATTACTCACTACGGTCAAAGAAGAGAATGCCATTGCAGCTCCTGCAATTACGGGGTTCAACATAAGTCCGAAAAATGGATAAAGTAACCCTGCGGCAAAAGGAACTCCGGCAACGTTGTAGATAAATGCACCAAAAAGATTTTGTTTAATATTACGAAGTGTTGCTTTACTAACAGCTATTGCATCAGCAAGGCCATGCAATGAACCTCTCATCAAGGTAATATCCGCACTTTCAATCGCGACATCGGTTCCTGTTCCAATTGCAAATCCTACATTGGCCAATGCCAATGCTGGTGCATCATTAATACCATCACCGGTCATGCCTACAATTTCACCTTGAGCTTGTAACTCTGCTACTTTATTTGACTTATCTTCAGGAAGAACCTCTGCAAAGACTTCTTTAATACCCACCTTTTTAGCCACTGCATTAGCAGTAGCCCTATTATCTCCGGTAAGCATTACGACACGAATACCATTAGCCTGTAATCGTTTAATAGCAGAAATAGAATCTGTTTTAATTGGATCTGAAACTGCGATTATTGCGGCAAGTTTTTTATCAATAGCCAGGTACATAGGCGTTTTTGCTTCATCAGCTAGTTTTTGTGCCTTTTCAACAAAATCATTTATCGCCACACCATTTTTCAACATCAGTTTTTGATTGCCAAAAAGCAATTGATGACCATTGAGTGTTGCCTGTACTCCATGTCCTGCAATCGCATGAAAATCTGTGACTGTTTCAGGGTCAATTCCCTGTTCAATTGTAGAGTCAACTATAGCTTGAGCTAATGGATGCTCTGAGCCACTTTCTATACTAGAGGCAACCGTCAAAATATATTTTTCGCTATATGACTTATCGGCAATAAGAACATCAGTGACTTTAGGCGCACCTTCAGTAATAGTGCCCGTTTTATCAAGGATCATCGCGGTAATTTTTGAAGCGGTTTGCAATGCTTCTCCATTACGAATCAGCACACCAGCTTCTGCGGCTTTACCAACCCCAACCATCACAGACATAGGCGTTGCTAACCCAAGCGCACACGGACAAGCAATAATCAAAACAGTTGTAGCCGAAACTACAGCGAAAGCTAACGCGGGATCAGGGCCAAAGTTAAGCCAAACTAGCGCACTGACTATTGCTATGATCATAATTGCGGGAACGAAATAAGCTGAAATAATATCCGCTAAACGGCCAATAGGCGGTTTAGAGTTTTGCGCTCGTTTAACCATATTAATAATTTGCGCTAGCGCCGTATCTTTACCAACTCGTGTTGCCTTAAATAAAATTGAACCAGATTTGTTCAACGTACCAGCAACCACTTCATCTTCTTCGACTTTTTCAACAGGCATTGGCTCACCAGTTAACATCGATTCATCAATAGAGGTATGTCCCTGAATGACAACACCATCTACCGAAATTTTTTCTCCAGGTCGAACTCGTACAATATCGTTAAGTAATATCTGCTCAATAGCGATATCGACTTCTTGTGACCTGCCATTTAAGTCTCGAACAACGCGGGCTGTTTTAGCCTGAAGACCAATTAAACGTTTTATCGCTTCACTGGTACGCCCCCGCGCTTTGACTTCTAATGCTAACCCTAGATTAATCAACCCTATAATCATTGCCGTTGCTTCAAAATAGACATGACGTGCCATCTCTGGCAATGCCATAGGAAAGAAAACAACAACCATTGAATAAATCCATGCAGTGCCTGTTCCTAGCGCAATTAAGGTATCCATATTAGCACTGTGATTTACAAATGATTTCCAAGCCCCTATGTAAAAGTGTTTACCTGCAAAGTACATAATGGCAGCACACAATATACCGATAAGTAACCAAAACCCCCGTTCTAGCGTGGTATCAACCGCCATCGGCCCACCGGCAATACTATAGACCATCAACGGAACACCCAATCCTAAAGCTATCCACATTTGTCTCATTAGACTGGAATAGTATTTTTGATCGGCTATATCTTTTTCATCTAATAGTTCGTCATCACTCGCATCATTAGCATTTTTGGCGTTATATCCTATCGCTTCAATGGTCTTAATAAGGATATCTGTACCTACTTGTCCTGTTACCAAAACGGTTCGTAATGCAAAATTCATTTCTGCATTATCTACTCCTTCAATGCTTTTCAAGGCGATTTCAATTTTGCCGACACAACTAGCACAACTAGCCCCTTCAATAATCAATTCTTGAGTATTATTGTTAGCAACGTTACCCGTTAATTTATTCATCATTACCTCCTTGGTGCACATCACCTTCAATAAGATGACAAATCATGTGCCCTGTGGGTGCTTTATTTGGTTTGCTCTGCCAATCATTGATGGCATTTCTTAGCTTCTCTCTTAATAATAACGTTGCTTGAAACTGCTTTTCCGTCTCAGCAAGGCGATGTTCAACAATTTCTCTAACCAATGGACAAGCGGTGTGGCCCTTATCAGATTCAGCTAAAATATCTTTGATCTCTTCTACTGAAAAATCTAAATGCCTAGCACTCAAAATAAATTTAAGTCTCTGTTGCACCTTTTCACCGTAAGTCTTATAACCATTATCTGGACTTTTGATAGGAACAATAAGCCCAATTCTGGTGTAATAGCGCACAGTATCTGGCGTTGTGTTCATAGCCTTGGCTAATTCAGTTACTCTCATCACAAGAATCCTCTTTCATAACATGCAAAACAAAATGTTTATTTAATAACCTAAACTTAGCTTAAACCTGTGTCTAAGACACAGGTCAAGAGGTAATATGTAAAAATTATTTTTTTGAAATAAAACTGTTAAGTCTGGGGGCTAATATCCAAACAGTGGGAGGATAAACTACCACTACAAGGCTCAACAGCTTAAAAAAGTTTGAATCGATATACGTACTAAAGACGCACTGATCCTAGGACTAAATATGAATTGGAGGTCTAAAGGGATGTAGGTAAACACCTGAATCTGGGTATTCTTCTTGAGATATAAATCTATTGCCATGATCCACGAATAGCGTATAACTTTGCTCTTTAGCTTGTGTTGAGGTCGAAATAGTAAAACCAGAGCAGCCGCCCATTTCTCCACATATACATTCACCAGAATTACAAACATTACATTCTTCATGAGAAGACATTTTAACTTTCGATAGCGATTCATGAACTTGCATGGTCACTTTAGAGGTCAAGTGGGATTCTTTATCTGAACTGACAATACTGGTATTTTTCATGTCATCACAATTCATTGGCATATACGCAGCAAAACTTTGTTGTGTAAACAGCAAAATTATAACAACTGCAATAAAACCTTTAAAATCAGACACCATATTGACCATAAATAAAATTCTTACACACTTAATATTAATTCATTCCTTGTCACTTGCCATGTTCCAGAACAAGGAAAAACATTTACCTTTTGTTTAACTTAAAGTTAGTTTGACCAGTGGATATGAGAGATCTTCCATCTCCCTTCTTTCTTCAAAAGAACCATAGTTTCCATCCCTTCTTTGTTTATAAAGCTACCTTTATATTGCCCTGTCGATTTTGTTCGTGACATCGAATAAGCCGTATCGCCAACAACTTGAACATTATGCTCTAGTACTTGGGTATGAATTTTCGCTAAGTATTTCATATCAGCAAGCATATGATGATTGGCATAGTCATCCGCAGAATGCTCTACTCGCCCTCCTTCAAAAATGACGACATCATCAGCTAATAAAGACCTAGCTTTTTTCTTATAACCCTTTTTAATTGCTTTATGAAATTGGCTGATGACTTTACCTGCATCCGTTTCTGCACCTGAGTTTTCTGGATAAACTCTCGATTTATTGCTTTCGTTACTATGTGCTAACGAATGAGTACCCACCGTGAGGGCTACTAATGCAAGAGTTATTAAAATAATTTGAATGATTTTCATATTCTTCTCTTTAATTGTTCAAGTTAATACTTATTCTACTGCCGTGAGCACTTGATATTGTTCTGGCGTCAAAGTAGGTAATTGTTTGATAAAAGCAACCATTGCCCAGATACGTTGATCATCATGGGTTTTGCCCCAAGCTGGCATGCCTGAAGCTTTGATACCGTGCTTAATCACCCAAAAGTTTTTACGAGCAGCTTGCTCATCATCACCATGTTCATGGCCTTCATGTTCTGTATTTGCAAGTGTCAAATTAGGTGGTGTAGGATATAAGCCTAAACTCATATCACTTTCTTTTTGCCCTGGCTTTAAATGACAGCTCGAACACATAAATTCATAATCAGTTCCACCTGTTAGTAACAATTCAGGATCACTTAAATCAGGAACTTCTATATCTTGTGAGGCCTTTTTAATAGAGTTTTCTCTGGTTTCTTCTAAAAGCCAATAGACAAAATCACTATGAGGCTCATCAGCCGAGACATCGACAATGCCGGAATACATCACTGTTACGGCTGAACTTATACCTAAGACAGCAAGTAACAATAACAATTTTACTATTTTCATGTACTTTCCTATTGAGTCATAAGTCACCTAATACACGCGAACTAAGTGACTATTTAATACCAATATTAAGATAAATTAATGATTATGTTCATTATCACCATCTTTATTCTTTACTTTATGCTCATCGTTTTTCATTTTGCTGTGATCCATTTTACTGTTGTCCATGTTAGCTTTTGATTTTTCGGCTTGTTTCATGCACTTTTTCATCATGGCGATTGCTACAGGATCTTTCATGTCCATTTTGCTGTGGTCCATTTTACTGCAATCAGCTTTTTCAGCTTTTTTTGCATGCATACTCGGATCATGTGCTGTAGCTGTCATTGATAAAGTAATGGCTGGTACTAATACCAAGGCTAATTTAGTTAAAGTTTTCATGGTTTACTCCTACGTTAATAAATTTTAAATGGGTTATTGCGTAAATTCATCAAAAGCAATATTGCTTGCATTGATATGTTTTGTTTTCAATAAAGCAATCGTTGTACTCATCATTTTTGGTGGTCCACATAAATAAAATTCAACACCTTCTATTTGGCAAATTTGGTTAATATTCAATGCTAGTAGCTCTTGAACATAACCTATAGCTCCCGTCCAATCATCTGTGGGTCTAGACAACACGGGGTAATAATGGAACTGTGGGGACTGTTTAGATAGTTGGAAAAATTTGTCTTGGTACAACAAATCATCCTCAGCTCTAGCCCCATAGTAAAAGTAAATATCCCTTTTAACTATGCTTCCTGTTTTAAGGATATTTAACTGTTCTTCAATTAATGATTTAAGTGGTGCCATGCCAGAGCCTGCACCAATTAGAATCATCGGTTTATTGCTTAATGGTTTTGCACAAAAATCTTCAAATGGACCAACAGCTTCTATTGTTTGCCCAAGGGCTAAGTTACATAAATAACTTGAACCGACCCCTGGCAATATACTTTTGTTTGGTGCATTTTGAATTTTAATAGTAAAGACCAATTCCTCTGCACCTTCATTTTGACCATTACCTTTAGCAAGCGAATAACTCCGGCTACAGGCTTTATGTTCAAATTCTAAATGGTCAATATGATGCCAATGAGGTTTTAAGTTTTCAGGTAAACGTTGAGGAATAGACGCCCCATTAGCGGCCGGAATAAAAAATCGCATATGAGCCCCCGCTTTGAATGTTAACCTATAGTCGCCAACAATTTTGAAACGAAGCTCCTTCATAAAGGGGCTGATAAATTCACTATGAGTTAATTCAAGCAAATGCTTTTTTGCTTGAGTAACATCAACTAAGGTGAGCCGTTCAATTTCTGTTGCGTCATGCTGACAAGCCAAGCGGAAACCTTGCTGTAATTCTTCGTCAGTAAAATGAGCGTAGTCGGCTGAAGTGATTTTAATTTGACTATCAAGTCGTATTTTACATTGCCCACAGCTTCCACCACCGCCACACGTTGAAGACAAAGCTATGTCATGATCAATCAGCCCATCAAGTAAGTTTGCGTTAGTGGATACTTCAAACTCTCCAATAGGTTGCTGATTATTATCAAACAACGCTAACTTGCGTTTTGCTCGTCTAAAACTTATTTTATATTGGCCATTAAAGCTCAGTTCAATAGTCCAAATAAAACCTGTTAGGGCAAAGAATAAAGTGAAAATAGCAAAAATAATGATTTGAACATTATTAAAACTTCCCTCCGTACCATAATCCATGAAGTGCAACATAAAGAAAATATCAGCGAAGCGTTTATCGTCGTTACTGTGCTTAACAATTCTCCCTGAACCCGCATCAACATAAATACGAGTATTCACTTCATCAGCATAATTGATTTGCCAAACATCATTTTGTTCACGAGGTATGTCTTCATATGGAGGGGATAATTTAATAGCACTTCTTATTGTGCTTTTCCCCTTATAAGAAGATTGTGCCAATTCACTTGCCATTGTTTCGTCAATCACTACTGGCTTACCCGTATAAGCATTTACCAATGAGTACTTATTTTTAAAGTGACTATATAGACCTTTTTTATGGGTTAATAAATAGATAGGCTTAGCGAGTAGCGAAACTTGCTTTAACGACACAACTTGCCTAGCTTGGGACAATACAAGCTGAGGCTCAACTAAACGACTGACATCAACTTGAGCAACAGCTGGCTGCTGACGGTATTTATTACCGGATGCCTTTTGATGATTCATTAAGTTGAAATATAGTCCAGTGCCTAACCAGATCAATAATTGCAAGCCAACCAAAAGCGACAACCATTTATGCAGTTTTTTAAGGAGTAACATCACTTTTGCTGCTCCTTACTCGTGTTTAATGAATTCTTCACATGACTTTTAAAGATGACAAAATAACTTAATATTCCACCAAAAACTGATGCAACAATTGCAAATAGCGTGAACCAAAAGAGCAATTGATTACTAGGGTCTTCATCTTCGTAGTCCATGACATGCAAGCTAAACATTAAATCAAAAATGCGCCAAAATTCATGACGTTTAGTGACCAGTTTTCCTGTTTGGGCAGAAACATAAATTGAAGGGTTGCCAAAATCATTAAAATTTACTCGCCAAGCAGGTAAGGCTCGACGACTTAATTCAAACGGAGGGTTCTCGGTGAACAACTTTATATCCGCCACTTCACCAACCCCATTGTAATAGTGCTTTGCAGCACTAATGGCTTGATTAGCACTTAATGGTGAAAGCTTCTCCCCATTACTGGCATTAACGACATACTTTTCATCATGTTGATTAAAACGATAAACAGCTTGGTCAATAAAAACCTCCACTGCAATATCTTTCGCGTCTGGATATTGCTGAAGTAATTTCGATAAAGGATAAATAACTTTTTCAGCATCAATTTTTGTTTGGTGGTTAACCACCAAACTATCACCATGAATATAATCAATATCAAATATCACCATATAGGCTCCTGATATTGACCAAATCAAAAACTGGACACCCAAAAATAGCATCAACCACTTATGAAATTTCCGGCTAGTTTTTATTAGTATCATGAAGTTATGCCTTTTCAACCGTACTTTTTATCGATGAAGAGCGCCACAAATAATATAATGCCGGTAAAACCAGTAGTGTTAAAACAACCGCACTCATCATGCCACCAACCATAGGTGCAGCAATACGACTCATCACCTCAGAGCCAGTGCCTGTACCATATAAAATAGGTAACAAACCCACAATAATTGCTGCTGCCGTCATCATAACCGGGCGAACACGCATTCCCGCTCCATGTAAAACTGCCTGTAGTACATCTTCTTTTGTAGTAGAAATATCTTTTAAACGATGCTCACTAAGCATTTCTTGGTAAGCTTGATTTAAATACACAAGCATAATGACACCAATTTCTACAGCAACCCCTGCTAATGCGATAAACCCAACACCAACAGCCACGGAGAAGTTGTACCCTTGGATATACATCAACCAAATACTACCTACCATAGCTAGCGGTAAAGTTCCCATGATCATCGCGACTTCAATAACATTGCGGAAGTTAAGATAAAGTAGAATGATAATGATAAATAACGTTAATGGCACAACGTAAGTTAACTTTGCTTTGGCACGTTCCATATATTCATATTGACCTGCCCATGCGACAGAGTATCCAGCAGGTAGCTTTAATTTATCTGCCACCACTTTTTGTGCCGCAACTACATAGGTTCCAACATCAACGCCGTCAATATCTACAAAGGCCCAACCATTTAAGCGTGCATTTTCAGATTTAATACCCGGAGGGCCATCTTCTATGATGATATTGGCGACATCTCCCAATGAAATACGTTGTCCATTTGGGGTGACAATAGGCAGCAATGATAGCTGTTCAGGGGAATCACGATAGTCCTGAGGATAACGCAGACTTACGGGGTAACGTTCTAAGCCCTCAACTGTTTTAGTGACATTCATCCCACCGATAGCCGTAGCCACGACTTGTTGAATTTCAGCAATGTTTAAACCATAACGAGCGGCTTTTGCCCTCTGAATATCAACCTTTACATATCGACCTCCAGCAACACGCTCTGAATATACTGACGCGGTGCCCGGTACATCTTTTAATATCACCTCTAGTTGTTTGCCAATATCTTGAATTACGGATAAATCGGGACCTGCAACCTTAATTCCTACAGGAGTCTTAATCCCTGTAGCCAACATATCAATACGAGTCTTAATTGGCATAACCCAAGCGTTAGTCACACCAGGAAGTTTGACTAATGCATCCAGCTCTTTTTTCAAGCTTTCGGTAGTCACCCCTTCTCGCCATTGGTCGTGCGGCTTTAACTGGATGAAAGTCTCTATCATGGTAAGAGGCGCAGGATCTGTCGCGGTTTCAGCACGACCTACTTTACCAAACACTGTTTTAACTTCAGGAACCGTTTTAATCAACTTGTCAGTTTGTTGCAGAAGTTGTCGAGCCTGACCTATAGAAATACCCGGATAGGTAGTGGGCATATACATCAGGTCACCTTCATCAAGCGGTGGTATAAACTCGCTACCTATTTTATCAAGTGGATATATTCCAATCGCAAGGACAGCTAATGCAGCGACTAAAGTCATTTTTGGAAAACGTAAAACAGTTTTCAAAGCAGGCATATAGATAAAAGTCAAAAATCTATTTACCGGGTTTTTATGCTCAGGCAGAACTTTACCTCGAATGAAATATCCCATCAGAACTGGTACTAAGGTAATAGCCAGCGCGGCAGAAGCTGCCATGGCATAAGTTTTTGTAAAAGCGAGTGGAGCAAACATGCGCCCTTCTTGTGCTTCTAAGGTAAACACAGGAACAAAACTAACCGTAATAATTAATAAACTAAAGAATAATGCTGGGCCTACTTCGCTAGCTGATTCAGTCACAATTTGCCATCGATTTTCTTTGGTTAAAGGTGTTTTTTCCATATGCTTATGCATATTTTCTATCATGACGATAGCACCATCAATCATTGCGCCAATAGCTATTGCTATCCCCCCTAATGACATGATATTTGCGTTAAGCCCTTGAAAGTGCATAATAATAAATGCTGTTAGAATGCCTACGGGTAAGCTAACAATTGCCACTAAAGAAGAACGAACATGGAATAAGAAAATTATGCAAACTAACGCCACCACACCAAACTCTTCCAGCAGCTTGTATGCCAAATTGTCTACTGCTCGTTCAATCAAGGCAGAGCGGTCATAAACAGGTACTATTTCAACGCCTTCTGGCAGTCCTTTTTTGAGCTGTTCAAGCTTTTCTTTTACACCGTTTATCACTTGCTGAGCGTTTTCACCGAAACGCATCACGACGATACCACCAACCGTTTCACCTTCGCCATTAAGCTCAGCAACACCACGGCGCATTTGTGGACCAGTACCAATATCTGCAACATCCTTTAATAGTAATGGTGTTCCATTTTCGTTAACCCCTAACGGAATATTCTCTAAGTCTGAAACACTTTTGATATAACCTGTCGCTCTCACCATATACTCAGCTTCGGCCATTTCAACAACTGATGCACCTATTTCCTGATTCCCCTGTTTAATAGCTGTTTGAATAAGTGAAAGTGGAATACCAAAAGCACGTAATTTATCAGGGTTAATTCTCACTTGATATTGCTTAACCATTCCGCCAAGCGCACTAACTTCTGATACGCCCGGTACCGTTTGTAATTCAAATTTTAAGAACCAATCTTGTAAACTACGCAATTGGCTTAAATCATGTTTGCCTGTTTTATCTGTCAGGGCATACAAATATACCCAACCAACGCCTGTTGCATCTGGACCTAGCTGAGGACGAGCATCCTTAGGTAAATTTGGGGCAACTTGACTTAAATACTCAAGTACCCTTGAACGTGCCCAGTAAAGATCAGTATCTTCATCGAAAATGACGTAAACATACGAGTCGCCAAAAAATGAATAACCTCTTACGGTAACTGCACCCGGCACTGACAACATGGCGGTGGTCATTGGATAAGTTACCTGATCTTCGACAACTTGTGGTGCTTGTCCTGGGTAGCTTGTTTTGATTATCACTTGCACATCTGATAAATCAGGAAGAGCATCAATAGGTGTTTTGTTGACGGAATATAGTCCCGCACCAACAAGTAAAAATGTCGCTAGCAATACGAAGAATCGATTGCTAACAGACCAGCGAATAATTGACGTTATCATCGTTATTCTCCTGCGTCGTTAGCAACATTTTTCATTGCCGAGTCAGGTTTAGACATTGCCATCGCACTGACAATAATAAAATTACCCTCTCGCACTTCAAAGGTAAACATCACATAAGCATTATTTGAAAATAAAGACATATCAACATTATCATCAACAATAAAATCAACTCTGTCTGCTTCACGCCCCCACTCTACAATGGCTTCTCGATCGATGGTGACCATTTTATGACCAACCATTACAGAAACGACTGTACCGTTAACTGTGGCAGAGGAAACTTTAGCATTGTTATTGCTCATATCCATTTCTGCTGACTTGTCTTGGGAAGCTTCATGATTCATGCGCTTAAAATCAGATGATTTGCTTGATTCTGAATCAAGTAAGAACTGAGCTGAACTGACGACTTTTTCCCCCTCGTTAAGCCCTTTTAGTATTTCGACGCTTTCACTATCATAACGACCAACTGATACTGCAACAGACTTGAAGCTACCTTCGCCTAATGCAAGAACAACTCTATCTTGATTACCCGTTCTAATCAGGGCTTCTTTTGGAATAAGTAGCGCTTGTTCATCACCTGTTGTATGAATTGCAATTTGTGCAAACATATTAGGCTTAAAGTTACCATCTTCATTATTGAAGCGTAAACGAACTTTCACAGTTCGTGTTTTTGCATCAAGCGTTGGGTAGATATAATCCACTTGACCCTTCCAAGTTTTACCGGGTAAATAATCAAGTGTCATAGTGACCGGCGTACCAGATTTTACTTGGCCTGCCTGCCTTTCAAAAACTTCAGCCTCAACCCAAACTTCTGATAGGTCACCAATTGACATCAAAGTTGACCCCGGTTTAACAAAGAAGCCTTCACGTATTTTTAAATTTTCTACGACTCCATTTTGAGGCGAATAGAAAGTAATTGTCTGTTGAACTCTCTTAGTTTTTTTTAGTTTTTCAATGGCTGATTCAGGCAACTGCAGAGCCGCTAATCGGTTTGCGGAAGCGCTAATTAACCGCTTATTTTTGCGTTCTAATGCCAACAAAAATTCTTCTTGTGCATTAACTAACTCTGGTGAATAGATATCATATAGTGGTTGGTTCTTTTTAACAGGATCACCAACAGCCTTAACATATAACTTCTCAATCCAACCTTGAACACGCGGGTGAATATGAACGAGTTTATCTTCATTGTATGTGACATAACCCACGGTGTTTATTTCGGTATGTAATGACTTATAGTTTGCCGCTATGGTACGTACACCTAAGTTATTCACAACATCAGGAGAGATGCGGATTGTTCCTGGACCTTCATCCGGTCCTTTCCCTCCATCATCATAGACAGGCACTAAGTCCATCCCCATTGGTGATTTACCTGGCTTATCTCTCTTATAATTTGCATCCATTGGTGCTACCCAATAAAGAGGTTTTTTCTCTTCAGATGTAGCACTAGCTGCTTGGTCACTACCAGACGGAGCGATAAAATTAGTTGCACCAAAAGTGAGAATACCGCCTATGATCATGCCTGCAATTATTGGTTTAATCTGCTTTGTTGAGTTATTTGTGCTCATTATTTTTCTCCCGACATAACCGCATATTGGCTGTTATTGGTTAAATTCATTTTGTATTGTGTGTTTTGTATGTCAGTAGTATTTGCAGTATTGAGACTGCCGACAAAAAGGTAATTTAGTTCTAGCAGTATTTTCTGTTCTTCTACATTTAGTGTTAGCTCGTCTATTTCGGCATTTAGCACCGCAATACGTGAACGAACAACTTCCGAAAAATCGCCATCATCATTGGTATAAGCGGTCAAAGAGGCTTCTGCTTGATCATGTATTTGCGGTAATAATTTCGTTTCATACAAATGTTGTCTGTCTATTAAGCGCAATAACCTTCCTTTTGCGCTCGAATAAGAACCAAGTAATTGCCTAAGTAATAGCAACTTTTCAGTTTTCACCGCTTCTGTTTTAGATATCGCTGATTGAACTTCTTGATCTTGTCGGTTTTCTGTAAAAAGTGGCAAATCGAATGTCACGCCAACGGAGAATAAATCAGCTCTACTTCCGCCCATTGGATCATCCCCGCGATATCCATAGCTTGCATTTACACCCCATTCAGGTTTGTACTTTTGTTTCGCTAACTTAATCCCCGCTTTAGTGGCATTTACTTTCTTTTCTACAGCGACAACAGAAGGATGACTTGAGAAATAAGGGATCAATTCTCCTGGCTGAAGCCAATTACTTTTGTAAACTAAATCACGATTTAGTAAACCTATTTGAGGTAGTTGCTTACTAAGGGCTATATTATGTAAACCAAAATCAGTTACTAATGACACTTCATCTACTGAGCTACCTATCTTAGAATATTCAGCGGTAGAAAATTTGGTTAACCATTGTGAAAGCATTCCCTCGAAACGATTTTTCTGTTGCTCTAACTTGTCTAACCGATCTTCTAAACGTGTTAGCTCTAGTTGTGCTCGAACAATATCTTGTTGACGAGTTTTACCTAAAGCTGATGAGTAGCTTGCTGTCGCCACATCTGCCAACTGTTCGAACAGTGATCTATTCTTTTCAATTAAGGCGATACTTTGCTGAACTCGATAAGCATCCAACCATAAACTTCCTACGGTGACCGCTACTTTTGATTCCCTGTCTTTCCTTTGATATGGAAACGCCTCACTTTGAATTTTTAGCTGTTGGCTTTTAATATCTAAGGTATCTCCGCGAGGAAACATTTGTGAAATACCCACTTTAGCCTGTGTCATCCCTTCTTGGCCAAAATCAAAACCATTGGTAGGCAAGTTTGCAACTCCAATTGACATTTTAGGATCAGGCAATGTATTTACCGCAGTACTCATCGATTCGATGGCCCTTTGTTTATGAACATTCCCAGTTAACCAAGGATCATTTTTTTGAGCTGCCCTGACTGCCTTTTCAAAAGATAAAGGTGCGTTAGCATTCATCACTGGCGATTCAGCGGTACTAACAGCAGCACTAACAGAAAAAATACTAAAAGCTAGTATTCCTGCACCATATTTCATGCAAAACTTGCTTTTTTCGTTTAGATAGTTCATTAAAACTGTTCCTCATAGGATTGAACATTGGCATAAATTTCATGCGTGCCATCTGACTTCAAAAGTAAAACCCGGTATGGCTGAAACTTGTCATCAACTTCCATTCCCGGTGTACCTACAGGCATAGCCGGAACGGACAAACCGATAACATCGTCAGCGTGAGTCTCTTTCATGAATTGTTGGATAAACTTTGCAGGCACATGTCCTTCAAACACATAACCATCGTTTGAAATAGCTGTATGACAAGAGCGGTATCTAGGCTCTATTCCTTTTTTATCTTTAATAAATGAAAAATTTTGAGAACTATGGATCTTCGACTCAAACCCATTATCCTTGATGTGACTGATCCACTTTTTACAACAACCACACGTTGGACTTTTATATACGTCTAAAACAATAGATTGCAATTTAGCACTCTGTAGCTGAGTAGCATTAGCAATTTCATCATCGTCAGAGCAACTTGCAAGTGCAATTACAACAGTAAAAATAGCGATATTTTTTAAAGTAAATTTATTTGAAAACATAACCCCCCCAATAGGGATATCAATTAATATTTTAATTAATTAGGTTGTTCTTGATTTGAGTTGATGAGGTTAGAAAGATATTTCACCAAACACGATATCAAAAAAGCCTAATACAGATATTAGTTATATAAATGAACCAAATTTTGGACACATTTATTCTGTATTTAGCTTAATATTGGAGGACGATATAATGATGTAGGTTGTTGGCTTTGTGCCAAACGAGAATAGGAAAGTATTTTAGATGACAAATCAACGATTGGGCTATTGCTAATGCCTTTCATGAACGTTGCAACACTTGAGCAACCACCAGTAAAGCAGCTACATGTCTTAACACAACAATCTTCCGCCGATTCATCTGAGCTAGTAGAAGTATCAGAAGTTTCACTGACCATATTATGGTTACTGTGATCCATCATAGGCATATTTTGCGATTGCTCTTGCTCGTTCATTCCCGTCATGCTCATCATATGATAAGACATCATAGTAGACGCCATCGCCTGACCAACGAAGGTCAAACATACTAGCAATACCATTAATGTTTTAGAGAGGTTAAAAGTCACAAGCATCCACAAAATTTCTACAATTACGCGCAATAATACATAATTGTTTTTTTTTATTCAATAATTATTATCCTAATGTAAGTAACTATTTATAACAAAGAACAAAAAAATTTATCTTTTGACACTCTACTCATATCAAATTGAACTTGCACCATGTTATCAAACTGAGCAATTTAAATTACTGTATTAGAAATAATAAGTGGACACTCCAAAAACAAAAAGGCCTGAATAACTTAATATTCAGGCCTTTTTTCTCATCAAACTTAGCTTGAAGCGTAACTTTTAAAAAGTTACTTCTTAGCCAATTTCTCTTTGATACGTGCAGAACGGCCAGAGCGCTCACGCAAGTAGTAAAGTTTAGATTGACGAACGTCACCGCGACGTTTCACTTCAATTGAATCAACAATTGGGCTATGTGTCTGGAATACACGCTCTACACCAACACCGTTCGAAATTTTACGAACAGTGAACGCAGAATGTAAGCCACGGTTCTTAACAGCAATAACAACACCTTCAAATGCTTGAAGACGTGATTTATCACCTTCAGTAACTTTTACTTGAACTACAACAGTGTCGCCTGGAGCGTATGCTGGTAGGTCTTTTTTTAATTGCTCTTGCTCGAGCATTTCAATAATTTTACTCATAATACCTTCTTCCTAGTATGCACAGTCTAAGTGGATCGTGTTTGCTTCTTAATGGAAGCTAACATTTTTTCCTGCTCAGCAGTCAGAGCTAGGTTAGTTAATAATTCTGGTCTTCTGGTCCATGTTCTCATTAGAGACTGCTCTTGGCGCCATAAGCGTATGTGTTCGTGATTTCCGCTTAGCAAAACTTTCGGTACTGACATTTCATCCCCTGTTGAGGCAGTCAATACTTCTGGCCTTGTGTAATGTGGACAATCTAATAAGCCATTTAAGCCACTCGAAAAAGAATCCTGTATTGCTGATTCTTTATGTCCTAATACACCCGGCACTAATCGTGCTACAGCATCTATTACATTCATCGCTGGCAGTTCCCCACCACTTAAAATGTAATCGCCAACCGACCATTCTTCGTCAATATCTGACGCGATTAATCGCTCGTCAATGCCTTCATAACGACCTGCTATAAATATCAGGCAGTCATCTTGCGCTAATTCACTTACACCCACTTGGTCCAACTTTCGTCCCTGCGGCGACAAATAAATAACCTTCGCTTTTCTACCACTCATTTCTGCAGCTTTACGCGCAGAATTTATGGCATCCCGTAGTGGTTGCACCATCATCAACATGCCAGGACCACCGCCGTAAGGACGGTCATCAACTGCGCGATGTCGATCATGAGTAAAGTCTCTTGGGTTCCATTTATGAAACTCAATTAACCCACCGCGGATCGCTCGGCCTGTCACCCCATACTCGGTAATAGCGTCAAACATTTCGGGAAAAAGGCTTATCACCCCTATCCACATTTTGCTTTTCTTCATAGAAGAATCAACACTAGTCACAAGTTAGAAACCTGGGTCCCAGTCAACACAAATTTGTTTATTTTCAATGCTTACCGACTCAACAACTTCTTCAAAAAGATAAGGGATTAACCGCTCTTTTTTACTAAAGCCATCATTTAGGTTCGCTTTTACAACCAGTACATCGTTAGCGCCTGTTTCCATCATATCGGAAACAACCCCTAGGTCGTAACCTTTGGTGGTAACCACACTCATGCCGATTAAATCACGCCAGTAAAAATCACCTTGCGGTAAATCTGGTAGTGAAGCTTCACTGGTCAATATTTCAGAGCCGACTAATGCTTGCGCTTCATCTCTGTCATCAATTTTGCCCACTTTCACAATCAAGCCTTTGTTGTGCTTGCGCCAATCAGTAACTTCTACTGTTTGCGTTTTATTTCCTAATTTTAATGACCAAGGAAAATAGTCAAGTATGGCTTCAAGTTCGTCAGTGAATGAATGAATTTTTAACCAACCTTTGATTCCGTAAACAGCGCCTACTTTACCTAAGATAATTTGATTTTCTGTACTCATAACAACTCACTAATTACTACTACTGCCTACTAAGCTTGCTATTAAGCCGCAGTTGCGTCTTTAACTAACTTAGCCACACGATCAGATACTGTCGCACCTTGACCTACCCAATGGGTAATACGGTCTAGATCTAAGCGTAATTTTTCAGCTTGACCTTGTGCTGTTGGGTTGAAGAAACCAACTTTCTCGATGAAACGACCATCGCGAGAGTTACGGCTATCTGCAACAACAACCTGATAGAATGGACGCTTTTTAGCGCCACCACGAGCTAAACGAATGGTAACCATATCGTCCTCTTATATTTTAGTGTTAAAACGGATTTTTCCAGACACTTCCTGTCATAAGGGACAGAAAAGCTCGCGTATTTTACGCTTTTAAGAATAAAAAGCAAGATGATTTATTTACCATTGATTTATATAAATGAATTTAAAGCAAAATTAAAAAGATATGACTTCTAAAAATTAGGTTTATTTAAACCATATTTTCTGTAAATTGGTGCCAATAAAGCTTTTTTATCGGCTAACGTTAAAAACTGATTTATTTCACTCACTTTAATCACACTTTTATTTGAGGTTAAAAAATGACGACTATATTGAGTATCAAATGTTTCTGAAATCAAAATTTTTGAACGGTATTTTGGGTATCTTATTAAAAACCAGTTAAGTGCAGTTTCACTAACAACGGTCACTTCAACTCTTTTTGCTAAAACCATTTTTACAGCCGCTTCTTCTGTACGCACTATTGATAAATCAAAGCGCGTAGATAATTTGTCTACATTCGTTTCAAAACCTGCAATTTTATAATGATAACCATTAACAAAAGCGAACTTTCTTTTAGTTAAATCATCAAAAAAATGTTGCGTACGATTATCTTCCGCTAAAGCGATATACACATCTTTAGAGTTAACTAATGGATTACTTGCTTGCATAGGATAACTTTTCCAACCCCATGACAAGTTATCCCACATACTTACATCAGTCCAGCTCTCTGTAATTGCTTGAACTTTACGTTGTGTCGGGATGGCTTTATATAGAAAGTTAAATTGCTCTTGTACGATATTCAAGACGGCTAAAATGTCAGGTCCAGCCCCACGTTGTTCTGATACATCTAAAAATGGAGGACGAACGCTTAAGCCTATAACAACATTTATTCGCTCAATAGATCGTTCAGAAGCCTCCGAACAAGGCATATTTAACAGAGAGACTAAAAACAAAAATAGCAGATTACTGATTAAAAGCTTCATTTTATAGGTCTACTTTAACGTTCACTTGAAATATTCAACATAATATAAATATAGATTCAAACTTAAGAAAAACTAAAGTTTTTAAGTATCTTTTCTATACTGTCATATTCTTTTTAAGCTATTTTATCGGTCAAATACTCCACCGACCTTACCATCCATTATGCTTAGAAGTATCATACTTTGTACCGATCTCACCTTTTTTGTCATTTCAACCAAGACTGCAAACAAAAATAGATTTATTCGACCCTATTTCGGCCATTATTTTTTGCAAGATAAAGTTTCAGGTCAGCCTGCTTGATAAGCAATGAAGTTGAAGTATCTAAAGAAGGTATCATCGAGCTAACGCCTAGGCTAATAGACACGTAATTAATGTTATCTACATTAGTGAACTGATGCTCGATATTTTTTTCAATGATTTGCTGACGACACTTTTCTGCAAGAACTTTAGCTTGTTTTAAAGATGTGCGGGGCAGAAGCACTACAAATTCTTCACCGCCATAACGCGCAACAATATCGGTTTCTCTTTTGCTTGTTTTTGCAAGGAGTTTAGCAACTTGCTTTAAACAATCATCACCTTGTATGTGTCCATAATTATCATTATAAGGTTTGAAAAAATCGATATCGATCATTATTAAAGACAAACTTTCTTGATGTCTCATTGCTCGACTCCACTCCTGCTCGAGGAATTGATCAAACTTTCGACGGTTACCTATGTCAGTTAAACCGTCTTGATAAGAAAGTGCTTGCAATTCTTTAGTCCGCTCTTCAACAAGATCTTCCAATTTTTCAAATGCTTTTTTAAGTTTTTCATTGCCTTGTTTCTCTATCGTTATCCAAATTAAAAAACCACCTAATGACACTATGGTAATGAAAAGTACTGCCAATATAAGAATATTGCGTGTTTTATAGTGAGAAACTAGCGCTTCTTCCACATCAATTTCTGTAGCCAAGCCAAAACCATGAGAGCTATCCCAAATCCAACTACCAAAAACAGGGACTCCTCGATAATCACGGTAACCATCTACATTGAAACCACTCTCACCTTTAACAGCACTTCTAGCCATAACAGTAAGGGGTAATTGGCTTCGCTTCATTTGTGGAACATAGCCATTAATCATATTTCCACCAGGATCTGTGATACGAATTGATAACAATGACGTGTCTTGTGAGGCAACTAAGCCAATTTGCTGCAATTGCTGTTCAAAGCGACTTTGTGTAACCAGCATACCTTTATTATCAAAGGCATATGTTTCACCACTAGCACCAATACGACCCAACTGAGCTACCCGTGAAAAATCAGAGCTAGGATCAATTCGTAATGTTAATAAGGCAATTATATCTTGATTGTGATCGTAAATAGGTGAGCCAATAAATATCGTTGGTAAATTATCAGCAAAGCTACCGTTTTTCATCTGCAAAGGAACGTCTGAATTTATTGGTGGCACGAATAAAGTTTCACCTTTAAGCATGCGATTAAAAAATTTTGGACGTTTATTAAAAATTACATTAGTTTCATAAAGGTTATTATCTCGCATTGAGCCAATATTTATTTTATTCACTGAAATAATGAAAAATCCAATGTCTTGATGAATTTTCATTTTACTTTTCATAAATGAACGTAATTCTTGTAAAGCACTATTTGCTAAATAACTAGCCTCTGTTTTTTTTTCAGAATCATTATTAGCCTGCAATAATTCCTGTGTTAATAGAATTAAAGTTTCATCTTGAGCAATTTCAATTATATTATTTTGACGGTTGTTTATCCAAATATGTAATGATTCGTGAGTTGTTTCAGTAACCGCTTGCAGTGAATTTTTAATTGTTTTTAAGGATTCTTCTTTTATTCGTTCTAATGCAAACCAAGCAGAACTGCTAACTAGGAGTAGAAAAATAAAGATAAAGATAAGCCAAGGTAATTTTTTCATGAAATGTTTAATTACAGATTTATTAATTTATATAAAAAATTCCATTTCAATATTCGATTGATAAATCAACCTTATTTCAGTAATTCTAATTAATAATGCTGAAAAATCAACATTGAATCCAAACATAACCTTACCCACTGCAAGGCTATTGATTTCACTATAGCATATAAAAAATGCTTACTGAAAACAGCAAGCATTTAGAAAGAATGACTAGTAAAAACGTTCACTCACTAACGGCCAAACATTCCACCGCCTGGACCACCCATTCCGCCTGGCGGCATCATGCCTTGCATTCCACGCATCATTTTTTTCATGCCGCCCTTGCCTGACATTTTCTTCATCATTTTTTGCATTTGGGCAAACTGTTTAAGTAGTTTATTTACATCTTGAATTTGAGTACCAGAGCCAGCAGCAATACGACGTTTGCGAGAGCCTTTAATAATATCTGGACGTTCACGCTCACCAGGAGTCATAGAGTTAATGATAGCTTCCATTCTGCCGGTAAGCTTATCATCCATTTGATCTTTAACTTTATCAGCCATGTTACCCATGCCCGGCAACTTATCCATCATCCCCATCATGCCGCCCATGTTTTTCATTTGCACAAGCTGATCACGGAAATCTTCTAAGCTAAAACCCTTACCACTTTTTACTTTTTTCGCTAATTTCTCAGCTTTCTTACGATCTACTTTTTGTTCTATTTCTTCAACAAGTGATAGAACATCGCCCATACCTAATATACGAGAAGCTATTCTGTCAGGATGAAACGGCTCTAAAGCTTCAATTTTTTCACCAACACCCATGAATTTAATAGGCTTGCCGGTTATGTGACGAATTGACAATGCGGCACCACCGCGGGCATCACCATCAGTTTTTGTTAAAATAACGCCGGTCAATGGCAAAGCATCATTAAACGCTTTAGCAGTATTAGCCGCATCTTGGCCTGTCATTGCATCAACAGTAAATAATGTTTCAACCGGGTTAATCGCCGCATGTAAGTCTTTAATTTCATCCATCATGCTTTCGTCAACGTGCAAACGACCTGCAGTATCGACGATAACAACATCAAAAAAGTTTTTCTTAGCGTGATCTATAGCGGCATTGGCTATATCAATTGGTTTTTGCTTGATATCACTTGGAAAAAATCCAACACTTATTTCAGTCGCTAATGTTTCAAGCTGTTTTATTGCCGCAGGACGATAAACATCGGCACTGACGACTAGCACTTTTTTCTTTTCACGTTCAGTCAAAAATTTCGCTAACTTGGCAACCGAGGTAGTTTTACCTGCACCTTGCAAGCCCGCCATTAAAACAATAGCAGGAGGAGTTGCTTTTAAATTAAGGGTCTCATTAATTCCCCCCATTGCAAGCTCAAGTTCTTTTTGAACAATTTTTACGAATACTTGCCCTGGTGTTAAGCTTTTAGAAACATCCACACCTACGGCTTGCTCTTTAACTTTACCGACAAATTCTCTAATGACTGGTAAAGCAACATCAGCTTCAAGTAATGCCATACGTACTTCGCGTAATGTTTCTTTGATGTTGTCTTCAGTTAAACGACCACGGCCGCTAATATTTTTAAGGGTTTTACCTAATCGATCGGAAAGATTTTCAAACATGAATAACTCTAATAGCGCTCTTTATAGCGAAAAGTTGCGGAAATTAATGACGCTATTATACCTGTGATGAAATCATTGTCGAGACAAGCGTTATTTGAGCGTTTAATTGTGCTTAAAAAGGAAAATATTAAAAGATATACTACCAACATTCACCATTGAAAATTTCTCCGTTAATAAAATCATGATATAATAGAATTTGTTGATTTTGTCTTACTTTTCATGGCCGTAATTATGGAACACCTAACATCCCTTATTAATAACTTTATCGAACTCAGTGCCGAAGCAAGTCCTTGGTTGTTATTAGGTTTATTAATAGCAGGTTTAATGAAAGCCTGGGTGCCAAGTAAAATTTTAAGTAAACATTTAGGAAAAGGAAATTCTGCGGTAATAAAAGCAGCCTTAATTGGTGCTCCACTCCCTTTATGCTCTTGTGGCGTTATTCCTGTGGCAACAGAGTTAAGGCGAAGTGGCGCATCAGCACCAGCTACAGCTTCTTTTTTAGTTGCAACACCGGAAACTGGCATTGACTCAGTCTCTGTATCATATGCCTTACTCGGCCCTGTTTTTGCTGTTTACCGCCCCTTTGCTGCGATAATGTCAGCTATTATTACCGGCTTATTAGTCTCTACTGTTAAAGATGAAGAAATAAAAACGCCTACTACCGAGTCTGAAAAAAGCGCTAGCGCTTGTTGCTCCAATACTACCGATAAGAAAGTTTCAGCTAAATCAGCTACTACAAGTACATGTTGCAACGCCAAAACTACTGATGAAATAATAATGCCGGAGCCGAGCTCATGTTGCTCGACTGCTGCCACTTCATCTGCTATTGAAACATCGTCAGTTCAATCACCTTTATTCAACGGTTTTGTTGCAAAAACTAAAACTGGTGTTTATTACGCGGCGACAAAATTAATTGACGACATTATTGTTTGGCTGGCCATTGGCCTTGTTTTTGCTGCCATTGTTCGCACCTTTTTACCTGAAGAATTCTTGCTCAGTTATGGCAGTGGTTTACCGGCAATGTTGCTAATGATCGCTATATCAATTCCAATGTACATTTGCGCTACAGCTTCTACTCCTATCGCAGCTGGTTTTATTATGGCTGGATTATCTCCTGGGACAGCACTGGTCTTTATGATGGCAGGTCCTGCGACTAATATTTCTACGTTAGGTGTAATTAAAAATGAAATGGGCGGTGCGGTATTAATGCGCTATTTATTGGGTGTTGCTTTATGCGCACTCGGTTTTGCGACTTTACTGGATTTTGGTTTGAATTTCTTTGCTATTAATATCACAGATCAGATGGCGCATTCACATGAAATGTTACCACAATGGTTTGGTTTAACGTGCGCGGCATTAATCGCCTTCCTAGCAATTAAGCCCCTAAGAAATTTAATTCTTTAAAATAAGGCTTTAATCTAAATCAAGGCTTTTACCCATTAGCATGGTTTTAGAATTTTAATCTGATAGAATTGATAGAATTGCGTTTATCTTCTTTAGGAGTTTAAGTTAGTGGATTTTTTGGTTATTGGATCAAGCATGGCATTTATCGCTTACATGCTCGCCACTTTGGCAATTGTATCACGCTTATTTCACCCTAACGGCCCCAACCTTGAACGGGTATTAATACTAGCAACAACAGCTATCGCTATTCACTTATTTAACGACGCACAGTTATTTTTTAATAAAGAGGGCATTAATTTCAGCCTGCCCAATGTAATCTCCTTAGTTAGCTTAATAATCACTATAACGATTTCAGTTGTGGCATTGCGAGTAAAAGTTAATTTATTACTGCCAGTAATCTACGGCTTTGCTGGTATTTGGCAGTTAGCGAGAATTTTCATCCCTACTTCTGAATCAATTCCCTTAGTTGCCGAAAAAATCGTTCTAGTTAGCCATATAAGCCTTGCTTTAATTGCTTATTGTATTTTAATTATCGCGACTTTATATGCCTTTCAAGTAACTTATATCAACTTAAAATTAAAAAATAAAAACCTAACAGCAGTGGTACATTTACCCCCCTTAATGCAAGTTGAAAAACAACTCTTTACTATTTTAGCTGTTGGAACATTATTCTTGTTCGCTAGTGAACTAATTGGCCTAGCCTTTTTAGATGGTTTTTTTGCTAAAGAAAAAATGCACAAAACAGTTTTATCACTAATAGCACTACTTATATATACTGTGATCTTGCTCGGTCATTATCTACAAGGCTGGCGTGGACATCGAGTATTAGTGCTTACGATTACTGCTAGCGCATTATTAACCCTGTCATATTTCGGTAGTCGATTCGTTAAAGAGTTTCTGCTATCTTAATTTTATTATTAAATTTTCGTATTACAATAAGGGACTTCCTTTTTGGATAACATATCAACTCAGATGCTATTTATTATTCTTGGCATTCTGATACTAATCTCAGCATATTTCTCTGGCTCTGAAACTGGCATGATGTCTCTAAATCGTTATCGACTAAGGCATCTTGAAAAAGAAAAACACAAAGGTGCCAAACGCGTTAGTAATTTACTAAAGCGGCCAGATAGACTAATTGGCTTGATTTTAATTGGTAATAACTTAGTCAATATTGCGGCATCTTCCATTGCTACGATTATCGCATTAAGATTATCGATTGAGGTTGGTTTATCTAAAGATATAGCCCTGCTAATAGCGACCATTGTACTTACCCTGGTGATTTTGATTTTTGCAGAAGTCACACCAAAAACACTCGCAGCCTTATACCCTGAAAAAATCGCTTTTCCTAGCTCAATTTTATTATCCTTACTCCTGAAAATATTGTTCCCTTTTGTTATCGCTGTCAACTGGATTACTAATGGCATATTAATGTTATTGGGAATTAGTTCAGAACAACGAGAACAACATAGCTTAAGTAGTGAAGAATTACGTACTGTGGTAAATGAATCTGGTGCATTATTGCATGAGCGAGATCAAAGTATGCTAATGAGCATATTAGACTTAGAGAAGGTTAGTGTTGATGACATTATGATCCCACGTAGTGAATTAGTAGGTATAGATGTTAATGACGACTGGAAAAAAATTCAGAAACAACTTACCCAAGCAAATCACACGAGAGTATTATTATACCGTGACAACATTGATGATGTTGTTGGTTACATCCATGCCCGTGATGCATTAAAACTGTTATCAAAAAGCCAATTTACTAAAGCAACATTATTGCGTGCGGTACGTGAACTATATTTTATTCCTGAAGGAACCCCACTTAACATTCAACTTTTAAAATTTCAACACGCCAAAGAGCGCTTAGGGTTAGTTGTTGATGAGTATGGTGATATTCAAGGCTTAGTCACTTTAGAAGATATTTTAGAAGAAATTGTTGGTGACTTTACCACGACACAAACTCCAACACCAAGTGATGAAGTAACTTTACAACCTGATGGCAGTTACTTAGTCGATGGTAGTGCAAGTATTCGTGATGTAAATAAGGAAATGTCATGGCAGTTACCAACAAATGGCCCTAAAACACTCAATGGTTTAATAATTGAACATCTAGAAGACATTCCGCAAAGTAACCTGAGTGTTCGTATTGCTGGTTATCCAATTGAGATTGTCGAGGCATCAGAGAATAGAATAAAAACTGTGCGAGTTATGCCTGAGTATTTTATTGGCGAAGAGTCAGAAGAAGGATAAATAACTAGAATCATGTCAAAATAAAGTTAACCACAATGTTATCCACAAGCATTTTAACAAAAATAGCTTTCCACAATTTCTGTGGATAACAATGTCAAAGCCTATTTGTAACAGCTTTTAACTATTTCAACAGTTTTTTAATAAAAAATTTATCTATTTTCTCACTAAAAACGTTGCTAAATCTATAAGCTAGGTAAACCAAGGTTCAGCCGTTTTTTACTAACAAAAATAACAAAGTGGCAGGGTTTTTGACTATAAAAACAAGTCAGATTTACCCTGCTTAAATGTCACACTAAACTGCAATTCACAATAGTCTAAGAATGACGGATCATAGATTTTTAACCAAAGAACAACCTCCATAGCCAACCGTGATTTAAATCCTCTTCACAACTTTTCAATTGAGATGAGTAACGACGAGAACGATTATCCACTTTTCTAGCAACTTTCACTAACCATGCTTTCTTTTTATAGCTTTTACGTTTAAAGCCGCCCCAACCTTCATGATAATTTAAGTACTGGTTATATGCATCCCACTTTGAAACCCCATTGATTTTTTGTGTTTTAAAAATAAACCATCCCATAAAATCAATAGCATCATCAAAATCATCACGATCTGCACCTGAGTTACCAGTCTCTCGAACATAATCGTCCCAGGTCATTGTCTTAGCTTGTGAGTAGCCATAAGCACTGCTAACTCTTCCCCAAGGAATAAAGCCAAACAAATAATCTCTAGGTGGTAAAGCATCATGCTTAAAGGAGCTTTCTTGATACATCATACTCATGGGTACATGAATTGGCACTCCCCAACGTTCTCGAGCATCTTTAGCGGCAAAATACCAATTTCGGTGTTCACGAAAAATTTCACAAATATTTTCAGGATTTGTCGGAGGAGGCGTTGCACAGCTTGATAAAAGAAAAACACTTATCAAGATTACACAAATGGGTTTAACTGTAGGCATATAAAATAGAGTGACACTTAAGGGCATGAATAATAATAGCAATAGTGCCAGATTTTTAGCGCTTTGGCATTATTAACAATATTTTTTCAGTATTTTAAAATTATTTGGAACTAAATTGAACTTAATGGAAGAAGTACACTCTTACTTAACAGTAATGTTATTCCCTTAGTGTTTCATGTTTTATGCATCTATTCTTATAGATGCATTTTTTTTGCGTGCAGTTCAAGGATTTGTTAAATAACGACAAATGTTATTCCCGCTTTTTTTACAAACAAATTGAACTTATTAATAAAACCATGCTCTTACTATGTGAGAGGCTTATTTCCCTTAGTGTTTCATGTTTTTATGCGTTTACTTATGTAGACGCATTTTTTTTGTCTTTTATTCTTAAAATTTCTGCAAGCTAAGGGAAAACATTATTTCCTCTCTTCATTAGATAAGTTTCATATTTTTATGCGTTTACTTATGTAGACGCATTTTTTTTGTCTTTTATTCTTAAAATTTCTGCAAGCTAAGGGAAAACATTATTTCCTCTCTTCATTAGATAAGTTTCATGTTTTTATGCGTTTACTGATGTAGACGCTTTTTTTTGTCTTTTATTCTTAAAATTTCTGCAGACTAAGGAAAAACAAAAATTTTGAGTAATGAAAAATATCTTCAAAGATCATTAAGTTAAAAAAAACAATTGTTTTTATGAACAAAATTTGAACTATTTAGTTTTTATCGCGTCTTAATAAATGAGAGCAACACTCCCTGGACTGCTTTCACATTGTTTTTCTTTGTAGAGTTTTTTAAAGTAAAATTGAATAACTTTACCAACAGCGCGCTGCCCTAGCGCGCTTTTTTTATGTGAAATTTATTTAAACTTTACTTAAAATAATCAGCTAAAAAGTCATCGAAATTCAATGTATCGTTTTCTTCTATATTTCGTTGCTCTTGATGAGATTTTTCCGCGGCATCAATAAAGTATTGCTGTGAATAATATTGATAATCACGAGCTATAGTTTCATCACGGTACTTCGAAGCCAACTCTAACGAATATTTAGAAATACTTTGCCCTTGCTCAAGCATGATAGATAAAATTTCTGCTGAAGGTGTTAAACTAGCATTGTTTATCTTTGCTCGTTCTCTAGTTATAGATTCTGAATACTGAGTTGTTTGATAAGCCTTATCTAAAAGCGTGGCGACCTGCGCCATATCATCGAATAATTCATTTCCCCACGTTGCAAGAGACTTTAAGCTCACTTCGCCATGACAATTAGCATCTGATAGCAATAATTCAGGATCACGACCACGTAACACTACATCATTCATATTATTTTCATAATGTTGTTGGGAGTCACAATCAAATCTTTTGTTGTCTATAAAAGCACAATAAGTAATAAAAATATCTAGAAAGTGAATTTGCTCAAGACTAATACCCGTATCTACAAAAGGGTTTACATCAAGAGCTCTCACTTCAATATATTCAACACCACGTTCACGTAATGCTTGTGAAGGTTTTTCTCCTGGCCTTATAACTTGCTTAGGACGAATTGGTGCATATAACTCGTTTTCAATTTGTAAAATATTACTATTCAGTTGTTGATATTCACCATCAACCTTAACTCCTATATCAGCAAACTCAGCAGACTTTAAGCCAATAGCATTTTGAACCTCGTCTACATAATCATGTAGATTGTTATAGCAAATTTTCAAACTTGATTGTTCGCTACTGGTGTAACCTAAGTCGCTCATTCGTAGAGACGTTGCATATTGTAAATACAAAGCCCCACTTGGTGATTTTTTAAAAGGTAACTGTGGTGTTTTTCCTTGTAAAAAAGAATCACAAATAGCTGGTGATGTGCCGTACAAATAGGGAATTAACCAACAATAACGTTTATAGTTTCTTAAAATGGAAAAGTATTGTTCAGAAATAAAATCTTTAGACGGCTGGATGTTGCTTTGTTTTTGTAAACTGTGGATAATTTTCCAAAAGTCTTGTGAAAATGAAAAATTAAAATGAATACCTGCAATAACTTGCATCATAGAACCATAGCGATTCTTCAAACCTTGGCGATAAACAGTCTTCATTTTGCCAATATTAGAATCACCATATTGTGCCAACGGAACGGTATCTGCGTCATCAACAAAACAAGGCATACTCATTGGCCATAATAACTCTTCATCGATATTAGCAAAGGTATACTTTTGAATATCTTGTAGTTGTGCAATTGCTTCCTCAGGCGTATGACTCACTGGGGTAATAAACTCTAATAAAGTCTCTGAATAATCTGTCGTGATTTCACCGTGTGTTAGTGCTGAGCCTAACTTACTATAATGTCCATGCTGAGATAGTTTTCCTTCAGGTAATATTCTTAATGCTTCACGTTCAATACCACGACCGATGTCAGCAAGGGTCTTAAAATTTTCGTCTTGATTGAAAGCGTTAATATAATCGTTCAATGATAATGTCAAAATAATTCCTAACGGTGGTAAGTAAAATCGCCTTATCTAATGAACTATAAATAAGGCGTTTTTATTCATTTTCAAGTTAATATTAATTTGCAGGTTAATTTAAAGCTATTTTATTTAACAGCTTTAAGTCTATTTTACTTAGCTAACTGCAACTCAATAATTTCTAAATTCATTTTTTCTAACTGTGATCTAATAACTTGACCGTCCCCAACCACAATCCATTGCATTGGTTGACTTAATTCTTTTGCAGCAATATCGTTTAACTGCTTAATAGTAATAGTATTGATGATTTTATTTTGCTGTTCACTATAATTTTCCGGTAAGTTAAATTGCAATAACTGTCTTAAAAAACCACTCTTCTTCCCTGGAGTTTCATAACTTAGTGCTTCGTTTTGTGAAATTGCTTGGCGCATGAAGTCGACTTCATCACTTGTTAAGCCATTTTTCTGATAATTACCAAGCTCTTGCTCTATTTCAACCATCGCATCAAAGGTATGCTCTTTTTTAACGCTTGCACCGGCAACAAATCTTCCTAAGGTTTTTCCTGCAGAAAAGTAACTCGAAGCGCCATAGGTGTAACCTTTGTCTTCACGTAAATTTAAATTTATGCGACTATTAAAAGCACTACCTAAAGGGTAGTTCATTAATGTTGCTTTAAAGTGTTCTCCTGTTGCATCATAAGTCATCGCGCGGCGACTGTAATTAATCACCGACTGACTAGCATCAGGTAAATCAACAAAATAGAGTTTATTAGGCGTTATTGGTGGAAATTCTTCATATGATGGAATAGTGTAATCAGCGCCTTGCCACGACTTTAAATAACCAAGTTTAGGTAGTATTTCATTTTTACTTATGTCGCCAACAATCACTAAACTGGCATATTTAGGTGAAAAATATTGCTGATAGAAACCTTTAATATCTTCAAGGGTAATGGCTGAAACTGTTTGTATTGTGCCTTCATTTGCTAAACCAACACGATTATTCTCACCATAAGTCACTTGCTTTTGCGCTCGACTGGCTAAAGTACGAGCATCTTTGCTGCCCTGCTCTAATCCTTGGATCAATTGATTTTTAACGCGATCAAAATCATTTTCTTCAAACGCAGGATTAAGCATCATATCTAACATTAGCAATAAAGTTGCATCAAGGTTTTTCACTAAAGAGCTCACACGAACGGTAGTATTTCGCCCAGCAGCACTTATAGAAATATCACTGCCAAGTTTTGCTAATTCGTTAGATAATTCCTCTTTAATATAATTTGTCGTACCTTCATTCATCAAACTAGCAGTAAGTGAAGCTAACCCTGCTTTTGCTATAGGATCAAGTAAAGGGCCACCTTCGATACTTAATAGCAAACTGACTGTGGGCGTTTCACTATTTTTAGTCGCAATAATTTGCAGACCATTTTTAAAACTGTCACGCCACAGTTTTGGCACTTCAATTTGTGGATTAGCACCAGATGCCGGCATAATACTGCGTTCAAAGGTGCTTTCGTTCTTCATAATAGGCGTATCAAGCTGTGCAAGCTCAGGGGGATTGTTTATGTCTGGTAAAACAAAGTTATCTGCTTTGGCAATAAATTGTTTTTGACCATTAGGGTAAATAGACAATATTGCTGCGCCCTTATCTTTGATATATTTTTGATAAACTCGTATAACATCTGCTTTAGTTACTTTGTTATACCGCGCAACTTGTTGCTCAGTATAATCAGCATTGCCTAAAATAGTTTGATAATGAGCTAAGGTTGACACTTTACCTGAAACACTTTGTAAACCATAAATAGTGCCCGTTTCTATACCTACTTTCGTTTTCAGTAAATCATCATCATTAACGCCGCGCTCTTCAAATTCAAGCAATGTATCATTGATTACCTGCTCAATTTTAGCTAATTCCATACCCTGTTGTGGATTTGGCAAAGCAAAGAAACTCATTTGACAAGATAACTCTTTACAAGGGTGGCTTGCGCCAGCCTGTACAGCGATACCTGATTTAACCAAGTTTTTATAAAGTAATGATGTTGGACCGTTACCAATTATATTTGAAAACACATCCAATGCGGCCTCATCTTCATGCATACCGTAGACGGTAGGAAAGCTAATATAAAGCAAAGGTAGAGAAACATTATCACTGAACGAGTAATAGCGATCAGAGGTTAAGCTAGTTATCTGTTTAGGAATATTGTCAACTTCAGGTCCTGCTTTCAAACCGCCAAAATATTTATTAACCCAAGCGAGTGTTTGCGTTTCATCAATATCACCCCCAATAGTTAAAACCGCATTATTAGGTCCATACCAACGACTAAAAAATTCCTTTAGGTCGGTAACGGTTCCTCTATCAAGATCTGACATATAACCAATGACAGGCCATGAATATGGATGTTCTCTTGGGTACATCATTTGATTCACCGTTTCATTCAACCGGCCATAAGGACGATTATCAACATTTTGACCGCGCTCATTTTTTACCGTTGAACGTTGGATCTCAAATTTTTCTTCGGTGATGGATTCTAATAAAAATCCCATTCTGTCTGATTCAAGCCAAAGCATTTTTTCTAATTGGTTTCTTGGTACCGTTTCGTAATAATTTGTTCTATCTGTATTAGTCGTGCCGTTTAAATTGCCACCGCTTTGCGTAACAATTTTAAAGTGCTGTTCATCGGCAACATTCTTTGAGCCTTGAAACATCATGTGCTCAAAAAAGTGGGCAAAGCCGGATTTCCCTAATTGCTCTCGCGCCGATCCTACATGGTAAGTTACGTCAACATGAACCAAAGGGTCAGAATTATCTTGATGTAAAATAACCGTTAAACCATTGTCTAAAACATACTTTTTAAACGGAATCGCTAAGCGGTCTTCTGTTGCTACAACATTCTCAACTAGACTAATACCTGCGGGTAAACTTATTTTTTCACTTATATTTGACGGGTTTTCTTGGCTAGTACAAGCAAACAATAAAGAGCTAACTAAAGCAATTGCACTAAGCTTTGAGATAAAATGAAAGGTGTTTTTCAAAATAACATCCTGTATTGAGAGTAAAAATAGATTGATTGAATTATCATAACAAATAATATTAGAAAGTAGACTTATTAAATGTTTAAAATTATTACACAAACTGAAGATTTTGTGGTTATCTCAAAAAATGCAAATGTGAATTTTCATGATGAAGGTGAACATGGCGCAGGGTTATTCTCACAAGTAAGGCAATATTTACTGAAACAATTGAATATTGCGGAGCTTTTTCCTATTCATAGATTAGATAAAATGACTTCAGGGCTACTAATTTTTGCAAAAAGCAATGAAAGCGCAAAAATTTTTGGTGAATTATTTAAAGCCCACAAAGTCGAGAAATATTACCTTGCTATAAGCGATAAAAAACCGATAAAAAAGCAAGGGTTAATAAAAGGAGATATGGCGAAAAGTCGACGTGGTATGTTCAAATTGATGCGCTCTATGGACAACCCAGCTATTACACAGTTTTTTTCTTATAGCATTGGTAATAAGCGACGTTTGTATTTACTAAAACCCCATTCAGGTAAAACTCACCAATTGCGCGTAGCGCTCAGCAGTATTGGTTCACCAATACTTGGAGACCCTTTGTACGATTCAAACTCAAGGAATAAGTCAAATTCAGTAGCCGATAGAGGTTATTTACATGCTTACGCTTTACGCTTTGAGTTTTTAGGTAAACTCTATGAGTTTATTTTGCCACCTGAGGAAGGGGAAATTTATTTATCAGAGTGTTTCAATGACATACTAAAAGAGATAAAACAGCCTTGGTTGTTGAGCTGGCCTAAGCTTTAATGTCTATCAAAGCTATAGCAACTTAAGTTAATTAACTTAAGTTGCTTGAGAAGAAAACACTATCTAGAGCGAGTGCCGCTCTTTATAAGGAATGAAAGAATACAATTGCAATAGCACTTGGACAAACAAACTTGGTGTACCAAGGCCAGATTTTCCAAAACAAACTATGCTCTACAATGTCATTGCCTTGTTTAATTTCGGCTAACACTTCACTACGTTGCCATATCCAACCGACAAAAACACAACACAACATCGCAATTAATGGTTGTCCATAAACCGTCGAAATAGAAATAACTAGACCAAAAAGCACATCAAAATTTAACACTATTAGCGCACTAATAATAAAAATACCAAATCCGACTAACGTCGAGGCTTTTTTCCGTTCAACATTATAGCGTTCAACAGCAAAAGATACCGGCCCTTCTAACATTGAAATAGAAGAAGTTAATGCCGCAATAGACATTAAAACAAAAAAGCCAAAGGCAACAAACAAACCAATAGCCCCCATGCCATCAAATAATGTAGGTAATACATCGAAAACCAAGTTGGGACCTGAAATTAAGCTACCATCATCACTAAAAATAGCCACACCTTGAGATTGAGCCACATACATAGATGGAATGATTAATAGTCCCGCTAAAAAAGCGATAGAAACATCAATTAAAGTCACTTGTGCCCCTAGGGATACTAAGTTTTCTTTTTTCGAAATGTAAGAGCCATATATGACCATGACACTCGTGCCTAACGACAAAGAAAAGAAGGCTTGGCCAAGTGCGCTAATTAATAAGTCAGGCTCAAATACTCTGGAAATATCAGGGTTTAAATAAGCTGCAAAACCTTCTTCTGAGCCCTCTAAGGTAAAAACATAAATGATCAACAGAATTAATAAACCAATGAGCATTGGCATTAATCGTTTAGACCACTTCTCAATCCCTTCTTCAACTCCTCGACGGATAATTGCGATAGTAAGCATCATAAATAGCCCCGTAAAAAGTATATTACGAGCAATTGATTGAGATGTTAGCCAGTTTGACGCCTCATTAAAACCTAGAGTAGAAGTTATTGGTTCCACAGCAAAAGACATCATCCACCCAGCAAGGATGCCATAAAAGCTTAGAATAAGCGCTGCACAAATAATGCCGCCAAAACCAACAACAAAGGCAAAACGTTTCTGCCATAAAGTGCGTGACATCTTTTGCATTGAAGTAACCGCATTGGCTTGACCATAACGACCAATCAACAACTCAGCCATAAAAGCTGGATATGCTAAACAAAACGCCAAAACCAAATACACTAATACGAACGCTGCCCCACCATTACTCGCAGTTTGCGTTGGAAAACCCCAAATATTACCTAAACCAACAGCAGATCCTGCCGCTGCTAAAATAAAACCGATACGCGAGTTAAAGCCGCCTCTTGATACACTCATTGAATACTTCTCTTCGTTATTTTCCTCTCTATTTTACAATTGTTAAATGTAGTTTTTTATATGAGAGGTTTTTTATAGTTATTTTTGAAAGGCTTTAATTTACTTAAAAGCAAGCAATATTAATAGAGTTAAACACTAAAAAAACAAAAAGCCCATCGATTTAATCGTATGGGCTTATGACAACTTTATGTTACAGCAAATGTAATATAGCTGATTTTTCTCTGTGCTATTCTACTTCTGGACGCATATGCGGGAATAAAATAACGTCTTTAATTGTTGGTGAATCACTAAATAACATTACCAAACGATCAATACCAATGCCTTCTCCGGCAGTTGGTGGTAAACCATGCTCTAAAGCGCGAATATAATCATCATCAAAATGCATTGCCTCATCATCACCAGCATCTTTTTCTTCTACCTGTTTCTTAAAGCGTGCGGCTTGATCTTCGGCGTCGTTTAACTCAGAGAAACCATTGGCTAGTTCACGACCTCCAACAAAGAATTCAAACCTGTCAGTAATAAATGGGTTTGCATCATTACGACGAGCCAGTGGTGAAACTTCCCATGGATATTCAGTAATGAAGGTAGGCTGGTCTAATAAATGTTCAGCAACTTCTTCAAAAATTTCACAAATATATTTGCCCGGTCCCCAAACCTTAGCAGCATCACCTTCTTTAACACCTACAGATTTTGCCATCACTTTTATAGCATCAAAGTTATTTTCAGGATCACGTAATGCGGCTTCATTAATTTGGTGTCTTTCTTCACTATACTTAAGAATTGCGTCAACCATAGATAAGCGTTGGAAAGGCTTGCCAAAGTCATAGAATTTTTCTTCTACTACTTCGCCATCTGAATTTTTAACAGTATTACGAACCATGCTTGTGCCAAGCACATCTTCAGCAATAGTACGTAACATGTCTTCGGTTAGGTTCATTAAATCATTGTAATCGGCATAAGCTTGGTAGAATTCAATCATGGTGAATTCTGGATTATGTCGCGTTGATAAACCTTCGTTACGGAAGTTACGGTTAATTTCAAATACACGCTCAAAACCACCAACAACTAAACGCTTTAAATAAAGCTCTGGCGCTATTCTTAAGTACATGTCGATATCAAGAGCATTATGGTACGTTTGAAAAGGTTTAGCCGTTGCGCCACCAGGGATCACTTGCAACATCGGCGTTTCAACTTCCATAAAGTCGCGCGCAACAAGAAAGCTACGAATGCCATCAACAATTTTTGAACGCATTTTAAAAGTATTACGCGTATCTTCATTAATGATTAAATCAACATAACGTTGACGATATTTCATCTCTTGATCAGATAAACCATGGAATTTTTCTGGTAATGGGCGTAATGACTTAGTTAATAACTGGTAGTGATCCATATTCACGTATAGATCGCCTTTACCTGATTTATGCAAGATACCTCTAACGCCAACAATGTCACCAATATCTAAACTACCTGATTTGGCTCTAATTTCTTTTTGCACTGTTTTTTCAGCATAGGCTTGAATGCGTCCAGACATGTCTTGTAGAACCAAGAATGGTCCACGTTTAGCCATAACACGACCAGCAATAGCGTAAGTTACTTGTAACTCTTCAAGTTCTTCTTTGGTTTTTTCACCATGTTCTGCTTGAATATCAGCCGCTAAATGTTCACGATTAAAATCATTTGGAAAACCATTTGCAGGGCAGTTCGAACGAATTTTTTCTAACTTGATACGACGCTCAGCGATAAGTTTATTTTCATCTTGTGCTGGCGTTTGGCTGTTTTTTGCATTGTCAGTCATTATGTTTCTCATTACTTATATGTAAATTAATCTTTAATTTTGCTATAAACCAGACTTTAAGCTGGCTTCTAAAAATTTGTCTAAATCACCGTCTAATACTGCTTGAGTATTGCGGTTTTCAACACCTGTTCTTAAATCTTTAATACGGCTATCATCTAACACGTAAGAGCGAATTTGACTGCCCCAACCTATGTCTGATTTTCCGTCTTCTAATACTTGCTTGTCTTCATTCTGTTTTTGCATTTCTAGCTCAAACAATTTTGCTTTTAACAATTTCATCGCACTGGCGCGGTTTTTATGCTGCGAGCGATCACTTTGACACTGCACTACTGCACCCGTTGGAATATGGGTTAAACGAATAGCAGAGTCAGTTTTATTAACATGCTGGCCACCTGCGCCAGAAGCGCGGTAAGTATCTACGCGCAAATCTGCCGGATTAATATCAATTTCAATATTGTCATCTATCTCAGGATAAATAAACGCTGAAGCAAATGAAGTATGACGGCGACCACTGGAATCAAACGGCGATTTTCGAACCAGACGATGCACGCCTGTTTCCGTACGTAACCAACCGTAGGCATACTCACCAGTATATTTAATGGTGCAACCTTTAATGCCTGCAACATCACCGCCGGTAACTTCAACAGCTTCAGTTTTGAAACCATGAGCTTCGCCCCAACGTAAGTACATACGCATAAGCATTTCAGCCCAATCTTGAGCTTCTGTTCCGCCCGAGCCTGATTGAATATCTAAATAACAGTTATTAGCATCTTGAGCGCCACTAAACATACGACGAAACTCAAGTTTTTCTAATACGGCATCTAAAGCATCAGCCTCGCTTTGGGCATCATCAAAGGTTTCTTGATCTTCTTCTTCAACGGCTAGTTCAACTAAGCCTTCAATATCATCACAACCATTTTCTAGTTCAACTATGGTATTAACCACTTCTTCAAGCGAACTCCGCTCTTTTCCTAATGCTTGTGCCCGTTCAGGCTCATTCCAAACATCAGGTAACTCTAACTCTCGTGAAACTTCAACTAAACGCTCTGCTTTAACGTCGTAGTCAAAGGTACCCCCGAAGTAAATCAGCACGCGCGCGGATTTCTTTTAATTTATTTATTATTGGGTTAACTTCAAACATAAGCCTTCGAACATAATCCTTCAAATATAAGTTTTCAAATATAGCCCAGAACACGAACTAAACTGTAGAAAAATAGTCGCGCATTATAGCTTAAATGGTAAAGTAAATAAACGGCTAAGACTCAGTGATTTTCGGCTTAACTTTAGGTTTAGCTAAATAAAGAAAATAGGCTGATGAGATACCTGCTGAGGCAAAAATCATACACATCACCATAATTTGATATCTTGCGGCAATAAAGGGTGAAACGCCTGAAAGGATTTGCCCTGTCATCATACCGGGCAAAGAAACAATTCCCACCGCCAACAGTGCATTGACGTTGGGGATCATTGAGGTTTGAAAAGCGGTATTTCGAGCCTGCTCATAACTAACCTTATTAGCCAATTCAGAATAAAAACGCTCTCCTGACAAACTAACACTATTCATGCTACTAGCGAAAACCATACCTGCAAGCGGTATAAGTGTTTGCGCATGATACCAAGGAGATAGTTGTAAAACGCCTTGGGTGATGATTAATAAAGTTAATACACCACTAAGAGAGATAGCCAACACAGCTCGTTGAAAAAGTTGTCTTTTGGATGCTTCAATATTATTTAATGCTATCCAGCTAGAGAACAGCACCATAATAATCAGTATAATTAGTACTAGCCAAGCGCTACTTGACTCAAATATATAACCGAGAAAAAAACCTACTAACAATAGTTGCACCAGCATCCGAGCCAATGCGTGTATTGTTCTTTTTTGTGATAACGACCACGTAAACTGAATAAATAAAACAGCTAACACAGGAATAAAAGCTAACGCTAATTGCGGTAATTCAATTATTGCCAGTGTTTTTGACATTATTAGCTCTCATTAGTTTTCAGTTAACATTGCTCAACAACAGCAATGTTATCGACCATTAATTGTACTGTTCGTTTACCGCGAAATTCATTAACATCTAATCGGTAAGTTAAATGTACTCGCTTTGCTTGTGCATTTGGCCAAGCTTTGACATCAACATTAAAAGCAATACCATCAAATACTTCCCCCTGTTTTTCTACCACCAATTTAAGATGTTTCTCGCCAACAATACGCTGTTGTACCAATTTAAAGGTGTCGTCAAATAGTGGCTCAGGAAAGTTTTGTCCCCAAGGACCTGCCTCTCTAAGTTGTTCTGCAAAAGTTATCGTTAAATTGCTACTATCTAATTCACCATCAGATAAAATGATACTTTGTAGATCTTCTGCTTTGAGCCACTTACTTGCTAGTTCGTTAAAAACATCTTGAAACTTATCAAAATCTTGCTGGTTAATGGATAAACCTGCAGCCATAGCATGTCCACCAAACTTTAAAATTAAATTAGGGTTTTGGCTATCAATATGTTCTAACAAATCACGAATATGCAAACCAGGAATAGAACGAGCAGATCCTTTAATTTCTTGTTGCTCAGGTCTAAGGTGATTATCATCACTGCCTTTAGCAAAAACGATACAAGGGCGATGAAATTTTTCTTTTAAACGACCTGCAACAATGCCGATAACACCTTGATGCCAGTCTTGTTGATAAAGAGCAATAGCGCTAGGTAAGTTATTATCATCAAAATTCAAAGATTTAAACACTTGCTCTGCTTCCAGCTGCATGCCCTGCTCTATTTCTCTACGTGCTTTATTTAAATCATCTAAATCGCGTGCCATTAATCTTGCGCTAGCTAAATCAGGAGCAAGTAAACAATTAATGCCGTAGGACATATCATCCAAACGACCTGCTGCATTTATTCTTGGCCCTAAAGCAAAGCCAAAATCTGAAGCAACTAAACGTTGTTGATTTTTATTAGCCACTTCAATTAATGCTTGAATACCAGGACGAGTTTGACCTGCGCGAATACGCTTTAAGCCTTGGTCAACTAATATGCGATTATTACCATCAAGTGAAACCACATCTGCCACTGTCCCTAAAGCAACTAAATCCAGCAGTTGAGCGATATTGGGTTCATTAATTTTCTGGCTAACAAAATATTCTTTTTCTCGAAGGTAGCTACGAAGTGCCAACATTAAATAAAAAGCAACACCAACTCCAGCGAGTGATTTGCTAGGAAATGGGCAGTCTTGCTGATTTGGATTAACAATAGCATCAGCCTTTGGCAATTCATGTCCAGGTAAGTGATGATCCGTAACAATCACTTGCAAGCCAAGCTCTTTCGCACGGTTTACGCCGGCAACACAACTAATCCCATTATCAACAGTTACTAACATTTGTGCACCCTGAGCGGCAGCAATATCAACTATCTCAGGCGTTAGGCCATAACCATATTCAAAACGATTAGGCACTAAAAAAGTATGATTTAAACTGCCCATTGAAGATAGTGCTACCATCATCAAAGCAGTACTAGTTGCACCATCAGCATCAAAGTCACCAACAATAACAATATTGGTGTTATTCATTAGAGCTGCATGTAATAAATCACATGCTTCAGGCAAACCTTTTAATGAACAACTTTGCTCTTTATTAGAGTTTAAACCTTGTAAATTAGCAACTTTCAGTTCAAGTTGCTCAGCCGATTGAACGCCTCTACAAGCATAAATTTGCTTGATAATAGGCGGTAGATTATTAGGCAGATAATCGTCATTATGATGTTCACGTCGAATTATTTTTTTTATCATTTTACTGTGTCTCGACAATTTGTTGTCGTGCCGTTCGTTGCTTAAAACAATCTAAAAGCACCTAGACACATTAAATAACTTATAAAGTTTTCAATAATTGTTCTAATTGTGCTGGTGGTTGGTAACCTGGAACCATCATACCATTTGATAAAACAATAGCGGGAGTACCATTAACACCTACTTGGCGACCAAAATTAAATTGACCTTCAATAGGTTTGTCACAAACTCGGTAAGCCACATTACGGCTATTTTTTGCATTGGTCATCGCTGCTTTAGGATCTTCGCTACACCATACTGAACGTAAGTCTTTAAAGCCTTGACTATAGTTTCCTGCTTGATCTTTAATGCCTGAGCGAGGGTAAGCTAAATAACGAAATGTTATACCTCTGTCATTGTAATCAGCCATTTGTTTATGCATTTTACGACAATATCCACAAGTGATATCCGTAAAAGCTGTCACGACATATTTCTCATCTTCAGCTTTAAAAATAATCATGTCATTTTTAAATTCTTCTAAACCTTCCTGACGCATTTTGGCTAGGCTTTTTTCTGCTATATCCTTTACTTCAGAAACTAAGCTATAAACTTTACCTTGAATAAAGTAATCGCCATTGTAGCTAGAATAAAATAGGCCTTGATTAGTTATAAGTAAAGCAATCCCTGGCACAGGCGTTGTTTCAACCTTCACAACAATTAACCCCAGCTTAGCTTTAATTTTTGTTTTTAATAAATCGGCATTTAATTGCGTAGGATCTAACTCAGCAGGTTTCGCTATACTCAAAGGCACAGAGGGATTGTTTGCCATAGCCGATTCATTGAATGAAAAGAACACACCTGTAACGGTAATAACTAAACTACCTACAATTAAAAATTTTTTAAACATACTTTGTTTTCCTAAATTTACACCAATCAATGGTCTCATAAATTATGACCTTATAAAGAATACAGACCGTTTTGTTGCCAATGAAATTACAGTCGTTATTGTAACTTTGCAAACAATAAATTGAATTATATACTCAAGCAACTTCAAAGTGCTTGTTCAGGACTGCTGAGCAATTCATGATCAAGGCGCATCTTTTTATTAATGGCACTCCCTTAAAAACAAATGCAACAACGAGCATGATTTGCTCAGAAGTCCCCGTAGGGTTGGTTTAGAAACGTTTTATGCTGCGTTATTGACTTTGACAAGGGAACAACCATTATCTTCAATCAATGCCTTGCCTAATATGTTTCTAACTCCAACTGAATCATGCAGTTTGAAGTTGTTTGAGTATACAAAATGCTTTTGTTAAAATCTTCGCAATTTACTCCCATTCTGACTATTTAGGCAAACTTACATGAAAATTGGCTTATTCTATGGCTCTACTACTTGTTATACAGAAATAGCAGCTGAAAAAATTCAAGAAACCATTGGCTCTGAATTAGTGGAGTTGCACAATATTAAAGATATCCCCTTAATTAACTGCCTTAATTATGATTTTATTATTTTGGGTATTTCCACATGGGATTACGGCGAACTTCAAGAAGACTGGGAATCTATTTGGCTAGATATCAATGTTCTTAATCTAAATGGTAAAACTATCGCTTTATACGGCATGGGCGATCAAATAGGTTATACCGACTGGTTTCAAGATGCCTTAGGTATGTTGCACGAACAAGTAGTAGCACAAGGAGCCCAACTAATTGGTTATTGGCCTAACCAAGGTTATGAGTTTACCGCTTCAAAAGCGCTAACTGAAAATGCAAAGCACTTTGTTGGTTTATCACTTGATGAAGATAATCAATATGATCTCAGTGAAGATAGAATCAACCGATGGTGTCAGCAAATTTTAGAAGAGTATAGTGAAAGTTAAACTTAAAAATAAACTGTTTTAACTAACGAGATAAATTAGTTACAGCCAACACGAAAGCTACTATAATGCTGCAATAGTAATATCCATTTGAAAATTAGTGAAATCCCCTTATGTTTGAGCAATTTGATCTCGACTCTGAATTATTAGCCAATGTTAAAGAACTTGGTTACAAAAAACCAACCTCAATACAAGAGTTGGTTATCCCACAAGCAATGATTGGCAAAGACATACTTGCTTCTGCACCAACAGGTACAGGTAAAACAGCTGCCTTTTTGCTGCCTATTGCTCAGCATTTACTGGACTACCCTAGAACTAAACCGGGTTTTCCTCGGGTATTAATTTTAACGCCCACACGCGAATTAGCGATTCAAATAGGTGCAGACAGTGAAAAATTCACCAAACTATCTAAAATAAAAACGGGCGTGATCACTGGCGGCGTGAATTATGGCAGCCACAATGACATATTGAACAGTACTACTGATATTTTAGTTGCCACACCGGGACGTTTATTAGAGTACATAGAAAATGAGCAATTTGATGCACGCGAGATTGAAATATTAATTCTTGATGAAGCAGATCGTATGCTAGATATGGGCTTTCGAGAAACTATAAACCGCATAGTTGGAGAAGCTCGTTGGCGTAAACAAACCATGCTTTTCTCAGCAACTTTGGAAGGTGCTGGCGTCATTCGTTTTGCTAAGGAAGTGCTGACTGAACCTGAATTTTTAGAGTCGAACCCTTCACGAAAAGAAAAAGCTAAAATACATCAATGGCTACATCTTGCTGATAGCGCACAACATAAATTAAATTTACTGGTGAATATTTTAAAACAAGAAGATGTAAAGCGTACCGTTGTTTTCGCTAATAAACGAGAAACGGTTCAAACTTTGTCAGGCAAATTATACGCAGAAGAGTTACCTTGTGTTTGGCTCGAAGGGAAAATGCCACAAGACAAACGAAATAAAGCAATTGAGCGCTTCAAAAGTGGTGAAATTAAAGTACTTGTCGCCACAGATGTTGCTTCTCGTGGTTTAGATATTGATGAAATAACCCACGTTATTAATTTTGATATGCCTCGTAAAGTAGATGTTTATGTTCACCGAATTGGCCGTACAGGCCGAGCTGGCTCTAAAGGTACAGCAATATCTTTAGTAGAAGCCCATGACATGGCTGTCGTTGGAAAAATTGAGCGTTATCAAACTGAGCGCCTCCAACGAAGAGTACTTGACGAACTTCGCCCAAAAAATAAAGAAGCCAGAGTTGCAAATAAAAAAGCAAAGTTAAAACTTACTACCGCACAAAAAAAAGCGAAAGCTAAAAAACAATCTAAGAAAAAAGCAAAAAAGAATAAAGTGGGATAAATGAATGAAGCTCAAAGTGTCATATAAAGTTAAGTAATAGTATATAGCTACAGAACTATCAAAAAGTATACAATATTTGCAAAATATATTATAAAGTGGGTAAATTAGCGAGCCGAATAATGAAAACTGCCTAAAGTAGAAAAGACTAACATGAAGAGTGTTACCAATAAACAAACGAAAAACTCAATACGTAAATGAGAAAACCAATGAACAATGTAAGTCAACTTCATAGCAAAGTGCAGATTCAAGAACAAGCTTGTCTTTGGATCAGTCGTATGGATCGTGGCTTAACCCAAATAGAACAAAGAGAGCTTGTTGTATGGTGTAATCAATACACGATACATCATAGCACTTTACTAGAGATGGCTTCATATTGGGATGATATTTCAATACTGAATGAGTTAAATGGTTTATTCCCGTTAGAAAAAGTTAAAAAATCTGCCAATAATTTTACTGCAATAGCATTAGCGGCAAGTGTAGCCTTAATATCTTTATTTACTACAAACGCCTTGATGAATGAATCGTTTCTACCTTTTTTACCTTCATTAAACGAACAATCTTTAACTCATACTCAAACATTAAAGACTATTGTTGGTGAACAAAATAATTTTACCATGAGCGACGGCACTCATATTCAATTAAATACCAATAGCATTGTTGAGGTTGCTTACTCATCATCATTTCGTCAATTAACATTAGTACAAGGCGAAGCCGAGTTTGATGTTGCCAAAGATAAATCTCGCCCGTTTACTGTTACCTCAGGTGAAAAATCTTTCACCGCTTTAGGTACAACATTCAATGTACAAAAAAGCAACAACCAAAAAATGGAGTTAATGGTTACAGAAGGTAGAGTTTTAATTACTGAAGCTGATGAAGCATTAGAAATGATAAAACAGACTTTATTGACAACAAATAAAAACACAAAAAAATCAGAACTACCAGGTATCTTAGTCACTTCAGGTGAAAAGGCCATTATTGCGCAACATACTGAAACACCTGTTGAAAAAGTTTCTCTTGAGCAAGTGAAGCGTGATTTGGCTTGGCAACAAGGGATGCTTGTTTTTGATGGTGAGCCATTATCAAAAGCATTAATTGAAATAAGTCGCTACACTTCAAGCCGGTTTAAAATATCAGATCCTAAAATAGCCAGCATGAAGGTATCTGGTTATTTTAAAGCTAATGATATTGATGGGTTATTAGCATCATTAAATAGTAACTTTCATATTAATTATACCGAAAATTCTGATAGTACTATTACACTTGCTTTATCCAAGAACGTATCCTATTAAGGCATAACGTTCTTTAATTCAATCAGTATATAGCCCATTTATTCTGGTTATTTACCACTGTTTGGCTTAATTTAGACCGCACAAAAACAATAAAAATATAGAGGAATTCTTCTGCTCCCTTGTTTGTTAATACTACGTAACTGGCGAAAAGAAAACCGCCTATTTCAGCTATCACTATCAGCTCTGCTTAAAAAGTCATTTATCGTTTTTATTACTTTATTTTCGATATTGGTAGCCTTAAATGCTAGTGCTGACGGCCTGATACGCTTTGATATTGACAAACAACGAGCTGACAAAGCTTTGATTGCATTTGCCCAAAAGGCAAATCAAACTATAATTTTTTCATTTGATTTAACTAAAAAATATCAAGCAAACAAGTTAAAAGGTTATCATTCGGTAAATTCAGGCTTAAAACAGTTATTAAGTAACTCTGGCTTAATTGCTGTTGTTAATAACTCTGGCCAACTAAGCATTCAAATTGATAGAAACTACAGAAAAGTTACACCAACAGCAGTTATAACTCCTCTAAAATTAGAGTCTACAAGTCAAAGTTCGCTTGCTCCCCAAACAATTAAGGCTTCTAGTTCAGATGAAGATATTGAAAAAATTAAAATCATTAGTTCTCGTAGTTTAAAGGAACGCTCTGTAGTAAATTCACCGGTTCCTATCGATATTATTTCTGCTGATAATATCGATACTGTAGGTGGCACTACAGATATGACCGATATTTTAAAAACATTTATTCCAAGTTATACTGCAACCCCAGCAACAGGTGATGGAGGGGCTTTTGTTCGCTCGACATCACTTAGAGGTACCTCATCAGATCAAACATTAGTTTTAATTGATGGCAAACGTCGTCACCGCTCTGCTTTAGTTCAGTTTTTTGCACCTGCCGCTGGTAATGGAGCCCACGCACCTGATGTTGGTATGATTCCTTCTATTGCTTTAAAACGAGTGGAAGTACTTCGTGATGGTGCTGCTTCTCAATACGGTTCTGATGCAATTGCTGGCGTAATTAACTTTGTCACTAAGGATGCCTCAGAAGGCGGTGTAGCAGAGCTACACTATGGCCAACACTATGAAGGCGAATCAAGTATAAAATTTGCTGTTAACAAAGGATTAGCGCTTGGTGAAGATGGTTATTTAAACATAAGTTTAGAATATGCAGATAATAATGCTTTATCTCGCGGTATTATTCGCCCTGATACTCAAGCACTGTTAGATGAGGGAATTACAGGCGTAGGTGCTGACTCTCCTTTTGGTGATGCCCCTCTCACTCAAACTTGGGGACGTCCAGAAACAAAAGCCTTGCGTACGTTAATGAATACAGCTATTGAACTTAATGATAATAAACAACTTTATGGTCAATTTAGTTATGGTGATACTTTTGGCCGTTATCGCTTCTTCTACCGTAATCCTGAGATCTCTTCAGTTGAAAAAAATGCCCATTCAGCCATTCAACCTTTATTAGATTTAGGCTATACAGGGGAAATATCTAAAGTAGGTTTTACGCCTTTTTTAGACGGTGAACAAACAGATGTTAGCGCTGTTATTGGTTTGAAAGGCGAAATATTGGATGATACTACTTATGATTTTAGTATCAGTTCAGGATCTAATAAACTAAATTATTTCTTAAATAACAGTATTAACCCAAGTTTGGGATTAACGGCTAATTTAGATATTCCACAAATGGATTTTAACACTGGCGGTTACAAACAAGAGGAAATGAATATTAATGCTGATTTTTCTGTTCCTGTAGGCGATAACTTAAATGTAGCCTATGGTTTAGAGTGGCGAGAAGAAACGTACACGAGCATAGCGGGTGAAATCAACTCATACTCTGATGCTGGTGGCAACCCAAGTAGCGGTGTAAGCGGCATGCGTGGAACTGAAAAAAGAAATGCTGGTTCCTTTTCTCGTAAAAATTATGCAACTTATGTTGACCTTGAGCATGATGTTACTAACAAACTATTTATGCAATATGCTTTACGTTATGAAGATTTCTCCGATTTTGGTAGCACAACCAACTGGAAAATTTCAGGTAATTACAGCGTTTTCGATAACTTTTCTTTCCGTGCAGCGGTCTCAACTGGGTTCCATGCACCAACTCCAGGCCAATCCAACATTAGTAGCATCATCACAACTTTTGATGGCTCTGGTCAGCAACAAGAAGAAGCCTTAATACCAGCAACATCAGAGCTTGCGATAACTTTAGGAGGGCAAAAATTAAAAGAAGAAAATTCAAAAAATTACAGTGTCGGTATTTCAACTACTTTTAAAAATAGAAGTACATTAACTCTTGATTATTACCACATCATTGTTGATGATCGCATTTACCGTACAGGTAACATATCTGTTGAAAATAATCCCTTATTCAACTCTGTATCTTTTTACACAAATGTGCTTGATGTTGAACATTCAGGTGTTGATTTAGTTCTCTCTTCTAGCTATGAATGGGTTAAATCAATCGCTACTGATGTCGCCTTTGCATACAGTTATAATGAAATAAATATTGCTAAAATTCGTGAAGTTAATGGTAATCAGCCTGTTTCTGATTCAACCGTGGAAGATATAGAAAACAACTTTCCTAATCACCGAATAATTTTAACCACTAAGACAAGCTTTGCTGATGACTGGAATATTATTGTACGCGCTAGTTACTATGGCTCTCATTATGATGAACGTGGAACAGTGGTTGTCTCAACAGATAGTAATATAGCGTCGGGGAGTCAGAGTGCAAAAATTGATTCTATAGTTTATCTAGATGCTGAATTAAGTTACCAAATAAGCGATGCATTGAAAATAAAGCTGGGGGCATCTAATATTTTAGATTCTTATATTGGAGAAATTGATGAGCCATTTGCTAACCGTCAAAGTGTAGGCTTACAATACCCACGACGTAGTGCTGCAAACTATGAAGGTGGGAGTTGGTACTTAGGTTTATCTTACGGCTTTTAAACAGGCTGAACTAATCCTTAATTTTTATCGATCGGATTAAAAAACACATTAAATAAAAGAGTTTATTACTTTGCTATTATTAACGAACACTAATCATAATATATACAATATGTTTGTAGCTAACATTTTAATAAATACCTCTTTCTTGGTGAGCTTGATATGTTTCTCTACAATGAGCATAGCAGAAAATTCATCTTTTGATGAGCTGTGGCAACAAGCAAATTTATATGAAAACTCTCAAGGTGATTATTTTAAACTTTCAGGTCGATTACATATTGACTCAGCTTGGTTTGATAGTGATCAAGAACAGTATAGTGATATCACTTGGCGCCGTTTTCGGTTTGGTTTCAAAAGTCATTTCAATAGGTTTACTGGTGCGTTAGAAGCTGATATAGACTTAAATAATAATATCGATAATTGGTATAACCGTTTAACTGATGCTAATTTTTCCTACAAACCTAATAATGACTTAACGTTAACTTTTTTAAAGCACTCAACAGGTTTTACATTAGATGGGAGAACATCATCCAAAAAATTACTCACCCCACAACGCAATAATTTAACGAACAATCTTTGGTTCACTGCTGAATATTTTTCAGGATTAAGCGCAAAAGGCAACTTTTCTGATACCTTGACTTATAACGCTGGTATATTTTCTAGCGATGATTCAGATGAAATTGGCTTTACAAACGCTAGCTATTTTAGCTTAATTTCTTTGAGTAACTTATTAACAAGGAATAGTAGCTGGGATAGTGCACAATTCAACTTTGACTACGTATTTAATGATGCACACATCGAAGGGAACACAGCTAAAATATCTTCTCTTTACAGTTTCTCTGGATTGATACAAAAGAATAACTGGGCTCTTTCACACGATATTTCATATGCTCAAGGAGCATTAGATCAAAGTAACATGTGGGGTTTTGTTGTTATGCCCTATTATCAACAAACTGAGCTTCTGCAATGGGTAGTACGCTATACTTATTTAACTAGTGATGAAAATAATGGCTTAAAACTAGGCCGGTATGAAAATAAAATAGAGTCAGAAAGAGGAGATAAATACCAAGAATTATACACAGGTGTGAATTTACTTTTTTATCAACATAAATTAAAACTACAAATGGGCTTACAGTACGCCGATATGCAAGATAAAGCAGATGATGGCGGCGAATATCAAGGGTGGGGGGTAACTTTAGCAATAAGGAGTTATTGGTAGTAGGAACTGCATTAACAGGGACTAACCTACATTTTAGTCCCTTTAATTATTCTATAGTTATCTTCTACGTCGAGCCTTACCTGTAGGCTTTTGTAAAGCGTGATTTCTCGCTTTTTTCTTGTTCTGAGATTTTTTAGGAGCACCTACTTTTGTTAAATCAGGCTCGTAACCGGGCAACCATTGCTGTAGTAAACGATCTTCAATAACTTTTTCAATAGCTGCCAGTAACCATTCTTCATCAGGTGAAACTAAAGAAAGCGCTAAACCACTTTTACCTGCTCTGCCCGTACGACCAATACGGTGTACATAGTCTTCAGCCACGTAAGGTAATTCATAATTCACAACATATTCTAAATCAACAATATCAATACCACGAGCGGCAACGTCTGTAGCAACCAAAGCTCTTACTTTACCTTGTTTGAAGTCTAGTAATGCTTTATCACGTGCACCTTGAGATTTGTCGCCATGTATCGATTGAGCTTTAATGCCATCTTTACCAATTTCTTTAGCAAGTTCGTCTGCTGTTTTTTTAGTTCTAGTAAAAATAAGTACTTGCTGCCAATTTTTAGAACCAATTAAGTAAGAAAGTAATTCACGCTTTCTATCCGCATCAACAGTGTAAACTAACTGCTCAACACTATCTGCTACTTCAGTTTTATCATCAATAGTAATAACTTGGGGGTTTCTCAATAAAGATTTACTGAATTTATATATTGAGTCATCAAAAGTTGCAGAGAATAGTAATGTTTGCCTATTTTGTGGGGCTTGCTGCATGATTTGATCTATTTCAGCTTTAAAGCCAAGATCTAACATTCGATCAGCTTCATCAAAAACCAAAACAGACAAATCTTTCAAACTTAAATGTTTATTATATAATAAATCCAATAATCGCCCAGGTGTAGCAATAAGAATATCAACGCCTTGCTCAATTCTACTTATCTGAGGGTTAATGCTTACACCACCAAAAGCAGCAACGATACGAACATCTGTATTTTTGCCATACTCAGTAAAACTCGAATGTATCTGTTGAACAAGTTCTCTAGTTGGTGCAAGCACTAAAACAGAAAGTATACCAACTCGGTTTTCTGCATTTATTAGCTTATGCAGTATAGGCAATGCAAAAGCAGCCGTTTTACCAGTACCCGTTTTTGCCCTAGCCATCACATCGTTATCAGCTAAAATAAATGGTATAGCTCTTTGCTGAATATCAGTCGCTTGAGTATATTCAAGCGCCTTTAGATTTTTTTGCAAGGAGGAGTTAAGAGAAATACTAGAAAATTTCATATTAATTTTAATAACAAAAGAATATAGTGAGTTTATCAGCTTTTGTAGCTGGGGTATTAATAATTAAACTAGGATATGTTCAAAAAATCAACTAAAAGCATTATACTCTGAACGTTAAAGAGTAATGTTTAGTTCAATATAGGAGAGTCATGACTAATATTAATTATACCGAAAAGCATTTTTTAGTTATTGATAACATAAAACCCTCCCATGATGTTTTAAAAAAGTTTGCAATGTCTTTAACAACTAAAGAAGTTGACTCGACATATTATGCACAAGATGCAATTCCTTTGTGCTTGGAAAAAAAGTATGACGTGATTTTTTTAGGATATGACTTAGGTGAAAATCAGAAAAATGGTCAACAACTTTTAGAAGAGCTACGCATAAGTGAAGTTATCTCACGTCATTGTGTCGTTATTATGATTACTGCTGAAGTATCACAAGCAATGGTTTTAGCTGCTCTTGAGCATAAACCTGATAGTTACCTTTGCAAGCCATACACAGTAAGTGAATTAAGTAAGCGTTTGAATAACTGTGCTAGAAAAAAAAATGCAATGACAGGTATATATCAAGCACTAGAAAATGACGATAAAAGTTTAGCTATCTCACTAGTAAACGAAGCCCTCGAAAAAAACACACCTTATCGTTCAGAGTGTTTAGGTATAAAATCTAGACAGTTTTTCGAACTGCAAGAGTTCAAGAAAGCCGAAGAAATTTATAGAGCTTATCAAAATGAAAAGAATTGCACTTGGGCAAATATTGGCTTAGGTAAAATTGCTCTACAGGAAAATGAATTATCTAATGCTGAGAGTATTTTCAAAAAAGTCATTGAACAAAAACCATTTTATTTGCCAGGGTATGATTGGTTAGCTTCTACCTATGAAAAAAATTATAATTCTCTATCTGCTGAAGAGATCCTTGAACAAGCTATAAATTTGTCACCTCGTTCAGTAATTCGATTAAAAAAATATGCAGGTTTGTGCTTTGAAAATAATCACTTTGAAAAAGCGACTGGTGCATATGAACAAGTATACGAACTTGCCTATAACTCGATCCACCACAGTCCAGAAAATGCTTTATTGTTTGTTCAGTCACTTGCTAATTATTCTTCTAAATTGCCAATAGTTGAAGCTAAAAAAATGAACAACAAAGCTTTTAGCATGCTTTCACAAGTAAATAAAACCTTTCATCAACCCGAAATAAAAATTCAATCACACTTATTATCAGCTTGTTTACTTGAAAATATTCATGATGATATTGTTGCTAAAAACAAGATAGACCTTGGCTTAGCGTTATTAGATAAAGAACGATACAATATCGACTCTAAAAGCCTTAAAAGCATTGCTAGCTCACTAACTACGTTAAATCGAAATAGTAAAGCTTCACAGTTACTAATTTCAGCAAATCAACAATCAAATAAGGGATCGTCATCAGATAAAGTAGGAAAACTATCTGATCTACAGTTCGACGAAAGCTATGCTGCTAGAGCACAAAAGGCTCTATCTTTAGGAAAAGAGCTATATAAGTCTAAAGATTATGATCAATCTATAAAATCTTTAACTCAGGCTTTGCAGCTATTCCCAAATCATAATGGTATAAAGTTAAATTTATTACAGATTTTATTAGGAACATATGAAAATGATAAAGAAAGAGTTAAGGAATTAAAGCAAGCTAAGAAAATTATTTTAGGGTTAATAAATATATCTAAAAATAATGAAGATTATTCACGATTTAGAAAAATGAGAGTTAAATATCAACAACTGGCTGGCACTTAAAATATTTATTGTAGCAACTAGAACTCACAGACAATTTTGTTCAAAAAATTGAGTATACAACCATATCAGTTTTCCCCAAATTTTACTTTTTCTATTTAAAAATAAAAAAGCAAAAAGCCCGTCACTTTCGTAACGGGCTTTCCTTAATAGAAACCTAGCAATGTCCTACTCTCACATGGGAACTCCCACACTACCATCGGCGCTACTGCGTTTCACTACTGAGTTCGGAATGGGATCAGGTGGGGCCACAGCGCTATTGTCGCTAGATA
>Ga0209184_1000039_pt1 | contig 169978 bp, 146 predicted proteins | sample EN8Hudsemesocosm_2_FD_184627 | JGI IMG/M metagenome (GOLD analysis project Ga0209184, IMG submission 184627) | Methane-oxidizing microbial communities from mesocosms in the Hudson Canyon - EN8C Hudson Canyon (SPAdes) (version 2) | ecosystem: Environmental > Aquatic > Marine > Cold seeps... | reverse complement strand
CATTGAATCCCATGACTTGTGGGATATGCACTGAATATATGTCTATTATTTGATTTATATTCTGGCTCTAAAGCATATTGAAGTTAAGTCGCTGTCTTGAGAGTAATATCATCTGGTGCAAAAGCCAATACTGCCATTTATAAAATAATGCAGTGAAGATTCAATGAAAATATCGCAGTCAGCTTCTTGTTTTTTCTCAGGGTTAAGGCTCCTCTTAGCCTCTAGTGTCGATTCGCTACGAAGTTCAATTCAATCAGCCAAGTGGCTAATGTCTTTACGGGGGATGCGTCTTATAACTTCACCGCTAAAGAGGCCAAACTTTTCTAGAGGTGAGCCATTGTTTGGTGTTCCTAAGTACATGCATTTTGACAAAACCTTTAGCCATGAAAATTCATTTTTTTGTGCATAATATTGAGTATGGCGAAGTAACAGGTCACCGATGTTAAAACCGACCAGCATAAGGTCATCAATTTTTATAGGGTAAACCTTAAATAGCTGAGCCAGTTATGTTGAAAATTTCCGACTATTTTTTGTCTAAAAACAGGCCTGTGTTATATCGAAGATAAAGGGGGGGAGCCGAACTCTTCTTGTGATTTTCTCTTGTAGACTCCTTTGTTGAGTCGAAACATGCATCGATGTAATGGCCAACAAACGATGCATTGTTTTGAACTTTGTTAGAAGTGGAGGGGTAATCCTATATTGATTCGAGGTTTGTCAGGCCATGAACTAGAGCGACTACTTTATTACTTAAAGGGTGGTCTAGTTGTTGTGCTAATTGAGGATTAAATGATAACTTTTTGGACTCATGGTAAATCCCATTTGAATAGCTAGGGGGTTATTTTCATGTTCTAAATAATCACCAATCATACCGTTTAGGATAGAGCGTCCGAGTCGTCCCCAGTGTTTATGAACTTATTGGTTGTTGTTATTTGGACTTATTTCCAGTTTCCTTAACAATACGCCTTTAGACTAGCAGGCTTTCTATAAATTTTGGGTCGGAAAGGTAATATGTACCTTAATTAATGATAAGAAGATCAATTAAAGGGCAGTGCTCTTTCCACTGTTATTCATTGTAGCGGGTGAGTGCGTAATGTGTTTCCAGCAGGCTCATTTACATGAACACTTCGTGCGGCTGAACGCCTCAACAGTGTTGTGAGCTGATAATATGGTTTATGTTTATTGCTTTAAGAATTTTTGCACGCCCAGCAAGCGGTTAGAGACTTTGTAATAATTGGTCGGCAATAAGCGGTAAAGCCAATCAACCACTTTAGCATCGGCACCAATTAAAACTCGAAACGTATTTTTACGCATTCCTTTTTCGATCGTTTTTGCTGCTTGTGCTGGGGTTGTTCGGGCTATTTTTGCAAAGTGTTGTGCGAAATCGTTGGGGTTTTTACAGTCTGTTTCTGCGTAATTGGCAATGTTGGTTCGAATACCACCAGGCATGACGCAGATAACATCGATATTCTTTTTCAAAAAAATCATATCTTGTTGTAACGCTTCTGTGAAACCCCGAACCGCAAATTTTGAGGCGTGATAAGGCGTTACCATCGGCATGGTGATTAAACCAAAAATCGAGGCTACATTCACAATCATACCGCGTGTTGATTTTTCTAATAGGGGCAGCATTTCTCGGCAACCCATCACCACACCATTTAAATTCACATCCATTACTTTGTTAAATAGGGCTTCTGAGGTTTCATTAAAAAAGCCAAATGAAGTCATGCCCGCATTGTTCACAAGTACGTCTAAATAGCCTGTCTTGTTGTTAATTTCTTTTACTAGAGCTAGCCAATCAGATTTGTCACTAACGCTCGCTGTTTTGTAAATCAAAACGGACGAACCTAATGCCTTGGCCGTTTGGGTTAAATTATCGGTGTTGATGTCGGTTAATATAAGTTTGGCGCCTTGCGAGGCAAATAAATTAGCCAGGGCTTGTCCGATGCCTGAACCGGCCCCTGTAATAAGAATATATTTATTTTTCCATGTGGTGTTCATGCTTTAGTCTCAGTGTTTGTTTTAAGCAACTTGCGCTGCTAACTTAGCATTTTCATTTTTGATCACTGGCGTATCAGGTGTTTGGTTCAGCCATGTGAATAAAGTTTGTCTTATTTTAGGGAAATGACTGCCACTTATCGTCCAATGGCATGCATCTGGAATTATCTGTACGGTGGCTCTATTTGTATAATTTCGGGCAAGTTTAAGTTGTGTCTTAAGCGGTGTGATTTTGTCTTCTGTGCCGCCTATAATGAGCACTGGGCATTGAATTTTAGCGTATTCAACTTTAGTAGGCGGTCGTCTAAATAAAAACCACATGGAAATTTGCCACGATGCCAAACCAGATTCTAAAGTTGTATTCTGTGATATATCTCGATGCACTGCTGCACTTTGTGAATTAGCGATACCATAACGAATATTCTTGAGTAGCAGATTGGTTGTTGAGCGCCACAGCGGAAACTTTAGTAGGTTATGACCAAACGTACGTATCACTGACCAACACCAAGCATTGATACCTGCGGGCGGTGCAGACGAAATGAGTATCAATTTTTGGCAGGGGTATTTGGCAGCAATTAATTGTGCTAATAATCCGCCCATGGAGTGACCCACTAAAATAGGGGGCTGGTCGAGTGTTTCCATAAAAGTTTCTAAAGATCTCAAATAGTCCTGAATACTTAATCTAGCCAATTGGGTGCGTTGCTTCGCATCTAGTTGATTTCTAGGGAAGTGCAGCGGCAAACGCGGTGTGTGGGTGAGATATCCTTCACTCTCGAACGCTTGTTTAATCTCTATCAGCGTATCTGGCGTGCTCCACATGCCATGAATAATGACCACGGGAGGCAAGTTGTTTGGTGATGTTGAATCCATATTTATGACCTCCTATGCAATTGAGTTTTGTTTAGATTTTGGTTTAGCTTTCTTATTTGTATCAGCCTGACTTGAGACGTCTTTTTGCACCTTTCGCGTCTCTTTTTGCTTTGATGCTAGTTCGGGTGATAGTTCGGATGTTTCAGATGAGGGCTTATGGAAGCCTGCGAGTGAGTCATTATCATCAAAGCGCAAAACATCATCGACGAGCTTGCTATGTTTAATCGCAAATACATCTTTAAAATAAAGGTCTTTGTTGCACCACGGAAACTCGGTTCCCTGGCTTGGTATACGGTCCAGCGCACGTTGAACGTAACCTGATTCTAAATCTAACATCCTAACCCGTTTAGCATTCGGTTCTTGATGAGGGTGAACGCTCTGATAACCATTTTGTTCCATGTGCTCTAATAAACGGCACACATAGCCATAGGTTAATTCAGCTTTCAATGTCCATGATGCGTTGGTATAACCAAACACCCATACAAAGTTAGGCACTTGACTAAACATCATGCCTTTGTAGTTCGTGAGCGTATTACCTTCGACAGGGTTGCCATCAACACTCAGGTTCATTTTCCCCCAAAGCTGAACATCTAAGCCGGTGGCTGGCACGATGATATCGGCATCAATTTTTTCACCGGACTTCATCAAAATTCCGGTTTTAGTAAATCGTTCAATATGATCGGTTACGATCGTGGTTTTACCTGACCTAACTGAGTTGAATAAATCAGCATCAGGCACTAAGGCCATGCGCTGATCCCAGGGCTTATAGTTAGGTTTGAAATGTACATCGACGTCTGCGGCACCTACTAAGTCTTTTTTGTTCATGCTGCGTACGAGCTTACGCATGACATCTGGAAAACGTTTTGATAATACAAAATTGAGTTGTTGTAAGGTGGCATATTTGGCGCGCATGATGCGATTCGTAATCCCCGCAGGTAAAATACGTGACAGTATGCGAAATAACACGTCGGAAGCAGGGCGTGAAAAAATATAGCTAGGTGAGCGTTGCACCATCGTTACATGCGCGGCTTTCTTTGCCATGGCTGGCACCACGGTGACAGCGGTGGCACCACTTCCAATGACGATCACGCGCTTGCCGCTATAATCTAGATCTTCTGGCCAATGCTGAGGGTGGGCAACAGTGCCCTGATAGTCATCATAACCTTCAAATTTTGGCAAATAGCCTTGCTCGTAATTATAGTAACCACTACAACAGCTTAAAAACTTCGCGGCAATCTTGTACGTTGAACCATCTTGGCGTGAGATCGTCACCAACCAATGGTTTTGGCTTGAGTCCCAATTAGCCTCAATGACTTTTTGTTGGAAACGTATGTACTGGTCTAAACTTTCTTCACGTACTAATTCTCCAAGATAATTATTAATCCGCTCTGCAGAGCCGATATATTCTTTCTCGGTCCAAGGTTTAAATGAGTAGGCGAAGGTATACATGTCAGAGTCAGAACGAATACCAGGGTATTTAAATAAATCCCAAGTGCCACCAATGTTTTCACGGCCTTCAATGACGGCAAAAGAGGTATGTGCGCGTTTTTTCTTTAAGTTGTAGCACATGCCTAGGCCAGAAATACCTGCACCTACAATTAATACGTCTAATGATTCAATTTGCTCATTCATCATGCTCTTATTGCAACCTCTTATTTTTAATAAACCAGAGTGGTTGGTATACAATAATGACCATTGGTCACGAAATATAGGGTGGAATCTGTCAAAAATTGATATTTTCGGCCATAATGACTTTTGAAGATACTTTTATGTCGATAAATACCCATGAATAAGTCAGTAAGTAGAGCGATGTATAAACCACCGAAAGCTAAAAAAAATCAGTCTATTCTCGGGCTAATTCCTTTATTTAAAGTAATCGAAGAGCAAGGAAAAGACCCCGAAGAGCTATTACGTCGTCGCGGCTTGTCATTAGCAAAAATGAGCGGCGCGGCCGTGATTGATCAAGATCTAGAGTTAGATATAGTATCCGAAGCGATTGAAATGCTAGACGACCCAATACTCGGTATAAAGGTTGGTAATCAAGTTACGTTTACTTCTTATGGCACCTACGCCATGTTATTAATGTCGGCGCCTACGTTTTTAGAAACCCTTAAGATCGGTGTACAGTTTCAATCGTTATCATTGTTGTTTTCTCATATGACACTTCATCTTGAGCAAGACTTCATAGAGCTCCGTTATACCTTGCCAGAGGCCAATATCACACTGAAACAATTCATAGCCGACCGGGATTTAATGGGGACGTACGTTTTTGTACGAGAGCTGATGGATAATCCGAAAGAATTTTTTATGGGGGCAGGCACCGCGAGGCCAAAACCTACCGGTAGAGTCTTGAGTGAATATCAACAATACATTGATTTTGATTTACAATTTGACCAAGCCTATAACTGGATTCGCTTACCAAGAGCGGTTTTAAACCTTAAACAAAAATACGGCAACCATTTGGCGCATCAATTATACAAAGTTCAAGCTTACGAGCTATTAAGAAAGTTCTACCCCGACGCTGAGGACATTGTCGCCCAAACAAAACAAATAATAGAAGGCTACGGTGCGCATTACCCCAACGTACCCGAAGTCGCTAGTATGTTTGGAGTGAGTGAACGAACCTATCGTCGTAAACTCGAAGAAGCGAAAACGAGTTATCGAGCTTTACTGGATGAGCATAAAAGAAGCCGCTGCTTGGATATGTTGTCTCAAAAAAATATATCTGTGAACGAATTAGCTGATGTTCTAGGGTATGCCGAATCGGCAAGTTTTTTGCGGGCTTTCAAACGTTGGACCGGAACAACTCCAAAGCGTTATAAACGGGGTAACTTTTAGGATATGTATAAAGGTATGAATTATTTATAACGATAATGTAAAGCATATATAGGGAAAACTAAGCATGGATATAGGTTACGATTCCAATTTTGCTAGCTCTTTTAACAGTTCAGAGAAACGGTAGTCTTGTGTAAAGGGTGTAATGATACTCATAAATGCTTGGTACTTTTCATCATTTTCCCATTCATCCATCAGTTGTTTGACAGCCAACACATCATGGTTTTTTGAGGCATCATTAAGTTTTGTTAGCTCATCTAGTGGCGGCAGTTTTAATTCTTGAACTGATGTCGCTGTATTTTTTTGCAGCTGATGTTTTGATATTTGTGACGCCTTTAAAATAGCGCCATTTTTCGATGCCTTGGGCATACTCAGTTCAAACCAAAAACAACTACCAGAGTAACTTTTCTTGGGGCCATGATTGCTGGAGACATGCAGTATTGACTCCATCAATTCAATCAGGTTTTTACTGATTGTTAAACCTAGGCCTGAGCCTTCTGCTTGGGTCATCGCGTTGTCTATTTGTTGATAGGGAATAAAAATATCTTTCAGTTTATCTTCTGGTATGCCAATGCCTGTATCTAAGATTGAGAATTTAATAAGGGATGTGTTTTTACGCTTATTTTTGAATTGCGCTACGGTTAAAGTGATGCATCCTGTATTAGTAAACGTAATCGCGTTATTAAGTAAGTTAAGTAATATTTGTCGTAAACGTTTTTGATCGACATAAACCAAATCTGAAATAAGGCCATCAAATTTAACGATCGCTGCAATATTTTTAATCTGCGCTTTTGTTTTTATCATCGCAACTAGGGTGTCGATAAAACTGGGTAATTTCACGTTACTTGGATGAAGTGTTAAGTGATGGCTATCACCTTTAGAGAAATTCAAAACATCATTAATGAGTGCGAGTAAATGCTCTGCACTATAGTGCACTGTATCAACACCTTTTTTGTGTGTTTTCATGAGGTCAGCGTCTGTTTTAAACGTTTGCGTATAACCCAAAATTGCATTTAATGGCGTTCGTAGTTCATGGGTGATGTTAGCCATAAACCTGGTCTTCGCTTTATCTGATGCTTCAATATTTGTTTTTAAACAGTGTAGGCGAGACATCAAGGCAAGTACGACCAACCAGACACACATAAAAAGTGAAAAGTAATTGGTTAATTAATTTTGACTTTATGTCAGAGATTAATAATTGAAAGTAACTATCTGTGACCGTAAAGTTTACGATAACTAATAAGTCGTCCTCTTCGCCTGGAAATAGAAAACTATTTAATGAAACCGCCCGAGGAGGCCTCATTAGAAAATGACCCAAAAGCACTATTAGAAGGTCATGCTCATCTATTTATTAATGGCCAGAAAATACTGCGTTTATTTGGAGAACATACACGTCTGCCTATGTCATTGTTTACGGCTGGTATCAATCAAATAATGGTGTCGTCAAACGATCATTATCACCAAGTGTGGACCGCTGAAGATAATGAAATCTACGCAAATCTGATCATCAATACGCTTAAAAAACCAGTCGTACAAAGTCACTATTCTAATATTACAAAAGTGCCTTAATATGAATATATTTAATATCAAACGTGGCCGCACGTTTTTTCTTATTTATATTGCTGACGTCTTGCGGAAGTTCTAGTGATGATTGTGCGACTGTTGATGATAATAGTTGTGATACCAAGAACTGCGCGGATAATTTACACTTGTCGCTAAAGCTTGTGTAGATCGTATTCGTTAATACGAATGAAGCAAGAAACCTTTCTAGCAAAAAATCTGCGAGCTGAAATTAAGCAATTTTACAAACGAATCTTTCGACAATCATCGAAAAACATAACTTGGGAATTGGTACAGGCGAGTACTTCAAAAAGTTTTTTCTCTTCGGCACAATTTAATAATCTGTAGGACTGCAATAAGTTAGCAACTTTTGCAGTTTTGCTGTCAGTTATTTTTCCTGTTCTTAAACTCTCAAAAGAAGACTTTAGTTTTTTAAGAACAAGCGTACAGACCTCTTTTTGGTACGAAGCGTTGACCCCGTTGTTATCGTTTTTGTTGTCTGCTTGAACTGTTGATGAAAGCATGGTCAACAGTATGAAAATGTGAATCATAATTTTATTCCTGTTTTAATAATCACATTATTATTCTTGTTGGCTTTGTAAACAAGTGAATAAACGTAAAATCGTTCAAATGTATATAGGTATATGCAGCGGGCTGAAAGGGTTGTCTCACATATAAATTCTTTCAGGGTGTAATGGTTTTTGAACATGACATAAGCAAAAAACTGAACTATATTTTAGTAAGCATATACTGATTAATATAGGTTAGTTAGAGCTAGAGTTGAAGCTAAAATAATGGTTGTTTCTTATACGTTAACTATTTCTGGAGACAAGTTCATGACTATTAAAAAATTGTTTATGATTACTAACCTGGTCGTGGTGATATTAGCATTAATAACAGGGGCCGTTTATCAACAATATAGGGGCGCTACACAGCTAGAAACAAGCGCATTTATATATCAGAATAAAGCATTCTTACTTTCAGAAGAAATGGAAACGGACTCATCTGACTTAACAAATTATGTTCGATTATATACGGTCACGGGTGAAAAAAAGTGGAGAGATGCTTATTTTTATGTGCTTGATAAAGCTGCCGGTAAAGTTGCGCGTCCTGATGGAACGATATTAGCGTTTTCCGAAAAGGTCAAAAATATGCTTTTGACAGAAGAGGAAGAGAAACAGCTACTTCAGTCAAAAGCAGAGTCCGATGGCCTCGTAGTCATTGAGGTTGAAGTAATGGATGCCGCGGATGCACATGCTAAAACGTTTGGTTATGGAGAGGGATACCTTTCTAATAAAACCACATCCCTTGATGCACAAGCCTTGAGATTATTTGATGATGAGTATTTTCGTTTTTTAGGTAATATTGCTGGTGCAATTGCTCAGTTTAATTTCTTGTTTTTTGAGCGTGTAGATGCTCAGATTAATGATGCGCGTACTCAAGCGGGCTACTGGGAAAATTTATTTTTCACTTCTCTTATTGTTTTAGTCGTCGCTACGTTGTCACTTATTTATTACGTAGGTTATTTTTTGAGGTTGCGGTTAGGGGGAGAGCCTTCACAGTTATCTGAGTTAGCGAGTGAAATTTCGAATGGTAATTTAAGTGTTAAGGTTGCAATCGGTAAGAGTGATAACAGCAGCTTATCTGCTTCAATGAGTGTGATGCAGAAAAAATTAATTGAGGTGGTACAGCAGATTAAAGGTAATTCAGACCAAATATCATCGGCAGCTTCTCAGGTTAGTAGTACCGCTAACGCTTTGAGCAGTGGTGCTTCTCAACAAGCTGCAAGTGTAGAAGAAACGAGTGCTGCCATTGAGGAAATGGGCGCATCAATTAGCCAAAACAGTGAGAACTCTCAGTTGACAGACGCCATTGCGAGTGAGTCCGCTGGTGCGGCTTCAAATGGTGGTGATGCGGTAGAGAAGACTGTACAGGCGATGTCTCAAATCGCAGAAAAAATCACGATCATTGAAGATATTGCATATCAGACGAATATGCTGGCATTGAATGCTGCGATTGAAGCCGCTAGGGCTGGTGATCATGGAAAAGGATTCGCAGTCGTTGCTGCTGAAGTGCGTAAACTGGCAGAAAGAAGCCAAGTTGCTGCTGCAGAAATAAGTGGTCTTACGGCGGAGAGTGTAAAAGTGGCAGAAACTGCAGGGAGCTTACTCAATAAAATGGTACCGGACATTACCAAGACTGCCGAGTTAGTTCAGGAAATTACCGCAGCTTCTGAAGAGCAGTCGAGTGGCGTTGGTCAAATAACTTTGTCGATGCAGCAGTTAGATAGCGTAACACAACAAAATGCAGCAGGATCAGAACAATTAGCTGCAACAGCCGAAGAAATGCAAGCGCAATCAACGAATTTACAAACAGTCGTAGGTTTTTTTCGCTTAAGCAGTTCGGATCGTTCTTACAGTGATCTCTAGATCAATAATATATCTGATATAGGATAGGCTGTTGATTATACGATTGTTGGTGAGATGGCTAACGTTCAAATGGAAGAGCAACAAGTATTGATGAGTGACGGTTTAAACGAAAGTTTCATGTTACTCACAATACTGGGGTTCATTTCGTTCACCTCCAGGCTACAAGACAGCCTTTATGTTCAAAGGCCGTGTGATTCTTGTTTGAAGTGCCTATTTAAAATGCGTAAAATTAACCCGTTTTTTGCTTGAATAGTGGCCTTTACCTGAGAATTTTATGTCAAATATGATCGAAAATGGAATTGAAACAACTATATTTAGAAGTCGGTGGTTATTAGCGCCTTTTTATTTAGGTTTGGTGTTTAGTATTGTTTTGCTATTGATTAAGTTCGGGCAAGAGCTTTGGCATATGACCTTAGATGTACTTGTGATGTCGGAAAGCGATATTATTGTAGGGATATTGGCCTTAGTGGATATGTCATTAGTAGGGAGTTTGTTACTGATGATTATTTTTAGCGGATATGAAATTTTTGTTTCAAAGATTGAAGTCACAGGTCATGAAGACCGACCTGATTGGATGGGAAAAATCGACTTTTCAGGTTTAAAGCTTAAAGTGATTGGTGCGATTGTCGCTATTTCAGCGATTGATCTACTTAAAACCTTTGTGAACTTACCTGACACATTGAGTGATGATCAATCTAATGCGTTGGTTTTAAAAATTTCGATACACCTTGTTTTTGTCATTTCTGGTGTTATGTTTGCGCTAATGGATAAAATTGCCGGATCAACGAACAAAGACCATTAAAACCTATTCGATCTAACGAAATAATCATTTTCCTATTATCGTTGAATGCCTCCACCTCTGCGCCTTTAAGACTAAAATAGTTGAGAAGGTGTATTTGATTAAGCGTGTTATGCTCACTTAAAATAGGTTAAAAGTTTGAAGAGCGATAAAACAAACATCCATCATAGTAGCAAGCCATCGCCTAAAATTAATGTTGATGATAGTGGCGAAGATAAAACGCTTGTTTTTGACTCAACCTCCAATTCAGTTGTTCAAAGTCAGCCTGTAAATGATGATGGAACAGTCATTGATTCTAGATCTTCTACTACGGCCAAAAAACCCTCAAGTATTGGTTCTCGCACACCAAATCCTCCCATCTATGCAGAAACGTCACTACCAGGTATTGGAGATACAGTGCGTGATCGTTTCATTATTGAAAGTCTGTTAGGTATGGGTGGAATGGGGGCTGTGTATCTCGCTTTGGATAAGCGAAAACAAGAAGCTGACGATGATAACCCTTATGTTGCGATTAAATTATTGAGTGAAGATTTTAGACGCCATCCAAAAGCGTTTATTTCGCTACAGCGAGAAACGCAAAAAACTCAAATACTCGCACATCCAAACATAGTGACCGTTTATGACTTTGATCGTGATGGTGACGCTATTTACATGACGATGGAGCATTTAAAAGGTAAGACGCTCGAGCAAATTATCAGCGACCATAAGGGCGATGCTTTAGATAAAGATTTGGCTCTGTCCATTATCAGAGGCCTGGCGATTGGTCTATCGTATGCGCATAGTAAGGGTATCGTTCACTCTGATTTAAAACCAGGGAATGTTTTTGTGACCGAAACAGGTCAAGTAAAAATTCTCGACTTTGGTATTGCACGTACCGTCCAAGAAAATGCAGAGGAGGGTGAGTTTGATGTTGGTGAGTTAGGTGCCTTGACGCCGAGTTACGCTAGTATTGAAATGATACAGCGCCATGAGCCTGACCCGCGAGATGATATTTATGCGTTAGGCGTGATTGCTTGTGAGCTTTTAGGAGGGCAACACCCCTATAAAAGAATGATGGCGACAGATGCTTTGAAAAATAAACTCGTCCCGAAGCTACCTAAAGTGGGGCGTTTATTGAATAAGGTGCTAGGTGCTGCGATTGAGCTTAAAATTGATAAGCGTACTGAGTCGTTAGAAAAATGGTTAACACAGCTCGATTTCTCGTTGAGAGGGTATAAGAAGCTAATAGGCCTTTTTGTATTAATAATGAGTGCGGTCATTGGTAATTTTGTTTTTTTAGAAATAGAAATAGCAAATAAACAAGAACTTGTGGTGAATGAATTGAGTGAAGCGCAGCAAACTTCTTTTAGTGAGTACATGCGTCAGGCAAATGCCGCAATGAAAGAGAATGATGTGGATAAAGTACTCTTTTATTTAGATAAAGCTTACAAGGTCCATGATAAAGGCTCTGAAATGACAGATTTTGTAAAGTTTGTTCTCACTAAAGTAGAGGCAAATATGGGAACTCATAATATGTCAGTCGAAGAGATAAAAGAAGTTCTCGCTACGTTGAATGAGTATGACGCCTTTCAAAATGACCAAGTTCAAACGAAGACTAAAACGTTAGACCCTTAGCGCCTTTTATTTAGTAAATTTAACTTGCTAAGGGAAGGTATTAAGTACGAGTAGGCGTAATTAAGTTGTAAGAGATATCCCACACAAGCTTCAGTTATTACCTGTATTTTTTTTAATATTAAGTCTCTATTATACGCTTCATCGCTAGGACAGCAGGGATAAGGATTAGCCAATAAGGATTTGGTCATTAAGGATGATAACAAATGGACTTATACTCATAAGGAATGAGTAACAGGGATAAGGAAATACGCTAAAGGATTAGCAACAAGGACATACAATTAGCCTCGTATTTAACGGGGCTTTTTTGTGTCTGGGTTATGAGGTTTTGACCTTTTTGTGATTATTTTTATAGGTAAAGTTATTTACGGAGTTCTGTTTAACATCTGTAAACCTACGTTTAGTTGAAACGTTCACTCCGTTAGCTCATTTGAATCAGACTAAACTCAATAGAGAAAATTACCCCACTGCTATCCTCACGGTTTTTGCCGATTAATAAGGCTTTATGCTGGTCGCTAATCAATTTAGCAATATGCAGACCTAAGCCAAGATGAATGCTTGAGCCGCTAGAACGCGTAGAGACCATGGGGGAAAACAATCCGGTGGCACTTTCGGAAGGTAATGTTGGACCATCGTTTTCAATGATTACTACGATCCGGTCGGTGTGTCGTTCAACATGCACGAGCACTTTGCCTGTTTTAGTGCAGAAGCTGATGGCGTTATCGAGGAGTTTGTCGAACAACTGCTCTAATCGGCTACTGTCGCCTAAAATAAAGGCGGGGCTTTTATCCCATGGTGTGCGGTCTATATGCTCATCCCATACAGCTAGGTAGTCATTAAGAAAGGTGATGAGATCTATCTTGATTAACTGTTCTTCTTTAATGGCGTTTTCAAGGCTAGCTGCTTCGGTTAGATGTAGGGTGATGCGGCTGATCTGATCAATGCCAGCGTCTATTTTTCGGATATAATTATCGTTTGCGAGGTAGGGCTGATGGTCGAGCAGGTTTTCTAAAGAGGTACGTAGTTTGTTGAGTGGGTTTGAGATTTCATGACGGAGCGTTTGAGGGATACGTTCTAAAAAGTTCATGTAAGAGCGTTGCTTTTCCAGAAGGATCGTAATATTGCGCGACAGGTCGCCTATTTCATCCGGAAAATTTCGGCTGGCGTTGATGGTAGTGCGTTCAATTCTTCCGTGTAGGTCGATTGATTTACTGGATTCTTCGCTCAACCTGGAAATGCGACGAACAAGGGTGAAAGCGTAGGTAAGCAATACTAATAAGAGCAATGAAATTGCACTGCCAACTTTGATGGTGATGACTCTAACTCGGGCTTCCTCTTGTTCCAACACATGGCTAGCTGACTCATCAATTACAACAACACCAAGCGTCTCTCCATGCTCAATAATCGGATAGCAGACGAGCAACCTATTAAGCTTTCCGTCTGTGTCATTCATATGATGTAGGGGTTTTACTTTTCCTTTTAAGGCATCTTTAACGCATTGACTATCGAAGGCTGTGGGGGCAACTTCAGCCTGTGGGTCGCGTTCGGCAAAGGCCCATTCCCGACCACGGCTGTCGTAAATCCATAAACGGGCATAAGTACTTTTTAATTGATCGATGACACGCTGTAATTCGCGGGCATGTAAAGCAACAGGGTTTAACTTATCCTCAAGACTTTTGGGTAGGCTGGCAACAATGGCTTGTGGTCCGTAGGCAGGGTTATCATCGATATCGACAATGGCGAAATGAATCTGTGATTGAACGGTATCTAGTTGAGAGATGGGTAGTCTGAATTCAACTGCGTAGCCTTCCGTTGTTTTGTGCCAATAGCCTTGAATATCAGTCTTATGGCTCGCTATGTTTTGGGTGTTTTTATAGTTTGGGGAAGCTGAATTTATATCGCGTCCATATTGCCAATGCATGTCTGTGTAATAGCTTGCTAAAGCACCTTCTTGCTCAGCAGGTAAAATAACCCTTCGAAGCGCGCCAGATTCATCATGGTATGTGAGTTGGATATGGTCGTTATAGTCTAAACGCAAATGCGACGGCTTGCGTAACACGACATTATTATCCCGCACATCGATGGCGGCATAGAGGTGCTGTGAAGACTGAGCTAAACGCAGTGAAAAAGCAGTTTCGCTAGGCATATCTGGGACGGCAAGCCAGACAGGGTGGTCGAGATTGAAGCGAGGTGGAGCATTCGTTAGTAATGGCCAGTCACCAAACAGCCCATCCAAACGGATAGGTTGTTTGATGGAAGGGGCGCTGAGTGCATGTTTTTGTAATTCACTGTCTTCATTAGCGGCAAGCAGTTCGCGGATATTTTGTTGTGTGGCAAGCAGAGTAGTGGCGATTGCTTTTGCTTCGATTTCCTGAATTCTGGCTTGTGCAGTCAGTGTTGTTTTACGGATGTCGTCCCAATAGTTTAGTCCTATTAGTGGAATAATGGATAACAGGCCTAAACAGAGTAGTGTGATTTGGGTTTTGATGCCGAAACGAGGCATTAATCCTTCTCCCAACGATAGCCGAAGCCGGGTTTATTTCGAATACACTGGAAAGTGTGGTCTAGGGCATTGAACTTCTTACGGATATTTTTAATGTGACTGTTAATCGTGCCGTTAGTGACCATTCGTTGCATGGTGCTTTCACATAAACTACTGTAATTGATACCTTCTGGGCCTGATTTTACGATAGAGGAGAGTAACCGAAACTCCGTTAGTGTTAATGGTAAAGTTTGTGCGTGCCAAGAGGCAAACGACTTTTCTTCATCTAAAGATATGCCTGAACCTTCATAGTGAGGAGCGGTTTTATTGTCTTCGCTACGTGCGTGATGAATGCGTAGAAGGCTCTTGATACGTTCTGCTAGCAGGGCAAGAGAAATTGGTTTGGTTTGGTAGTCCCAGGCGCCTAAGCGCAGGCCGAAAACCTGATCTATTTCATCTGAGCGGTCGCTTAGGAAGATGATTGGAATATTATCACCGCGGTCCAATAATTTGCGGCAGATAGTAAAACCTCCATCGGGGTCATCACCCAGTACTACATCTAGTAACACCAAATCGGGGCGATCATTAGTGATGCCTATCAGCGCTTCTTCAACCCTTGAAAAACACTGGGTTTCGAACCCTCTACGTTGAAGCGCATCGGCGTAATTTTGTTGTTGGTCAATGTCATCTTCAACGATGGTGATTTTGTAGGTCATTGAGGTGTTCCAAGCTCTTTAGCGCTTTAATGTCATTAAGTATGCAGGCGTTACTATAGCGTAGTTTCGCATAAATGAATGTGAGAAAACGGTTTCTCCATTTTATCTCCATACTCCCACTATTTCTGCATAGTCTCTCCATTGCTCTCCATGTCAACTCCATTACTTGTATGTCTTAAATTGATTGAATAGTCCCATAGATATCCAGTGAAGAACGGAGCGCTGTACATAGGGTGCAGTGATGTCACGACGGAATGTGGCGCTGGATGTCTCAAGTGGAGACGATGATGAATAAAAACACATTGAAATTGAACAAACTAGGTATGGCTGTTTTGGCATTGAGCCTAACCCAAGCGGTTAGTGCAGAGACAGGATCTACACAATATGAAACTGATAATACGGGTACTTACTGGGGGGTTGGCATTGGTTCGGTGATTGGCGCAGTGATAGCGGGTCCGCCAGGGGCTGCGTTGGGTGCAACGTTAGGTGGGTCGATAGGTTGGGGCCAAGGTAAAGATCATGCGCTAGATCAAAGCTTGCTCGAACTTGAGCAGAATGAACAGGTGTTGGGAAAAACTCAGGCGGAGCTGCATCAAAACATATCAACGCTACTTAAAACTAAACGGAAGGTATCAGACCTAAGCCGCTCAAATGCACAGCAGTCTGCACAGCTGGCAAATTTAATGATGCAAGAGCCTAGTGGCGATGGTACGCAGAACAATTTCGTTTTGCAGGGGGTGATTGGACATTATGCTCAAGAGGTGTACTTCCGCAATGGTGAGTCAGATATGCCTGCTTATGCCGAAAGTCGTTTAAATAAGTTAACGGAATTTCTTAAATCACACCCAAACCTTCATGTCCTTTTGAAAGGCTATACCGATCAGCGTGGGGCTGCTGATTTTAACTCAGCTCTGGCTCAGGCTCGAGTAGATGGCATCAAAGAGGCGTTGTTGGAGCAGGGGGTTGATGCTAGTCGGGTGAACACTCAAGCGATTGGCGAGGTTGAGTCTCTGGCAATGTCTAGTGATTTGACTCAAGACTCAGGTGATTATGTGCTTGATCGTCGTGTTTCGATAGAGCTGAGTATCAGTGATCGAGAGATGCAGCCTATCGCGAGCGTTGGGGAGGTTTCGTTGTGAAGTGTTTTATTGCCATAGACGAAGACTTGTTGCTGAAACTGTGGATGCTCGACCCTCAATTGGTAGCGCCGTTTTCACGAGCATATGTGTCTAAACAAAGAGGTGTGCAACTTGATCGTCGTACAAGTCAGTACCAGCTTAGTGAGTGCCATTTGACGATTGCTGATGAGACGAAGATTGAGCTTCCTATTCCAAAAAATACAAGCTGTTTACCCTAACTCGTATTACGAGGATCTCGGTTTGAATAGGCTAACCAAAAGTAGTTACCGGCCTTGTGCCGGTGGCTGTTTATTTTAGAATTTCAGGAGTTCTTATGAAATATTTTATGGAACGGCAGGCAATAACAAAACAACTAATGCCCTGTCTGATCAGGAATGCTGATAATGATGAAGAGATAATACCTATGATTCATCTGCGCTCACATCAGGTTATTACGGAGATCTTCACGAACATAGCCATATTTATATTGCTGGTTATATTCTGGCTGATGTCAGAATCGGTCTTTGCTGGTGAAGAGCCTGAATTACTCAATGCTGCGGTAGCGAATAATGCATCTTACAGCTCGTTGTGGCTGAAAAATAATGATAGTACAGAAAAACACGATGCAACAACGCTTGCAACGAATGTTTCGATGAGTATTTCAGGGCCTATTTTACGGGCTAAGGTGAGGCAGGTATTTCGTAACCCTTCGCAGTTTTGGTCAGAAGGTATTTATACATTTCCTTTGCCTGAGCAAGCGGTTGTAGATCGATTACGTCTGGTAATAGGCAAGCGGGTTATTGAAGGTCAAATTCATGAAAAGCAAGCGGCTAAAAAAATCTACCAGCAAGCGCGTGAGGCAGGAAAAAGAACCAGCTTACTGAATCATCATCGTACAAACGTTTTTACGACTTCTGTTGCCAATATTGGGCCTGGAGAGATGATAATAGTCGAATTTGAGTATCAGCAAATACTTGATTTTAAAGGTGAGCGCTTTGCTTTGCGTTTTCCCATGTTGAATACACCTAAGTTTACACCTCCTCGGTCACGACTTGATTCAAAATTCGTTGAGCCCATTAATGTAATGAGGAAGGAGCATGACGCGCCAGGTAACCCTGTCACGATTGAGGTTGATCTTAAGGCCGGTTTTCCAATTGAAACGTTGATGAGTTCGAGCCACGCTGTTACAACAAAAAAAATTAGTGAAGAGCATTATAAGGTTACGGTGGATAGCATGGCTCAACCTTCAAATCGTGACTTTGTTTTGTCTTGGGGGCTAAAATCATCCGGTAAACCGATGGTTAGCGTGTTGCGCGAAGATGTGAAAGGTGAGTCTTACGGTTTGTTGATGGTGATGCCACCGCAACCAGAACACGGTACAAAAATCAGTATGCCGCGAGAGCTAGTTTTGGTACTTGATGTGTCAGGAAGTATGCAGGGTGAATCAATCGATCAGGCGCGAGCCTCCGTTTTGAAAGCGCTCAGCCAGCTTCGGCCAGAAGATAGTTTTAATATCGTTTGGTTCAACACTCGAGCGTGGAAGCTATACCCAAGCAGCAAAGCGGCGACACAGGATAACTTGAATTTCGCTCGTCGAAAAATTCTAGATGAAAATGCAAATGGAGGGACCGATATGCGCCCTGCATTACGTTTGGCGCTGCGTGGCGCCCAAGACTCTGAGCGTTTGCGTCAGGTCGTATTTATCACCGATGGTGCCGTAAGCAATGAAGCGGAATTGTTTTCAGAGATACGTCGTAATCTTGGCCGAAGTCGTCTGTTTACCGTGGGTATCGGTTCGGCTCCCAATGGTTACTTTATGCGCAAAGCGGCACGTGCAGGTAGAGGCACATTTACTTATGTGAGTAAGCCTGATGAAGTGAACAAAAAAATAAACTATTTGCTGCGTCAGTTAGCATCCCCTGCGCTTACTGATCTAAAACTTGATCTCAACGATTTATCGGCAATGGTATTGCCACAACATCCTTTGCCTGATCTTTATCTGGGAGAGCCTGTTTATGTCGCTTTTAAGGCAAGTAAATTTCCTGAAATTGCAGCGTTAAGTGGCACATTGGGAGGCGTACCTTCACAGCTTAGTGTGCCTTTGTATAATTCTGTTCAGCACGATGGTATAGCCGTTGAATGGGTGCGTAGAAAAATTACGGTGCTACAGGCAATACATGATGAACCTAGTGATATAAAAATTGATGGTAATGAGAGTACTCAGGGGCATGAAAATTACAAACAGAAGATAAAAAATGAGATTGTTGACCTTGCCGTTGCGCATCACCAAGTTAGTAAATTCACGAGTTTGGTTGCAGTGGATGTGACGCCTGATGTGGAGAAGGGGGAGGCTTATAATTTTTCGGTAAACCGCGCAGGAGGTATGTTAAAGACTGACCGTATTCCCGCTAACCATCCAAAAGGTTGGGTTGGGCAGTCAACGGTGCAAAAGAAAGGCATACGATTAGCGCAGACTGCCACCGATGGCGAGTATCGACTGTTAATTGGATTTGAACTGTTGTTAGTAGCGCTTTTACTTGGGCTTGGACTTAGCCAGATACAAAAGAGGCTTACATGTTTTCGCGCCTGATGCGTTTTTTTCTTAGGCTGCTCATGGTCGTTATTCTCATTACTTTAGTGTGTGGCGTCTGGCATATCGGAAGTGCAGGCAAAATATACGCAAAAGCATGGTTAGCGCAAACGTTGTTGGAGCAAGCTTGGCAAAGAACGTTGAATGGCGAACTAAGTGTTCGCCCCTGGCCATGGGCTGATACTTGGCCGGTAGCGGAATTAGTGGTGCCGCGGCTAGGTGTTCGTCGGATCGTATTGTTAGGCGATAGTGGTCGTGTGTTGGCCTTTTCTCCGGGTTACACCGAAGCCAGTGCTTTACCAGGAACATATGGAAAGACCGTTATTAGTGGCCATCGTGATACCCATTTTAAGTTTCTTAAAGATATTAAAAGTGGGGATCGAATTGAATTAAAAACCTCAAAAAATCACTTCGTTTATATCGTTAACGAACAAATTGTGGTTGACCAACGGTACTTTTGGTTGGATGCAAAATCAGACAGTCAGCCTAAAGGTCAAGGGACTAGCGGTAGCCTGATACTCGTAACTTGTTACCCTTTTGATGCACTGAAACCCGGAGGCAATGCACGTTTTCTTGTGGTTGCTGAACAAAGCGAATAAATGATTACAAAATTGTGACCTTTTTGTGATCATTTTCATGGGTAAAGTTACTAGTATGAGTTATTAAATTAAAACTTAGATCAATTAAGGGCTTAGTGATGTTCTGTTTAAGATCAGTAAAAGAAAGTGCTTTAGTAAAGTTGTGCTTAAGGCTTAATTTGATTTTAGGTGTGCTAGTGGTGACTCATAGTGTGAATGCGAAAACCATTACGTTTGAAAGTCCTACTGTAGCGGCTGCGTTAGTGGAGCTATATACTTCGGAAGGTTGTAGTAGTTGCCCACCAGCGGAGCGTTGGTTCAGTAAACTTTCTAACGATAAACGTTTATGGACGCAGTTATTTCCAGTAGCTTTTCATGTGGATTATTGGGATTACCTTGGCTGGCGTGACCCTCTTGCTTCACCTTCGTTTAGCCTAAGACAGCGAAAGTATGAGCGTTATGGTCATACTCAGAATGTCGCTACGCCGGGTTTTGTTGTGGATGGTAAAGGCTGGAATGGGTGGTTTCGTGGTCGTTCATTACCAGTGATAGATTCAGTTAAAAATTCAGGTCTGATTAAAGCCGAATTAAATGGACAGAATGTTCATGTTAATTTTTCACCGTTAGACGGATCTGAGGCATTAAAAGCCAGCCCCAAAGTACATGTGGCCATTTTAGCTTTTGATATTGTTATTCCGATAGAAGGTGGTGAGAATCGAGGTCGTGATTTGAAACACGATTTTGTAGTAGTAGGGTATCAAGATAGCCATTTAATTCAATCTGGTGGAGATTGGCAGGTTAATTTAAATAGACCTGATACACATCAGTATGATGATTATCGACAAGCGGCTGTAATTTGGGTATCTGACGGGGAAGACCCTCGACCGATTCAAGTGGCGGGCGGTTGGTTGCCCGCTAAGTAATTTGATGAGAGAGTCAGTGGAAAGTGGCAGGGAATGCAAAAAAGCTAAAGTAAATCATATTGATGGTGAAATGGGCGATCACGGCACTGCCAAAACTCTTACTCTTTAAGTAAATGCCGCCATATAAAAGCCCTGCGATAAAAATTAATAGAAGCCTCTTTTCTGCGCCAGCTCCAGTATGAAAGTGCGCGAGCATAAAAATAAAAGCAGCAATGAAAACAGCAAACCAGCCTTTCATGAATCCTTTACTCAAGTTATGAATGCCATTTTGTACTACCAGTCTAAAAAAAGTTTCCTCTGCGATACAGGTAACCACTAAATTAAAGAACATAAAAGCGAGGGTTAGTTCGCCTAGTTTCGGGTCTAGTTTGGCATCAAGAAGTAGACATAATGAAAAGAATAGGAGCGTTGTACAAAAAATAAAATTGAGTGATTTTAACGTCACACCCCATTTTAAGTTATGCCCGATAGCGATGAGTAGCGCAAAGCCCGCGAGAGCTTTATCTAAGTTTGCATAGAGCTTGAAGGGCAAGTTTGATGCGCCAAAACGTTCGCTCGAAAATAATAACTCATTGTTAAAGCCAGGAATGATATGAAGACTAAATGCGAGGGCGCATCCAGAGAGAAATAGTGTTGCTAACTTCTTAGTGGCACCTTGAGAGCTGATATGAACAAGTGATGTAGCGAATAAAACGACGATAAATGGCAGTGCATAAAATTCAATTAGTTGGAATGAAACGGCTGACAGTAGCAAAATAGATAGTAAAGAAAGACTTACTTTCATCTTTTGGCAGGGTTTGGTCTTTATAAAACTTATGATCAATATTGTGTAGATTGAAAAGCAAGCCACAGCGCCTTGTGAAATTATAATGTCCAACGACTGACTTCCATAGCTTTTAATTAACGGCATTATTTATATCGTACTTGAGTCTCATCACCAAGCAATGAATGATAATTCTATAGTTTAAACATAACTGTTTGAGTAAAAAGTACCCTTTCTCAGGTGACAGCAATTCGTTGGCTTCTGGTAGAAAGCATTCCTTTTGAAGGATCAAAAAGAGGACCCTTTTCATTATTTAAAATATTTTGATTTATTCCAAGTGTTTTTATCTTTCAATGACTGGCGTCACACCACTTCTAAGACACTCAATAGACCTATTTAATGCAGGAAAATATAGCGAAGTTTAGAATTAAACGAAAAAACACATCTATACTAACAGGCTAGTCAATATCTCAGTAAATAGGTTGTCCTTGTAGGTTTTATCATGAGTGGTCCCGATGTTTGCTATTCCATTACATTAAAGTCATTTTACTAGGTTGCTAAAAACGAGGCATTTTCAACAATAACAGTTTTTAACGATTAGTTCGGCAGTTTAACTATGCGTTTTTCTTCACGCCTCTTATACTAAAAGGCCATCTGGAAAACACTCACAGAGCTTAAATTTATGGCGCTTTGGAACTTAGAAGGTAGTCTAGACGAAACCAAAACAATCAGAAAATCACCAATTACGAATTTTCCCTTTGTCATTGGCAGAAGTAAGTCGCTTGATATGGTGATTTTACGCTCCGGCATTTCTCGAGAACATGCTGAAATTTTTAAAAAAGATGGACGGCTTTACATTCGTGACCTCGGATCTACTAATGGCACCTTCGTACACAAAAATCGTATCTCTGTTGATACGTTGATCACACATAATACCGTCATTCATTTTTGCGAAGTTGAATTCAAGTTAATCGACATAGAGTTCAAAGCGCCGACTGACGAGCTATTAACTGTGGTCATGAATATCGCTGATATACCTGAATTAAACGCTGAAACCTCCAAAAGGCGGAGCGTTAATGGGCGGTTATCCTCAACGGCTAGTCCACTCGGAGCCAAACACATAAGTGAGGAAAAAGCAGCAAAGTCTGGCGACGTGGCAAAGGTCGAGACGATTGATAGAGCTCGGGTGCCGGTCCCCAAAGAGGGGCTCCACTCCCAAAGTGCCCATTCCAGCCTAAGCTATATCGGCAATGAAAAAATATTTATCCAGGGAGAATCTGATGATTCTAACAGGCGTATGTACGCTCGGCGAGAGGCACGTTGGCCGGTTCTGGTAACGCTTAAAAACCAACAGTCTGTTCAGTGTACGACCAAGGATCTCAGTGAGATAGGATTATCTCTGAAGTCACCTGTCAGACTACAGGAACAAACCCTAGTTAAAATGCAAATCAAGGCATTTTACAAAGGGCGAAACCGACAATTCACTACTCTTGGCGTGGTAAAGCATTCGTTATTAGCAACAGACGGCTTTACAGTTGGCATCCAGATGAAGCAATGCGCCAAGAGTTGTAGCGAGTTTATGATGAAATTTTCGAACCATCAGATCTAGCGGGCATGAAACTGATACATCGAAGCTTCACTGGAGATGCCGTCACTTATTGCCTGATCTATTTACAACGAACAGCGCTTCAGAAAAAGAGACAGCTTATAATTCATAGGTTGTTTTTTCTATATTGTTGAGCTCTCGGTTTGATTTTGAGAAGTTTAGAGTGAGTGTTTTCGTTTATTCACTCTGTTTTAAAAGACAATCATTGGTATCAAGAGGAAAATAACTGGTCTTCTAATGTTTTACCCCGCGTTAATTGTCGATACGACCAGCCTTTGTCCGAAATCATCTTTAATAGTTGTTGATCAAGGTCCGGAGCTTTCTCGTGATTATATTTAAGCACAAATTCATCCTTATTTTTGCTGGAGACAGACTCCACACATGGCAAACTCTGTAAAGTGTCCTGAACCGCTTGAGCCTGAGGACCATTCATTAACACCGTCAAGAAGTCCCATTCAGTTTTTGTGTTTACCTTTACTTGGGTTTGTTGCTGCAGCTGACCTTGCTCCAATAACAGCACAGTGTCACAAAGTCGCTCCAACTCTTGCAAATTATGAGAGCTGATAATGAATGTTGTTGAGCCGGAAAGAGAAGAAATTTGTTGCCTTATATTTCGGGCATTCGCCGGATCTAACCCAGCTGTTGGCTCATCAAGAAACACCAGTTTAGGTTTCCCAATAAGTGCTTGAGCAATCGCAACACGCTTGCGCATTCCATGACTCAAGCTGCTAGGTAAACTTGCCAACGTTTCTGTCAGCTGCATCAACTCAAGCACTCGGCTTGCCTCAATTTTGGCAGCTTTGCCACTATAGCCCTGAAGTCTAGCGTAGAAACTCAACTGCTCATGTATTGCAAAAGACGGATCTAATTGAGCATCTTGAGGCAAAGCAGACACCTGACCAAATAATTCAGACGAACCTGGATTATGCCCTAACAAAGAAACACTACCTGAACTAGGTCGTAAGTAACCACAGAGAATACTAAAGAGCGTCGTCTTACCTGCGCCATTTGGCCCCACTAAAGCAATAGGTGAACCGGACTCCAATTCGAAACTCACATTATCTAAGGCTAGATTAGAGCCATACCGTTTGGATAAATTCTCACAACGAATAATAGTGCTCATAGTGAAGTTCTCTGCATAACCAAACGACCAGCAACCAGTAACACCAAACCTTGCAACAACGGTACGTAGGCCAACGATAAAGTCTCAATTTGGGGTAAACCTGACAATTCGGACAATTGTCTTCCAGGAATAATCAGGTCAAAGACTTCGAAAAATGGAAAGTAGTGACTAATGCCCTGAATGATCGCAGACGCTGAGGCCCAAATTAAAATCGCGAGCACCATTACCTGTCGCGTGGAATTCACCGTCAAAGATAACAAGGACATCATTGCGGTAATCGGAATCAATGCAATAAATAGATTCGTCACAATAATGACCGCACTCCCTAATCCCGCCCACATCACCGAACCATCATGCATCACGGCGGCTATTAATGCGGTTGCCGCTGTCGCCACAACTAGCACCATTTGAATTAACATCTGAGAAATAAATCTGCCAAAGAAGATACTGTCACGATCAGCTCGAAGCACTAAAAAACGAAGTGTCCCACGACTCCGATCAGAGCACGTTTGGTTCGCCGTCATTACTAAACACAATGCAGGGAAGAGGTATAAAGCCACTCGCCAATAGCTAGTCAATTCGGGAACCGGCCAGCCAACATCTTGGGCCACCAAGGTTGTAATATTGAGTACCAAATAATTAAGTATAAAATACCAAATCAAACCGAAGGTGAACAAATACATCCACCCTCTCGCACTAAGGAATACACGACTAAATTCAAAACGAATAATAATCCACATGGACCTTAGACATTGCATTGGACTGGATAACATATAATGCTCGACTGTTTTTGTGATCTAGCAACCGCCTGTAAAGGTCAGGTGTGGACTTTTACACTTCAATTCATGATTCCGTGTACAGCTCACTCATGTGCTCGTAATGAGTGCTTTAAGAATGAGCTGCTTTTGTCGCTAGCAGATTTTGAGGCTGGTATTCACATTATCTCGAATCTTTCGATATAGCTCAGCATCATTTTCAAGCGTTTTTAAGTTTGACTCAGGAAAAATTTCTTTAAGCTTGGCTTGCGCTTCATCTGCCTCCAAAAGCGATGGCATAAATTGTTCTAACAAACGTAACATGACGGCTGGTGAAACGGATGCGCCAGGTGATGCGCCTAGCAGCGTGGCGTAAGATTGATCATCGGACACAATAACTTCGGTGCCCATTTGAAGATCACCATCTTTAATGATTTGTACACGCTGGCCTGCGGGAGAAATTTCCCAGTTGAATTTGCTGCCAAGACCGGGTGCAAAGGCTTCTAGGTCTTCGAGCATTTTAGCTTTGCCTACGAATGTCTCTGAAATGAGATATTTCATTAAAGGAAAGTGTTCTAGCGCAACGTTTAATAGGCTAGGTATGTCATGTAAACGCATTGAACGTACGTACTCGACAAATCCACGGCCTTTTTCGAGTACAGGCTTAAATGTCGCGAATGGGCCGAATAGCAAATAGTGTTTACCATTTGCCGCGCGTAAGTCTAAGTGTGGTACCGACATAGGTGGCGCACCGACTTTCGCTTTGCCGTAAGTTTTTGCCGAATAATGTTTCGCATCTTCTTCACTGATAGGGGCTAATAGAAAGCGACCACCAACAGGGAAACCAGCAAAGCGTGTTCGTTCAGGTAAATGACTTAATTTAAGTAGAGGAAATGCGCCGCCACCAGCGGCAACAAATAATTTGTCGGCTTTGTGTTGAACTTTTTCACCAAACTCGGTGGTTTCGATTAACCAGCGGCCAATCGGGTTTTTATGAACGCGTTTTACATGGGTACCGTAATGAATTTCGACACCCTCTTGCTTTGCAAGATGAGCGGCCATCGCTACGGTTAGTTCTTCAAAGTTTACATCGGTGCCTAGTTGAATCTTGGTTGCTGCCATTTTTTCAGAGCGAGGGCGGTTTTCCATCGTATAGGGAATCCAAGACTCTATTTCGTCATGGTCTTCTGAATATTTCATGGTTTCAAAAAAATGATGCTGCGTCATTTCTTCAAAGCGAAACTTCAGCATATCAATACTATTTTCATGGACTAAAGTGCAGTGTTTAGTAGGGTGTATAAAGCTGGCAGGATCTTTAATAATGCCCTGATTGGTTAGGTAGGCCCAGAACTGCTTAGCTACGTTAAACTGTGCGTGAATATCAAGTGCTTTTTCTATTTCGATCAGGTCTTCATCAACAGGGGTGTAGTTTAATTCACAATTTGCTTCGTGGCCGGTACCTGCGTTGTTGAATACGCTGGAGTTGCTTTTTCCTGGGCCTGATAAACGCTCTAAAATCGTAATTTTTAGTGATGGGTTTAGCTCTTTGGCTAAAGTTGCGAAGGTAATGCCCATGATTCCTGCGCCGACAATGACGATATTCATATTAAACTCTTGCTCAATAATAGCGGTTAAACGTGTATGAAGATAATAGTCAGAGTTAGCGATGCTAGTATTCATCAGCAAAGCCAAAGAGGTTTTTGTTATTTTGACGCGACTACAATAGTTTATATCCGATACATTTGTGCACTTAAATAACGTGCTCGGATTAAATCGATGGCTATTTTATACAAAAAACTGACTAATTTCACTATTGATAAGCGCTTTGATTTTAAATAACCACTTTAAAGTGGCATCTTGGCGAGTTGCTTCCAGCCATCTGTATTGAGTGGTCCTTTCTTTGAATAACTTTATTTCCGATGAATGCACCCTTAGGGCTGTATTAAAAAGTAATACAAAACCAGTCCTGATATTAGTCCCCGCAGGGTGTTCATAATGAGAGGGGAAAAAAAGGTGAAAAATTAATAGGCTAAGTGTATGTTTCATCTTAATAGCGGACCGATGTGTGATTGAGACCCGCGTCAAATATTTTAAAGGGGGCAATGTGAACGAAGTATTTAAATGGTCGACAAAATTAATGGTGATTATGTCGCTATTATCGATAGTGATTTTGTGTGCGGGGCCGCTTGGTTATAAAAGTGGTGTGCTGCCGCTACAGCCTGCGCTGATATCATTAATCGTGTCTCTGGGTATTGCTGTTGTAACAGTGATTTCGTCGTTGGTTTTATTTGTTTTGATTAAAGGTAGGGGACTTAACCAGAACCGAAAGTTTCTTTTGATGGCGTTGCTGATAAGTCTGATACCGAGCCTTTTAGTCGGGACTCAATTAAAGACGGCCACTTCGGTACCTGAAATTCATGACATTACGACGGATACAATTAATCCACCGGTCTTTGAAAACATTACTGTACTAAGAAAAGACGCGCCGAATGGTCTTGTGTATGAATATCAGGGTTCTGCAGAAAAACTAGCAGAGCTACAACGTGCTGCCTACCCTGATTTAACGTCTTTAATTTCATCGTTATCTGTTAAGCAGGTGATCGAAAGAGCGACTAATATCTTGAAGGGGCAGGGGTTGGATATTGTTAATGTGAACCATGTTAAAGGTATTGTTGAAGCAACGGCCACTAGTTTTTGGTACGGTTTTAAAGATGATGTTGTGGTTCGAGTTCAGGCGACTGACCTAGGCAGCAGAATTGATTTGAGGTCAGTTTCTAGAGTCGGCCGTAGTGATGTCGGGGCAAATGCTGCGAGAATAAGAGCCTTTAACAAAAAATTTAACGCACTTGAATAAAGTTAGTCAGCCAGCAAACGCCATTGCATCAGCATTTTCTTATAACCACAACGATCATTGGGAAAACCGATGCAGTCAGGGTGTTTTAGAAGTAATTCTAATTGCTGGACAACCGCGCAGGCTATTTTTTTTGTTTGTGCATGTAAGTAGCGCCTAATTAGGAAGCTCAACCGCATTTCTATGATACGTGGTGAAGTCTCTAGTGTATCGATTGAGTTTTCAAAGTTATTCATTATTTTCACCTTCAGATAATTGAGTTTTATATTTATTTTTGAGTGCTAATTCTTTAGCGCGGCTTGGCCAAATGAAGAAATTTTATGAAGGCCTTGTGTGAAAGAAGACAAACTCGAATGAGAGATCATAATGAGTTGTTTAGCTTGTTTACTACAGTGGCGCTTAACTCTTTGATAAGCGTCATGACTGACGCAATCTGTTGGACAAAGAATCGCATCAGCTTGCGCTAAGGCGCCATTGAGTTTTAGTCGACTATCTTCTTTACCTCCGTCATGGTAGGAAAACGACCCATTGTTTTGTTCAACGAGTGTCTTGAAATAAGAGCATTGATTTGCACGACCACCGACGTAAAGAATATTTCGTCCTTCAAGGTTGTTAATTGGGCAGTTTTGCAGACAATTTTTTTGAAGATTACTTTGACGTTCATGGTTGCTAATAGGTGTTAGCAGCCTTTGTAATGTTGTTTCAGTGGTCTGTTGTGCTTTTGATGTTTCAACGGCTTCTTGTGCTAAAAATGCCGTTCGTTTCTGTTCATTTTTTAGTTTTATTTTAAGTTCTTGATGGTGTCTTTTTAAGATATTCAATTGTTCGGCTGTGGTGTAAAGGCTTTCTGAAATATCTCCAATGGTTTTTTGTAGTTGCTGGTGTTTTTGGCTGGATTCAAACTCTTGAATACGTTTCCTAAGTTGCCCCACTTCGATGGTGTCTTGTTCAAGTTGAGTCTGAATTTTTTTCAGGCGGTCAATTTCATTTTGTTTTTTTACTAAGCGTTTACTGAACTCATCGTTGTTTCGAGTTAAAGCTATTTCAGCCAGAGCTTTCTCATGCCGTGTTTTGCCTAATAGTTTGATGTCGGTTCGAGTACTGGCGCCTGATAAATGGGAGAGCATGTGTACTTCGCCAAAAGCGCGTTCAAGTAACTGTTCTCCCGTGTAGGGATGGGTTACGATCATCCAGTAAGCACCTGCAATATCGCCAGAGGCAAGGGCTGTTTCCCAGATCGAAAGTAATTCAGTATTATCTTTAATGCGGGCACAACGTTTAATAATGGTATTAAATTTCTTATCTAAACGCTTTTGGCATTGCCGGATGACTCCGTCTGCTTGTTTGGCTAAATAGACGAAAGCACTGTGTAACTCATGATCAGGCGCGCTATGACTCGCTGTGGGTAGATGATTCTTTGCAATAAAGCGTAATTCTTCAAGTGTTAAACACGTACCTATTACGCTGCAGTGAAAGCTCGTGTGTAATTGCCAAAGTTTTTTTCGACTATTATTTTTAACTGAAACGCTTTTTGGTGGTGAGTTTTCTTTGTTGCTACACATAGACATCCTTGATTGAGGTGTATTTTATGTAAATGATAATCATTATCACTTAAAAGTCAAGGCATTAACTTTATTTTACGGTGTTATGTCTGCTCTCTGATCATGCAATATTTGGCTACGGGGCTAGGTTTTCGCATAAATTCGGTGTTAGTCTGGGGTATAAATATATTATTACTTTTTAGTGGTTCGGCTTATTTATGATCAAAACACAATTACTTTCGCCGCATTCTTTAAACCGATTATCGCGTGTACTGTTTCTATTATTCATATCAGTATTTATGAGTGGATGTACAAATTTAACGTCGTTTTTGTTCTACCCTAAAAAGAGTTATTACTATACGCCAGAGAAATTAGGCCTAAAGGCAGAGCGTATTAACCTAACGACTTCTGATGGCGAAACTTTGGCTAATTGGTTGCTGACGAGCCCGGTTGAGCCTAAAGGTACGATTTTGTTTTTGCATGGCAATGGCGAAAATATTAGTACGCATATTCGGAGTGTTGCTTGGTTGCCGCAGCATGGATACGAGGTGTTTTTATTAGATTATCGCGGATATGGAAAATCTACCGGAGTTTCAACACTTTCCAGCGCTTTGTCAGATATAGAAGACTCTCACCGTTGGTTAAGTAATAGGTTGTTAAACGATCAGAATAAAAGACCCTTATTTATTTTTGGACAAAGCCTTGGTGGCGCGCTTGCCATTGCATATACCGCAAACTACCAGCAAGGGTTGAATAAAATAGAGGCGTTGATTTCTGAGTCTGCGCCCGCAAGTTGGCCGCAAATAGCAAGAGAAGCTATGCGAAGTAGCTGGCTTACATGGTTGCTTCAAATTCCTGCATCGCTGATGCCAGGAGAATATGATCCAGAAGGTCATATAGCGAATATTACCAACATTCCGATGTTGTTAATGCATAGCCAGGAGGACACCGTTGTTGAGTATCATCATGGCCAACAATTATTTGAAAAAGCCAATGCTAATGCTATTTGGTTAGAAACCAAAGGCGGTCATATAGCTGGCTTAAACGATAAAAGTATTCGACAGTCCTTATTGGATTTTTTGGCAATCGATCAAAACTAGTTCTTTGACTGCTTTATTTGGGTTAATGCCTAAGGCGATTAATTTATCGCCTTTATGGTTAATATCTAACCACTCAATATATTGTCCCCTTTGCCTGCTAAGCGTAAATAACGATCTCGATCTTTCACAGAACGAGAGCTGGTAGCATCAAAATATACACAGATTTTGATCTAAGCAAAGAACGCTAGGCTATATTGGGTGCACTTTTTGATGCTATTTCATCTAAATTGAGTGAACACTTGTTTGATATAATGTATACGAAGGCGTTTCAAGCAGCTGATCGGTTAATATCTGTTGCTTAAGAGGGAGGTGATAATGATGACTAAAAAACGTAACTGGCTTATTGTCATAATACCTTGTGTCTGTTTACTTGTCGTACCGACAGCAAGTTCTGAGACAATGTTTTACGATGTCTTTAAGGGTGAGCCGAGTTTGGATGAACGTTATGGAGGCGTTGATGACAGCTGGGCAAGGTCCAATATTGAGGAAATACTTAATATATATGGCTCAACTTCGGCAGGTAATACTTCGAGTAAAGCAACGAATAACCTTCCGTATGAAGAAATGGGGGTATATGGCGTAGAGTATGAAAACATCTTTATAGATCGGTATTCTAAGGAACCTGACTTTATGCTACCTAACACTGAAAAAAAGGAGGGTAAGTTGGGCTCAGATAAAACACTTAATGAGCAATTTTAATTCATGGCTGTTGGGTCTTTTTACTTAGAGCGAACGTTAGAGCGCCCAAGGAATGTTTCTAAAGGTCATTTCTATTTGGCCAAGTGAAACTGTACTGCTATGTTCTAGGTTTAATTCAGAAATTAGCTTACCTTGGAATCGAAGACCATTTGTTGAATTATGATCGGTTAAAACCCATTTGTTTTGTTCAAAGCGTAGATTTGCATGGTGCTCTGAAACACTTGGCGCTTTAACGGTAATGGTACATCGATCACTGCGACCAATGCTTAATTTGTTTTGTTGTGAGTCTAAGGACAGCCCAAAGACACTTGGGGTTTCGTCCTTAGGGTTAAATACTAATGCTGCGATATAGACGATATCATCGCCTGAAAGTGTTTTTTTAATGTGTTGGTCTATTTTATTTAAGTGCTTCTTGTCTGGCTCGTTTTGGAACAACTTTTTTGACACAGTATCATCAATGGGCCATCCAAAGGGAAGGGGGTAACTTTGTAGTACGCCCGTTGAGTTAGGGTCTACCTTTATATCATCTTGAACAATAAAGGATGTGTCAGCGCTAGAAGATAACGGTCTTTTGGATATGATCGTTTCATTACCAAAAGTGCTCGGTAAAAGCGAAAATTCGACAGTGCTAAATTTTATTAAATCGCCTGGTACAATACGTGTCGTTTTGAATATTTTTTGATTATTGACGAATGTGCCATTGGTTGAATGAAGATCATCAACGTAGAGTGTATTATTTTTAAAGATGATTTGGGCATGTATTCTGGAGGGGTAGCCTTGATCTAAAACAATATCGCAGTCAGAGTCTCTGCCTATTGATGAGGCAGCCTTGTCAATACGAAACTCTTGGCCGTTGTCAGTGTTTTTGAGTCTGAAACCTAGTTTTGTTTCTACCATTGTAATTATCTATTGTGAGTTCTGTGAATAGCTCATTTTTGCACATGCGTTATTCACAGGAAAGCACAATTACAACCAGTTTACCGTGTTTGACTCAGAAGCAGCTTCATAGCGGCCATTAACTTCTACTTTAATTCCGTATGTTAAATTCGCCTTAACAGGCCCTAAAAATGCTTGCATCCGAATAAAATTATATTTCTTTGCTTTCAGAGCATCAATTAATTGACAAATCATTGGAAGAACTTGATCTTTATTGGTGAAATCTGTTGGAGATGTTTGGTCTTTTAGTTCATTAAACTGGTTTATTGCACGTTGTTCGCGCATTTTACCAATCTTGCCTGTTGAACCCTTCACCTTAGTATAAGTAGATTGTATGCCAAGTCTTTGGTTAATGACGGACTGTTTTCCTAGTGTTTGTCCTGCATGGCAAACTAACATCACAATTTCTCTGTGAGTTTTCTTTAAACCGCTATTTTCTAATAAATCTGCCATTTCTTGAGCGGTCCATTTTTCCTTACCAACCGTGAATCGTGGCATGTCCTGATGACCGTGGCAGATGATATAAAGTTTCGCCGTAGGGTCTACAGTACCAAGTGCAACAGTGTTTCCATTAATAACTGGGCCGGTTACCCCTGGAAGATTTAGTGAGGTTGTACAAGCTTGTTTTACTGCTCCATCTCCACTAGTTTCAGGGTTTACAGGGCAAAACACTCGTCGTGGCGAAGGCGGTTGTGGTATTGATTTTGGAGGAGGCGTTGGCATAATTAAGTATTCCTTTAATTTAATTTTTGTGTCAATTGTGATGTTTAGATCGATGCCATTTTAGAAAAAACCCAGTAACCCGCATCATCACTGTCCATACTACTGATCGCTCTCATTTCATCTAAGCTCCATAGTTCAGTGACGATATCTTGGGCTAAATCACAGGTGCATGAAACTAGGTGAATGGTTAATACCTGTGCGTAATAGTGACGTTGAGCGCCGCGAGTACCTCTTGCTCGTTTCCAAAGGCTACGAGCACCTGATTCGAGAGAAGTTGCCATTGTTCCTAATACGGGCATGGTTTCTTCGCATTTTCGGCGCATTTTTCGTTTTTTCTGGTTAATAATGTAAGGGAGTACATGTGTATGTAAGGTGTTATGTGCATTCGCATCGCCCTCACAAAAACCTTGTTTACAGCCTCTTTTATGAATTATTTCTAAATTCTTAATATGCTGTTGTGTTTTATAAACCGAGGCACCGGCAGAAACAGACTTTCCTAAAGCATAAGCGCCAGCTACGGCTACGGCACCAATGCCCGTGGCACTCAACGCAACAGCACCTCCTGTGGCAGCGGTATAACCCAGGGTTGAAAAACCTGTTTTTGTCGCGGTTGAGAAGACACCTGATCCTACAGCTAAAGCACCTTTTCCAAGTGTTTTTACCGTACCCCAATCACCATGTGTATGGTCATGATTGTGAACACTTTTTACGTGCCCCCAATTTTGCATCTCAACGTTAGACCTATCTAAAAAGTCTCGATCGACCTTGTTGTAACCAGCATATAACGTATCAGTAATACCCATTGTTTATAACCTTCGCTATTTTTAAAGTGTGGAAAAATAATTTATATGTGCTGTAACTTTAGGCCGAACATATTAATTTAATGGCTAGAGCTTTTTACCAACCGTTAAATCATAACCAACACGTTCGGGCGTTGCGGCTTTGTTTGAGCGATCGCCGGACGTATAGGTCATTGTGATCTTAGCAAAACTAATGGATATATTTTCAATTGGTGCTGCGTTACTATAAGCGTCTATATCATAGTTGCTGAGTAAACAGTCTTCTAATTCATAGGTCACAAATTTTTCAATGATATCTGCACCGGTTTTAACGATATCAATTAAAACTTTACAGCCTGTTGACCCTGTAAGTGCTTCTTTAAATAAGCCTGTAGAAGCGCCATCCATAATTTTAGATATTGTGAGTTCAGATATATCTGGATAGGTGACTTCCCGGTTGGATGTATTACCTGGTTCCATTGATATTCCACGACTCACCGCAAACTGGAAGTCATCGATTTTTATCCAGCCTTCGTAGCCTTCTGCGGTAACATTACCCTTAGGCTTATTGCCATTAAAATTTAAAAAAATGGCCATGCTAATTCACCCGTAATGATGCACTTTAAATGTAAAAGTGATGCAAACTAAATCGGCGTTTGGTGACATAATATCAATGAAAAACATTAATGATGCTCATCAAACGCTAATCTGATCTGATAGCGCTCTTATTAGCATAGAGAGGAATGAAAATAATCCTCTCTATTGATTGCTAATAATGGGTATCAATTAAAGTTTTTTACCAGTCTCTAGGTCATAACCAACACGCTCAGGTGTTGCGCCTGCATTAGTACGATCTGACGCAGTGTATGACATGGTCATTTTAGAGAAACTGATAGAAATTCCTTCAGCTGGTGCAGCTTCAGAAGCAGAAACGCTATAAGAGCTAACTAAGCAGTTTTCTAATTCGTAAGAAACATACTTTTCGATTTTATCAGCGCCAGTCTTAACGATATCGATAATTACTTTAACGCCAGCATCACCAGTAAGAGACTCTTTAAACAAACCTGAAGAAGCAGAATCCATGACTTTAGAGATGCTTACTTCACTTAAGCTTGGGCGTGTTGCTTCACGGTTAGACATGTTGCCCGCTTCCATTGAGATACCACGTCCGATACCAAACTGCATGCTATCTAGTTTGATCCAACCGTCAGCATAACCCTCAGCAGTTACGTTCCCTTTAACTTTTAAACCGTTGTAGTTCATGAAAATAGCCATGTGCATAATCCTTTTTCGTTGGTATAAATTATTGTGTAATTCAAATGTATTCAGTAAATCGTACAAGCTTGAAATTAACATTGCCGCTTGAACTAATGCTTCGAGCTTGGGAACAAGTATGGGAGTAAAAATTCATAACTTCAATAAAAAAAGTTGTTTAAATACAGTAATTTAAATCGACTCTGACACCAATTAAATATTTAATGTACAAAAAATTAATCGTGTTCTGGAACCTTGTTTTGTAAAAACCTTGTTTGAGTCTGACCCCAATTAATTGAGTAAAAAAGGGGTGCCATAATAGGCGTATCCTTTAAACAGTAGAGTTCAGCAAAAGACCACTCCGACCCCATTTATTGAACGACTCTGACCCTATTTAAGCGCTTGATTCAATGATATAAATGCTAACTCCGGTTCTATAAAATTCAAAGCAAGTCAAAAAGTGTGATGCGCGTCACAAAAGATAGGGGCGCATGAGGCTGAATGAGGGGTGAAAAGCCTTGTCGCTCTGAAAGAGGTACTTTTTTTAGCGGTTTATAGGGACTACTATAGAGCCATCAAATGAAGTGCAGCTTGTTTTAAGGCTTTATCAACTTAATACCGCTCTGCTTCAGTCATATGACATGCTACATATTACTATTTAGATAGAACAAAGAGGCCTACGGAAATGGCGGTGACTCAAGATAAGCAACGTATCAAATTAGATACGCCCCTTGGTAAAGATGTTTTCCTTGTACAAAGAGTATCTGGTCGGGAAACGATATCTCAACCTTTTCAGTTTACCTTTCAGGTGGTGACTGAGTCGGGTGAAATTGATCAGACAAAATTAATAGGCAAAAACATTACTTGTTCTATCAAATGTAATGATGGGAATGATCGCTATTTCTCAGGTATCGTGAGTAGCTTGGTGGCGGGCGGTGTGGTTGAATCACGTTTTCGACAATATCAAATTGTGATGGTGCCTTGGTTGACGTTATTGAGCTATCGCTCTGATTGTCGCATCTTTCAAGAAACTTCTGCGCCAGATATTATTGAAGAAGTATTTAAAAACTTAGGTTTTAGTGATTTTACCTGGAAGCTTCAAGGTACTTATGCCCCACGAGAATACTGTGTTCAATACCGTGAAACAGACTTTGAATTCGTCACGCGTTTATTAGAAGAAGAAGGGATTTATTATTTTTTCAAGCATGAGAGTAACAAACATACGCTTATTCTATCCGATTATGCTAAAGCCTATGAGAAAGTGGCTTTAGAACCTATTGATGTGATTGATGGTTCGCATACTGACCATAAAATTAGTCAATGGCAGCATAGCTATAATTTCTGTAGTGGCGCAGTGAGTCATACTGACTATGACTTCCAGATGCCTGCCACGTCATTGATGTCTGAGCAAGAAACTATTGTCGATTTACCAAATATAAAGCAGTTTGAACATTATGATTTTCCGGGTACCTATACCGAAAAGTCGAATGGTGATGTGAGTGCCCGTAATCGTATGGAGTCACTTGAAGCGATGCATAGCAAAGTTTCTGCGCGTAGTGATTACCCTATTTTTGCACCAGGTTATAGCTTTAAAGTCGGGCGTCATAGTGATGACTCTGAAGCAAATAAAAAATATGTTATCTCGGTAATTACTCATAATGCGAATGAGGGAAGTTATCGCTCAGGCGATAATGGTTCATTTAGTTACAGTAATGATTTTCAGTGTGCGCCTGAAGATAGTGTTCTGAGGCCAATAAAAACACGCTCAAAACCTTATATTGCAGGTTCTCAAACCGCTGTGGTGGTGGGGCCTTCTGCTGAAGAAATTTATACCGATAAATTTGGTCGTATAAAAGTACAGTTTTTCTGGGACCGCTTAGGGAAAAAAGATGAAAACAGTTCCTGCTGGATTCGTGTTGCTCAGGTATGGAGTGGTAAAAAATGGGGTGCACAGTTTCTGCCTCGTGTAGGCCAAGAAGTATTGATCTCTTTTATGGAAGGAGACCCAGACCGTCCTATTGTTGTCGGAAGTGTGTATAACGCAGACCAAATGCCAACCTATGATTTACCTGCAAACAAGGCGATTAGTGGTATTAAATCACGATCAACGAAAGGTGCAGGTACTGAAAACTATAATGAATTGCGCTTCGAAGACGAGAAAGGAAAAGAGCTGCTTTACCTTCATTCCGAGAAAGATGAGCAAGAAGTCATCGAGAACGATCAGAGTGTTAGCGTTGGTCATGACTCGGTTGAAAGTATTGAGAATGATTGTACCCAATCTGTAGGTAATGACAAAACATTGTCCGTAGAGGCTAACCATACTGAATCTGTCGGTAAAGTGATGGCTGTGTCAGTAGGCGAAGACCGCACGCTGGACGTTGGAAAAAATCAGACAATTACGGTGGGTGAAGATCAAACTGAATCGGTAGGAAAAGGTTACACCTTAGATATTACGAAAGACCTTATGGAAACCGTTGGTGGTCAACATTCTGAAAAAGTCACTAAAGAATACTCTCTTAGTGCCAAGAAAATTCAGCTAACGGCCGATGATGAAATTACACTCAAGGTCGGTAGTGCTAAAATCTCCATGAAAAAGAATGGTGATATCGTGATTAGCGGTGGCAAAATTAATATCAAAGGTTCTGGTGCTGTGGGCATTAAGGGCAGCAAGATTACTCAGAACTAAAGGTAAAATAGATGTCAACGCAAGTAGAGTCTAATCCGTCACCGAGTAATGAACTAGCGAATACCAGTTCATTACTCGTCGGCAAGGTAGTTTCAATAAACGATCATGGTAACCCGATGATTGCGTATGATGAAGCTACACAAATCTTACCTATCGAAGCGTTAACAACTGTGCCCCTTGATGCGGCATCTATTGGTAAAGATGTAGCGATTTCTTTTGCTCAGAATCAAGGTGGCATACCCATTGTGATGGGCGTTATTAGACGAATTTTAGATGATGTTATTTCACAGCAAGTAGAGGCTATTGCGTCATCTGAAGTTGTTCAAGCTGCAACAAATAACCCGTTAAATACAGAGGTAGCTAAACCAGAAATTATAGTCGATGGTAATAAATTAGAATTATCTGCCGCAGATGAAATTACGCTGCGCTGTGGAAAATCGAGTATTACGCTAAACAAAAATGGCAAAATTCTCATTAAAGGTGAGCACATGCTTAACCGCACTGCCGGATCTTATAAAATTAAAAGCGGCTCAATTCAGCTAAATTAATTTTGCGAGTAATAACCGATCACGTGAAAAGAGAGTTTAAAAGGAAACTAAATGCTTCAGCTTGATAATAAAACGCCATTTGACAGTCAAATAATGCTGACAACAAACCCCAAAGGGGCTGATGTGATTGTTTTGGCTGTAAAAGCAACATTTACAATATGTCCTATTGTTGCAGTGGCTGAAGAGCAAGTTCCTTTGTGTATGGAAGATGAGTATCTGGATGACCCGGCCTCATCAAGTTTGCGCTATGCCTCTGAAATGTTATTACCAAAACCTGGGTCTGACATTATTTTAAACGGGCATGCCTATGTGCCTGAAGGGCAAAAGTCCGGTGTCATAGATACACGGCTTTCGATAGGCGACGTATCTAAAACAGTGAGAGTTTTTGGGGATCGCTTGTGGCTTCATGGTGGACAATCAGAACCTGCGTTATTTGATAAAATGCCTTTAATTTACGAAAATGCCTTTGGAGGTCTTCATCACTACCAAACGGATAAACCTATTGGGCCAGATTCAGCCATCGCATTTTTTACCAACCCGCTTGGTAAGGGATTCATTGGAAAGCGAAAAAATAATGAGATGGTTGGGGAGAAACTTCCAAACCTTGAAGACCCACGGTTTTTAATTCGCTCTCCTCAAGACCAGCCTACGCCGATGAACTATGGTTATATACCGTCTACTTGGGCGCCGCGTAAAAGTTATGCTGGCACCTATGATGAACACTGGACTAAAAAACGCTCGCCTTTTTTACCTCTAGATTTTGATGAACGTTTCTTCTTGAATGGTTCAACAGGCCTGAGTTTTGAGCGAGCAACTTTCTCAGGTGGAGAGCCTGTGAGGTTAATCAATTTAGCCGCTGAACAGAGTGATATTCAATTTCAGTTACCGGTGTGCCCATTAGAGACCGCCTTTAAGTTAGACGGCAGATGGGTACCCACACCGGTGGCGATTGAAACGATTATTTTTGAGCCTGACCTGAATCAGTTTTGTATTGTATGGAAGACCATATTTACATGTAATAAAAAGCAGCTCAGGGTGAGTGATATTAAGGTAAGTTTCCAGAGTAACCGTATTATTTCAGGGATATAGCGCGTTGAAAATGAGAGCCATTACAAGGAGCATGATGTGACAGACATTGGAGAAGCGGTGGCAGTTTTTAGTGCTGCAACTGAAAATGAGATTGAAAATTATTGCGATGGCAAGGAAAGTGAATCAACTAGCTGGAAAGTCAGAATATCCGGTTTGGGAGGGGATGAACCAACACCTGCGCGATTGCTTAAAAGCATGGAAAAACATGGTGAAGATATTCCTGATAAAAAACTGATTAAAAAGATAGATGGTAAATGGGATATAGAAAGTTGCAGTGCTAATAATTTTCCTTTTCAGACTCACCATTTAATACCTAAAAAGTATTTACCTGAACACCCTGTTTGTGTGTGGTTAACAACTAAATGGACTCAAAACCGTCGCTATCAGTTAATTGCAGATTCCAACTATGATACGGATCATGCTAATAATGGATACTGCATGCCATTTGTTAGCTCAACCTATCAGTGGAAGCTTAAAACATGGGTTGCATCCAATGGAAAATTAGCCAGCAATGAAGAAGAGGTTCAAAACTTGGTCTCTCAGGATATGATGGAAAAGACTGGGATACAGCTACACCAAGGAAGTCATTCAGAAACATCATTTGGTGAAGAAGTAGAGGATATTGAATCGAAAGGTTATTTGGAAACAGTAAAAGATTATTTAGATTTGGTTAGTCGGCGAGCAATGGTGCATATTAAGAAATGTGAAATATGTAAGGGCGATGGAGGAAAGCCAAATGTTCAGCCATTAGATAGTATTGTTAATCATATGGATATGGTATCCAATATTTTAAAGCTAAAGCTTGTTGCCAATGAAATATTTGTGAGTAAAAGAGCGTATGACGCGTATAAAGCAAACATGGCAGCGAAATAAAGCTCTGTTAAATTAACGCTAAACCAAAAGGAAGAGAACCGTGTATTACCGATTATCATCAGACCGTCAGGCCGTTAATGTTTTTATGAAAGCATTAAATAATATTGATGTAGATTTAATTAGCGGCGAGCTGCTTGATCCAGAGTATGACCCTGAAGAAGTTCCATTTAAGTTTGAAATGGATGTTGCTCAAAATGTTGAGAGTGGCGCTTATTATGAACCAACCATGAATCACTATTTCTCGGGTGCCAGATTAATGCATAAGACCTTGGTGCAAACTATACAGGCAGCTGGAGTTGATAATATTGAAATATTTCCAGCTGTCGTTACTTGGTCTGAAAAAAATTGGGTAATTGAAGATTATGTTGTCGTAAATATAATTGGTCTTGTTTCCTGTGCAGTAAAAGATCAGTCAGAGACAAGTCCTATCGCTGATAGTCATTATTTTCACAATATTACGATTGATTCAACTCGTACCAATAATATGCTTATGTTTCGACTGGCAGAGTCTGAAATAGAGGTTCTGGTTCATGAGCAAGTGGCGGATGCGATAAAGGCTAGTAATTTTGACGGGGTTATATTGGAGCCTGTTGCCGAAGTGGCGTAAGAGAACTCAAGGTTAATGATCATCGATGTAAATCGATATTAGCGTGTAAGGTAAACAGAGTATGGCAGGAGCAGGTTTGTGGATAGTTTAGTGGTTACGGTGGCAGGGGTAGGAATGATTAACCCTGTTGGTATTGGTGCCCCCGCAACACTGGCAGCGGTTCGGGCGGGTCTAAATCAATATAGTGACTCTCCGATAGTGCGCGCTTCGGGGGAGCCTTATAAAATGGCTTCTATGCCGAATGAATGCTTACCTGAACTGAATTCTGATGACCCTGAGTCGAAACAGCGTTTACATAATAACGCGCTGTATCGTCGAATGTTGCAGCTGGGCAAAGTAGCGCTCACTGAAGCATGTGAAGCGGCAAGTGTTGAACAAATGCTTCCGGTGTTTTTAGCCGTGCCTGAGCAACGTTGCGGGCGGCCATATCCTGCCTTGGAGCCTCTTATAAAAGACTTGTTTCAAGAGGTAGACTTTCCGCTTGACTTACTAACTAGTCGTGTTTTTCCGCTTGGTCGGGCGGGGGGGATAAATGCACTGAGTGAGGCCCTAGAGTTATTGCTAACATCGCCACTAGAAAGCATTGTAGTGGGAGGGATCGACTCCTTTATGGATGTGATGCTTTTAAGTGCGCTTGATGCAGAGCAGCGACTTCTGAGTATTGATCGTGCTGGTGGCTTTGCTCCCGGTGAAGGAGCCGCTTTTATTGTGTTAAAAAAGACGGTTAAAGCACGTGTGATTATATCTAAGCCAGGCATCGCACAGGAGCCTGGTCACTTGTACAGTGAAGAAGTTTGCTTGGGAGATGGTCTTTCTAGCGCGGTAGAAACAGCGGTCTCTAATACTAATGAACTGCTAGCGAATACACCCATTCAAACTGTTTTGTGTAGTATGAATGGTGAAGCGCATAACGGTAAAGAATGGGGAACCTCTATGGTTCGCAATAGCGAAGCATTGAGTGATGACTTGACAATAGAGCACCCAGCAGAATGTTATGGTGATCTTGGTGCCGCAACAGCGTCGACTCTAATGGGGTTAGCAGTATTAGGTTTAGAAAGGGAATACTATCAAGGGCCATTAATGGTATGGAGTGCCTCAGATAGAGAACAGCGTGGCGCTGTGGTAATTTCATTGAATAAGGGGGCAGAAAATGGCTAGTACCGTACATGCAAATATGATGGGTGTCGTACACAAAGGTAGTGGCGGCATGAGTATTGCTTTTCCAGACGTATGTAAAACACCTTCTCCAGCGGGGCCAATTCCGATACCTTACCCAAATATCGGTCAAGCTTCAGACACCTCCGGTGGTACATCTAAAGTAAAAATAGATGGAGAAATGGCGATGGTGAAAGGGGCTAAATATGCACAATCAATGGGTGATGAAGCGGGTTCTGCTGGTGGTGTTGTGAGTGGGTGCAACAAAGGCGAAGTCGAATTTATGCTTTATTCATTTGATGTCAAGTTTGAAGGAAAAAACGCCTGTCGTATGGGTGATATGATGTTTCACAATAAAAAGAACATCATGGGCTAATGGCGGGTTTATAAAACATGGCAGATACACAAGCATTTATTCCCGAGGTAATTAACGCTCATTTTGATGAAGCAGCCTATCTTTATAGTGAGTTTCAGGCAGAAGTTAATGCGCCTAAACCAGATGTGGTTTATCTAAAAGGGGTTGTATCGCGGATAGATGCTAATCTTGATGGTTTGGCGATAAACGCAGTGGCTTCATGGCCTTATTGTGAAGCTGCGATAGAAGGTGACGATGCAGGTGAATTTTTTGTTGCCACGTATCTGGCATTTCATTCTGCAGATCTTGAAAAAATAAAACCTGTCGTCGATGCAGGGCAAACTGCACCACAATTGTTACAGGCCGTAGCATGTGGCTTAACTTGGCACCCTTGGTCATCAAGTAGTTTCTGGGCGACAAAATTTATAGGCGCTAAACAAACCGCGATGGCGGCCATTGGTTTATTTTGTTTTAACAGCTACAAAAAACCACCACCTATTCATTATTCAATACTGTTAACACGGTCATTAGCGAGCAAAAAAGCGGTTGAACTTCCCTTGCTTTTATCAATCGGGCGTAAGAACAGCGATACATCCATATTACCCATACTGCAACAGAACACCTCCGATCAAATTGATGATACTCAGTTTCAAATACTAAAGACTCGCCTGAAGTTAGGTGATTTTAGTGCCTTAGCTCAGATAAAACCTTTTGTGCTTAACGACAATAGCCATCGTGAACAAGCGCTTAATTTAGCTTTTTCACAGTTAGCACAAATAGAGGCTAAACAGTGGATGGGTGAACTCAAAAACACCCCTGATTCAGAACGTTATCTTTTACTAGCTGTTGGTGCAATGAGTGAAAAGCAACTATTGCCATGGGTGGTCAAACAAATGGAAGTACCAGCACTAGCTCGTATTGCAGGAAAGGTATTTGGCGAGTTAAGCGGGCAGGATTTGAGAAAGAATGCTTGGATTGTTGAAGATGATGCAATGGATGAACAGTGGTTAGCGCTGGATGGCGATGAAGAGCTAGACTGGCCTGACGTGGAAAAAATTAAACAAGCAATGTTATAGATGACTAAGAGGGGAGTGCTGAAAAAATATTTTAAAGTAGGTTGGGGTGAGTAAAACGAATTCCGACAAAGCTTGATCTTGAACAGGGTATCTACAAATAATAGTACTTAAGCTTTAAGTTAACGGCACTCAGGGAAAAGCCATTTTTGACAGTGATGAGGCGCTTGATTAGCTAAATAAAAACAGGTAACAAATTATGATTAGTGCAGTTCAAACCTTGAATAACCAGCTACAGAAGAAAGTGAAAAGCTGGGTAAACCAAGTCTCAACCGTTCAGGAGACTGGTTCGACGATAGATAAGTTGAAAATGTCGGCAGCGCTAAAGCTATTGACCCAGTTTGTTGGGAAGTCTATTCCCTTCGCTTCGCGCAATGGTTTTAAAGTTATCGATTATAAACCTGGTTATGTTAAAGCGTTTATCCCTCTTAAACCGAATAAAAATCACTTCAATGCGATGTATGCAGGCGCGTTATTTACGGTGGCCGAATTACCAGGTGGCATTATTTCGATTCTAAGTTTTGATGACCGTTTCTTTCCACTCTTAAAAGATCTAAAAATAGAATTTTTGAAAGTGGCGAAAACAGATGTAACCGTTGAATTTGAATTATCAGAACAACAACTCAAGCAGCTTGAAACTGATACGATTAATAATGGCCGCTGTGCTTTTGTACTGGAGGGTGAAATCAAAGATATGGCGGGTGAGGTTGTGGCCAAAAGTTATGCGAATTACCAAGTGCGCTTACGTTAAAGTTATTGATAGCCATAACAATTGTACAGCCTTAAATAAGGGAATCGTTCATGGACGAATTCGTCTCTGAGTTCAAAATATGTTCTTTCAATTTATTTAATTATATAAAACCACCCAATGCGTTTTATGAGTTAGAAAACATTTTCTCAGAAAGCCAATGGGGAAAAAAAGAAAAATGGCTGAGTGATCAATTATCTAGCATTCAAGCAGATATTATTGGCTTTCAAGAGGTTTTCAGTCCCGACTCATTAAAAGAGTTGGTCGGCAGGCATGGTTTTTCTTATTTTGAGACTGTTGAAACCCCAGGAAAGGACGCTGGCCATATATTTAACAAACCTGTGGTCGCGTTGGCATCTAAGTTTCCTATTATTTCGGCTGAAGAAGTGAGAGTCGATAAGGCATTAATTAATCGACTACACATACAGCCCGGATTCAAGTTTAGCCGAGCACCGATTCGAGCTGAAGTGAGCGTCAATGGCTTCGCAACAGTGGTTGTTTATGTCGTTCATTTGAAATCTAAACGATCTAAGTTTGATAGAAATTTTAATGTTGATATTGGTGACGAGCTTGCTGTTGAGCAATACATGCTTGATGATATTCAAGGCGGGTGGGCCTCAAGCATACAACGAGGGACAGAAGCTTCGTTAATCTATCAGGATATATGTCGACAGATGAGGGGGCAGGAAAGGCCTGTTGTTATGATCGGTGATCTAAATGATACGATAGAATCATCGACCTTGAAGTTGCTGGTTGCTGGCAGTGAGTTAGATCGAATAGGCACAAAATTTATTTCTAGCCTGAATAGTAAAGAGCGTCGACCGATCGCAAAGTTCTCTTTGTATGACTCGTTTAAACTGAATACAAATAATAGTCAGTGTATTCGTCAGCCTACGCATTATTTCGCGAATAAGGGGAGTACTTTAGACTATATATTAATGTCAAAAGATTTCGATGCAAGTAATGACCAAAGCTTAGCCGAAGTCACTAATTATCAATTGAGTAACGCCCACCTAGAGAGTCATAATTACGAAACTGATTCTGAATGCTCAGATCATGCCCCAGTGGTTATCACGGTTAAAGTAAGGTTGTGAAGGATATTTGTCCATCTACAGATAGCATTCATCACCTGTTGTTATGGCTTCGTTTTAATGAGAAACATTATATTTTTATAATAGGAAGGTCAGAAAATCGTGTGGTATATGAAGGCGACTTAAAGCTCCGTGCCATGGCCCATTTTTGTTGCGTGCCTTGCGCTGCTATAAAGACTTTCCCTTTACCATAGCGTCGATTCGCTGTATCAATCAGGCTCATTAATTTAAAAGCTTGATCAGATTGACCAGGTTCAAAAAAGTCGTGTTGCTTATATTGAATATTTGATAGGTCGAATAAGCCCACCCCAGCTTTGGCATAAAGATAGCCAGATTTAAATAAGTGTTCACAAACCTGTTGAGCAAATCGAATAATGACTCGGGTGTCATTAGTTGGGTAGGGCAGTACCAAGCTTGCGCTATTACTATAACGGTTTTCATGAAAGCGGGAGGTCTGGATCATGACATAAACGCGCTTAGCCAAGCTTTTTTGTTTTCTGAGTTTTTCGGTTGCTCTCACCGCGTGAGCCGCCACACTTTGCTTTAACTCCTCTACACACATTACCTTCTTTCCAAAAGACCGGCTGCTGAAAATTTCTTTTTTAGGTGCTGGCTGAGTCTCGAGATCAAAGCAACGTTCTCCATTGAGTTCACGAACGGTGCGTTCTAGGGTCACTCCAAATTCTTTTCGGATACGTTTAGGTGGTTGAGATCGCAAGTCCTGAACGGTCAGTACATCTAATAATGCCAGACGTTTTGATAAACGTGAGCCCACGCCCCAGACCTTGGACACTGAAATCTTTTTAAAAACAGGCTCCCATAATGCTAAGTTCTCGAGCACACATACGCCTTGTAGTTTGCTCGATTTTTTTGCTAGGTGATTTGCTAACTTTGCGAGCGTTTTGGTTTGTGCAATGCCCACACAAACGGGCATTCGTTGCTGTTTCCATATTGCTTTTTTTATGTCGTAGCCGCGGTGAACAAGGTCATCAAACCCCGCTAAATCGAGAAACGCTTCATCAATGCTGTACACCTCCATGTCTACACAAAACTTGGATAATAACGACATAATACGTGCCGAAATGTCGCCATACAATTCATAGTTGCTACTAAAAATATGTACCTGATTCTGTTCAAGAATATTGCGAACTTTAAAGAGCGGGACCAGATCGGGAATGTTCAAGGTTTTCGCTTTTGAACTACGGGCAACAATGCAGCCATCATTGTTACTTGCGATGACTACTGCCTGATCCCTTAGCTCTGGTCTAAAGATCGTTTCACAGGAGGCAAAGCATGAGTTGCAATCAACCAGCGCTAACATTTAAAACTAAAGTTATGTTGGGGGGTGATGCAGTATGTGACCACGCCTTCGCACACCACGTCCAAGTCTTCAGGTAAAGGAATAGGGGCTAGTCGCTTATTCGCAGGCCGTAATAGCTTATTTTTAAGATCCAAGATCTTTACTGTCAGTTCACCACCAATGGACGCCACAATAGTACTGTCATGTTCGGGGGTTGCTGCGCGGTCAATGATGAGTAGAGAGCCGTTAATAATTCCTCGTTCAATCATTGAATCTCCTTGTCCTCGCCCCAGAAACGTGGCCGAAGGATGTTTTATTAGTAATTCGTCCAGGCTAGGTAAGGCTTCTGTATAGTCATCTGCAGGTGAAGGAAAACCGCATGATAATCGACTCTGAAGCAGTTGTAGAGCATCAATTTCAGAATTGACTTTAGAGTGAAGGAGGCAAATAGGGAGAACGTTCATAATTATCATCAGCTGTATGTATAAACAGTATATAATAGTAGTAAGTTAGACTTTTTTCAAATGCTTGATTAAGCGCTAACTATACTTAGCCGTGTATTATTTGCCATGAGACGTGTATGGATATGTTCAAATTAATGTTTTAGAGCTTGTTTTATGACTTTTTAAGTATTGTCTTAAAATTTTTATTTGATTGGACAATAAATGCTGAATGATTGGTTGCTCAGGGTCTACAATGATGATTATCGAACTACTATTTTAACAAGGAAAGAAAATATGTCTCGCGCTACTATCTCAACAGGAAATTTTTCTTTAAGTGATGAGCATCATAAGAAGCACAACTTACAAAGTTCTAATGGGAAGAGTGATTGTCATATTGCTATTCTTGCAGACTTTAGTGGTAGAAATCATCGTCAGCTGAATGATATTACCACTATAAAAAATAGAAAAATAATTGAGGTAGATCGAGACAATTTTGATGAGGTTTTTGCACAGTTAGATGTGCAATGCCATTTGCCTTTGGCGGATGAACCGATGTGTTTTGCAGAGCTAGATGATATGCATCCTGACTTTATTTACGAGCATGTTCCTCTTTTTAATCAGTTTAAAGTGTTAAAGAAAAAACTAAAAAATCCCTCAACGTTTGTATCAGCAGCTGAAGAGATTTATCAGTGGCATGCTTCATCAATTAAGGGAGATCCCGCTGCGGTGACTAGCAATGAAAGTACGGTAGATTACTCTGGCTCGTTGCTAGATAGTGTTTTATCTGGCGGGGGGGCGTCAGTATCAAGATCGCAATCTGATTTACAAGCATTGGTGAGAGATATTGTTACGCCTTATGTAACAGCGAAACCAAATCCTCAGCAGAAAGAGTTGATGCAAAGCGTAGATCATGCCACGAGTAGTTTGTTGCGAACGATCATGCATCACCCTGTATTTCAACAGTTAGAGTCTGCATGGCGTAGTTTGTATTTACTGGTGCGACGTATCGAAACGAATAAGCATTTAAAAATTTTTATTATTGATGTTAGTGAACAAGAAATTATTGATGACGCGGCACAAGCCGAACTCTCCGAGCAGAGCCAGCTATATCAATTACTGCATGATAAACGGTCTTCTGTTGGTTCTAAGCCATTTAGCATGGTAATGGTTGATGCTATATTTGGTGAAGCGGAAGCAGGAATTCATGCATTAAATACCTTGGGCGAAACAGCTGTGGCCATGAATGCGTCGTTAATTACGGGGGGCTCACCACAGCTAGCGGGTTGTGAGAACTTAGGATTAACACCCGATAAGGATGACTGGAAATTTACGCCGAAGTCTGAGCTTTATGAGGCGTGGACACTGCTTAGGAAAACAGCGTGTGCTAGCCATATTGCATTGGTTGCACCGCGTTACTTAACACGCATGCCCTATGGTAAAAAAACATCTCCGATAGATAGTTTCTCATATGAAGAATTACCAGATGAGGGTAAACATGCATACTATCTTTGGAGTAATGGCGCTTGGTTAGTGACCTTATTAGTTGCGCAAAACTATGCGTTGTCAGGTGCAAAGTATATTGACCAAATTCAGGAAATTGAGAAGCTACCATTGCATGTGTTTGAAAGTGATGGTGAATCCTGCGTGACACCTTGTGCAGAAATTAATACCTACGACTCTGCTGCAAGTGCCTTACGCGATGAAGGACTTATGGTTGTAAGGTCAATACTTAATAGCGATCGAGTGGTTGTGCCAGAGTTACTGTCAATCTCGTCTGTTAATGCGTGCTTACTATCTGTGTAACAGGTGAGGAATTAGGAGGCTTGGAGTGAACTTTAGGCCTTTATCTTTAAGTCTCTATATCTATGGTAGCTAATATCTTTAAATGCAGCTGAGGTTTAAGTGAATATCCAATTTAAGCCTGCTACGATCGAACATGTCGTGATACTCATTACGGTGATTGCATCTGTGAAACTTAATTTATTTCGTTTGTGAAAGTCATTATTAAATTCATCAACGGAGTGATAGCGGTTTTTACTTTCAAGTGCTAACGCCTTTTTAAGTACTTTCCATTGCTGCTTTGACAAGTTATCTATTGGCGCCGGTACCATTTGTTTTTGCAGTGCTTGGTCGGCAGGTATTTTGTTATAGGGGTGTGCACCGGTGAGAATGATATAAAATACGCAAGCTAAAGCGTAAACATCATCGCTAAAGTGAGGTGTTTGTTTTTGAATCATTTCTAAGCTTGCGTATTCCAAGGTAATTGCGCCTAGATTACCTGCATCAAATCGTGGTTTATTTATATCATTATCTGAACACACTCTCGAAATGCCAAAATCAAGAATTTTGGCTTCTTGCCCATAGGTGATAAATACATTCATTGGCTTAAAGTCAGAGTGTATTAATTTGTGTTTGTGAGCGCATGATAGGCCAGAACATAAACCATTAAAAATGGATATAGAATCATTTAATGGCATTCCTTTTGGGAAATTATTTTTGATTAATTTGTCTAGAGGATTACCTCTTAATAGCTCCATCGTCATGTAAAGCGTGTTTCCGTCACGATCAAAATCATACACCGTGACGATGTTAGGATGCGATAGTGTTTGTGATTTAACCGCTTCTTGCTGTAGTGCAATGAAAGCATCTGGATGATCTTTAAAATCATCATTTAATACTTTTGTTGCGACGTAAGGGTAGGGGTCTTCGGCTTCAACTCTGCGCAAGTCTTTTGTGAGATAAACGACGCCCATACCGCCAAACCCTAAGACACTTTCTAGAACAAAGCGCTTATTAAGTAGTGTACCTTTGCCCTGTAGAGCTTTCTCAAATAGCTCTCGGGCGGCTAAAATACCGACGCTGTTAGAGTGATTGGTATTATCGAAGATTGTGAATGAATTATTTGTTTGTTCGGTATTCGATTTTTTATTGAAAGCGACAACCGAATTCTTATTTGTAGGGCCTAATTTTTTAGCGGGCGCGAGGGGCTTTATGGCGTCTTCATCTCTTTTGCTGTTATCAAGCAAGCTTACAGCCCAAGATTCATCCACGTGCTCTGATGCTTTACGCTGAGTCGTACGGTATATTTCAGTTCTTTCTGACAAAATTCGTGTGTGACCACCAAAGTGTCTAACCTGTGTTGCCTCTTTTAAACGCACTGCTGGCATGCCTCATCCCTGATTTCTATCTTTATGCCGAAATTATTGACTGAAGACTAACCTCTATGTTTGTCTTAATCAGCCAATATGATTAAGCAAAAATAAACGGCGTGACTCGATTTATATTGTGCTTAATATAGAGTTTGTAAGGTATTCTGATCGAAATTTTAGGAGAGCAAGTAGGGGTATTAAAACAAAAACTATGTTTAATTCACCATCAATACAGCTATTTTAATGGGCTGTTATGACTTTAACGCATCCGTGTTATTGTTTTAGTATCGATATAATCCTGATGAATGAGATTCTATGTGGAAGGGCCTGAGTGGTCAATAGCTAATCTCCTACAAGGTCGTACAAACTTCACCTTTTAGAAAAGCTATCGTTTAAAAAAATAGCAAAAATGTAATGCTCTACGCTTCCCATTCTTTGCTTTTTGGGGGGCGTCCCCGTTTTAGGGGGCGAACAGGGCGGTCTACCAAACATTGAATCCTGCTCTTAAATAAGTCGCCACCCAAGACCAGTTCAAGGTTTAGTGTGTCATTGATGTGGTTTTTTGTACCTGGGTCGATTTCATACTGAAATAAGTCGCGGTATTGTGCTTGGCATTTTTCTAGGTCTTCGCCTAATTGACTAAACATCGAGTGTTCAGTAATGAGACTATTCTCGACCCCCTGAGCATGGTTTAAATAACTAGACCATTCATGTTTATCTACGGACTCTGCCAGACCCATATCAACGGCTAAAGACTCGATATATCGATAGCAGGTAAGTAAATAACCTTCTGAATCGATGAGGCTTGATTTATAGCGACCTTCCCACAAAGTACCACTTCGATGGTAGCGGTGGTTAATGTATTGAACATATCTCCGTCCTAATGATTGCATCATCTGCGATATGCCACTTTGTATTCTTGGGGTTGCGAGAATATGAATTTCTGTTTCAAGTAAGCAATAAGCATGAACTTCACACTGATATTGGCGTGCGGCTTTTTCTAAACAATCTAAAAAATAACCGTAATCCTTATCGTCAAAAAAACAAGGGAGTCGGTTGTGGCCGCGCTGCATAATATATTGCGGGTGGTCTTTAAGATTAAACCTAGGTTTTCGAGCCATAAAGATGCGTTACTTGTTAGTGATACATATTTTTATAGGCTTACTCGGTACGAACTAAAATAGTGTCCGTGTCGTACTAAGTAAACCTTACATGGTTTAAGCAAATATTAGCTTAAACGTGCGCTTTATTATTGTGCTTAGATGTTAACTAATTTCATAGATAAATGTGTCTTGATCGCTCACGCTGACATGAATTTTTTCTATGGTCTCACCTTCAGCCATTCGATTTAAACACTCTGATGCAAGTTCTGGCAATAATGTACGGTTTAAAATTGATTCGATGTTTCGAGCGCCAGTATCCACTTCCTGGCTGCGTGCAACAATATGCAGAAGTACATCTTCATGATAGCTGAATTCACCGTTATAGTGCTCTTGAACGCGTTTAGCAATACGGTTCATATTGATCTTACATATTTTTAGCATATTCTCATCATCAAGCGGGTAATACGTGATGACATTGGTTCGCCCGAGGAAGGCAGGCTTGAAAGATTTTAATAGTTCATGCCGCATACTTTCCAATAATAAGTCTGGATCAGGTTTTTCTTCTTCTTGCGCACAGATCGCGCTAATGGCGTCACTTCCGGCATTAGAGGTCATGATAATGACGGTGTTTTTGAAGTCAATATCGCGGCCTTCGCCATCTTTAATGGTTCCTTTGTCGAAGAGGTTATAAAACACATCTTGAACGCCTGGGTGTGCTTTTTCCATTTCATCTAACAAAATAACAGAATAAGGCTTACGGCGTGCGGCTTCGGTCAGCACACCACCTTCTCCAAAACCAACATAGCCTGGAGGTGAGCCCAAAAGCATTGAAACCTTATGCTCTTCTTTAAACTCAGACATATTGATGACAGTCATATTCTGTTCGCCGCCAAAGAGTTTGTCTGCCAAAGCAAGTGCTGTTTCAGTTTTACCAACGCCACTGGTACCGACCATCATAAATACGCCGATAGGTTTACGAGGATCGGTTAACCCTGCTCTTGAGGTGCGGATCGCCTGAGCGATGGCTTCAAGTGCATGCGATTGTCCAATGACGCGTTCTTCAAGGTGGTCTTTTAAATTTAGAATGGAGTTGATTTCATCGCCGACCATCTTACCGACAGGTATGCCAGTCCAATTGGCAACAACATCTGCGACGGCTTGCCCATCAACATGGGGTTGCATTAATGGTGCATCTTTTTGAACGTCGGCAAGGGCTTGGTCTAAAGATTTAAGCTTTTCTTGGTGCTCTGCGAGCTCTTCTGCTGATAGACGGGTGTCGTCTTCTGTATCATTATCGGTCTGTGGGCCGATACCCGCAAAGTAATCGGCTTCGATAACATCACGAATTGCTCGGATTTGTTCGATAATTGTTTTTTCTTGGTCAAATTGAGACTCTTGAACCGCTAGTTCTCGTAAAGCTTCCGATTTTTCAGTTTCAGCCTCTTCAATTTGTTCACCACAGGTGCCTGTTGAAGCATTTTCTTGATTCAGCATGGACAGATTTGTTTCGAGTTGCTGAATTCGACGTTTGGTATCTTCAATAATAGACGGCGTTGCACTTAAACTAAGTGCGACACGTGCAGAGGCTGTATCGAGTAAACTTACAGACTTGTCTGGAAGTTGACGACCAGGAATGTAGCGAGCGGAAAGCTTAACGGCTTGAACGATCGCATCATCTGCAATTCTAACTTTATGATGGTTTTGGAGTGATTTTGAAATACCTCGCATCATATCAATAGCAACTGATTCCGATGGCTCTTCCACTTTGACGACTTGGAAGCGTCGAGTTAAAGCAGGGTCTCTTTCGAAATATTTTTTGTACTCAGCCCATGTGGTCGCAGCGATCGTGCGTAGTTCACCTCGGGCAAGTGCAGGCTTCAGTAAATTAGCTGCATCGCCTTGACCTTCTTTTCCACCAGCACCAATCAAGGTGTGTGCTTCATCAATAAACATCACAATGGGCGCAGGTGATGCTTTAACTTCTTCGATAACAGACTTTAGCCTATTCTCAAACTCACCTTTTACACTAGCGCCAGCCTGCAATAAACCTAAATCAAGCGATAAAATAGACACGCCTTTAAGTGGGGTGGGTACATCGTCATTGGCAATACGTAAAGCTAAACCTTCAACAACGGCGGTTTTGCCCACTCCGGCTTCACCGGTAAAAATTGGGTTGTTTTGGCGTCGTCGTGTAAGTATGTCGATGCATTGTCTTATTTCAGAGTCTCGTCCGAGAACCGGGTCGATTTCTTTATTTTTGGCACGCTCCGTTAAATTGATCGTAAACTTTGATAAGGCTGTGCCACCGGCTGCACCGGGAGCAGCTGCTTCACCTTGTACCGTTGTAGAGCGTGACTCATGTCGTGATTCTGTCGTGGTGCCAAAGGTACTTTGCACGGTTGCGCGAATATCGTTTTCTGGGATCTGCCCAAGGCTAGGTGAAGACTCAATTAATTGTCGTCTTAGTGCCTCATCATTTAACACTGCGGCCAGCAAATGCCCAGAACTGATACTGTTATGGGACATATCGATCGAGGCAATCATCCACGCGTATTTTGTTGAATCTTGTAAGGTTTGGGATAATGATGGCGTACGAGTATTACCAGATTTAAGTTTATTGAGGGCGCTATTTAACTCTGATAACACTTTTCCAACATTGAGGCCAAAGTGACTGATTACTTTTTCAGCATCTGTATCTGATTTTTCTAAAATTTTCTGCAACCAGTGTTCAATTTCAATATTGTAATGACCCTTACTGAGACATAACCCAGCAGCATTATCCAATGCTTCTTTAAGTGTTGGGTTCATCCTATCTACAAGTGCTTTTAAATTTACGTTGAACATGGTTTTATCCTGTTTGTTTCTGTGCATTAGCTAATCGATGCATTCCGTGTTTTGATATGCTGACTTTAATAATATCGTTAGATTCTTTGTTATTCTTTGGGCGGCTTTGTAATCTTGAATTCCATCCTAATTGTGGTTGTTTTCCAACCTCAAAACTGGCGGGATGTAATTTGTTCTTTTGAACCTTTAAGGTTAGATCAAAATCCAGCTCTGTACCTACCTTAAATTTGATTAATTCATAAAGTGCATTTAATTTCTCTGATCCAGGCGAAAATGTCATGAATTGGTCGTATTCTATTTCAACTATTTCAACTTCAAACCTATTTTGGGCATTCCAGCAACGCGTACCTAAAAGTGCGCTAACACCCAAGGCATTATTCATTCCATTTGATTTTCTGTCTGCCAGTCTGGTTCTGACATCTGCAGGCATGCGCTCCCATTGACCTTTGAACTCATTAATACGGACAGATAGACCAAAATGATGGTTAATCGTCTGTTTCAACATTGATGCGCTACAGATACGAGCAGAGGCAAAACCAGAATAGTTTAACCAGGCTCCTTCATGCTTATTAAAGGAAGCGTTACGCTCTCCGGATAAACCAGCGAGTCCTTTTAAGATCGCTTGGTGGTGGTTAGTTTGATATTTTGAAATGGGGCTGTCTTTACTAGGATGTTGAAGCCACGGGCGATGTTTTTGCCATGCTTTATAGAATAATGAAAGGCTCCTGTGATTAAAAATATCAATAAAGTCTCTGAGCGCGTAATCATTATTTCGAATTCTTTGAGTAATCAACTCAGAGTAATGAAAAGGAAGGGTGCCTGAGCTTCCATTGAGTCCCCAGAAATTCACCTCCAACTCACTTTGTAGGTGTTCTTTCGGCGTACTGTTACTCGTGGTATTTTGTTTGTTCGGTTTAGTAACACGTTGAATCGACTTAATCGGTGCGGGTTCAAAATTAAGCTGCGGGTTCGTTTTGAACTTAATCGCTTCACGATTAGCAGGTGTAAAGTCGCCTACTTCATTTGAAGCATTCGTTTCACTTTCTAGCAGTTTAACTAACTGGAAAAAATCGAATCGCCAAGGAGATGATTCAATTTTTTGAGTTAGAGGACTGACTTTTCGCCGATTCGGGGTGGCCAAATTTTATATGCCTCTGCTCGACCTTTTAATTTTACAATCAAGCGAGTGAATGAGTTAATTGAGCAGTACATTGCAAAAAAACGATGAAGTACTGATGAAAATAAATAAACACTACTGCCCGCCAAAAGCGAGTCATCGAACAGTACTTCGATTTCGGTGCCGCGGCAAATAGAAGTCCTTCCGTGTAGAGTAATAGGGGCAGTAATTGAGCGTGTTTGTATGTTTTGTATTGAGTTGATTAGCGCTCTACTGGCGGCTGTATCAGTGTAATCGTACAGTGACAGCATCTCTTTTAGTTTGTCGGCTGCATTCTCGCCATCCAGTGATAAGTGGTTGAGCGAAAGATGAGAAATTAACCGCCAGCGCGCGCCATTACCTTGTGGTGGCCTGATTGTACTGGTGACTCGAGTCAGTGTGTCAATGCTTTTAAGCATGATACCTAAATCGACAAATTTAAAATGTGGCTGGCCATTACCAAAAGGAAGCTTTTCGGGTGTGTTCCGGTTAAAGCATAGTGTATGGACAGAAATTGTTTCATCCGTTGCTTCGGCTACCTTGAAGTTAAGGTCGACTAAGGATAAATCAATTTCAGACCCCGGTTCGTTGCCAAACTCGCCATCGTTGGTGCTTCGTCGCTCACTATGCCAAAAGCGTTGTTCATTACGTTTAATATCGCTGTGGTTAAGGCCATAAAAAGGCTTGTATTCAACTTTATTGCCTGTACCACTTAGGCCAATGACTTTATCTATTGAGTACACTTCATAGTGCTCGGGATAACGCGCATCAGGAATAACTTTATAGTCTGACTGCTCATGTTCTAGGCTGATGGGTTCTGCACGATGTGGAAATAAATTGATAACAGGCGTGCAATTTAATGCGAAGTATTCGCTGTTTAAATGTCGTTCTAATTCTTGATTTCCAGTTTTGGTATAGATGTACAGGTTTACCTTGTTTGTATCTTGAGGTAACCATTTTTTTAAGTCACAGAGGTCAAAAAACATGAATTTTTCAGGAAAACTCATGAACTCAGTGAGTAAACGGTAGCCAATAAATGAATGCGGAGGGTAGGGCAGTAAACCCTCATTTTCTTCGAACCCAACGGGTTTTAGTTGTGTTGGCTTTACAAGCTTATAAGGTATTTGAGTATTTGTAACATCCTTTACGTCTGATGAGTTTGTCGTGACGACGATCTGTTCAACTTGATTGAGCAGCAGCTCATAAAGCGGGTAAATATGCTGCGCTTGTCCTTTTAAATGAAAACGAAGGTGATCTAGGTTGAGGTCGCTAAAATTTACATCAGAGGAAAATGTTTCAAGTTGAAGATGGATGACACCTTCCGAATTTTGTATATCGTTGGCACCCGGTGTTACAAAGGGGCGTTCTTGTAAGCGTGCTTTACTCACTTTAATTGGCACAAGCTGGCTGTCAAAAGCTGTTTGGAATTGACAGCTTTTACCATGGAATGATTCACTTTCAATCAGGCTTGATTTAGGTATATCCATGACAGCGTCAAGATCAGCTTCGGGTTGGAATTGAGTGATTGCCATTGATGGGATCGGGCGCAGATAATGCGGGTAAAGATTCGTCAATAAGGCATCTGAATAACTTGGAAAGTCATCCTCAAGTTTCTTTTGAATGCGTGCATTTAAATAAGCAACACCTTCTAATAATCTAGAAACATGAGGGTCTTCAACAACATCACCACTAATTCGTAGCCGGCCTGCAATTTTGGGGTGTGAGTTAGCGAATTCAGCGCCAGATTGTCTGAGAAAAGCTAATTCTTTTTCATAAAGCTGCAATAATTCATCAGACATTAGTGTATCTCGCCAATTTGAACGATATTGGTAATAGGCTCTAATGATGAGTCAAATACAATTTCTTCCGGTGCTGGGTCAGCATACATAATCGCTTCTATTCTAAAATTCAAGCAGTCACCCATTAATGTCTCGTTATCTGGAATGCTAACATGCACTGTTTTAAATCGAGGTTCAAAGTTTTTAATATGGTCTTCAACAATGGTGCAAAACTGTTCTCGGCTGGTACCACTAACAAAATTAAACGTATTCAAATCGGGTAGTCCGTAATTGATTAAAGACTTATCAAGTTCGTGACAATTCGGTGGTGGCGATATTGACCGAAAACGAGTATTAAGCAATTGCTCCAGATCTCTGCGTACACCATCACGTATGTCGTTCATTAATTGATGTCGCTGCTTTTCATTTTCTTTTTTTTGATCCGGGCGTTCGTCAATTAAGCGGTCCAAAATTGACGCTCTTAGTAATTGTCCTTTTTGTCGTTGACTCATCGCTTGATATCCATAATTACCATTCAGATAAACACCTTTTATTTTTACATTAAACGCGGAGGCGCTAATTCTGTTGATAAGTGAAGTTCAGAAATTAAACTATCTGCTTGGTAGTGAGGTTGTAAATCAATATTTACCCAATAAGACCCCGGTTTGTCAGGGTTTTCTTTTACTTCAACTGCGGCTTTACGAAGTGGGTACTTAGCTTGCATTTGCCATTCAGCGTCTTCTTGAGAAACAGTGTATTCGTTTAACCAATTTTGGATCATTGATGCGCATTCTTCAGCACGAACATAAGAACCAATTTTGTCACGAGCCATCACTTTAATGTAGTGTGCAAATCGTGATCCGCATAATACATGCTGTAAAGAAGAGGCTACTTTTTCGTTAAGGGTTATGTGCCTCTTTTCATATATTTTGGGCTTGTGTAGTGACGGTGTGGTATGGAAAGCTCCCATCGCTAGATCATAACATTGGCAAAAAGGAATAAAACCTAATTCGCTTAATTCGCGCTCTTTGCTGTCAGAAATGATAATGTCGGCAATGGGTTTTTCTGCTGATTCTTTACTGTCAGTTGTAAAATAATCAATCGTCAGGTCGGGTACGACGCCGCCTGTAAATTCATCTCTGGGGACGCCGCGGATATGTGAAAACCAACCTACTTCAGAAAACTCTCTAATGAGTACTTTTGCAAATGCGAAGTTGGCTTTACCCCAAACATAATGTTGTTTTGACGCATGAGCGCTTGATTCGGAATAACGAATCCCCCCGATGCTATCTATTTTTAGAGTATAAGGCGTACGTAATAAAATTCGTGGTAACGTGACGCCAAGAAAGCGAGTGTCGGAATGAGTCCTTAATCTGTTCCAGGCATGATATTCTGACTCTTTGAAAATATCTTGAAAATTAATGGGCTGGGTTAACATGTCAAAATTATCAAGACCAAAAAGCTGGGGTGCAGCATTAATCAACAATGGCGAGAAAGATGCTGACGCAATTTCGGCGAGCCTTTCGAGTGTTGGGATATCATCAAACCGATAGTGCTTAGAGGGTCTGTGTGAAATGCTGAAATCAGCGATCAGTGTGCCATAGGGTTCGCCACCAGGAATGTCAAATTCGTCACTGTAGACTTTTTTAAATAATTGGCTTTGATCAAATTCGACAGCCCGATTTACGTCTTTACTTATTTCTGCCCAACTTACATCTAGGGTTCTTATCTTTATATTTTTCCGTCCAAGTGAAAAGTTGACAAGGTCATATAAACTGCGCCAAGCACTTTCTAATTGGATTAGTTTTGGGTGATGTAAAATTTCATTGAGCTGATTAGTGATTTTTTTGTCTGTTTGCGCAATAGCCGTATTCACCCATAACCAAAAATCTTCGGTCGTAGTAGGTCTTTTATACCCTGATGCTTCAATGCTGTTGAGTAGGTCGAGTACGAGGCGTTTAGTTGAGTCACTAGAAATTTTCCCCAAAGCAAATTCAGATTCCATCGCTTGTAATATTTGTTCTGTCGTCACTGAAAGCATGGAGTTGTTGTTCATTGATGATTGGAGAGTGTGGGTTAAAGTAGAAAGAATAAAGGGGAGAAGCTTAGCTTAACCCCTTCATACCAACATCTATCTGAACTTAGCTAGATGTTGGTATGTCTGCAACCATTCGAAGCGATGCAGTTAGTTCTTCCATTTGTAGCCAAGGTTTTAGGTGTGCGACAGCACTGTAGCAACCTGGTGCTCCTGGATTTTCTTGCACCTTGATTTGTGCTTCTGCAAGTGGAAATTTAGATTTCATTTCGGCACTCGCATCTGGATTACTGTTGGTATAGGTATTGATCCAACGGTTTAACCAGCGTTCAGCATCTTGTGCTTCCATGAAAGAGCCAATTTTGTCACGCGCCATTACTTTGAGGTAGTGGGCGATTCGAGAGGTTGCCATCACGTAAGGAAGTCTTGCAGAGATCTCGGCATTTGCAGTGGCTGCTGGATCATCATACTTCTTAGGCTTCTGCATAGTTTGAGCACCAAAGAATACGGCGTAATCTGTATTCTTGAAGTGGCATAACGGTAAGAAACCAAGCTTAGATAATTCTGCTTCACGACGTTCAGTAATTCCAATTTCAGCAGGACATTTCTGGTCCATATCGCCATCATCGCTCTTGAATAAGTGTGAAGGTAAACCTTCAACTTTTCCGCCGCCTTCAACACCGCGAATAGCGGTACACCAACTATAATTAGTAAAGGCTTGTGTTAGTGTTGTGCCCATCGCATACGCTGCATTCATCCAAGCATATTGGTCATGATCAACGTCTAATGATTTACCTTCTGCATCAAGAGGAAATTCTTCATAACGGAACTCTTCAACGGGTTTAGAAGCGTCACCATAAGGTAGTCTTGAAAGTACGCGCGGCATAACAAGCGAAACAAAACGTGAGTCATCTGATTCACGGAAGCTTCTCATTTTAATATATTCTTGAGATTCGAATATTTTTTCTAAATCTCGAGGGTTAGACAGTTCTGTGTAGTCTTCAAAACCAAACATTTCTGAACCCGCGGCTGAAATAAATGGGCAAAAACCTGCAGCGGCAACACCTGCCATATTACTTAATAAGTCGATATCATCAGGGTGGTTGGAAAATTCATAATCACCAATTAAGGTGCCATACGGTTCGCCACCAGCAATCCCATATTCGCTTTCATAAACCTTTTTAAAGATCTGGCTTTGATCAAACTCAACTGCTTTATCAAGATCTTTAAATAATTCTTTTTTACTGATATTGAGCATGCGAATTTTTAGTGATGAACCTGTTTCAGAGTTCATAACCATGTGATGCATACCTCTCCAAGAACCTTCTAGCTTTTGGAATTTTTCTGCATGCATGATTTCAGCTAATTGAGCTGAAATTAACTGGTCAATTTTACTCACTGCTCGCTCAATCGAAACGGTAAGATTACGGTCCCAAGTTAATGTGCCAGACATTGCCTGCTTAGTTAAGTTTGTAAGCAAATCTTTTGTTGTATCTGGTTCTGTTTGTTTCGTGGCTGTAATCGCTTGATCAAGGAAGCTTAGCGCTTCACCTTCTTGGGCTTCTGCACTTTGGCCTTGCGCTTCTGTTTCGCTCATTATTATTCTCCTTCTGGCTTATCTTCAATGCCTAAATCGCCTGATAAAGAGGCGATTGAGTCTGCGTTTTTAAGTACTTCTTCAAGTACGTTTTCAAGTTCTTCTGAACGATCAGCTTTACTCATTAAATCGCGCAGTTTGTTACGTGCTTCTAATAACTGCTTTAACGGTTCGACCTGCTTCACGATATTTTGAGGTTCAAAGTCTTCAATTGCATTGAATTGAAGGTTTACAGACATTTGTTTGCCATCTTCACCAGAAAGTTTGTCATCGACTTTTAATTCAGAAGTTGGTTCAACTTTACCCATGATGTCATTAAAATTATCGCGATCAATTTGGACAAATTTTCGCTCTTTTAATGCTTTTTTTGACGCCGTATTGTCACCGGAATAATCACCCATGACGCCAACTACGAAAGGTAGCTCTTTTTTCTCTTGAGCACCGTTTGTTTCGATATCGTATGTGATATGAACGCGAGGTTTTCTTACTCGCGAAAGTTTATCTTGTAAGCTGTCAGACATTTTTTATTCCCTCGTTATGTATTTAAAGCGGTTCAATTTATTACTGATAGAACCGAGTTTTAAAAAAATTAATTACCAGCCGCTTGAGTTGTCACTTTGGCCGAAATCATTTGTTTGTGTTGTTTGCTCTGGCGCCTTATCGACAACCGGTGCAGCTTGTACCTCTTTTGCTGATTGCGAAAGTTGGCCGATAGGGAGTGCATCTTCCCCTAAATCAATGCCTGTTAACTGTGTGTAATTGGCTCTAGCTGAAGCGTCAGGAATTAATGCTAACATTAATTCCTGTAAGGACATGTTGCCCCATTCAACAACACGTTCAAGCGCACCGCAAAGTGGGGAGTGAGGTTCAGTTTGGCGAAAGTAGTTTGCTACTAAAAGTAGTTGGTTCAGTGCATCCGCTCTGGAGTTTATAGCACCAACTGATACGTTAGGTTGATGGGTTGTGTTCGTTGATGTATTTGTCGAACTGTCTTGTGTATTCTGAGGAGTAGACTCAGTTATATCAGGTGTTTCTTGTGGCGCGGCTAGTTTTGTTTTTGTGAGTGACTTAACCGCATCAAGTACTGCTTCAAGTGCTTTTTTGATGGCTGAGCTCGGTGGTGAATCAGCGAGGCCGCACTTAGTATCAAGTAAGCCTGTCATGTTGTTGAAATGCGTTAAACCTGCTTCAAGGTCTTCAATTAATGAAAGGTAATAGCTGGTTGATGATGCATTTACCTGATTATTAATTTCTTGAATTGTAATGCCGATTTCATTCAGACGCTGTTGTTTGGCTTCTGTGTCGGTAATTTTTTCAGCTTCAAGGCATCGAGAATAAAGGTTGTAGGTGAAGGGTTTGTCATAATCTTCACTTAAAGGTGAGTTTTTTAATGGCAGAATGAGAGTGCCAGAGCCATCTGCACCATTTAGACCTATTAAAGGATAAACTCTTGTTTCGATTCCATCTTCGTCTGGTAAAGGGTAAATGTCATCGAAAAAATGTTCAACTAGTCCCTCATTAAGTGAAAATGCAGCGCGTAAGCCAGCATAACCATAGAGCTTTAGCGAAGCTTCTGCATACCATGCTGCAACTTCGAGATCTTTGGACTGTGTTTTAATGACTTCGGGGGCTAAGTTGTAAATGGTTTCCCAGTGGTTATTAACTTCTCCATCTGAGTCATTATCAAATTTTCGGGCGCGAGCCAGGCTTGCAATGGTCCTTCTTGCGTCTTTCAAGGTTTGGTAGTCGGAGCTTGAGGTTTCTCTCAAGTCGATACCGCATGGCTTGTCCCCATCAATAGGGTTTAATAAACTTTGTATATCTTGACTTTCCATTTATGTCATCTTTTGTTGTTTCTTTGAACTGTGGTTTAATTAAACGAAAGTGTGGCGACTGCACATTCTTGCGTTTCTAATTAAAAAGTATCTTCCGTGCCCCAGCTCATTTCGTGGTACAAAATACAAAACAAATGTTTCTTTGTAAATGTGGAACCAATTAAATAAAATTAAACCGCACTAGGAATGACGTAAACGTCACAAAAATACTGAATTATTTCCTTAAAACAATCCGTGTAGGAACCAAAATAGAGCTATAAATTAGTCTAGCATAAGTAAATTAAATTACCTGTTCAGTATAAAAATTAAGCGGTGTGTTGTTTGGCGGTCACCTTACCTGTATTAGCTTTAATGTTGTATGAGGCTTGAATTGGTATGATAGCGGTGTAAACACTAAGGGCTAGGCAAATGCTAGGGCAGTAGAGTATTAAGAAAACTCGCCTTGTTTAGTAATATCAGAACTCCTCACCTTTAAAAATCTACAGAAATTTAAACTTCATCTAGACTTAGAGCTAAGCTCTATTCATAAATTGTGGTGCTGAATAGAATAAATATGAATGTTTTGAACTAATTCTCCTACTAATCTATTAAGTGGATACTATTGTAAACAGCGCTTGCGTATAATTGCTGAACTTAAATCTAAGTCTGTTAAATGTCGTTACAGAATTTGAGCAATGGATTAGCGAATTTCAACTAGCCGAAATGGCTTTTAAAACGAATTGTAATCATGAATATAGCAATAACAAAAAAAATAGATTTTATGGCCAATAAAATCAGAACAGGGTTTCTTCTGATTGCTGTTTTATCTTCAATTATAGTGTTGAGTGCATGCTCAACAAACTCTGAGCGTAGATCAGAAGTCGACCCTACTCCGGTTTCAGTGCCTTCTGATATTACATCTGAAAGTACAGTTGAATCAGAGGTTACGTCAGAAATTAAGGTGAAAGCTTTATCAGCAACTCCCTCTAAACCAAAGTCAGTTGTTAAGCCTGATAGTATGTCTACGACGAAAAATAAAGCATCTAAGCCTTCTATAACTAAAAAACGTGTAAAAAAGGTCGATAAGAAAAAGGCCGTCAGTAAAAAAGCTGTAAACCAAAAAGCGAAGGTGAAAAAGAGTAAAGTAGAAAAAAAAGTAGTCGACAAACCGACTGTTGAGGTAATTCCCTTTGTTGCTCAAATGAATGCCATAAAAAAAACGGAGGAATATAGAGTCGACTTAGCCAAACTTCCTCTTTTGATTGGGAGCAATTGGACGCTAAGTCGTGATGCTAATTCGGACGGGCAGTGTGCTTTATCTTATAGGAAGGTTGTTATGGGTGATGGTCAAGGAGAAACTCCCGTATTTTTCATCATTACCCAAGATAAAGTGCTGTTTAAAACCAAATCCAATATTGATATGTCCTATAAGCAAACAGGTCTTACGATCGATGACCAACCTCAACTACCTATTGAAAAATTGCATAATGACTTTTCAATTAGTTATGAAATGCAGTATCAATCATTAGTTGACCGCATGAAAACAGGTGAGCAAGCTGTATTAACGCTTGGCTTTTGGCCTTCGTGGCCCGTGACGCATACTTATTCACTAAACTTGGGTTTGGGGGAGTTTTCCGCTGCTCAATGGGCGTTAAAGACTTGTCTAGAGCTAGAAAAAGAACTCAAATAAAAGGGAAAAATGATGGGGCTACGTTTAAAATTTAATCTTGTATTAAGCATAACTACTGCAATTTGTTTATTTCTAGTGGGTATATTTGGTAATCAAATATTACAGGATAACGCACGGCAGGAAGTATTGGAGAAAGCGCGTATTATGATGGAAAGTGCGCTGGCTGTTCGGCACTATACTGTCAATGAAATTAAACCTTTATTAGCTGTTCAGCAACGACGTAAGTTTTTACCGCAAACTGTTCCAGCTTATGCGGCTCATGCTTACGTAAAAAAGTTGCAGGTGAACTATCCTGATTACAGTTATAAAGAAGCAACATTAAACCCAACGAACCCGGCTAACCGTGCAACAGAGTGGGAGTCTGATATCGTATCGTTTTTTAGAAATAGCGAAACACAAAAAGAGATAATTGGTGAGCGAAATACTGCAACAGGGCGTTCGTTATATTTAGGGCATCCAATTAAAATTAAAAACCCAGCTTGTTTAACGTGCCATGGAAAACCATCGGAAGCACCAGAAACATTAATCCAAACCTATGGGAATAGTAATGGTTTCGGTTGGAAGCATAATGAGGTAGTAGGTGCTCAACTTGTGTCAGTGCCTATGTCTGTTCCTCTAAAGCGTGCAGAAGAAACATTCTATGTTTTTATGGGGGTTTTGGTTGGCGTATTTGTCGTATTGGCAGTGCTATTGAATTTTATGTTGCATTTTATTGTGATAAAACCATTAAGGTTGGTGTCGACTAAAGCTGATGAGGTAAGTATGGGGAGCTTGAATGTGGAAGAATTAAAAGTAAGCGGGAATGATGAAGTTGCTTCACTCGGACGTTCTTTTAATCGAATGCACCGTAGTTTAGATAGCGCATTAAAAATGCTTGACGACGAAGAATAGGTGTTAAGCAGCAATATGTCGCAAAACGAATTACCCGAATCAATTGGGAAATACAAAATTGAAAGTGTGTTAGGTAAGGGTGCTATGGGCCTAGTTTATCGTGCTTTTGATTCAAGTATTGATCGAATAGTCGCATTAAAAGTTTTACATGCTCACTTGTTGGAGGGGGAGCAGGGCAGTGATTTTAAGCAACGCTTTATTCAAGAAGCTAAAGCTGCAGCACGTTGTTTACATCCAAATATCGTCACAGTTTTTGACTTTGGTGTACATGAGGCAATGCCCTATATTGTGATGGAGTATGTTGACGGTGTTGAGTTGAAAGATCAGCTGCAAGCCGGTAAAGAATTCTCCTTTGTTGTCGTACTCGATATTATCACGCAGATTCTGGAGGCCTTGGCATATGCGCATAATAATGGCGTTGTGCATCGTGATATAAAACCAGCAAATATCATGCTGATGGATAATGGGCGTGTCAAAGTATCTGACTTTGGCGTTGCTCGTTTAGATAATTCTGATTTAACCAGTACAGGCATGATGGTGGGAACACCTAACTATATGTCACCAGAAGGTATGCATGGGTTTCAGGTTGATAATCGATCCGATTTATATAGTGTTGGCGTTTTACTGTTTGAACTATTAACAAAGCAGCGACCCTATACGGGAATTAGCCTTGAAGAAGCGATGGAACCACTGGATAAATGTGAACATTTTGATTTGCATAGAAAATCTCAGATTAAACCAGTCATTATTAAAGCTTTGCAAGCAAAGTCAGAATTAAGGTTTCAAAATGCAACTGAGTTTCTTGATCTGTTAATTAGCATCATGTCTGAATCTGGTTCTGAACAGGGCACGGTTATTTATCAGCCTGCCAGAGTTGTACGCATTGCAAAGTCCAATACAGGCATCTCTCCTTCTTTAGAGGCTGGTAAAGGAGAATCAATTCATCCTGACGTGCTTTCAACACTTGAAAGTAGCTTAATACGCTATGTAGGGCCTTCGGCTAAAGCGCTTGTAAAGCGATATAGCAAAGGGAGTAACTCATTAGAGTCACTTTCAATGACCTTGGCTGGAAAGATTCCTAATGATGGAGAGCGGTCAGAGTTTTTACGTTCGCTTGAAACCTCGGGATTACGTGAGTTATCTTTATCAAAAGAAGCTGAATCTAAAAGTGGCTTTACACATAGTGGTTTAAAGAATGAAAGTAAGGTAGCTGTCAGTCCTCAAACTATAGGAACATTACAGTTGTCGCCAGAAAAACTGCAGTCGGTTACGAATGAACTTACTTTTTTTATTGGCCCGCTAGCGAGCCGGTTGGTGAAAAAAGTCTTTAAGCAATCATCAAATCTTGATGAATTTTATAATAAATTGGCAAGTTTCATTCCTGAGTCATCTGAACAGGCTGTCTTTATTAAAAAAGTTAAATTTTAAAGTTGGGTTGGTTATCTTGAAAAAAGTAGGCGGACAAATATGAAATTAATGCTTTCTATTGCTTTGTGTCCAGCAGGTTGCAATATGGAGGGGCAGACGCATCAATTTGATATGGCTGGAGGAAGTTTTGGGCGAGCTCCAGATAATAGCTGGGTTTTACCTGACCCGAGCCGCTATGTCTCGTCGCGTCATGGATGTATTCGTTTCGAAAAAAATCAATTTTTGCTCATTGATGAAAGTACGAATGGTATATATGTGAACGGGGATTCTTTACCTTTGGGGTCTGCTCAGCAGTCAGCTTTAAAGAGCGGAGATCTGCTTGTATTTGGTGACTATCGAATACAGGTAAATATAGAGGAAACAACGAATGTACCGCCTTCAGAACCCCCAGCAAACGAGGATGCAGCTCCTGCTAACTCAATGCCAGCAGCAGCCAATCCTGTACTTGTTGATGATCTTGATAAATGGCTAGAACCATCAGCCCCACTGGTGGAATCTGCTTTTTCAACTCCTACATCGATAGATATTTCATCAACGCCTTTGGTTCGTTCTGCTGATGCGATTGATTTAGGTCTGAAAGGCGAAGAAAAAGACCCTTTAGCTTTGTTAGGTGCTGTGAAGCAATCGGGTGAGGCTGTAAGCGTACCCTCCGGTTCTTCATCAGGTTCTTTGACTGATCTTTTGGGGGGCTCGCCTGCTCTTGATCAACAAATGATGAAAATCCCAAGTGTGATTCCTGATGACTGGGATGAGTTGCTAGGAGGGCGCTCTTCTGATCACTTAGAATCAAAGCAGTCAAAATCTGTAAAGTTAATGCATTCACCTGTTCAAAGTACATTATTAGAGCCTGGGCCGCTTGATCCTGATAAAACGACTTATATAGAGGCGCCATCACTTTCAGAGCCTATGTCTTCTTCGGAGAACGCGCCTATTCAGTTAACTAAAGCTTATCCTGAACCGGCACAGAAAGCGGCTGAAGATTTAGCGTTAAGTGAACTTCTATCTACGCCGCCAGAGCAACTACAAACTGAGCAAAGTTCTGAATTACCAAATCAACATTCAGATGATCAGGTTCAGATTGAGGTGGAAGCAGTGCCTTCGCCAGCATTAAATAATATACCGAAAGAAGTTAGTGTTGAGAGACAAAACCTTCACGCAGGTGGTAGTGCAGAATTGGCTAGAGCATTGGGCTTGGAACGTTTGTCTGCAGACCAGCAAAATGTGTTAAATGAAACAGTCGCTAATACTGTGAAAGAAACAGTGGCGGGTATGATGCGAACACTGCGTGCGCGAAGCGAGATCAAAAGTGAGTTTCGTATGAATATGACAACAATACAGTCGGCTGAAAATAATCCTTTAAAGTTTTCAGTAACGCCCGAAGATGCCATTGAAAATATGTTTGCCAAGCAAGGGAGAGCATATTTGTCTCCTATTGACGCCATGAATGATGGTTTTGCAGACATATCTGATCATCAAGTGGCTCTTTTTGATGCCATGAAGGCTGCTTATGAAAATATTTTGGGTCAGTTTGATCCTAGTTTATTGGCTCGTAAATTTGAAAAAACGACGGCTAAACGCTTTCTTGGAAGTGGAAAAGGAAAAAACTGGGATGCTTACCAAGCACTTTTTGAGGAATATAAAGAGGATAATGAATTAACGTTTAAGCGATTGTTTGGTGAAGTGTTTGCTGACGCGTACGAACGAAGGATGCACTCGTTAAAGATGAACCGTAATAGTTCATCAAGTAATAAATCAGGTAAATAAGTATTAAAGGCTTTTTTGCCAAAAGTAATAGTGACTAGATACTATGCTTAAATAGTCATAATGGATCATATTAACTATAGGGTTAGACATGCAGAGTTTCAACAAAATATTAAAGTTTTCTATCGTAATTTTATTGATTTCAGTACTTGCCGCTTGTGCTTATACGAGAGAGAAACTTGATTTAATGACGACTTTAGAGCTTGAATTAAACGTGTCGTCAATTGTCAATCCTGACTCGGACGGACGGACGTCTCCAGTTGTGCTTAATTTGCTTTACTTAAAAGATAATAGACAGTTTGAGCAGGAGGATTTTATCGCGCTTCTTGAGTCCCCTGAAGATCGTTTAGGGAAAGACTTAATTGAGAAGATAAGATTAAAAGAATTTATTCCTTCTGAAAACCGTGGAGTGACTTATGTGCTTCCGGAAGGCGTGAATTATGTGGGTGTTATTGCCGAATTTATTCAGTATCAAGACGCGCAAGGAAAATTAATCTTACCGATAGAGCGTCATGCGGGAAATGAGTTTAGTGTGACTGTAGATAAAGATTCAATAAGTATTGTTGATTAATGATATTGGTGAATTAGCTCAGACTGACAAGAAGGCGATAAGTCATTTTGGGCTGGTTTTAGCTGCATAAATAAGTAAGTAAGGAAAAGAAATGTCGACTAAGAGTAAGGTTGTTTGGTCTGAGGGAATGTTTCTGCGTCCTCAGCATTTTCAGCAGCAAGACCGGTATTTTGAAAGTTATGTGGAGGGGCGGTGCCGTACTTTACAGTCTTATTTTTGGGGTTTTGAAACCTTGGAATTAGACGTTCAATTACTTAAATTGGGCAAAATTTCGATTTCTCGGTGTCATGCTGTTTTTCCTGATGGTACGCCTATTTCAGTACCCGATTCAAATTCTGCGCCTGATATAATCGACATTCCTGCAAATCTTGCGAACGAAACGATTTATTTAGGTCTTCCATTAAGGCGGTCTGGCGCTGCTGAAGTGCAGCTTGATGAGAATGACCAAAGCCTAACGCGTTATAAAGCGGTTGAGAGTGAGGTGTTTGACACTGTTTCAGGCTATGCCGGAGATGAAACTATTCAAACAGGGCAGCTACGTTTGAGGCTGCTTTTGGAAAATGAAGACCATAGCGGATATGCTCTACTAGGTTTACTTAAGATCAAAGAACGTAAAGAAGATAAAACGATTTCATTAGATGAAACCTATATTCCTCCGTTGCTTGATGCACATGTAAACAATGTGACGGGCGGTTTTTTGAATGAACTGTCAGGTTTATTGTATCAACGAGGCGAATCGTTGGCGGGGCGTTTAAAAGAAGGTGGTCGAAGTGGATCTGCAGAAATTTCAGACTACTTAATGTTGCAGTTACTTAACCGTATTGGACCAATAACCGAGCACTTAAAGCATAGTCGATTACTTCATCCCGTAGATTTATATTTTCAGTTATTACAAATGGCAGGTGAATTCTCGACGTTTACCTCGGCAAATAAAAGACCGCCTGAGTTTGGTGCTTATAATCATGATGATTTGAAGCTTACTTTTACGCCGGTTATACAATGTTTAAGGCAAGGGCTGAGCGCAGTATTAGAACAATCTGCAACATCATTGGAGTTAGTTGAGCGTAAATACGGAATTCGAGTATCGCCAATTAATGATCGTAGTCTCATTGATGGTGCATCGTTTGTGCTTGCGGTGAAAGCAAGTATGCCTCTAGAGCAACTTCGTGCATCATTTCCTAGCCAGGTAAAAGTGGCGCCTGTTGAGCGTATTCGAGATCTAGTGAATGCCCAATTGCCTGGTATTTCCATGCAATCATTACCTGTTGCGCCTCGGCAGATACCTTACCATTCCGGATGTGCGTACTTTCAGTTAGATAAAAATAATGAGTTTTGGGGAGAATTGCGTCAATCGGGCGGCTTTGCGTTGCATTTAGGTGGTGACTTTCCTGGTTTAGAAATTGAATTTTGGGCAATAAGGGACTAATGCCAATGGATATGGATATGGATAGATTTAAGTATTTTAAGGGGATGGATAGTGGATCCTAATAACGGCGATAAAACAGTTATTATTCCAACACCTGGGCGAAAATCTTCGCCTGCTGGGGATACCAGTAATTTCGTACCACCTAGGCCACCAAATAGTGCGACTTCGCTTGTAAGTCCTCAGCATGGTAGCGGGGCTCATGCGAACAATGCGACAGAACTTAATGTTAAACGTAGTTTAAATAAGCTCGTTGGTGCAGCAACTGAGCTAATTGCCTTAGTTGGTGAGTTGCGTCACACCATTCAGCATAATGACCCAAGTAAACTTCGAAATAGTATCATTGATCAAGTGCGCACGTTTGAAACGGATGCAAAGCAGGATGGTCAAGCCTCTGAGGTCGTGTTATCTGCAAGGTATGTGTTATGTGCAGCCTTGGACGAGGCGGTGTTAAATACGCCTTGGGGCCCTGAAAGTGGGTGGGCGCAGCATTCATTACTCAGCACCTTTCATAATGAAACATCGGGCGGTGAAAAGGTTTTCTTGATTTTAGATCGCTTGCTACAAACCCCCGCTCAATATATTGATACGCTTGAATTAATTTATCTTTGTTTGTCTCAAGGGTTTTCTGGAAAATACCAAATTGACCCACGAGGACATTTACAGCTCGAGCAAGTGAAAGAGAACCTTTATCGTGCTATTGAAATGCAAAGAGGTTCTTATGAAAGAGAGCTATCTCCTCGATGGAAAGGCGCAGAGAAAAGTAATAAAAATGTCACCGATTTAGTGCCTTTATGGGTTGTTTTTACCATTGCGCTCTCGTTAGTCGTTTTGTCTTACTCAGGGTTTCGAGTCTGGCTTGATCATACGACCACTCCGGTAGCCGAAGAATTAGATGTAATGACAATGAAATATAACAAAGAAGCCGAGCTTAAATAATATAGTGCGCCAAGTTTTACGTCGTTACGGACCATTTGTTTTGTAATTTTTAAATAATTTTATTTTGAGTGTTGTCATCTTTAGACAGCATTATCTCAAAAAATAGGGAGATGTTCATGAAGCGAATCCTCGCTTTATTCTTGCACCCAATCTTTCTGGGCTTGCTTACCTTAACTATTCTAGGTTTAGCAGTTTGGTTTGGTGGTGAATTTATACGTATTGGTGACGCCAAAGAACCCTTGTCTGTGATTACGCGTTTAATTATTATCATGGTTTTTGTTTTGTTATGGGGCGCTAATAATATGCGTGTTCAGGTGCAGAAATCGAAGCAGAATGAAAAAATGCTTGATGATATTGCGGCGACGGATCAGAAAAGTAAGGATAAAAAATCAACTAATAATAATGCAAATAACGATGAAGAAAAATTACTTTATAGTCGTTTTAAAGAAGCGACTGATGCCTTAAAAGCACATCAATTTGGCGGTAAAAAAAGACGCACAATTTATGAGCTTCCCTGGTACTTGATGATTGGACCTCCAGGTGCTGGTAAAACAACGGTGCTTGCTAATTCCGGGCTACAATTTCCCTTAAAAGAAAAATTCGGTTTGCAAGGCGTTGGCGGTGTTGGTGGTACTCGTAATTGTGACTGGTGGTTTACTGATGACGCAGTATTGATTGATACTGCAGGGCGATATACCACGCAAGATAGTCATGCTGAAACCGATCGCGGGGCATGGTTGAATTTTCTATCACTATTGAAAAAACATCGACCAAGAAGAGCGATTAACGGTGCGATTGTCGCGGTGAGCCTACAAGAATTAATTATGTTGAGTCGCGATGAACGTTTACGCCATGCTGAGACCATACGTAATCGTATTCAAGAGCTTATGACGGACCTTAATATTCGATTCCCTATTTACTTTGTGATTACAAAGTGTGATTTGATGGCAGGGTTTAATGAATTTTTTGAGGATTTAAACCTATCAGATAGAGAGCAAGTCTGGGGGCTAACATTCCCTATGGATGGAGCACAGAATCAGAAGAATAGTGGTTTATTTGATGCCGAATTCGATACTTTAGTTAAAAGAGTTAATGAACGGCTATTGTCGCGATTACACAATGAGAGAGACCCTTATCGTCGCGCTAAAATGCAAGCTTTTCCAAGTCAGTTTGAAAACATGCGTGGAATTCTAAATGAATTTGTAGAAAATGTTTTTGAGGAAAATCAGTATCAGACACCCGCTCTACTTAGAGGTGTTTATTTCACTAGTGGGACTCAAGAAGGAACGCCAATTGATCGTATTTTAACGTCTTTATCTACTCATTTTGGTGTGCAAGGAAAAGCTTTGGCATCACCGCCAGGGCAGGGTAAAAGCTTCTTTATACAGAAATTGCTAAGTGAGGTTATATTTCCTGAAGCAAATATAGTCGGTATAAATACAAAGTATGAAGGGCGGTTACGTTGGTTCAGACGTTTTTCAATGCTGAGTGCTTTGGTGCTTGTTTTGGGTTCTGCATTAGCCTGGACAAGCAGTCTGAATAAAAATGAAGCGTTAATGGGGGCAGTGTCTTTACTCATTCAACAGCATCAAGATGCATTAGTTTCAAAAGATGATACAGGTAATCGCCTTGATCGGACGATATCCATTATTGAGCCTTTAAATGAGGCAAAATCTGTTTATGACCAAATTAGTTTGCCATGGGTGTCCGGATTAGGCCTATATGATGAAAGTGTTCAAGTGTCTGCACATGCTGCCTATAAGGCTTCTTTGCTAGCGCATTTCAATCCAGTGTTAATCAAACGATTAGAACTTTTTTTGGCGACCGCAGTCGATAATGATCAACTCTACGATGCTTTACGGGTTTATCTCATGCTGGCGGATACTTCAAGACTAGAAGAAAATGAAGTAATTTCTTGGTTTGAAAATGACTGGGCTAATTTGTTAAAAAACCAAGGATCAAAGCAGACGCTGTTGATGACATATTTGAAAGATAGTATCGGAAATGGAATACCTGCTTTCAAACGTGATGAAGCCGTTGTTCAAACGAGTCGACTACAGCTACAAAAAATACCGATAGAACAACGTATTTATAAACAGATTGAGCGTGTACCTGAACTCAAATTACAAAGCGATTTGCTGCAAGCCATTGGTGGGGATGTGTTAAGTGTCTTTGAAATTAATACGGATGATATAGCCTTAACGGTTCCGTTTATGTTTACAAAGGCCGGTTATAAGAAAATAGATTTGAGTAAAAACTCTCCTTTGATTAGAAAATATTCTACTGAACAATGGATATTAGGGACTTCCAATTCTGAGGATTTTAGTGATAAAGATGTTGAGGCGATCGCTAAGAAAGTTAAAGATATTTATTTGCAGAAATACACTGAAAAGTGGAAAAGCTTAGTAAAAAAACTGAGTGTGCGTGACATTAGTAGCTCAAGTCAGGCTAGAGAAGTGCTTGCAAAAATGTCTGACCGCTCTATTTCGCCTTTGATCAATATATTAATAACGCTAACGAATGAAACCTCTCTTACACCAGAGGTAAATCAACTACAAGGTGATAAAGGTGTGATGGCTGATGCCGCAGCAGCATTACGTGAAAAGATGTTGCCGCCCACAGTTGTTGATATTTCATTTAAAGCTGAGCACAGCCTTATTCGCAAAAAGGGGATTGATAATGTGTTGGCGACGACGAAATCTGTTTATGAAACATTAGAAGGCTTTTCATTTGCTCCAATACCTAATGAAGCCTCGTTGAAATTTTCAACTAAACGATTTACTGGTAATGGTTCAGACCCTTTGCGTAAATTGTTGGCGCAGTCATCGAAACTTCCTCAACCTGTTAGACGTTGGATGGAGGAATTGACTGATCAAGTTTGGAAGACCGTTTTAATTGATAGTAAGAAGCAATTAAATGCAGTTTGGAAAGCGACAGTCTATCAAAATTACCAAAGTAGAGTTGCAGGACGATACCCCTTCACGGCTTCCGGTTCTCAAGATGTCGCGATGCTGGATTTTGTCGAGTATTTTAAGCCTGAGGGTATCGAAGATACCTATATGAAAGGTCAACTGATGCCTTTTATTAAGAAAGGTAAAACCTGGAAAGAAAAGAGTCTTAATGGTAGGCGTTTAGGGATCAGTAAAGCGACTCTCGGGCAGATGAAAAAGGCGCAAGCAATTCGTAATGTGTTCTTTAGAAAAAATAAATCTGCAGCAAGCTTTAGTTATAAATTGAAGCCCTATCGTATGGATTCTACCGTTAGACGTTTTGAATTATCCCTGGGTGAGGGACGTATTCGATACTCTCATGGTCCAAAATTGTCTAAATCTTTGAGCTGGCCAGGAACAACAAGCGAGGGGGTTCGATTACTTTTTGAAGATATTAACGAGACGAAACACAATAAACGTTTCTTGGGTGACTGGGCGTTCTTTAAGGCATTAGATGATGCAAAGGCTAAAAAATCAAGCCGATCTAATACCTATACGATCACGTTTGATGTAAGTAGTCGTAAAGCTGAATACGAATTAAGTGCTACGAGTGCATTGAATCCATTTTCACCAGGTTGGTTGAGTGAATACAAATGTCCGAAGGTTTTATGAGTATGATTGGTTTTGTTATTGAGCTAAAACTACTTTGTAAAATCAGGGTGGGCTAAGGTATGTTTGATCCGGGTTCAATCGGCGTTTATGGGAAAATTCCAACGCATGGTGACTTTTTAAACCTCAACTTACCCAGTGACTTTATGGAGGCATGGGACCATTGGCTACAGCAGTCTGTTCTGGCTAGTCAGGAGGTTTTAGGCGAATCATGGCTAACGCATTTTTTAATTAGTCCTGTGTGGCGTTTTGTTTTACCTCGTGGTTGTGCAAATGGTCAGTCATGGGCAGGAATTATGCTGCCGAGTGTTGACAAAGTAGGGCGGTATTATCCTTTGACATTAGCCGCTCCAGTCTCAGATCAGGTGGGTACTTTTGAGTATTTGTCTAATGCTGAAACATGGTTTCAATGGCTGGAAGATGTTGCGATTATGACTTTGGAAAAGGGATTTGATGCAGATGAACTTATTCAAACACTTGCTCAAAATAAAGTAGCGTTAGCGTTTCCTAAAGCAAGCGCGTCAGCGCTTGTGTCAGAAAGGAATTTGCAGCGTGTTGTACCCTTAGATTCATCAGAACAATCACTTAATAATGTATTGCCGCAGTTGTGTGATGCATTGTTAAAGCCTCAAATGTCTAGTTTTAGTCTATGGTGGACGAAAGGTGGAGAGCATGTTGCGGCTGCTTTGCTATTAGCAGATCAACTACCTAGACCCGTGAGCTATACTGCGATGTTAAATGGTCAATGGGATAACTGGCATTGGCCTAACTTGTTTCAATCAACAGGCGACTAAAAGGATATCTTTTCAGTATGAGTCGAGTATTTTCATTTACATCGGTTGATAAAACACATCAAGGGAATGTGCGTACACTCAATGAGGATGCACTACTTAGCAGGCCAAATGATGGTTTGTGGGTCGTTGCTGATGGCATGGGAGGGCATGAAGCGGGTGAGGTGGCGAGTCAGATGATTGTGGCTGATCTTGAATCTTTACCAGGTCGTGCTTATGTGTCAGATCTCGTTGATGATGTTGAGGACACATTATTACTCGTAAACCAAAAGCTTAGAATACACAGTGTTGAAAAATTAAATGGTTTAACGGTTGGTTCAACCGTCGTCTGTCTTATTTTAAAAGAATCGATTGGTGTTGTGCTGTGGGTGGGGGATTCAAGACTGTATCGTTTGCGAGGCGATCAGTTTGAGCAACTAACAAAGGATCATAGCGAGGTTCAAGCCCAAATAGATCGTGGAGAATTAACGGAAGAGCAAGCCGAACATAGTTCAATAAAAAATATGTTATCACGCGCTATTGGGGCTTTTGATGAGTTGGACGTAGATGTAAATGCTTTTCCGATTAATCGCAACGACTTATTTTTACTTTGCTCGGATGGTCTGTATAACGAATTGTCAGCAAATGAGCTAAAACAAGTGCTTATGAGTGAAAAGCTAAATAAAATACCTGATAAGTTGATGGATGATTGCTTGAGTAAAGCGGCGAAGGATAATGTCTCTTTTATTGTTGTGAAGGCTCGATGATGAAAATATCCCTAAATCGTAAAATATCTGAACTGAATGATGATTTTCATAATGGCGACCTTTCATTAACAGATTACCGTGTTAAGCGTCGCAAAGAGCTTGAAGCGCTTAATGACAGTTCAGAATCACCGACCAAACAAAAGCCAAGCCTCTCAAAAGGGGTTGTTAAGCGTGTTGTATTTGGCACGTGTTGCGCAGTCGCCTTGTTGTTTGTAACGGTCATGATTGCCAAGCTCTTAATGTAAACACTGTTTTGAGATGCCACATGATTTTGGGCTAAGGCACGGCAACAAAAAAGCAGACTAGTTGGAGGTGAAGTGAAATTCCAGAGTCGACATATTGTTATAGCTTTAAATCTAAGTAGCCACGTTGAATGGAAACCTCAAAAGCTTTAGCGCCTTCAGTAAGCTCTAAAAATCGTGTACGGAGTATTTTTAATCTTTTCAGTTCATCTGCGCTTGGAAATTTATCACTGCCGTCATATTTTTTACCTAATGTATAAAGCTCTTTTAAATAAACCGCACGGCTTTTAGCAACTAGATTTGCGATTGGTTTGAGCTCTTCAACTGTCAGTTCTTCTATTTCAGGGTTGATATGCTCTCGGTTAGCTTGCTTGAGTAAGCGATCATACTGTAATAATAAACGATTTATATCTTTCTCATCCATTAGGGGATCCTTTATTCTGTTTGGTCAATGTTGTATGAAAAAAAGACTAATAACCCCTTAATCATAGTGAAAATTAATAAAAGTGCGAGTTCAATCAATGCAACTTTGCTTTTTCCGGTGACCGCAGTATGCTTCCCTCATTTATAGAGATGCAACATTTGTGTAACAAGTGAAATTGAGATTAAAATGGCTTTACCTGAGAATAAAGATTCACAAATAAAATCAAAAAAAGTTCGTGGCTTGCTTCAATCTACGGGGTTAGTGGGTATTATGACCCTGCTTTCTCGTGTTTTTGGCTTGATTAGAGATGTCGTCGTTGCTCATTTATTTGGCGCTTCCGCAGGAGCAGACGCTTTTTTTATTGCGTTTAAGATACCCAATTTTTTCCGTCGTTTGTTTGCGGAAGGCGCTTTTTCACAAGCATTTATTCCTGTGTTATCTGAGTACCGAAGAACGAAAACAGAGCGTGAAGTTCGGTTATTAGCAAACTCAGTTGCAGGTGTTTTAGGTGCCATATTACTGGTTGTGACATTATTAGCTATGTTAGGGGCTCCTTGGTTAACCGCGGTATTTGCTCCTGGTTTTTTGGAAGATGCTCACAAGTACTCCCTAGCCACTGAAATGTTACGTATCACCTTTCCTTATCTACTTTTAATTTCACTGACTGCTTTTGCAGGTTCAATTCTTAATAGTTATGGCTATTTTGCTATTCCTGCTTTTACGCCCGTACTTTTAAATCTTGTGCTGATATCGGCCGCGATATGGTTGACACCTTTGTTTACTGAGCCTGTTGTTGGTTTAGCATGGGGCGTTTTAATTGCAGGAATGGTGCAGTTATTTTTTCAATTACCATTTTTGCTGAAAATGGGATTGTTACCGAGGCCTTGTCTTGACTACCGTCATGAAGGGGTAAAACGTATTTTTCGATTAATGTTACCCGCCTTGTTTGGTGTCTCTGTTAGCCAGATTAACCTGCTGTTGGATACAATTCTGGCCTCATTTTTACAAACGGGTAGTGTTTCATGGTTGTATTATTCGGATCGTTTAGCGGAATTGCCACTAGGTATTTTTGGGATAGCGATTGCGACTGTTATTTTACCAACACTGTCTCGAAAGCATGCCTCAAAGTCTGACCAAGAATTTTCAGACACACTGGATTGGGCGCTAAAAATTATTTTGTTGATGGGGCTTCCTGCATCAATAGCGTTAATTGTATTGGCTGAGCCACTTGTGACAAGCTTGTTCTATTATGGTGAGTTGACGCAGAAGGATGTTTTTATGTCAGCACAAAGTTTGCGAGCTTACGCGTTGGGCTTGTTAGCATTTATGTTAATCAAAGTGCTTGCGCCAGGTTATTTTTCTCGGCAAGACATGAAAACACCTGTCAAAATCGGAATCTGGGCGATGTGTGCCAATATGGTGCTTAATTTAATTTTGATTTGGCCATTGCAACATACAGGCTTGGCATTAGCTACAGCCATATCATCTTGGATGAATGCGCTCTGGTTATTGCAAGGCTTAGTGAATCAAAAAGTATACCGTCGAAGTAAAGGTTGGGGGGTATTTATCCTGCGAATATTATTGGCGAATGCGGTTATGATTTCGCTGATTTATTGGTTGCAAGTACCAACGGAGAGTTGGTTTGCAATGGATGTTTGGTCACGAGTGAGCTCGTTAACCCAATTGGTCATTTTTGGGGTCTCGACCTATTTTGTCGTGTTGATTTTAAGTGGTCTGAACTTAAAGAGTATGTTTGGCGGGGCAATAAAACACTGATAGTCTTTAAGAAGGCTTTGAAAAATTGATAACCGCGTCCCGTACTGAGCGATCAAATCGTAATTGAATGTAAAATGGCTTTATTTATTGTAGTGGAACGTTTTAAATAGCCTATATCAATTTTTGGTTGTTTTTTGTTCGTTTAAATATTTGGTTTAAAGAGTATTTTAGGGGAATCAAATTTTGAAAAAAAATTGTGTGATAAATGGCATAGCGGCTTTAGGGAATTGGCCGAAAACGAAAATTCTGGAGCTTATTATGATGAAACATCTATTCTCAAGTTTGTTATGTGTACTTCTGTATTTAACGGGGACTACTTCTGTATTTGCAGCGGATGACGAATTTGCACCTGCCTATCAGAATGAAGGGAATTATGCAGAGGATGAATATCATTCAACAGAAGACGAAACAGGGAAATATCTCACGCGAGATAGTGGTCGTAACTATTATACTTCAGGTAAGAAGAATGGCTTTAGAGTGAATGAAAACAACGAAGAATCTACAGATGAAACCATTGGTATCTTGACTTTTGTTCTTGCGCCTGCAGCAATTGTTTATATGAATGTTATAGGTTGGTGGGAATAATACTGTTTAAAACGTACTTACGAGAAAGTCTACAAACAAAGCTAAAACCCCTTTATCATTTTTGATACAGGGGTTTTTTTATGGAAGTTTTTCTGAAAACGGGCTTGTTGATTGAATTATAAGCCCTTGAACACGTATAATCGGCAACTATTTTTGAATGTCTTATTTTGTGAACATAATAAGTGGTAACAATGCAGTTATTAAGGGGGCTTCATAACCCCAGCTTAAAAGAGACGAAATGTGTCGCTACGATTGGCAACTTTGATGGTGTCCATTTAGGCCATCAATCCATTATTCAGCAAGTTGTTACCAAAGCTGAAAAATTGGGTGTGCCTTCTGTGGTGATTATATTTGAACCACAGCCTTTAGAGTTTTTTCAAGGGGCGAAAGCGCCGGCAAGGTTAATGCGATTTAGGGAAAAATTTCAGGCACTATCTTCTTTTGGTTTAGATTATGTGTTTTGTCTAAAGTTTGATTCTAAACTTAGTCAGCTTTCAGCAGAATCATTTGTTGAAACAGTTTTAGTATCCCATTTAAGAATTTGTCACCTTGTTATCGGTGATGATTTTCATTTTGGTGGCGACCGGAAGGGTGATTTTGCTTTATTACAAAAATTAGGTCGGATTAAAGGGTTTAGTGTTGAGAATACGCCTACGCTAGTTGAATCTGGAATAAATAGTGAGCGAATTAGTAGTACATCCGTTAGAGCTTTGTTGGCTCAGTCGAAGTTCGCAGCGGCCCAAAATGTTTTAGGGCGTGCATATAGTATAGCGGGCAGGGTAATTCATGGTCAGAAACTTGGTCGGCAATTAGGATTTCCGACAGCGAATATTGCCTTGCATCGAATAAATGTGGCATTTACCGGTGTCTATGCGGTGAGGGTTTATTTACAAAATGGTGAACAAGTTTTAGGTGTCGCTAATATCGGTGTTAAACCGACAGTTGGAAATTTTTTACCTTCGCTAGAAGTTCATTTATTAGACTTTAGTTCGACTATTTATGGTGAATACCTGAATGTTACGTTTTGCCAAAAGTTAAGAAATGAACAACGCTTTGGAAATATTGAAGCGCTAAGAGAACAGATTAATATAGATATAAACGATGCTAGGTGTTATTTTTCAAAATAATCGTAAGGCACCTATTTAACGAATGATGTGTTGAGAAAAGTGATAATAATATGAGTGATTACAAGCATACCCTTAACCTGCCGGCAACGGATTTTCCGATGAAAGGCAACTTGGCCCAACGTGAACCTGGCATGTTAAAGCAGTGGCAAGACATGGGGTTATACGAGCAAATTCGTGAAGCGAGAGCGGGTGCTGAGAAATTTATACTGCATGATGGCCCTCCGTATGCTAACGGTGGAATTCATCTTGGTCACGCGGTTAACAAAATTCTCAAAGATATTATTATTAAGTCTAAAACGCTCAGTGGCTATGATGCGCCTTATGTGCCGGGTTGGGACTGTCATGGTTTACCAATCGAACACAATGTTGAAAAGAAAAAAGGCAAGGCGGGTGTAAAAATTGGCTACCCCGAGTTTAGGAAAGCATGTCGCGAGTATGCCGCTAAGCAGGTTGCTGGGCAGAAAATTGATTTCATTCGTTTAGGGGTTCAAGGCGATTGGGATAAACCTTATCTCACGATGGACTTTAACTTCGAAGCCGACATTATTCGTTCTTTAGGAAAAATTATTGAGAATGGCCACCTGCAAAAAGGTTTTAAACCCGTTTACTGGAGTGTGGTAGGTGGTTCTGCTTTGGCTGAGGCAGAAGTAGAATATCAGGATAAACAGTCAACTGCGATTGACGTGCGATTTGATGTCGTAGATACCGCTGCTGTTTTAAGCGCCTTTGGACTTGAGAGTTCAAGTGATCCGCTTTCTGTTGTGATTTGGACGACAACGGCTTGGACGCTGCCGTCCAACCAAGCGGTTTCTTTAAATGCTGATTTAGATTACTCGCTTGTAAAGTGCGATTTAGGTCAAGGGCCTGAATTGTTGATTATGGCTGAAGCTTTAGTCGATGAGAACATAGAACGCTATGGCTTAGAAACGCATGAAGTATTAGGTCGATGCCAAGGTAGCGCTTTAGAAAATCAAGCACTTGTTCATCCTTTTTATCGTGAAATGAATGTACCGGTGATTTTGGGCGACCACGTTACCGTTGATGCTGGTACAGGTGCAGTACATACCGCACCAGATCATGGTGTGGATGATTTCTATGTCGGTAAAAAATATGGCATTAGCACCTTAAATTACGTTGATGACAGTGGTGTCTTCCGAGATAGCGTGGAAATTTTCGCAGGACAGCACGTCTATAAAGTGGAAGGAAGTGTTCTCGCTGAACTGGAAAAACATGGGAAACTGGTTAAAAAGAAAGTATTTACGCATAGTTACCCTCACTGCTGGAGAACGAAAACACCACTAATTTACCGTGCTACGCCGCAGTGGTTCATTAGCATGACTAAAAATGGTTTAAGGCAGTCGGCATTAGATGCTGTAAAAGGAGTTCAATGGATTCCAGAGTGGGGTCAAAGCCGTATTGAAGGTATGTTAGAGCAGAGTCCCGACTGGTGTATTTCTCGGCAGCGAACTTGGGGTGTTCCAATTACTTTGTTTGTTCATAAAGATACTCAGGAGTTGCACCCAGATACTAACGCGCTGATTGAGCAGGTTGCAAAGCGTGTGGAAGGTAAAGGTATTGATGCATGGTTTGAACTAGATACTGCTGAATTATTGGGTGACGAAGCTGATGACTATAGCAAAGTAACCGATACGCTTGACGTATGGTTCGACTCAGGTGTTACGCATGCGGCTGTATTAAAGCAACGTGAAGAACTTGGCCAGTATCCAGCTGATTTGTATTTAGAAGGCTCTGATCAACATCGTGGTTGGTTTCAGTCATCCCTCAAAACGGGTATCGCGATCAATGCTCAAGCGCCTTATAAGCAAGTGCTTACTCATGGCTTTGTGGTAGATGGCGACGGCAAAAAAATGTCTAAGTCTGTTGGTAATGTTATTGCCCCACTCGAAGTAATCAACAAACTAGGGGCTGATATTTTACGTCTTTGGGTGGCTGCCACAGACTATAGTGGTGAAATGACAGTCTCTGATGAAATTCTAAAGCGTTCAGCGGATTCATATCGACGTATTAGAAATACTGCCAAGTTCTTGTTATCAAATATTAACGGTTTTAATCCTGCGACGGACTTATTACCTGAAAATGAAATGCTAGCGCTCGATCGTTGGGTCGTTGATAGAGCGTTATTACTTCAAAATGAATTGAAAGATGCTTATACCGACTATAGCTTCTTAACAGTCTTTCAAAAAGTCGTTCAATTTTGTGGGATTGATTTAGGTGGTTTTTACCTAGATATTATTAAAGATCGACAGTACACCACAAAAGCTGACAGTTTAGCGCGTCGCTCATGTCAAACTGCTATGTATCATGTGTTAGAAGCAATGACGCGTTGGATCGCGCCAATTCTTAGTTTTACCGCAGACGAAATTTGGAAAACATTGCCAGCGCCTGTAAAAGGTGAGCGAGAGAATAGTGTATTCCTAACATCATGGTATGAAAATCTTGTTCCTTTAGATGAAGGAAGTGTGCAGGGACGTGAGTTTTGGGAACAAGTTCTAGCGGTTAAAAATGCAGTGAATAAACGAATCGAAGAAGAGCGTAAAACGGGTAATGTTAAAGGATCATTAGGTACAGAGATAAGCTTGTACTGTGATGGTGACTTGCATGATGTGCTTGTGTCTTTAGGTGAAGAGCTGCGTTTCGTATTGATTGCTTCCAATGCCAGCGTACATTCACTGTCTGATGACAATGCTTCGGCAGCTAGGGAGAGCGATTTAAAGGGTTTGTCGTTAACTGTAACGCCTGCAGGGCATGAGAAGTGTGACCGGTGCTGGCACCACAGTGAAGACGTCGGCAAAGATGAAACACATCCATTACTCTGTGGACGATGTATAGATAACGTTGACGGCGATGGTGAAGTGAGAAAATTTGCATGAGTGGTCTGCAAGGAAAGTCGATGATCTCATGGCTATGGCTGAGTGCTGTAGTGCTTGTGGCAGATTTAGTTACTAAATATTATGCGAGTACGCTTTTGGTGTATGCGACGCCCGTTGCTGTTATGCCATGTTTTAACTTAACGTTACTGCATAACACTGGGGCTGCGTTTAGTTTTTTGGCGACCGAATCTGGTTGGCAGCGATGGTTTTTTGCCGGCCTTGCAAGTATTGTGAGTATTGCATTAATTCGCTGGTTAGCGACATTGCGTGATGATCCTTGGTTGGGGGTTGCGATCGCATTAATTCTTGGCGGTGCGCTTGGTAATTTATATGACCGAGTCACGCTTGGTTATGTCGTCGACTTTTTACACTTTTATTGGAACGATAGTCATTTTCCAGCATTTAATCTTGCTGACTCTGCTATTTCGATTGGGGCGGGGTTAATGATTATTGATGTCTTTAAAAGTAAAAAAGAAGATAGCTGAGGTTACATTCAATTGCCCTCTTTATAAACAGAGGGTTATGCATATTCAATGAGTTTAACTTTAGGCTCATAACTACACATTATTTTTAGCGGTATTAATTATTATGTCTACGACAAAAGTGGGTGAAAATACGCTCGTTACACTAAATTTTTCTTTGAGCCTAAATAATGGAGACCTCATAGATTCTACTTTTGATAAGCAACCAGCAAAGTTTGAGTTTGGTGATGGTCAGCTCCCTGATGGTTTTCAAGCTTACTTGGTTGGAATGAGTGCGGGTGAGAAAAATGAATGGCAAGTGCCACCAGAAAAGTCTTTTGGTATGCCTAACCCAAACAATTTACAGGAAATGAAACGAGCTGATTTTGCTGCAGATATGGAGCTAGCAGAAGGGCTGGTTGTATCATTTGCAGATGCCAATAAATCTGAATTACCCGGTGTTGTAAAAGCGTTCGACGAAGATAAAGTGACCATTGATTTTAACCACCCCTTGGCGGGTGAAGTATTAAGCTTCAAAGTTGAAATAATTGACGTGCAAACTTTTAATTAATAGTAAACGAATCAAATAGAGTTAAATGTGATGGAAGTAAAACTAGCGAATCCTAGAGGTTTCTGCGCCGGTGTTGATCGAGCAATTGAAATTGTAAATCGTGCGTTAGAGGTGTTTGGTGCGCCAGTTTATGTTCGTCATGAAGTCGTACATAACCGTTTTGTTGTGGATGACCTAAAAGATAAAGGTGCAATATTTGTCGATGAACTGGAAGAGGTTCCAGATAACTCTTTGGTAATTTTTAGTGCACATGGCGTTTCGAAAGCAGTTCAAGAAGAGGCGAAGAAACGTGAATTGAATGTGTTTGATGCAACTTGTCCTTTAGTGACTAAGGTGCATTTAGAAGTGAGTAAGTATAGTCGTGATGGGATGGAGTGTGTATTGATCGGCCATGAAGGGCATCCTGAAGTTGAAGGCACGATGGGGCAATATAATTTTGCAAATGGCGGCAATATTTACCTTGTAGAAAATGAGCAGCATGTGGCCGACTTACAAGTAGAAAATGAGCAAAAGCTTGCCTATGTTACGCAAACTACGTTGTCTGTCGATGATGCCGCAAAAGTAATTGATGCTTTGAAGTCTCGGTTCCCAAGTATTGAAGGACCAAGAAAAGACGACATCTGTTATGCCACTCAGAATCGACAGGATGCTGTGAAAGCATTGTCGGGTATGTCAGATATCATGTTGGTTGTTGGATCACCGAATAGCTCCAATTCTAATCGCTTGCGCGAACTTTCAGAGCGAATGGGTACGCGTGCTTACCTCATTGATGATGAGTCAGAAATTCAAGAAAATTGGCTCGAAAATGTTCGATCTATCTCTGTCACCGCAGGGGCTTCGGCGCCTGAGATATTAGTTCAAGATGTTGTTAAACGCTTAAAAGAACTGGGAGCAGGGGACGTAAGTGAGGTTGATGGGCGAGCAGAGAATATTGTATTTAGTATGCCCAAAGCACTTAGGATTCCTGCTACGAATATTCAAAACTAAATATAAAGGGTTATGGCTGGCGTATATGGCGCTAGCCGATTAACAATAAATACACGGCGCTTGCCCAATATAATATCTTTTTACAAAAAATACCCAGAGTTTATTGGTTAGATATTAATCTTTTGTCTAGACTGAAAAGCATGTAATTACTTTTTGGTCGGAAAATTAATATTAATATGGAAAATAAGTTCTCCTCAGCGAAAGATGCTAGCTCCAAGTTGATTGAAGTTAAGCTTCCCTCAGACTCTTTAGAAATTGGAATGCACGTCACGCGTTTAGATAGACCTTGGACAGAGGTGCCGGTCTTAATGCAAGGTTTAACAATTGAAACGCCTGACGATATCGATATGTTAAGGGATCATTGTGTGTATGTGTATATCGAGATAGAGAAAGAATTCTGGCTTGAAGTTTCTAAAGGAACGATTGAACAATCAGAGGAAAAAACCCACCCAGGATTTCGTGAAAATACCGATATACACGAAGAGCTTCCCAGAGCTAAATTTACATTCGAAAAAACACGTGACCAAGTTGAGGAAGTACTTGAAAGTATTAGTAATGGTGAAGCTTTTGATATGGACGAATCACGGAAGGCGATTCAATCCTGTGTCGCAAGTGTTTTAAAAAATGCCAATGCATTGCTTTGGTTAACTCAAGTTAAAGATCAAGACCGTTACACGGCTGAACACTCCTTGAGGGTAGGCATACTTGCTATCGCATTTGGTCGGTTTCTTGGTCTTAATGATGATGATCTAGAGACGTTAGGCCTTTGTGGTATGTTACATGACGTCGGTAAAATAAAAATTCCGGATGAGATACTCAATAAACCGGCTCGCTTGTCCCGAGTTGAGTTTGAGATAATGAAAGAACATGCAGAGTTGGGTAAAGATATTTTACTTGAACAGAAGGATGTTGAGACGTTAATTATTGATACTGCGCATTACCATCATGAACGTTTAGATGGTAAAGGTTACCCAGACAAACTTAATGCAGCTTATCTTCACCAATATATTCGAATGATTTCGATTGTTGATGTTTATGATGCCATTACGAGTGCTCGTCCTTATAAAGATGGCTCACCTGCATTTGATGCCTTAAAAATTCTATTCTCCGAACGTGGTAAACACTTTGACTGCGAATTAGTTGAAGCATTTATTCGTATGGTTGGAATCTATCCTCCCGGTACTTTGGTCGAAATGACTAATGGTGAAGTTGGGATTGTTGTTTCAGCGAACACTAACTCTAGACTAAGGCCCAAAGTTGAACTGGTATTGACGGCCGATAAGAAAATCCGCCCACCTTATATTATTAATTTATTAACGAGTATTCCTGATAAGTCTGGTTCGCTGTATGTTATTAAAGAGGGAATTACGAATGGAACTTATGGTGTAGACGTGAAAGACTATATTTTGAAGTGAATAAAAAGTACCTTAATGGGGCTTAAGGTACTGACATATAAATAATTTAAAAGGAATGGAAAAGTACTTCACTCTTCCACGTAAAGCTTGATTAATTACCAACAGGTTCCTGTTGGGTTCGATGCACCCGCCTTTGTCTTAGACGTTTTTCTCCCTGTGTGATCTAGCGTGATTGTCCAGCACGTCTCATCTTCGGCTTGAGTACCGCCAGCTATTGGTGTTGCAGATAGCGAATAGCAACTTACGGTGCAGGCCGAGATATCAGCAGCGATCGTATAAAAGCCTTCATCTGAGGTAGCCCCGCCTATATCGGCAATGACATTAGTGTAGGCATTATTTTCTGTATACTCTCGTTCTTGCAAGGCCGCTGACCTCGATAGCGATGTATAAGCATCTGAGCGATTTGTCTTTCGTGTTGAGTCAACATAACTTGGGAATGCAACCGCCGCGATAACGCCAATGATCGAAACTACGATCATGAGCTCTATCAAACTGAAACCCTGATTTATTTTTGAATTCATTTTTTATCCTTTAAAAGTCAGACATGTCAATTTGCTGCCAAGATTGGCGACCATACCCGGGGTTTTCAATGGCGATTGAGGTGCCTTCGATTGCTCCGGTTGATAAATTCGTAATCGCAATAAGATTACCCCCAGTCCCTTGATGGTAGACTACTTTTGAGGCTTGCCCTGCACCAATCGATAATTTAGGTGCCGATGCTATTTCTCCACTATTTTGAGGTGTCGATGTATCATGCCCTAAAGGCGCAAATTGACCTGAAATACCCGCTTCAAATGATAGTTCCCACAAAAAACTTTCGCCATCAAGTTCACATACACCACCCGGAGGTTGGTATTCTGTATAAGCCATAAAACCTCTGTTAGCAGGGTCTAATGTGGCTTGATGGGTGACTCTTCCGGACGGATTTGTACTATCTGTCTCAAGCTCTACGTACCAGCCGTTTCTGTTGGCGGCAATCTCATTTTTCACATCTGTTAAAGAATTAACGGTGGTGCCCCCGATAGCAACAGTACCGCCTGAAGTGTTTGTGATTGTACCATCGGCAAAAATTCGTATATCAGTTGTATTTTCCAGATTACTGCCTGGGTTGGTGATTGCATCAGTGTAGTTATAAGTATTGTCGCTTTCTTTCTGCTCGAAAACGCTAAAAAAGTATTGTTGATCTGAGATATCGTTGTCATTGGCCACATAAAGTCTGCCTGTTCCCGCCATGACCCAGCGTTTATTATCGCCACCTAAAGCGGCTAATGGTGCTGCTACGACTGGGCGGCCCACTGAAAGAAAGTTATTGACAGTACTTGAGGTAAGCGTGGGTGCGAGTTTGATACGTTTTAAGTTACCTGTATATTCACTGTTTGCTGTATCCCACGCAGACGTGCCAAAATAAACAGTATCATCGACCAAGTCCCGATCCCAATCAGCTGTATGTAAATCACCCACTGATGATAGGGTATCACTGGTAGAAATATCTGTGACGGCTATTGCGCCTGTTGTTCCTAATGTTTTCAAATTAAGCATTTTGACTTTAGAGGTCTGGTCACTTCTTCCTTCTGATAGTGCTTCACTCCCGTGTGGCCCTGTGCCAAAGACTAGGTACCATTCATTACTTGCCGGTGAGGACCAGTCTTCCGTTCCAGCGGCACTATTAACCGTTGGTAAACGACTTTTGACCAATGTAGGCATGCTTGTGGTATAACCCAAATCTGAAGACTGTACTTCTGCGAGTACTGTAGGAGCTACTTCAGGGTTGGTGATATCAAAAATGATATAAGATGAACGTGTGGTGGTATCATCGCTTACTTCGCCATAAATTCCATCTCCGTCTAGGTCAAGTGGATAGTCTCCACCGCCAAAGTTCATACCAACGACCATAACAGTTCCCCATCCGCCAGGGTGATCAGTATCTGAATTAAATACATTTGCGTCAAAAATCAAAGGGGCACCATCAACAAAATATACATGTGGGTAATTTGGCTCAGCTAGCCATTTCAGATGGGGGAGTAGGTTTTGGGGTACGTATGCCCAAACTTCCGAACCTAAGGGGTGCGCGACGGCTGCACTGCCGTCTGATTTTTTTCCTGAAGTTGAAAATTGTGAGGTGAGAGGGTCCCAGAAACCACCATTAATGGCATGCAGCATGCCGTCGTTACCGCCTACGTAAATCATTTGTCTTCGGGTCTGGTATCGAGTAAAAAAGGTATTGTAAGTGTCATCTGAATGAGTCGCATCATAAGCCCCTGTGGGGGTCGCAACGACAGCTGGAGTTGAATGTATGATATCGCCTAAACGCCAAACATCATCATCATCAATCGCACTATCACCATTGATATCTTTATCTAATGTTCTATTACGAAAACCGGTCGTGGCGGAGTCATCAAAACCTCTGATATAGTCGATTAATAAAGTAGCGCTTGCTGTGTCTGGCACATCTAGCCAGCGATGAAGATTATTTGTTGAAAATGAAGATGGTAAGAAACTAACCGTTTCGCCGCTATCAATTTCGCTATCCCGAGTGCCAGAAGCGACGGTTTCAAGCCAAGTAAGGATGTGGCGCCCGCCTGTAGTACAACCACTATCATGAGTAAGTGTGGCATAAGCTCGCTGGGTTTTAGCGCTAGCATTTGGGAAACATGCCAATGACTCGACGGCAGACCACATAGGTTTGAGTTCTGATACATCTACTGCGGCACCATTTACAGTTCCTCTGACTTTATTCACGCTATCGTAGTTATAGCGTTGGAGTAGCGTTTGTTTTGATATGTCATCATACCTTAGGGTAATAATCGGATCTTCTGAATAGCTATCAAGCGTTGCGTCACCGTCAGTGTCTTCTCTAAAGTAGCCGTTGCCATCAATAAAGATCGCTTGTAACATGCCAACCCAAGAAGCACTGGTACTGCCTGCGCGAATCAGTGGTTGATATAGTGCTTGGTATATTGCGCCAACCCCAGAGCTACTATTAGAAACGACGGCCGCATTTGTTCCTGATGCAGTACGAGCAACTAAGCCATCAAAGACGCGCTGTAGTTGGGTTCTTAACAAAGAGGGGTTACTGGCTAAAAAGTAGTTGTCTGGTACGCCATCTGCCCCAGCTACACCTGTACGGTTATTGGTGCTATCCCACTCAGAGACCATATCTGGAACATCATCTGTAACATCATCATTACCATCAGATGATTCGGTAAAGCCACCATATTTAGCTGCATACCAGAGCGGTCTTTCCAAACTGCCTGCACTTGAAGAGCCATAACTATATACATGGCTCTCTGGGGGATGTATTCCAGGATAGGTGCCACTAGACGCCCCATCCCAAAATGTTGTTTGTGAGCCCGTTTTTCCAAGCCAGTCATCTTCCAAACCATCTGTCGTACTACCATTTATTGAATAACTAACATTTAGATTGTTGCCTGCATTAAGGTAGGCGATACCATTTGTGATTCTCACTTGATCACTAGAGACCGTATCATCCCAGGTTGCTAAGCTATTGGTATCGGCATTATCACAGTAAGAACCGGCACAAACCCAAACGATTTGAGAGATATCAACATCATAATCATTCCCCCAAGAGGAGTCTTCCCAGTGGAAAATAAATCTGGCTTTTTTTACACCCGTTACATTACCAGCGCCATCCACTTCAGGTTCATACTCTAATACTTCAACGTCGAATAACGAGCAGGGCAGCCAAGGGTTGCTTCCAGATCTAGATTCACATGCTGGCGTAAAGTCAACAAATTTACTCGATGCACCCACTGAGAATTTTGGTAATGCTTCGGACAGCTCGACGGCAAAGGTGCTAATGGTTTGGTCTGTATCCATGCCTGAGTCGGTACGCATATCGGCTGTTTTTGCGTGATAAGCTAAACCTGCAATGTTATACCCGCCTTCTAACTTAGGCACTTCAGGGCATATCCCGGTGACATCTGATAGGCTAGATACGGTTTTTGAACCGCAGTATCCGTCTTCTGTGTTCGAGGAACCGTCGATACTACTAACAACATAATTCCCGGTAATGCCTTCAAGTGTGGCGACCGCATCAGTTTTAGTATGTACATCACTAGCGCCACCTAAACCTGGAATACCGTTGGCACTTGAAAGTTCGTCAGAATCAAAAGAATTGGCGCCTGATGACAACATAATAATTGAGCAATCAGCACAAAAATTATTGGAGTTTAAAGGGTTTGCTGTCGCAGTCGCAGGCCATGTTGCAGATGCGCCTAAGTGGTCGGAAGATGACACGGCAAAGGCGGCAGAAGATTCTCCGGCAAAAAATCGTAACGCTTCGAGATAAATTTCAGTTACTGGGTTTCCCCAGTTACTGCATTTACGGTTTGCAGCTGATGAGGATGATTTAAAGGTGCTAATAGGAATACTATGCGTACTACAATCGTTATACCTAGAGCCACTCCAGCCCACAATTTGTATGTCATCAATGGTTTCAATAATGCCGTCTGCGCCGGTAAATGTGCCATCTTCGGTATCTATTTCATCAGTGATGAGTGAAATTGTTTTACGGAGCGCGCCGCCACTAATTTTTTTCTCGTAGCTGCCAGAGATCAGTCCAAAGCGAAGATCACCATTTTCACCGTATTCCTGAAGTAAACCCGTTGGGCGCTTATAGGTGGTGCCAGAAGAATCTGTATATTGACGGCAAGAGGTTGAATTTTCATCTTTGCCTGCCACGCATCGTGCGACACGAACGGTTGCTTGAGCTTCTGCTTCGGTTGATGTGGCTGTTCCATCTGGCTTCCTACCTTCTGTCGCAAGTGTTGGGGCATTGGCTTGGCCAAATCTACACTGAATTGATTCATCAGCGGACCAACGTCTATATTCACCATCGGCAATTCTGAAAATTGGAGGGCTAGATGTTCCTGTTGAAAAATTACAAATACTAAACGCGCTGGTAAAAGGGGTGAAGTCCGCGACATTTGTTTTTATGACTTTAGCGAAAGCATGGTTATCATTAGGTACATAGGCTCTTTCCAGAACTGCACCTGCTCCTGAAACCGTTACAGCACTGGTTCGCTTGCCGCCATACAAAACACCTCGAAGTATATCCATTCGCGTCATGGATGCCCAGTTTAATAAATTCCCGCTCCATTCAGCAGAACCCGAGCAGGTATGCGTTTTGGGGGATAATGCTAATCCATTTGCTGAGCTTGATGGCTCAAATACATCATCTGAAGAATCGTACTCGTAGCACCAGTCTGAGTCGAAATAACCAAAATAATCAAAACTATCAGTATAATCAGTATCTAAATTTCCGTCGCCTGTAATATCGGCATAATCAGAATAAGCCTTGTAAAAAAGCTGGTGATCGACAGATAAACCTAGCATTACTAGAGGGGTTTCAGAGCGCACTAAAACCGGTGGTTTGAGTGTGTAGTCGGTTGATGTTGAGGCGGCATATGTAGGCGCCGCACTAAAAATTATAGGTATGGCTACCAATAATATGTTACTCATTAGCCGCATCAATTTATGCATTTTGGTTACCTCTCTGGCTTGGTAAATTGTGGTGGATATCATTTAAAAATCCAACTTTTTGTAGGTTGACTGGAGCATCACTCTGGAATTACTGGTGCCGCCGTTAGCGAGCGCAGTAATTCGGAATAATAATGCCCATTGGGCTAATACGGATGGGTCAGCAGATGCATTGCTGTCATCTCTTACGGTAAAACAGCGAAACTCTATGATGAATCGGGCATCAGCGGCTAAGTCTGTTAATGACGTTGCATTGGCGACTTGGCCTGGTGTTACCCAGCGGGTCATATCTTCCCAAGGTTTGCTATTATCGAGCTCACAAGAATTAACAGGTTCGCTGGATACGTCAAATTCTCCGGTAAAGCATAAGCCTCCGTTAGTACTATTTATAGAACCACCAGAGCAATCAGATTTAAAGCAATTAGTGCTTGAACAGGCCGGGTCGGTATAAAAGTCGACGGTGGTAAGGTCGGTATTTTCAAGAAAATTCTCGGCTTCTACTAATGCTGCTTCAGCGGCTTGGAAAGCCATTTCATGATCTTTGTAGTTGCCAGACATGCGCTCTTCTAAGCTGGTCATTTTCATTCCTGAAACGCCCACTAAGGTTAGAATTAAGAGTAGAATCAGGCTGACAATTAATACAGCACCTTGCTGGTAATGTCTCATAGTGATTCTCCTCTGTTTCTTATTTTAACCGTCGATGTAAACGTTTTGGTAAGGGGGGCGCCATCAATAAAGGTTAGGCTATTGCTGGTTAAAATAAGTCTGACTGACTTTACGTCAACCCACTGGATGGCCGAAATAGCGCTAGCTTTTAGGTATTGAATGTCACTCCCTGTTGCAAGGCCATAAAAAATCTCGAGATCACTGATACCTTCCACCATTTCTTCAGAGGTACCATCAATATCAAGGCGATACAGGCTGGTAACAGCGGTGTCGAAAGCTGAAGGTGCTAAATAGTAAGCGAATGAATCGACAGTCAGCAATGACGACCCTTGTGAATAAGCGACTGATTGCGCGCCGGATGTATCACTACAATCGAAGTTACCTTTAAGTTTTTTGGTGCAATTTTCATAGCTAAAGCTAGAGAGATTACCGGTGTTATGGTTTGATGTTGTTGCATTATTACTATTATTAGTTGGCCCTGTATTCGCAAATATTGCCATATTAGAACAATTTGCATCGACGAGTAGTAGAATATCACCCGTTTTTATACTGTGGGATTCACTTAAGTGGATGGTTGCAGCATTGGGGTTATGGCTAGTTACGCCCAAGCTACTATTGCTGTCTATGGTATGAATAATAATTGCATCGGTATTGGCAGTCGCAGTGCTTAGGTCGGCAGGGAAGCTAGAGTTAGTAGCATCGCCCTCATAACCGATTAATCCATCTGAAAAAGTATCCGCTAAACCGGCACTGCCATCCAAGGTGTTTGCGACACTAATGGCATCGGAGCAACCGCCATATCCTGCCATTCTTATCTCGCGTGTCATCATATCTAATGCAAAACGTGCATTTTCCTGTAACTGTGAGGTTGCATCCTGATTAACATAACCTTGTTTTGCAGAAAGAAATATTGAAACTACCCCTGACATAAGTAGTAAACCCAGTACCATAGCGACCATCAGTTCAATCAAGGATAAGCCGTTTTGGCGTGTCGACATGTTTTGACGATAAGGTTTCATGATTAAATTCTCGTTCTATAGTCAAATGTGACTGTCGTGGGTAGGCTTGAGGTGGTATCGATAGACACGCTGTTGTAACTGATTTGAATGACATATTCTCGGTAGGAACCAACTTTAGCAACAGGTGTGATTGAGCCTAAGCCATTGGGTAATGCACTCGCGATATTTGCTCGCCATTGAGTAAAATCATAGGCAGCAATATTTCCAGCGCTACAGGCGTTTGTTTCACAGGCTGTCGCACTTGCGGTTGGGCTATCGTTGAGTGCGAACCTATAGCTGTCTGAATCAATCGCGGCTGTTCTATTGGTACGCATTCGATCTACAATGTCGCTGGCTAAAACAGTAGCTTGAGTGCGTAAATAAGCTTCATTATTAAAGCGTAAGCTTTGTACCTGTAGCCCTGCCATGCCTAATAAACCTACCGAGAGTATTAGCATTGATACTAATATCTCTATTAATCCAAAGCCTTGTTGTTTTTGATTTAAGGTCATATTTATCTCCATTACTTAACTTGCTTTTCTAGCGCGCCCAGTTGTAGATAGCGTTATGGTACGGTCATACTCTGTATCACCATCGCTATGAGTAAAAGAAAAAGTTCCATTAGTGCCTGAAGCTTTGCCTAGACCATCAAATGTCACAAAATCTCCATTATCAAAACTAAGGTTAATTTCTCGTGTTAAAGTGTCTTGTACTCTCATGATCGTTTCACTTAAAAGAACGCCATTACCATTGGTATCTTCAAATATAATCCAACCATTCGTCCAACTAGTGGATGTATCACAGGTGATGAGATCGCTTGATTTACAGATGCTGATGGTTTCCCCTCTTGTTATCGCTTCGGTGCGAGCATAGACCAAACTATTAAACAAGTTATCTCTCTCCGTATTGACTGAATTCGTTTTTATCATAAAGGTAAAGCTTGGTATGCCTACCGTCAGCAATACCGACATAACAGCGATAACAACCATGAGCTCTACTAAAGTGAAACCTTTGCTTTTCATACCGATTCTCTTGTGTTTTCTAAGTTAATTTTATAACTAGATTACAAAATTTTCTCTAGCCTAAAATGTACTACGTAAAATTATAAAAATCATTCCGTTATCGATGGATGGTCGATTTAGACGATAACTGGTTTTATATCGGGTGATGTTGTGACATGAATGAATATTAAGCTTAGACAAAATAATGAAAAAGGATGAAAAATATTTAGGTTATTGCTAAATCAATAGCAACAGGAGGTGCTCGGTGTTAATATGCGCGCGCTTTTACATTGAAGTAAATGCTTTGTGTTGTAGACGCAGTGTATAAGGATTTATACCGCGAATTATCAAGGAATGATAGAAATGCCCACACCCAAAAACCGCTCTTTTACAGCGCTGTTTGTTGTCTTTTCGATAATAAACAAAAAATACTTCCTAACATTGTTTCATCAGTTTTTTAAAACTAATCTTGATAAGGTTTCTTTGAGACCCATCTCAATCTCGAACCATTTCTTTGTTTTTAATCCAACGAAAAATCCCACTACACAAAATAGACTAGCGAATAAACAGCACGGCTTTTCAATGATAGAGCTTTTGGTTGCAATGCTAATTTTTTCATTAGGATTACTGGGTATCGCTTCATTGCAAGTAACTGGCATGAGAATGACGCGTGATGCAGAGCTAATGGGCAGAGCTAGCTTATTTGTAAGCAGCATGGCGGAAAAAATTCGTGCAAATCCTTCCGCTTTAGTTGATATAGCCAATTGGAATCAAACTATTCAAACTGCTTTACCTAACGGTTCTGGAGAAGTAACGACCGTTAATAAGATGCATACTATCTCAGTTTCTTGGGTTGAGAGTCAGGACAGTATCCTAGAAGGTAGCTTGCGTTCATACGAACTGGTGATCTATTTATGAATAAAAACCAGGGCTTTAGCTTAGTAGAATTGATGATCGCAATGGGGCTTAGCTTAATACTAATGCTGGGTATTCTGGAAGTTTTTAATAGCCATAAACAATCCTTCGAGCTGATCCAAGGATCGAATGAACTCCAAGAAAATGGTCGAGTTTCAGGCGCATTGATCGCAGAAAGCCTTCGCATGGCAGATCATTGGGCTGGCGTGGCTGCTGAGGACGTTGAATTCGGAAACACGACACTCATTTCATCGCCGGGCGCTTGTAATGCCGCATGGGTATTTAATAGTACTGAAGCAATACGAGGGTATGAAGGGAAGTCGACGATTGATCGTGTGAATAATTTTCCTGTTGAGTGTATTGATCCTGAAGAGTATGTCGAAAATAGTGATCTTTTAATGCTGCGTTATGCCGATGGGCGCTCATTAACGAATGATGTAGATATTTCGCAAGTTCGTAATTCGAAGCAGTACTTTGTAAGAGTGACAACAGGGCTTTCAGCCTATGTATTTAACGGCTCAAATAGTACTCAGGCCGTTATAAAAATTCCTCCTTTAAGCGGCACATATAATATGCACTATCGTGCAGAATTATATTTTCTGCGCCCTTGTAGCAACAAAGTAAATGGGCGTTGCATCGCTGGATTACCTACCTTGACTCGCTTAACACTGAATGGCAATAAATTTACGCAACAGGCTTTAGTGGAAGGTATAGAGCAACTTAAATTCTCCTATGGAGTTGACCAAAGTGGTAATCAAGAGATTGACCAATACCGAACAGCGAACGCTGTAACTGACTGGGGAGCCGTGATCAGTGTTCGATTGAGTCTGATTGCTAGAAGCCTGAAAGAGGATGCGAATCTTGACGAATCAGGTAAAGAGTATCTTATGGATGGCGGTATGGAAGCGCTTGGAAGTGGTTATGTTGTAAGTTTTTCGGATAAACGATTTCGACGCAAACTATATCAACGAGAAGTATATATTCGAAACAGAGGGAAATCATGAGTGTTCGTTCGATGAAAGCGCTAAACAAACAACGCGGAGCAGTATTAGCCATTGCACTTTTATTGTTGTTAGTGATGACTATTTTAGCCGTCTCGGCAATGGAAAATAGCAGCCTAAGTTTCAAAATGAGTGCTAATAGTATTTATCTAGAAGAAGCATTCAATCATTCTGAAAGTGTTAGTAATATATCAACAGAGGTAATTGATGATTATTTGTACGAGGGTGGTTGGGTAGGTGTTGCCATGCCAATGGGTTTAGAAGTAGTTCAGAATAATGGGACGTTAGCATTAGAAAATGGTCGTTCGGAAAATCGAATGGATAATGATTCTTTGCAGAAGGATCTGACCTATCAGCATTCAGGTATTAAGGGCGATGTCTATGTTTTAAAGGGCAGTACGACTCATAATTATTATGGTGCCAGTGCAGCTCAATCAAAAGGCTATAGTGGAACAGGCGTTTCAGCGGGTGGTGCCGGTGGTGCATTCACTTATTATGAAATTCGAAGTGTTGGGATCGGGAGATCTAATTCAACAGCTTGGACGGCTAGTGATTATCGGTATGTAAAATAGCAGAGTCGCTTCTAAAACAATGGAATGTAAAGAAGTATGGTGAAAAATAAAGTAAGCATGGCATTACTATGCCTGATTAGTGTGCAAAGTATCGCTTTAAACGTCTCGTCAGCGATTAAAGTTGGTACTGCGTCATTTAAGGACGAGTCTGAGGATACACGCGATTTTTTAGGTATTCCTCCTTTCTTGAAGCAGGCGGCAGGCAAACCAAGTGTAATTTTAGCATTTGATACCTCAGGCAGCATGTTGAATGCTGCTTATGAAAGTAAAGCACTTAGACAGCTAGCCACTGGCTTCGACTCATTACATGGTGATAAGGATAATAGTGGCGCTATTGATGTTCATGGGGAGGGGTATTATGGCTATTTTGACCCACTTTTACAGTATCGATATGACTTATCACTGGGCATTTTTATTGAAGACCGCACATTAAGCCAAGGTGATGATCTTGCTTGGGATGGCGGATTTTTGAATTGGTTGACGATGAGGCGCATCGACGTCGCTAGAAAATCAATGATTGGCGGTAAGGTGAGGCAACGAGACGGCGAGTTAATTTACGGCTCAAAAATGTGGGTGCTAGAAGGGGAGGTTGAATTTAACCAGAACGATAAAATGACGTTTCAGGATCCTGAGAGTGCTCGTTATTCACCTATTTTAAATCATGCAATTATCTCCATAGAGCGCGGGCGCATTAAAGTCGCCGCCGAAGAGATTGCTGATCAACTGTCCTCGGTGGAAGGTTTTAATATAAAGCTTGCTGTTGCAGAAGAACCAAAAGGCTTAATACAAAATAATCGAGCGCGCGTTAATTTTGGGTTGTCAGTTTATAACTTTGATCATAAATTAAATACCGAAAAAGAAATTATGAACCAGAATCGAGTGGATGGCCAAACCATGCACCCTTGTTACCCTATCTTTGATCATAAACGGTTGATGGGGCGCCAAAGTGAGGATTTACCTGATGGCAATATGGAGCTAAAGCGCGTCACTTTATATAATGGTTTGATGCGCGATTATCTCTGTGTGCCTACGGGCGTCCATGCACCGAATGAAAAAATTGTTCAAGTTATTGAAGAGTACCCTCTGATTTGGGGAACAACACCCATCGCTGAAGGTATGGTGGATATTGGTCGATATATTAGGCAAGAAGCGCCACATTATACTTCAGGTAATGATCCTTACGGGGTTTATGGTGTGGACGGTGGTTATCAAGATAACGGTTTTAGGTGGGACCCTTATTATGATTTTGAGCAAGGGGAAGTACTTGCCTGTAAAAAAGTATTTATTCTTCATTTTAATGATGGAATACCCAATGAAGATTATGATCTACGCGAAGGTCAAAAGACCCATCTAAGATCTTCTCCTTACTATAAAGAAATACCTGGCGATCTAAATACCGGAACAAATGAAACTCTTGATAGTGTGGCGCTAGCGTTACGAGAGAATGATTGCCGAGGATCAGGTCTAGAGGGAAAACAAAATATCGTTTCCTATTATTTGTATGCGAGATTAGATAATGAAGATAGCAATCTCAGCTCTTTACGGCGAATGATGGCCGCGGCAGCTCGGGGCGGTTTTATTGACGATATGAGTACATCAAATGGCACTGCAGGTTTTCCCGATCCGATGTGGCCTATTGACAAAAGTGGCCGTGAGTATACTGATTTTTATACCTACTCTAGGCTTGACCGCTCAGAATGTCCTACCTCTGAATGGGATGGTAATGGTGATTGTTTTCCTGATACATTTTATTTGGTGGAAGATGCCAATGAAATATCACTATCACTTCAAAATGCTTTAACAGACATGCTTTCCAGGTCTTCTTCAGGTGGCACCTCTTCCGTTATCTCAGCATCTAGCAGTGCTGAAGGCGTGGTATATCAAGCAAGTTTCTCCCCTTCAGTCACTATGGGGAGCGAAACCGTCAAGTGGGTCGGCGAAGTATCTGCACTAATGATAGATAGTCAAGGGCGAGTGCGAAGTGACGATGGTGATGGTCGATTGGAAAGTGTTGCCGTCGACCCTATTTATAGTTCATGTTTTGACGTAAAAAGCGATAAGGTTCGCGTAAAATTATCAACGAATGACGCATTGTCTTCGACTTCTGTAGTTGGCGGAGACTGTACTGAAGAGGGTGGATACACCTTTTCTTTAGACGATGTCGGTTATTTATGGCGTGCAAGTAGTAACTTGTCCGCTTTGTCAGATTCGGAAGCATCTACGCAGCGAGTGACTTACTCAGCCGCATCAAAAAACCGATATATAAGAACTAATCTATCGCTAGATGAAGCCGATGATGGTACCAGAACTTTTGTAGAGAAGGATTTTGTACCTGCTACATTTACTGAAGATCAAGTCGGAATGCTTAATACGCGTACAGTATCAGAGGCGGCTGCAGTGGTTAATTATATTAGAGGTGTTGACCAGCCAGGAATGCGTAGTCGTCAAATTAATAGTACAACGCAGCGTTTAGGTGATGTAATTTACTCCAGCCCCACGCCTGTTGGGGCGCCATCAGAAAACTTACATTTACTCTATGGCGATGAATCTTATTGGGATTTCTTTGTACAATATAAAAATCGTAGAACGATCGTTTATGTAGGAGGCAACGATGGTATGTTGCATGCGTTTAATGGTGGCTGGTACGACAAGGTTAATCGTAAGTTTAGTGGCATTAAATCCGGTTATACGGAATGGGCGCTAGGCCAAGAGACTTGGGGGTTCGTACCTTATAATTTATTGCCACATCTCAATTATTTAAGTAAACCTGATTATGGTCTTAAGGGCGGTGATCATGCTTATTTTGTGGATCAAACACCTTATGTTTTTGATGCCCAAATTTTTGGAGGGCATGGGGTCAGCGGTCAGCCTGATAGAGCGAATGTGAGTACTCATCCTAACGGTTGGGGGACTATATTGGTGATTGGTTTCAGGAGTGGCGGTGGATTATCTGAGATCTACCCTGACCCAGGTGATACCTCTTCAAGTGTAACTGTGCGGCCAGCCTACCTTATTTTTGATATTACTGACCCTGAGCAAGCGCCTAAACTATTGACTGAATTTAGTCATGAAAAATTAGGCGCTAGTATGTCTATACCCACGGTATCAACGGTTGATAGTGCGAATGGGACTGACTGGTACTTAGTATTTGGTTCAGGCCCTTCACCTAATTCCAAGGGCCATAGACAAGTAATAAGTGAGCAAAATGCACATTTATTGATGCTTAATTTGAAAACCTTAAGTCTTGAAGCAGGCTTTGGTAATGGTGGTGTGATGGACTTGGGGGAAAGTAACTCATTTGTGGGAGATATTGTTGCAGTAGATATAGATCTAGACGCTACAACAGACGCTATTTATTTTGGCACGGTCACCGCGGTTGAGGGCGGTAAGGCTTCTGATGACTCTAACTTGAGTAGTGGTTTAGATGCGTGGGGAGGAAAATTGTTTCGTTTACGTACTGATCCTGGCACGGGAACAGGCAGCCATCACTGGAAGAAAGATCTGATGTTTGATGCACAAGCACCGATTACGGCTCGGCCTAATATTAGCTTTGATAAAAATAAAAATCGATGGATACATTTTGGGACAGGGCGTTTTTATACTGAGGAGGACCTGAAAAGTAATGGGCCAAACCTCATGATAGGTTTGAAAGAACCCCGTAATGCCCAAGGGGAATTTGACATGGATACCTTCAGTGCATCGCCTTCCGCTATCCGTTCTGAATTTTTGGTTGAGGTCTCTAATGCCTCAGTCACAGAGTCTAGTGGTCAGCTGAATAACTCTATTGAAGTAACGCCCTCCCTTGAAACAGATACCATCGAAGCGCTTGAAGTGCGACAAATGCAATATGCCGACTCATCGTCATATTTACCTGGTTGGAAAAGAACCCTGATAGATGGTGAAAGTGTCATGGGTGTTGGATCAGTGTTAGGGGGGGTCTTTAGTCAAACTACCTATATACCAGATCAGACTTCATGCAGTGTTTTTGGGGCATCTTATTTATATGCGTTACGCTACACCACTGGAACTGCTTGGTATAAACATATTTTTGTAGACACGGACTTAGGCACCAATAATGATGAAGTCGTTGAAAAAGTTCAACTTGGTGTAACACCTTCATTGTCTCCAGGAATTCATTTAGGTGAAAATCGCATGCAAGGCGAAGCGACCATGATTAATATGAATTCAGATAGGTCTATCTCGATTAATATAGAGCAAAATCTTGAAGGTATAATGAGTAAAGAAGTGGGGTGGAGAGAGTTGTAGTATTTAGACCGAAATAGACATTTTGCTAATTTTCAATGAAACTCGAACCTGGGTGGTAACGATAATCTATTTTACTTATGAACATGAAATGTTTTGGCCGCTGCCTGTTTCTACAATACCATCCTGATTTAGGTCTTGGCCTGATCGAATCCTGCCTTGGAAGCTTAAAATCATAGATTTGGCATAAAGGTGATCTTGATTGTTGGGGCAATAAACAAAACTTCCTATTGTGCCTCTCGGTAAGCCAGATGAGGAAAACTGTATTTTATTTCTCAATGACTTCCAGTTCAAAAAACCGGCATCGATAAAAGGCTGGTAAAAGCGGACGACATGGTCATTGCCATCTATTTGGCTGTTGGTGTTTTTATCTGTAAATAATATGACGCCGTCCTTCCATTCACCAGAGCAAGTGAGCCCATCAAGACTGGGGCACAATGTTGTGGTGATTTTTTCTGATACTGCAGTATTACGAGCTAATCGGGTTAGGCCAATAACTTGATTAATGACTGTTGTGGCTTTACTTGTGAGATAAATATGTTTGAATGACGGGATTGCTGTCATGCTCAGTATCGTGACAATGACCAATGTTGCGATTAATTCAATCAGTGTAAATCCACGGTTTTTTAGCATGATTATCCTTCCTTGATAATTGATCGAGTAAATTCCATTTACTGCGAATGTTTTTCATTTTCAGAGAGTATTCTTATATGGAATCAGATAAAGTGCAATTATATATTCATCGTTACAAGAGATTTTAGCTTGAAGGTTATTATTGTTGGTGCTGGTGTGATCGGCATGATGCAAGCGAGAGAGCTTGCCCAAAAAGGTATGGACGTTGTTTTAGTGGATAAAGGCGTTTGTGGTACTGAAGCTAGCTGGGCGGGCGGCGGTATCATTTCTCCATTATACCCTTGGCGCTATTCTGACCCTATCACAGCACTTGCTTCTTGGTCGCAAGCTTATTATCCCAACCTAATTCAAACCCTTGAAGCAGAAAGCGATATCGACCCTGAAATAACGCGACATGGTTTATTGATGCTCAATGTCGATGACTACAACGAGGCGGTAGCATGGTCTCAATGTGCTGACGCATGGTTGGAACCAATTGATCAAAAGGCAGTGTATGGTCTAGAGCCGCAACTGCGTGAAGGCGTTCAAGGTGGCTTGTGGATGTCACAAGTTGCAAGTGTTCGGAATCCTCGTTTATTAAAAGCATTGTACAAACTATTATCCACGCATCCACGAGTAGAGATTCATGAAGAGTCAGCTGTCACTAGTTTAAAAACTCATGGATCAAAGGTGGTGGGTGTTAACACCATCAAGGGTGAATGCATTGAAGGTGATGTCGTGCTTGTGTGTTCAGGAGCTTGGACGCCGCAGGTAAGTGGCCAAAATGAAATTAAAATTGAGCCGGTTAAGGGTCAGATGGTGTTGTTTGATGCAAAGCCCGGTATGGTCAATCGAGTTGTGTTGAGTGGTGGGCAATATGTTATTCCTCGACGTGATGGCAAAGTTGTCGCGGGTAGTACTCTGGAATATGAAGGCTTTGATAAACAGCCGACAGAGCATGCGAAAAATTCTTTGGCAGATATGGCCATTGATTTATTTCCTCAATTAGCATCATGCCCTATTAACCACCACTGGGCAGGGTTGCGCCCTGGTTCACCAGAAGGTATTCCCTATATAGGGCGCTTGCCAGAATACGACAACGCTTATGTGAATGCTGGGCACTTTCGGAATGGCTTAGTGCTTGCCCCAGCCTCGGTTCGTTTAATGACCTCAATGTTATGTGATGAAACCTTACCACTTGATGCTAAGCCCTACGACCCGGTTAGTAGAGCTTAATATCAATGTTTATGCTTTAAGTAATTGACCCGCTTAAACTGACTGATTACTCCTTTAAGTGCCCGCAAAGCTGATTTTTAAGTCTAAGTTGTTTTTTAAAATCAGGCTAAGACCGGATTTAAAAACTGCTAGATTCAGTTCGAGCTGATGCGCATTAGGAGGGGAATTAAAGCGAAAAGTGATTTGCATAGCTGGAACCTACTTAAAAATTTGGTTCCAGCTGTTTTTTAGGCGGCTTTAGTGGTTTTGTCTTCACCAATTAATAAGGTGTCCGTTCCCAGATCAGGCAATTCGAATAGGTGATCTTCAAGTTCAGCTTCCACAATTGATCTTAACCCTCTGGCACCCACTTTCTTGTCCAAGGCTTCTGTCGCAATGTTATCGAGTTTTTCTTTCGTAAATGCTAGTGCAACATTATCTAGAGAGAATAACGCTTGATATTGCTTAATTAGCGCGTTCTTGGGTTCTGTCAGAATAGACAACAAAGCCTCATGATCAAGCTCCTGGAGCGGCGCTATTACGGGTAAACGGCCAAGTAGTTCAGGAATCATTCCAAATTTTTGAAGGTCATCAACGCCAACTTGCGCGTAATCAAAAATTGATTTTTTAGCTTCTTCCTTATTTTGCACTAAGGCATTAAACCCAATGTTGGCTTCTTTATTTTTGGTTAGATTGACTTGAGATTCGATCCCAGCAAAACTCCCTCCACAAATAAACAGAATATTACGGGTATTGATCGCTGTTTTTTTGCTATCAGGGTGGTTTCTAGCGCCATCTGGGACACCGACCTCATGGCCTTCTATTAATTTAAGCAATGCCTGTTGAACACCTTCACCTGATACATCGCGGGTAATACTCGGATTGTCAGACTTTCGATTTATTTTATCAATTTCATCAATAAAAACGATACCACGCTCCGCTTTTGAAATATCTCCGTCCGCTCGACTTAAAAGTGTTTTGATAAGCTGCTCAACATCATTCCCTACATACCCCGATTCCGTAAGTTCTGTGGCATTACCCATCGCAAAGGGCACATCTAGAATTCTAGCAAGTGTTTCAGCAATAAGGGTTTTTCCTGACCCCGTAGGGCCAACCAAAAGAATATTACTTTTGCCCAGTTCAACGCCCTCAACCGTTGGGTTATTAATTCGCTTGTAGTGGTTGTACGCCGCAATGGCAATGACCTTTTTTGCACGGTCTTGACCGATCACGTATTCATCAAGCTGCTGTTTTATAAGTTTTGGCGAATATGGCGTTATATCAAGTTTAGGGGTTTCTTCCTGACGACTTTTGAAATGTGCGTTTAAATCATCACTACATTGATCACATATATTATGCCCATTCATATCGACTAATAAGGAAACTTCGCTCTTCTCTTTTTGACAACCAATACACCGTTCACTCATTTTTTATACCTTTGAATATTTTACTTGCGACTTAAACTATATTGAGTCTATTTCAATAAAGACAACCTCAAAATCAAAGAAGCGTTCATTTATCCTAAATCGCTCTCTTTCAATGTTAAAAAGTCTGCGCTAAAATGGCTATGTGGGGATGTATGGAAAGATGTAGATTTCAGGCGATACTGTTGAAATATGTTTATTTACAGGCTTGTTACATGTCCGGTTAAATTAAAGATCTGTTTTTGTAATGGTGATAGCGAAAACAGAATTATATTCTTCACTATATGATAAAGAGCATACTATGAGTAAAGGTACAGTTAAGTGGTTTAATGCAGATAAAGGCTTCGGTTTTATTACTCCAGAAGATGGAAGTAAAGATCTGTTTGTTCATCATTCAGAAATTCAAGCAGGCGGTCAGTTCGCAACATTGAATGATGGTCAGGCTGTTGAGTTTGAAGTGGGTCAGGGTCAGAAAGGTCCATGCGCTAATAACGTTCGCCCGTTATAAGAAAAAGCATATAATCAGGCCAGCCAATATCATCCAGTTAAAACTCGCTGGTCTGGATTCATTGCGCTCGTCGTTGCTGGCAGGCGTTAACTTTATAAGGAGTATCTTATAGTGGAAGACAAAATTACCGTAGTAGTTGAGTACATAAATAGTGTAAAAACACGCTGCACGTTCAATGCGGCGGCTCAAGCGTTAGGTATTACACCGCAAGCACTAAAAAAACAGCTAGGTGAGCCTCGTCCAGAAGTCTCTTGGTTTGTTAGTCCTACGTCAGGAGAACCAATGCGTTACACAGATAGTGAGAAACATCCTGAGCTTTATCGCACTACACGTATTATTACATCAGCAAGCGTTTTAAAACGTAATCTTGATCTGTAAAAAGTTAAAGATACGTGGTGATTGAACTGTTTTCGCTTCGTTTCAGGGCTCTAAAAGGCTTTACGTTAACTGTATCGGTATTGGACAACGATTTAGTGTCAAACTAGAGAGATGCGGTTCATGACAAGTAAGGGTCTTATTAATCAGCGTATTCGTATTTATGCTTGAAAAGAATTTGACCCAATTGTTGGAGCAAGTGGCGAAGGTTTTACGCTCTAAATTTAACTCCCACTTGCCTCAGAGAATATCCATAAATAAATGCTCTAGCATCAACGACAAGTGATCATGAAATTATAGACCTCATATTACAAAATCGTACAGTGAGGTAAGGGTTATGAGTCATACAGTTAACTATAAGCGGCTGCACCTGACAAATTCCGCTGTCACGTTTTGCACTGCGGACGTCAAAATTGAGAGTCTTTGGCGTGGAACGAGTTCTAATGATCGGTTTTGCTCAATTGCGTTAGTTCTACCAACTAACGCAGTGGCTGAATTATCTTTATCGAAATAAGTCCGTTGAACGTCTATTCTACGAACTTTCGAGTTGTTCGATCAAGTTGAGCCTAAAATTCAAAACTATAAAATAAAATACAAGTCGAAACCTTTTAATCCATTTCAAGTTTTTTTAAGCGATAGCGTAAAGCCCGAAAACTGATACCAAGTACTTTTGCCGCAGCGGTACGGTTCCATTTAGTTTGATTCAGTGCTTGTTCAATTTCTTGTCGTTCTATGCTTTCAAGATAATCTTCGAGTGATTGTTCGGGGAAACGAGGAGATATTGAGAGCGTATTCGTCGTTTCTTCTGCTGCTGCAGGCTGTGGATCGCTGAGCTGTTCTTGTGATTCGCGCGATTGCGCAGGCTTTTCTTGTACAAACTCAGGGTCGCCCTCTAAATTCAAGTCATCTATTTGAATAATATCATCTTCACACAAGGTAAAAGCACGCTCAATAATATTCTCAAGTTCACGCACGTTTCCAGGAAAATGATAGCGGGATAAAGCATCGATAGCCGTCTGATCAAAACGAGCGCCGGTAATGTTGCACTCTTTCGATATATTCTCAAGAAAGTAATTTGCTAATAAAGGAATGTCTCCTTGATGCTCTCTCAAAGGCGGCACATCTAATTTAATAACATTAATACGATAAAATAGATCCTGGCGAAATGTACCATCGGCGACGAGTTGCGCTAAATCCTTGTGGGTAGCGCTTAAAATTCGAACATCAATAGGTACCTCTTGTTGTTCTCCTACAGGGCGAATATGCTTTTCCTGAATCGCTCGTAATAGTTTGACTTGCATGGCAAGTGGTAAATCAGCCACTTCATCTAGAAATAAAGTTCCACCATGAGCTGCACGAAATAAACCGGGTTTGTCTTCAATTGCTCCACTAAAGCTGCCTTTTTTATGGCCAAAAAATTCACTTTCAACGAGTTCACTTGGAATGGCACCACAGTTAACCGGTATAAACGGTCCTGCCTGGCCTCGTGGCCCTTGTTGATGGATGGTTTTGGCGACGAGCTCTTTGCCGCTTCCTGACTCGCCTGAGATGTAAATAGGTGCCTGGCTGCGTGCAAGCTTTAAAATCTGTTTGTTCAGTTGCTTGATTTCAGCCGTGTTACCTTTAATGAGCAAATTATTTTCATTTTCAGCAGGGCTACTTATTATTTCGTTTTCTGAAAGTTTAAGTGCTGTACTGACTAAATTACGCAAATGCGTCAAATCAACGGGTTTTGAAATGAAATCAAATGCACCTGCCTTTAAGGCGCTAATCGCTGTTTCAACACTACCGTATGCTGTGATCATAGCAACTGGGATTTTAGGGTAGTTTTTTTGCATAAATGAAACTAAATCGATGCCATTGCCATCAGGTAAGTTCATATCAGTTAAACAAAGTTGAAAATTTTGTTCTGTTAACTTTAGTTTTGCTTCGGCGACGGAAGCTGCACTACTGGTGTTAATACCCATTCTAATTAGAGTGATTTCCAAAAGTTCTCTAATATCAGGTTCATCATCAATGATAAGCGCGTGTTTAGGGTTCATAGGGTTATAATTGACCGATTGTTAGCGAGTAAATGTATTTGGCTGCATGCCGTAAAGTTTTAAATGATGCGTTTATGGTGTGCGAACATTAAGCGAAAGCACGCACCAGGTTCACCTGTATTTATATAGTCTAGCTGGGCTTGGCTGGCTTCGCACATTTCTCTTGAAAGATAAAGTCCAAGACCTGTTCCTTGGCTTTCAGTGGTAAAGAAAGGTTCAAACAAATGCTGTGCATTTTCTTCCGATATGCCGGCTCCTTGGTCAATGACGTCAATATAAGCTTGCTTACCTTCTGAAATGACCCCTAGTTCAATCGTTAGTACCGCGTCAGGATTGTGTTGAGTGCCATGTCGAATCCCATTATCAATAAGGTTAATTAGAACTTGTTCGATTTGGCCTGGATCAAATCGAGCTGTCTCAAGCGGACTATCTATCTCGAGGTTAATTTTTACAAGACCCTCTCTTTGGTTTATGTATTCAGAAACGATACTCGTAAGCCACTCTTTTAATTGTATTTCGATGGCTTCCGGCTCAGATCGACGACTCAGCTGCAATGTGTTTTCGATAATTAAGTTAACACGTTTAGAGTGTCTTTGAATGATGTCAGTCATTTTTTTATCCGCTGCGTCTAAGTTCTCTGATTCTGCCAATAGTTGAGTTGCATGACTAATTGCACCCAAAGGGTTGCGAACTTCGTGTGCGATACTAGCTGTAAGTCGGCCCAAAGAAGCGAGTTTTAGCTGCTGAGCTTGTTGTGTCATTAAACGGGTATCATCAATAAAAATAAGAATATTCGATCTTTGATTTTTTTGTAAATAAGAAAAATTTGCTTGTACTAAGGGCTTTTCGGCTGAGGCTTTAAAAGGAGCGGTGCGTACACCAGGGTCTTGTTGCCATAATTGAATTCGGTCAATGATAAATGAGGGCAAGAGTGCGTCAGAGTCAAGGTTGATTAAATCTTTGCAGGCTTGATTGATCAGTATGATTTTAAAATGGTCGTCACAAACAATAATGCCTGTGCGCATACTTTGAATAATATTATGATTAAGTTTTTCAAGTTGAATAATATCTTGCTCACGTTGTTTTGCGAGCGATTCGCTTTGAGTAATGCGAATGGCAAAGTATTGCAGCATATAGGCTGTCGCAAAATACACGCACCCCATTAAACCCGCCCGAGCAAGGTCGCTAATATTGTCGATATTCGTAAGTAGCCGCTCGGCTTCAATACCTATTGATAGCAAGCTTGCCGATGCAGCAAAAGATAAACCGATGCGACCACGCATCATGATATTGCCGGCCGCAACCGTGATAACTAATAAATTAATCAGGCCGCCTGAAATGCCAGCGCCACAATAAAATAAAGCGTGTAAAGCAAATATATCTAGCGTAATGATCGTGAAAATCTGGCGCGGATTACCTGATAATACAAAACGGAAAAATACAAGTGTCGTGATGTTTAGGAACAAGTAACTTAAAGTTAATATTTGAAATGTTTCGGTATACCGAAATGAATTTAATAGCTCTTCTTCTGAGAAGGACATGCCTAATAAAAGAATACCAATAATGACTTTATAAAAATTATAATAATTAAATAAAGATGATGTGTGGGGCGAGGTTTGCAAGTAAGCTTCCTAGTGTTCAAAATGATACATGTATTCAGTATAACCTACGATTCAAATAAAATTAGTGATGTTAAAACTACTTGCTTCATTTTATCTTTACCGTGCTTAAATGTGGTTTAAAATAGGTTATGCCTAGGCATTTACTTGTTATTAGCGAGACTAAATAAATTTAAATAAGAGGGAAAGAAATGAGTGATATATACGGAATTAAGGTCAAATCAATTAAAGGTGAAGAGGCTGAGCTTGAGAACTATCGAGGAAAAGCGATGCTGATTGTAAATACCGCGAGTAAATGCGGATTCACCTCTCAATTTAAAGGTTTGGAAGGCTTATATGAAAAATATAATGAACAAGGCCTCGAAATTTTAGGCTTTCCCTGTAATCAGTTTCTAAAGCAAGACCCCGGAAGCGAGAATGAAATTAGCGAATTCTGTACGTTGAATTACGGTGTGACCTTTCCGATGTTTTCAAAAATTGAAGTGAACGGTGCGAATACACATCCGTTATATCAGCATTTAAAATCAGAAGCGAAAGGTTTGCTGGGCTCTGAAAAAATAAAATGGAACTTTACAAAATTTTTAGTAAATAAAGAAGGTAAGGTGCTTAAGCGCTATGCGCCTAACTTAGAGCCTGAAGAAATTACGGCAGATATTGAAAAAGTATTAGCGTAGTAAAATTGGATAGAGAGAATCTGTCTATAACTAGTTCGAACTACTACCGATACAGTAGTAGTTCGAAAGTAATAATTAAGCCTTTTCTGTTTGTCTTGCTTTTGGCCGGCTAGGTATTGCGACCTTAGTTTCCTTCAGTGCATACTTTTCCAGACCTGCAAGATGGGTTTTGGCAAAATATTTTTTCCACTTGATCAGTGTTGCATCAACTGGAAATTCTCCGTCTTTGGTTTCTCCAAGTTCTTCAGCTAAAGCGATTAGCTTTCCATTATGAAAGCGATATTTTGGAAAGCCATAAAAAGCGAAAGTTGTTGATAATGTTAGTGCCGTATCGATATTTTTAAGCATCTTGTCATTACTATCTGCCTGACCCAATAGCGATTTAACGTCATGTAAAAAACCTAAGGGCATTTTGAGTGCTTTAACGGCAGTTTCGAAGACTTGTTTTGAAACAAAAGTAAATTCTTTCGCTGGTTTCTTATTCTTAAACAGCTTAGGGTAGGCCTTATAGTTTGATTGGGCCTCTTGTACCATTGCTTCTTTTAATTCACCTATAACGGCCGGATTTGAGCCACTGCTGCAGGATTGGTAAATGTTCGTCTCATTCGGTGTCACAAATACCTTGGTCATTGCTAGAATGATGCTATTCGCAACAAGGTCTGCGGGGATAATATCCATCACCGCATTGTCATTGGCAGGAAAATAAGCAATTTTTCCACGCGCGTAAGCAAAAACGATCGCGTCCGCAACTTTTATGCCTTCTATCCAGCCAGGTGTAGGCCCTTGAAGTGTACTTTCAATAATTGCTGGGCGAACAATAGCAAGTGATTTAGTGTCGAGTTTTTCAATGAGTAGTTGTTCGCCCATCCACTTTGTAAAAGTATAAGTGTCATTCCAACCATAATGTTTGGCTTCTTTAATGCCTAAGTCGACCAAAGACTTTATTTGTGCGTCTTTACTATCAGAAGGTAAACGCGTGCTAGAAATCTTATCTTTTAGTCTAGAAATTAACGGCTCAACTTGGTAAAGGCCTTTCTCATTCCGAGGGATTCGATCTTTCCGAGAGTAATCTCGTCCTGAAGGTGCTGAAGTATCTTCGTAGATGTCACCTTTATTAAAGCCATTAACATAACAGGTTGAAACTTGTACGACTGGAATGTCACCGCCTAGTTTTGAAAGTTCAATAACGTTGTGCAAGCAGAGGGTGTTAATTTTTAATGCTTTATCGAGCGCTTCTCTAAAGTTAACACTGGCTGCTGAATTTACGATGATATCGATATTGTTTGCGAGTGCTTCAAAACTATCATCATCTAAGCCAAACTGCTTTTGAGTTAATTCGCCACCAATGATATTTAGTTTAGTTGCACAGAATTTATTGAAGGTGTCTAAATTGAGATCTTTTAGATGATCAAAAATAGAAGAGCTAAGCACTTCGTTCTCAAAACGTTCTTGCGCACTATTATGTTTAGCATTAGCCCTAATTAAAATATTAATACTAGCGACATCTGGGATGGATCTAATAATTTTCTCGAGCAAAACTTTACCTAAAAAACCTGTACAGCCCGTAATTAGAATGTGCTTTCCAGAAAGATTTTCTTTTACGATTGAGTGTTGTGTGTTTTTCATAGCTTACCTGCTTATTTAGTGTTGGCTGTTCTTCTCAACATTAACGTGTATCCATACGTATTAATGAGAAGGTTTTAATATTTAAAGTAGAGGTAAATTATAGGCCGATGTTTGTTGATGGGGTATTGATTTTTAATAATTAGCGCGTGTTTCTAAATAAAAATATTTTTGGTGTGAGGTGGTTCCCTTTATTTCTTTTAATTAGAGTATAAGCACTAATTTTAAAGGCTGAAATTTACCTTTTATTTTTAGCGTTATTTGTTAGGGTAGTGTAGAAAGGTGAGGTAGTTTAACTAGTGTATGTGAAAGTTTTGTATGTTAACTTTCTGAAATTAAAGGATTTTATTAAAGATGTGGAACAATATGAAAAACTATAGGAAGACTGGTGGCTAAAAAAACTTTTTTTTGTAGGGCGGGAATGACGTTATTTTTTGATCCCTGATAATAATTGTTTTCTAATGATTTTTCCGTTTGCGGTGCGTGGGAAATCTTTCACAAAATAAACTTTTTTTGGAACTTTATATACGGCTAAATGTTTCGCAGAAAAAGTGATGAGTTGAGCCGCTTTGATTGCTTGATTATTTTTCGTTATGACATAGATAGCGACTAAATTTTTATCCTTTTCTGTGGTTTCTTCCATGGCAACACAATCAGATATTAGAGGATGGGTTTTAATCACTCGTTCTATTTCGTGTGGTGAAATTCGAAAGCCAAAACTGTTGATAATGTCATCTTTTCTACCTAAAAACCAGAAGTAACCGTCTTTATCGCGTCGAGCATAATCGCCCGTTAAAAAATAGTTATTTTGTCGGGATGTTTCAGTGATATCAGGTAATTTCCAGTATTCTATAAATAGGCCCGGGTCATCTAAGCCAATGCAAAGCATCCCTTCTTGCTCATCTTCAACGGGCTGCATATTCTTGTCTAATAATTCAATGTGATGGCCTGGTTGTGGGAAACCTGCTGATCCCGCGCGAATAGCGCGACTTATATGCTGCGATAAATAATAAGAGCATTCCGACATACCTATTGCTTCATAGATATTGAGTTTAAAGCGTTGTTTCCAAGCACTTAACATTTCATCCGATAAGTGTTCTCCCGCACACATACAATGTTTTAGGCTTGGAGTATCACTTGCTGTGAATGATGTTTTCTGTACTATTTGTCGATAGATTGTCGGCACACCAATAAAAATAGTGCACTTGTGCTTTGAAATAAGTTTGGGCCAGGTGTCGGGATTGTTATCACCCTCATACACGACAACCGTTTTACCTAAAAATAACGGGTCCATGAGGGCTGTGCCTAAAACATAGGTCCAATTAAATTTACCTGAATGCAAAATTCGATCATTTTTTTCATAGTTGAACCAATATTTAGCCGCAGGCGCTCTGCCGAGTAAGGCTCTGTGAGCGTGGAGTACGCCTTTTGGATAACCTGTTGTGCCAGAGGTGTAAACTAAATACGCGGGGTCATTAGCTTTGGTTTGAGCGTCAATGGCGTTTGTTGATTTTTGATCGAGAAGGGTTTTGAAAGATATTATTTGAATATTTAGATGATGAGTCTCCAGGGGTGAAGCCTCATTCGTATTTATGTCATCAATTAAAACAACATGCTCTAAGGTAGCTAGCTTAGATTGAAAAGATATCAGTCGCTGCCATAAATGCAGAGTGGTGACTAAAATTCGAGATCCTGAATCGCTTACAAGATAGTCAAGTTCTTCACCTGTTAGTAGGGTCGATGTTGGTACTGCAATCGCACCCAGTTTCAAAGTGCCAAAAAAGGTGACTGGAAACTCAATGCAGTTTGGCAGCCACAACATGACTCTATCGGCTTTTTTTAAGCCCAAACGACTGGTTGCATGAGCGAAGCGATTTGACTGCTGATTAAGCTCAGTATAGCTAAGTGTTTGTGTATGTAGGTGTGACTGATCAATGATAACGGCGGTCTGGTCCATGGAAAACCCAGCTACGCAGGGTTCTGTACAAGCATTCCCAATATTAAAGTGTTCAGGGGGGGTTATTAGTTCCGTAGATTTTTTGCCGTTGTTATCTGTTGAGGTTGTCATCGTTTTACAAACCTAGATCCAACACTATTTTACCGATATGTTGGTTACTCTCCATCAAGCGGTGGGCATCAGATGCTTTGTTCAAAGGGAAAACCTCAGCAATAACTGGTTTTATTGATTTGTCAGCATAAAACGGCCATATATGTTTCAGTAATTGTTGCGCTATTTTCGTTTTTATCTCTGATGATTGGGGTCGAAGGGTAGAACCACTCACGGTTAAACGCTTAAGCATGACAGGTAAAAAATTTACTTTAGCAACTGGGCTTTGAAGGTATGCGATATTAATGATTCGGCCCTCTAATGCTGCGAGTTTTAAGTTCTTTTGAATGTAATCACCTCCCACCATATCGAGAATGACATCAATGCCTTTCCCGTTCGTTGCTGTTTTAAGTTCTTCGAGAAAATCGGCTTCGTGATAATTGAGTGCCCTTTCAGCGCCGAGAGCAAGACAGGCATTACATTTTTCTACACTGCCGACAGTTGTGAAAACTGTGGCACCCATTACTTTAGCAAACTGGATGGCTGTGGTACCAATGCCGCTTGATCCTCCGTGCACAAGTAAGCTTTCTCCTGCTTTCAGCTCTGCCCGGTCAAAGACATTAGACCAAACGGTAAAGGCGGTTTCGGGTAATGCTGCCGCTTCAACCATTGATAAACCATCAGGGATCGGTAAACACTGTCCTTCAGGTACGGCAACAAACTCTGCATAACCCCCTCCATTTGTGAGTGCGCATACTCGATCCCCAACTTTCCAAGCGTCTACTTTGATTCCTACAGCCTTTACTTCACCAGCGACCTCTAGGCCAAGTATTGGGGATGCACCTTTTGGAGCAGGGTAGTTGCCTGAGCGCTGGATAATATCAGGTCGATTTACGCCAGCGGCAGCAACCTGAATTAGAATTTCATTTGCTGCAATATTTGGTATTTGGTCTTCGGCTAAGGTAAGTACTTCAGGGCCGCCAAACTGAGGAGTATCGATATATTTCATGAAAGCGCTCTAATAACTTTAATATGGGTGAACGCTGGATGTCTGATGTAGACACGCAAAAGTTCGAGTTAGGAAGATAATCTAATAGCTTGATAAATAGTGGTCAAGCAGGATGGGTAAAAAACTTTAAATTCAATGATGAGGCGTAGTCATGCTGGCATCAATTATTAAGTGCCGTACTTAATAATTGAAAGCATGATATGGACTTAATGTTGTTCAAGAGCGGTGTTCACAACCGAAAAACTTAAGGCTAGGCTGTATCTTTATATAAGACATCATTTGCATGGCGGATATATAGGATTAGCTCCATTTTGGCATCTTGCTTGGAAGAAAATGGGCCTTCTTCGGTAAATTCTCTAGTAGTGAAGAACCATTCATCATTAACATGTAAAAATCGTTCACTTCTGAACCAACGCTTATCAGCTTCACCTGTTCTTACGCTCATAACCCAACTCCTAGTTAATAGCTACTTCATGGGATGTTCAATTTAGTGTAGTTCCAGAATTACCTAAAAAGCGAATCGATTTCACAAAAGTTCACACATTATTTCCTTGTTAAAGGGGAAAGGCATAATAAGTGTAAAGTTTACTTTTAAAAGGAATAAAAAGATCATAAATAAGTGTTTGATTAAATTCTCGTAGCCGAGAATGAACGTTTTTTTCAATTGAGCTTGTTAGCTTATGCCAAATAAGAACTGATTTGAGTCCTAAATCTAGCGCTAAAAAGTTTGTAAGTTCTTTTTTGCTAACTATACTGCTTAGGACTTATGACGCGCATTGGAGGCAATTTATTTATGTCATGTGTAGAAAATAATAAATATATAGCAGCAGAGAAAGGTCATGCGGACCCGTCTTTAGGGCTAATTAGTAATGTACTTGTGCTTGATGGAAATGAAGAGGCTTATGGTGTTCTGAAGGTCTTTTGCCAAGAAAATCAATTGGTTGGTTTTAGAGCATCAACAGACAGTGTGAGTGAAGTCCTGAAAAGCAATATATACTTTGGCGCTATCCTCATTTCTGAGGAAGAGATTTCAACTGGTATTGATTCGTTTGAGTTATCGTATCAAATACATGTTAGTCGACCTGACTTACCTGTTTTTTTACGACGTTATGATTCCAGTGACTTAGAAGGTATACCTGACAAGTACCAAGCAATGTTTACGGGGGTATATTGCCTATCAAACTTAGAGTCACTTAAAACCTTAGTGCATGAGCAGCTCTTTGACGCTTTTTATCCCGCTGATCTAGTCTCTGGTATTCAGGCGATTTCAGAAGCGTGTGTTAAAAATAGTTTTATTGATGTTGAAGTTCAAAGAGATACGCCATTTCTAGTTCGTGATAAATTGATGGAAGACTTCAATAGTTTAATTGCCATAGAAAGTAAGTGGTGTCGTGGTTATATGATGCTGCAGGCTAGTAAGGGACCTGTCGTAGGTTATATTCGTGCTAATAAAGCAGGGGTTGCCGTCAACGAGATTAATGATCAAGATTCTAATACCGTCATTAGTAATTTAACCAATGAAATATGGGGTGCTATCAGGCGTGAGTTTATGGGGTATGGTAATGAACTTGGGGCTGAAGCAAATCGTACACAAGTGCCTATTTTTATAAACCCTGATAATCGTTATATTTCTTTTGGAACGTCCAAACCCCAATTATGTTACCGGTACCGCATTGTAGATAGTCAAGGCAAGCTTGAGCCGATAGTAATTACCCAAAAGTTGATTTTTAATCTTGATTGGTCACCTGAGAACTTTGAGCTAAGTGAGCAAACTGTTGATGAATTTATTGAGACGGGTGAATTGGAGATGTTTTAGTCAAAACGTTGTTAATTTAAGGTTATATCACCAAAATATTGCGCTGTTCTATGTCGTGGTTGGATGGGTAGATTACCCTCTCTAACCAGCCAGTAAGTCTGCATGCCAGCTTCCTTAGCTGCATCAAGTTCTTCAATGATATCTGAAAGAAACAGTATCTTATCCGCAGGCTCGTTTAATTGTTCGATGATCTTTCGGTACGAGCCTGTTTCCTTTTTACCTCCGATTAAGGTATCAAAATGACCACTAAATAAGGAATTTATATCACCATAAACTGTGTGGCCGAATAGTAGCTTTTGAGCAGTGACTGATCCAGAGGAATATACATGTAGCTGAACTCCTGACTCCTTCCAATGTGTAAGTGCTTTGTAAGCATCTTCGTAGATATGACCTTTGAAATCGCCATTTTTATAGCCCTGCTGCCAAATCATGCCTTGAATTGCTTTTAAAGGCGTTATTTTTTGGTCGTCAGCGATCCAGTGTACTAACTGTTTAATAATGCCAGGGGTATCAGATAAAGCCAAACCAGCAATATTCGCGACTTCATCTAATTGCGTACGTACCTCAGGGACTTTCTGATTGTGTAATACGAATGATTCCAGATGAGTACTAGCATAGGGAAACAGTACTTCATGAACAAAACTAATTGAACTAGTCGTGCCTTCTATGTCGGTTAAGATCATTGAAATCATACTGGGGCCTTATAGGTTGTCTGTAGGTATAAATGCTTCAAAACGAGGTAGTTTTGTTGAGATGGTGTCGCCAGTAAACTCTGCGACCCAGCCTTCAGGGTTTGAAAAAAGACGAATACAGGTAAAGCTAGGGTTAGGGCCCATATCAAACCAATGCTTCGTGCCATCGGGTACGCTGATTAAATCACCTGCTTGGCATAATAGCGCATAAACTTTGCTGTCTATATGTAGGTAAAAAATACCTTGGCCGGCAACAAAAAAACGTACCTCATCTTCTGCGTGCGTATGTTCGTTTAAAAATTTTTGACGAAGAGATTCCTTATCTGGGTGATTTGGCGTTAAGCTGACGACGTCAGACGTCGAAAAATTACATTCTTCTTCACAAAAGTGTTTAATTTCAGGTGAATAGGCGGTCAAAATATCTTCACTTGATGCGGTTTGTACTAATTCACGTACTGGCCAGCGTTCAAAACAAATACCAGCATCATGCAAAATATTTGAGATTTCTGCATAGTCTTCAGTTGTTTGTTCTGGGCTATCGCCGTTATCTTCATCGTAGATTTTTAAGGTGCTCATTGGCTTATCCTTTGGTCATTTTAATGTGTTCAATTTCACACTGAATCAAGTATTCTAGTGCTTCAATGTGGCGTAGGCATTCTTTCATATCTTTTCCCCAAGTATATAAACCGTGACCGCGAATAATATAGGCAGGTACTTGCTTGTTTTGCTCAAAATAGCTCATTGTCTTTTTTGCGAGTGAAGTTATGTCCTGAGTATTTTCAAAAATTGGAATAACTAGCGCTGCTTCATGCGTGATTTGGCCTGATATGGCTTTTTGTAGCTCATATCCTTTTAAAACCAATGACGCTTCACTATTCAAATACCGGCTTAATACCGTCGCTCCGATAGAATGGGTATGTAAAACGCTCCCTACGGTTGGAAAAAGTGTGTATAGAGCGGTGTGTAATAAGGTTTCTGCCGATGGTTTTAAGTGGTTTTCACTGGGTAATCCTTGAAGATCGACAACCATAATATCATTTTTGGTTAACGTACCTTTATGCAAACCTGATGCAGTTATTGCAATATGCTGAGCATCGAGGCGTGAAGAATAGTTACTACTCGTTGCCGGAGACCAGCCTTGTTTATAAAGAAACTTTCCAGCATCTATAATTTCTGCAGATTTAAGTAGGAAATTACTTTCTTCAACCGCTGCCGTATCATGCATTGTTACACCAAATTCAGAGAGTCTACTTATAATAAATGACTGCCATAAGGACAATCGAGCAAGGTGTGTATTATAGCTAGAAATCTAAGACTAGACCTGTATAAATACACTTTATTATTAGCGACTCTTTATAAACGACTTATTGTGTTATCCCTTGTTTTTATTATTAAGCGATATGAATTAAGTTAAAGGTTAAAGGTTAAAGGGGGCGTTATAGTATGAGTAATATTACTTATACCAAGTAAACGCTAGGTTTTTGTAAATGATGGCGGATCAAGGTTGAATTATTATAAATTATCTTGATTGACGTAAATCTCTGTTGTATTTTGACTATATACGTTTAACTAAGAGCTAAGAGTTTAAATAATGACTGATAATGTAAAAGATTTCTTTGATCGTTTTGTTGAGGACTTTCCGTCTTTCGATGGAAGTATTATTGCTAGTCGTTATACGGCTCCCTATACGGCAGTGACTTCTGAAGGTGAACTCTGGGAATGCAGTGACCCCGTTGAGACAGTTGCTTACTTTCAGGGGCTGCTTGATAGGCATTCTGCGCGAGGTGTTCTTTTCTGTAAATATAGCGACTTTGAATGTCAGAAAGTTGGAAAAAGTAACTATTTTGCGACCGTCACGTGGAGCATGATGGGGGTTGAGGATAAAGTGATTTCAACTTGGCGTGAGTCCTATAATTTGGTGAATACAGAAACAGGCTTAAAGATTTTTACATCTATCGATCATTAACGATTGAACAACAGATATGTATATTCACATTTTGCATGTGGAGAGCGGCAAAAGTTTACTTTGATCGCTTCTCACACACTCTATATCTGTGTGGTGCTATAGATGTTACTACGAATACGTACTGACTAATCGGATTTAAGTTTCCTGCAGTGAATATAAAAATAATATAAAGAGGAAAGACGATGGATAAGCGAAGTTTTCAGCTAGCGGTGGGCAGTATATTGCTTGCAGGGCTTATTGTATTGAGTTTTCTGTTCCTTTTCCCAGATTTTCTTCAAGAAGAAAGTAAGCCCATGATATCCGGTTATCAAACACCGTTCATGATTGGCGATTATGTTATGGAGGATCATCAGGGAAATAAGACTTCTTGGGCAAAGCTATCTGAGCGTCCCGTATATTTAACTGCCGGTTTTACACGTTGCCCACATTCATGCCCGATGACAATGGTTGTCTATCAAAAGCTGGCGAAAAAACTAGGTGCTCAGGCTGATTATGCCTTACTTACAGTCGACCCTGATCATGATAAAACGCCAATACTTAGTGCCTATTTATCCTCAATTAATCCTTCTTTTATTGGTTTACGAATCGGCGATAAGAGTGAATTAGATCTAGCAATGGCTGATTTGAAACAGACCATTGTAGATACCGGTGAACCTTTAGATTTAATGCATAGTAATTACATTTATCTGATGCATCCAAAATTAACGGGTATTGTGATTTACACCAAGCCAAATGTAAGTGTAATGGCACAGGACCTAGAAATACTGAACGCGATTTAACGTTGTCATTTAAGATTAATACAGGCAGGCTTCTCCCGGAGCGCTTGCTTTAAGGCGTTTGTGTTGCCGGAGAGATTAATTTTGGTGCCTTCTAATGTCTGATCTAGCTTCAAAATTCTGAAGAGTGGCGGGTCATACTTCTCCACTCTTCAGTAGAGTAAATAAAGGTAACGCTCACAAGACTCTCTTGCAACACGTTGCGTTTGTTATTTAGTGAATAAAGGTTTATTTCAATAACGGTTAAGCTCTACGTGAGATGGAAAAGGAAGCTTGACTATTAATAGTTTTAAACTACTTTTGATTTATAGTTAAAAGATTCTCTATCAAATAATTTATTTATTTTTTGAGCACTTCACATGCGTCAATTTAAAGCTATTAGCGCGGCGATTATTCTTCTGATCTTGATTGTAGTGTTTTGGGTGATGAAAGACTCAACATTCAAGGACGCTTCAAACATTAGTATCGCGGTGTCACGCACCCCATTATCTGCTCCTATCTATATTGCTGACTCTTTAGGGTATTTTTCATCAGCAGGCCTGAATGTTGAGCTAGTTGAAAAAAATGGGGGTAATCTTTGCTTTCAGCTCATGATGGATGGCACGACTGATTTTGCGACAAGCTCTGACTCTGTCATCATGTTCAATGGTTTTAAGCGAAATGATTTTGAAAATTTGGTCACTTTCGTCCAATCGGATCATGACGTTAAAGTTTTAACTAAGTCAATAAATGGGATTCGTAGTGCAAAAGACTTAAAGGGGAAGAAAGTCGCTATTATTAAAGGCAGTGCCAGTGAATATTTCTTGGATATGTTTTTGGCAATTGAAGGTATTGAATTTTCAAGTGTGATACTCGTCGACTTGCCCGCAAATGAAATGTCTTTGGCGCTTGAACGGAATCAGGTAGATGCGATCGTGGTATGGGAACCCTTTGCTTATAAAGCTATTAAACAGCTCGGGGATGAGGCGGTTTTGCTGTCTTCAAGTAATCTATATGAACTTACGTTTAATTTATTGGCAAAAAAACAAACGACAGCTAATGATGCTAAAACCAGTGTTAAAGTAATCACTGCATTAAAACAAGCCGTTGAATATATTAATGCGAACGAAGTGAAAGCACAGCAATTACTAAAAGACCGACTTAATCTTGATCAACCATTTATTACATGGATTTGGGACGATTACTTATACGATGTGTCATTAAATCGCTCGTTAATACTCTCATTGGAGAATGAAGCGAGATGGGCGATTAGTCGAGGTCTTACCGACAAGAAAGTCATACCTGATTATCGTAAGTTCATGAACCCGGAGCCTTTAATGACCGTCAGCCCGTATTCTGTATCGTTCTAATCTAGGTATTAGCGGCTAAAGGAGTAATTGTCGTGAATCTTCGCAATAGATTATATGTTATTTCGACTACGTCGATTGCAATGGCATTGATCGTAAGTGTTGCTGTTTATTGGGCTAACATAACAATTACTACTTCGTCGAAACGTGCACATTTCGGCCACGAGGTCAGAGAGGTGGTGAGCGAACTGGAGGTTGGTTTACGTGGGGTTTTATCTTTTAACCGGGATATTGATCGTACTCAATGGAATCGTGCGCGCGCTAAATTGAATCAGACACTATTTAATTACCCTTTACTTACTATTGAACAGAAAACCCTCGTAAAAAATATACAGGCATCTTCTAAAAGTTTATCCGTATTGTTTGCTTACCTCATCGATATTGAACCTGGCATTATAAAAAAAAATCAGGAGCTTCGAAGGCATTTGGCTGAAAGGCTATCTGTTCAAATGGACGCTATTGTTGAAAATAGCCACCGACTCACATTAATTGCCCAAGATGATATTAACAAAACAATTAGTAGAGCGACTGTGGCCATTGTTGTGCTTTTATTTATTTTGGCTGCAGTGATGACAGTATTTGCGCTTCATTTAGCGACGTACATTAGTGTATCAATAAGAAAATTAACGTCAGCAATGAAAAAAGTAGAGCAAGGTAAGTTGGATACTCGTGTTGAAATTAAAGGAGCTGATGAAATAAGTCGGCTCTCTTTAGATTTTAATCAAATGACTCAGCAATTGATGGAAATGACGACTGCACGTGACTTGTTACAACATGAAGCGGATGCGCGCTCAATAGAACTAAATTACCTTGCTCACCATGACACGCTCACAGGGCTTCCAAATCGTTTATCGTTTAATGTTTTACTTGAGCAGTCACTAAAGCATGCTAAACGAAATAATGACGGCGTCGCCGTTGTTTTTATGGACCTTGATAAGTTTAAAAACATTAATGACTGCTTAGGCCATCCTATCGGTGATGAAATGCTAAAAATTCTTTCTGATCGATTCAAAAAAACGTTGCGTAAGGTTGATACGGTTGCACGAATTGGTGGTGATGAGTTTATTCTTCTGATAGAAGAAATTAATCAAATTTCAGACGTCGAAGTCGCAATCAATAAGCTTATTAAGCTTTTTGATGAGCCGTTCCTTCTTAATGGTTATGAAATAATGATTACTGCTAGTATGGGGATTAGTCTTTATCCTATGGATGGTGAAGAGTCCTCTGTGTTGATTAAAAATGCAGATGCTGCGATGTATCATGCAAAGGATGAAGGTAGGAACTCATTTAAGTTTTATAACCACACATTAACAAAAAATGCCTTTGATCAAGTTTTTCTGGAAACGGCATTAAGAGGTGCGTTGAGCAGAAATGAGCTTCATTTAGAGTACCAGCCTCAAATAAGTATCGAGCATGGGAGGGTGATTGGAATGGAGGCTTTATTGCGCTGGAATCATCCTGAACTAGGCCTTATTTCTCCAGCAATATTTATACCTATCGCGGAAACAAACGGTTTAATACATGATATTGGGTCTTGGGTACTTTTAGAAGCATGTCGGCAAGGAAACGTTTGGTTAGGCGACGGACTTAATTTTGGCAGGATATCCGTCAATATATCAGGCGCTCAGATCATGAAACCTGGTTTCTTAAAGGAGGTATCGGATGCTTTGACTGCAACACAATTACCTTCTGAAAACTTGGAGTTAGAAGTGACTGAAGGGGCGATTATGCAAGATACCAAACGCGCTATTCAGCAATTGAAGGCACTTCGTTCGATGGGAATTCTACTCGCGATTGATGACTTCGGGACAGGCTATTCTTCACTGAGTTATTTGAAAAAGCTTCCTATTCATCGTTTGAAGATAGACCGGTCTTTTATCATGGATATTCCAGAAGATGAAGATAACATGGTGATTGTTGAAGCTGTGATCGCATTGGGTAATGCTTTAGATCTAATTGTTGTTGCAGAAGGGGTTGAAAATGAAGAACAGCTTCACTTTTTAAAAGCAAGAGATTGTCCTGTGGCACAAGGGTTTTTATTTAGTAAAGCCATTACCGCAGTAGCCATGACCAATTATCTTCAAAGAGAAAAAGACCAAGCTAAACTATTAACAGAATAATCAAACCAAGCATGTTTTAAGAATTTATTTCGACTAAAATATTACATCTTTAGATGATGTGTATATTGACTACCAGCGTCCCCCTTACAAATTATTTTGGTCGCCTCATACCCATCCATTTCAGGCATTTGACAATCCATAAAAATTAAATCAAAAAGGGAGCTTTGCCTCATTGAGTTTTTTGATGGCTTCAGCACCATTCTCTGCCACGTCAGTATTAAAACCGTTAGTGGTCATTCCACTAACGGTTGGCTTGTTTACATGTTCGAAAGGTTCTTTATTCAGATAAGTCGGCGTTTATAATTGCATCGGCATAACTTTGGTAGGCACCTTCAAATTGTTTGGCAACGGTGTCAGGAAATAAGTGAAAGTCACCCGCTTTTAGTGATGCCACAATCCCTTCAGACACTGAACTAGTGGATTCAGCCACTTCAAAACCGGCTTTGGTGCCCATATCTGTCGCAATGGGGCCAGGGTGAACGCTCAATACAGCAATACCTTTGGGCGCAAGCTCATCTCGTAAGTTTTGTGTGAGTGAGTATGCAGCAGCTTTTGATGCGGAATAAGTACTGAATCCAGTGAAGTTTTTGATTGAAGCAACTGAATTTAATTGAACTAAGGCGCCACCGCCATTGGCTTCAAGGATCGGCGCGAAGGCTTGTGCAACACGAATTAATCCAAACACATTGATGTTTAGCTCTTTGGTTAATGCCGCTTCAACATGACTACTTAATGTATCTGCAATTTCTAATACACCAGCATTGTTGACCACGACGTCAACATCCTTAGCATGCTCGGCAAGTGCTTTGATAGATTCAGCATTGGAGATATCGACCTGTAAAGTTACAACTTTATCGCCATATTTTTGGGATAACTCAGTCGTGGACTCAGGATTTCTGACCGCTAAATAAACTTTTTTGGCACCATGTTTTAGAAAAGACTCGACGATTGCTTTTCCAATGCCTCGGTTAGCGCCGGTGACAAGGGCTGTTTTATTTTCAATTGATAAGCTCATTTTATTCTCCAAACTAGTTTGATTTATTACTTGAAAGTGCGAATGATAAAAATTCACTACCAGATCTTCCAAAACAGATCTTTGTTTTGTACTGATCGGTATGATTGATATAAATTGTACTGATCGGTATAATTTTGTCAAGTGTTTTAAAAGCATTAACGAATAAGAGATTGAAAGGTGAAGTATGGCGGGTGGCAGAAAACGAGAATTTGACAAGCAGAATGCATTGGATGCAGCGATGAAGGTTTTCTGGAATAAAGGTTATTTAGGGGCGTCATTAACAGATCTTACCGAAGGAATGGGGATCAATAAACCGAGTATGTATGCGACGTTTGGCAACAAAGAAAATTTGTTTCTTGAAGCGACGAAGCATTATATCGACCACCATGCAAAACCACATGTCGACCTTTTGTCCGATTCAGGACTTGATTTAATAACGCGAATTAAAAATTACCTAACTTCTGTGGTAGCCGCTCAGTGTGATGCTACGAGCCCAAAAGGTTGCTATATCTCATTGTGCGTGTCTGAAGCGGCAGCAGATTGTATGCCCATTCAAGCGCGAGCACTGATTGATGAAGCGGGCGGTTACGCGCTGGCAATGCTGACGGAGTTTCTAGAACAAGACCCAGAGGCGAAAGCCTTAAAGCTGAATGAGCAAGCCGCTGAAAAAGCGCTGTTTCTTGTTTCCGTTCTACATGGAACCGCCGCTATGGCGCGTGCGGGTAAAACTATGACGGAACTCAATCCGGTTATTAGCAATGCAATACTGGGTTTGAATTTACCAACCTCAGCTCTTTCTTGAGCAACATATAATATCGATATTAATTAGAAACATAACAACTAACTTAATCCATTAAATAGGGGAGAGCATCGGCCTGTTTAAGAGATTTAGTGTTAAAGTTATGCTCAATAAATGCAGGAAGGATTTGGAATGAGTGGTGTAAGACATAAAATAGCGATTGTTGGTAGTGGTATTGCAGGTTTAAGCGCCGCTTGGTTACTGGGTAGATATCACGATGTCACGTTATTCGAACGCCATGACCATCCCGGTATGGGCGCATTTAATCTCACCCATAAAGATGGCTCAATAGAAGAAAGAATTGATGTGCCTTTAAGGGCATTTAATACTTGTTATTATAAGAATCTAGTCGCGTTATATACCGAAATGGGGGTTGAAATACAGCGTACTGATCACTCAGCCTCATACTCTACTGAAGGTAACCAAAAGACTTACTTTAGTTACCAATATTTTAATGTAGGTAAGCGAGCACTACCCTTTTTAGGAAACATTAAAGACTTCAATCTAAAGTCGCTCACGATTGCAAAAGATACCGCTCGTTTTTTGATTTTTGCTAAGCGGGACTGTAAAAAAGGTAAGGTTGATGGTTTTACGATTGAGCAATATTTACGCTCGAATCATTATTCGGGCGCCTTTATTGATGAGGTGATTCTGCCATCTTTTGCAGCGATTTGTACTTGTTCTTATGACGCGGTTAGAAAATATCCTGCTGAAATTATTATCGACTTTTTAGCCGATGGCATGTTGTTTAATGGTATTTGGCGAGCAAAACATGGGGCCGAAGATGCGATTCATAAAATGTTGCAGCACTGCAGTGTCCTTCATTGTAATTCCGAAGTGAAAAAAATTAGAAATAATACAGCCGGTGTTCAGATTCTTGAAAGTAATGGTAAGGTGCATCAGTTCGATCATGTGATTATTGCAGTGCAGGCAAATCAGGCGCTTAAACTCATCTCAGAAGATGAAAAAAATGCTTACGAATTGCTGAATAAAATACCTTACGAACGTAGTGAGGTTGTTGTACATAGTGATATTAGTTTAATCCCAAGCGCAGACAAAGATCGAGCGCCGGTAAACTTTTTAGTTGATCCTCATCAAGATAAACCCATGGCGAGTATCTGGTTAAATAAAATTTACCCCTCTTTAAAAAATAGTTCGCCACTCTTTCAGACTTGGAACCCTACGATTACACCGAATGAAACAATGGTGCTAGGTCGTTCTCATTTTGAGCGTCCGACTGTTAATTTGAAGAGTTTAGCGGCGGTTAAATCATTGAATCGATTGCATCAACAGCGGAATCGGAAAATATGGTATTGCGGTTCGTATGCCATGCCAGGGATTCCTTTGCTTGAAAGTGCTGTGCAGTCGGCGATGAGCATTTCTGAAAAATTGGGTGCTGACGTACCTTGGATAACACAAACCTAATCGCTCTACTTGCTAGGCCTTCTTACAAGCATGTAATAAGGCCTGGTGCGATAACGTGTAAGCATGCAGGTTTAAGCGGGTAGCTCATTTTCGTTAAAGTCTTCACCTTCCCCAGAAGGGGCTTTATATTTTTTTAATAACTTCACCACATCACCAGCTTTTCTGCCTTGCATTACGCAGCTTGTCATCATACCCGACATCAATGCACCACCTACACCCGCAGTCATTACGTCAGATCCCGTCATATAGAAGTTTTTGACGGGGCTGTCTGGGTGTAAAAACGGTTTTTTGAAACGGTCAACAAAGTGATCTAAGGCTAACATTTCTCCAGCGCTATTTTTCTGATACCAGTTGGTAGACAGCGGTGTGGAAAGTTCAAAATAGTCGAGTTTGTCTCGTAACTGAGGATGACGCTCGAATAATTTTTCCATTAATCGGTCAGAAAATTTAGCTTTGAAGGTATCATAGTCTTCGCCTCGTTTTTGCCATTGGCTGCCTTCCCACTTTTTAAACCAATCCATATTAGCAGGGGTCACAACTTCAACGGTTGATTTTCCGGGATAGCGCTCATCCCATTTAGGGTCTTTCGCTGAAGGGAATGAAATATAAACTAAGGGGAATTCTTCGTTAGGGTCTGCCTTATATTTTTTTAAATTTGTATCGTGATCACCGTTAGGATAAATCCATAAATTGGTAGTGCTTAAACCTAATTCTTCTGCAGTCCCTTTAAAACCGGCGTAAATACAAAAGTGGCCAGAAGAGCGTTGTACTTGCTCACACCATTTATCAACACCCAAACGGTTTTGTACGTCGTTAGGTAAAAGTTTTTTAACGGTGTTATAAAAACCAGCGTTACTAACAATATTGTCGGCTGTGATTTCAGTGTCATCGGCCATGCGTACGCCGTAGGCTTTATTGTTTTTGATGAGTACTTCTTCAACATTTGCGTAAGTGAAAACGTCGCCACCACTTTTCTGAATGGTAGGAATGATCGAACGTGCGATTTCTGACGAACCACCAACAGGGTAAGCGCCGCCGGCTAAATAGTGCTTGGCAATGAGAGCATGCATTAAGAACGCAGCGTCAACAGGTGCTTGCCCATAGTTACCCCACTGGCCCGTTAATACTGAAATTAATTCTTGGTTGGCAGTCATTTCTTCAAGCACTTCTCGTGTCGTTTGAAAAAATACCTTAGGCACTAAAAGTGGCCGAACTTTATTATAAAGCCCTCCTAATAAGCGGGGCATGCCTTGGCCTGCAAAAAACTTAGGTGTGTACCGGCTTACATCTCTAATAAGTTGAATGTAATCATCGATGACTTGGCTTTCATCAGGAAAGTGTTCCTTGAGCATGTTCGCGAAGTTTTCACGACCTGCAACAAAGCGATATTCTTTTTTACCGATGATGACTTTATCGTACTCATCTTCCATCGCCGCCCATTTTAATCGGCCCTCACTAATCACATCGAACACACGGCGTAGGGTTGATGGTTTATGAACTTCACCGACGTAATGAACCCCAACATCCCATTCATAGCCTTCACGCTCATAAGAATGTGTGTATCCGCCAGCAGTATAATGCTGTTCTAAAACACACACTTTCTTACCTAATAGAGAAAGAAAAGCAGCATTGGCCAAACCGCCCATACCAGAACCAATTACGATGGTGTCGTAATGTTTATCAACACGTTTAGCGCGAAAACGTTTGCCGGTTTTAACCTTCACTTTAGCCATGTGAGTACCTTTTAAATAAATTTTATGCAATAAATTGCATATCAGTGAGTTCAGGTTAACGCTAGATGGTATTATATGCAAGTAATTGCATAATTAAGCTATACTGATTCAGAGTTTGGTATTGAAATTATTTTGGTAATAGAAGCTATCTTGATATTGAAGCTATCATTGGTAATGAAAGAGCAGAGGAGGTTTTGTGTCGTTAAAGCATGCAATTATGGTGTTGTTAGAAACTGAAGCGGGCAGTGGGTATGATTTATTAAAGCGGTTTAAAGAGCGTTTAGGCTTTTTTTGGCAAGCAAGTCATCAGCAAATCTATCAACAATTGAAGGTGATGCACCAAGATGGCTTGATTAACTGCCAGCTAGAAAAGCAACAAGGTAAACCTGACCGTAAAATATATACCATGACAACGGCGGGTCACGATGCGCTATTAGAATGGTTAAATGAAGCGTGTAAACCCCAAAAGGTAAATGACAGTTTGCTCGTAAAACTATATGGCGGACATTTAGTCGACAATGAAGTGTTGCTAGAAGAGATTCGTCATCACCGTAGTCTGCATGACAAAGCGTTGGCGATTATGCAGGAAATGGAACAACAATATCAGCAACTAAAAAGACCTGAACGCACGAAACTCGCGATGCCTTATCTTACTTTAAGACGTGGGATTCTCGGTGAGCAAGCCTGGCAAATGTGGGCTCAGGAAGTTGAGGGTTTTTTGTTGGTAAGTTGATGATTATTTAAAATTTACGCTATTTAAGGTAAGTCGCCGCGGTGGCTGCGAAGTTAATAACATTAAACTGTGACTATACTTTTACTAAAGTTGGGAGGAAAATGGAGTGCGTAGTCAACGAACTTAAACTTATCTATGCATACTGTGTATCTTGAATTGATGCTCCGATGCTAGAGAGGAGTATGTCATGATCAGACACTATTATGTTTCAGATGATCTCGAAGATTTAGCGAAAGTTGAAAAAGAATTAGCCTCGGCAGGTTTAACTGCACCGCAAATACATGTACTCAGCGAACAAGATGCTAACGTACAGAATCATAACCTCAATGAGGTTGAATCAGTATTAAAACAAGATGTTGTTCATTCAACTGAAGTGGGGGCTATTTTTGGTATTGCTGGTGCGATGGCAACGTTGGTCATTGCTTATTTTATGGGATGGACGAGTAGCGCTGCGGGCTGGGTGCCATTTATATTTCTTGCGATTGTAGTGCTAGGATTTTGCACTTGGGAAGGCGGCTTTATTGGTATTCAACACACTAATGTCAACTTCAAACAGTTTCAGGACGCGCTAAAAAAAGGTCATCACGTTTTATTTGTTGATGCCTCGCCCGATCAGGAAGCATCAATTGATCAAGTAGTTAAAGCACATAGTCATTTGCAAATTGCTGGCGTGGGCAGCGCAACACCTTTATTGGTTGTGCGTGCTCAAGAAATGTTTAGTCGTTTTAAAAAAATGATGCCTTAATTTTAGATTGGCGATGAACGAAGTGAATCCCAATATTGAGCGCCATATTATGTCTTGTTGGGATTCGTTTTAAGTCAGTACTATTCGGAATATAGCACTTTTTATCAGTTGGCTTGTAGTACAGGACTGGACGACTTTTGATGCTCCCGAGCAAGCAAATATACCAATATTGCTAGTGATCCAGTTGACAATACTGCGACCAACCAAGGGTAAGGGTTAACACCTCTTGATCGGGCATCAGCGATTATCCAACTACAAATGATTAAACAGCAAATAACCAAATCTAATAATATTTGCAGACTACCTGAAGACTCAGTGCCCGCTTGCCAGATACCTACATAACCCACTTTCCACATTACCCAGGAACTAAATGCACTAAAGCTGATGAAGATGATCCATAAACACATTCTTTTAACATTCATTGTTTTGTCCTTGTATAAAGTGAAGTACAAGTTTCAAATAAGTACTGTTTTAAAACAATTACCTCTAAGGTAATTGTCGTGGTGGTACGCCAACATGATAATCTTAAATATTCAAACTAATGGGGGCCTAAATGAATACGACAACAATGCCTAAGCCTTTGAGTGTAGAGGCCCGCTCACCTTTTGCTGCGATGATGATTAAATGGCGAAAGCTCAAAAAACTATCGCAACTGGATTTATCACTAGAGTCAGGTGTTTCTCAGCGACACATTAGTTTCATGGAATCAGGACGATCCAAGCCTAGTAGGTCAATGGTATTGGCTTTAGCAAAAGTGTTAGATATCCCACTTAGAGATCAAAATCAGCTGCTTAACGTCGCCGGATTTTCCCCCGAATTTAAAGAGAGGAACCTCGATAATCAAGAAATGTATGCCGTGCATCATGCGCTCGAAATGAGTTTAGCGCACCACGAACCTTACCCAGCGATCGTAGCGGATAGAAATTGGAACTTAGTGATGGCTAATGAAGCCTCGCAGCGGCTTGTGGGTTTAATCGGAGAGCCTGAAGATGTCTGGCAACGAGTTGATCCATCAGGTAATAAGAATGTATATCGGCTAACGTTTCACCCTCTAGGTATGCAACCGTTGATTGAAAACTGGAGTGAAATGGCAACATTACTGCTACTTCGCTTGCAAAGAGAAGCGACAGCAGATCCAAATAACGATTTTTTAAGTGACTTATATGAAGAAATGGCTGAAATTTCAGGTCTTGAAAATTTACAGGGTATGGCAGACATTAATACCGCTTTAGCGCCTGTTTTTCCAATGGAAATGACGACTGCAGGTATCACACTTAAAGTTTTTAGTATGATTTCTTCATTTGGAACAGCGCAAGATGTTACCGCGGCGGAATTAAAGGTTGAAACCTTCTTTCCTGCCGATGACTTTACGAAATTATTTTTCGAACGAATAGCGGAGTAAATTTAGGAGGGCATGCCTGCAGCCCGTTTTTCTAGCGCTTCAATTCGTGCGTCAATCGGCGGGTGTGAAGTCCATAATTGAGACAGACCTGATTTAGGTTTCTCATCAATGCCAAAAGCCGCTAATTGTTCGGGTAAAGCTTCAGGTTCTTTTTGTGCCAAACGCTTTAAGGCATTAATCATATTTTGATGACCCGCTAAATCAGCACCGCCAGTATCTGCGATAAATTCACGCTTTCGTGAAAAATACATCACGATCGTACTAGCGAGAATAGATAGAACAAGTTGCGCAACCATAACCGTAACAAAATAACCAATACCGTGTCCGCGCTCATTTTTTAAAATGACACGGTCAACTAAGTGACCAATGATACGTGACAGGAACACGACAAAGGTATTCACAACACCTTGGATAAGCGTCAGCGTTACCATATCGCCATTCGCGACATGACTCATTTCATGGCCGACTACAGCTTCAATTTCGCCTTGAGCCATGTTGTCTAATAAACCTTGAGAAACAGCGACCAAAGCTTTATTTCTAGTGGCACCTGTGGCAAATGCATTCATTTGAGGCGAAGGGAAAATAGCAACTTCAGGCATTTTTATACCTACGATAGCGGCTTGTTTCTCGACTGTATTGATTAACCACTTTTCAATATTCGTGGTTGGGTTCGTAATCACGACTGCGCCGGTCATACGTTTCGCCATCCACTTAGAAATCGCTAACGATATAAACGCACCGCCAAAGCCAATTACACCTGAAAGTATAACTAGCGCCTGGATATTTAGGTCTGAACCATTTTCCGCCAGTATGCTGTCAACGCCCAATAGCCGCAGGGTAATGCTCAAAACTACCATAATCGCGATGTTGGTCATTAAGAATAATAAGATACGTTTCATAGGTGTTCCTGAGTAATACTAAAAATAAATAAAATCACTATAAAGTAATCATAGCTTACTCAACTACCAGAGTGTTCATTCATTAATGGAAAGTAATTAAGCTTGGTTGCTTTTGAATGATCAAAATGAAAATTTCAACCTTATGTTAGCGTTAACTACACTGCTTTATTTATAATTTAATTGAGTGATTAATTTATGGAAGTGGGTCCTTAAGAATCATGGAGGCGGTAGGCCTCATATGAGGCCTACCAATAAAACGTTTGATCACACTGTATAAGTCTGAAGATCCTTATGTAAATTGATAGAAAGCTTCGCTAGGTTATCACTGGTTGTAGCGATAGAGCCTGATGCGTGAGTGGTTTCTAATGAGACTTCATTGATACGCAATACATTGTCGCTTAATTGCTCGATCACCGCGCTTTGTTCTTCTGCAGCAGAGGCTATTTGAATATTCATGTCATTAATGGTGCTTATGTGATTAACGATGCTTTCAATGCTTTCACCCGTTAAGCGAGCTTGATGCACATTGGTATCGGCTAAAGATTTACTGTTATTCATCGTGTCTACGGCTTCGTTCGCCATACTCTGTAGGTCTTGAACCATTTGATCAATTTCTAGTGCAGACTTCTGTGTACGAGAAGCAAGGGCGCGTACTTCATCTGCGACCACAGCAAAACCTCGGCCAGCTTCACCGGCGCGGGCGGCCTCAATGGCAGCATTGAGCGCTAATAAATTAGTTTGCTCAGCAATACTTTTGATCACTTCCATAACAGCGCCAATTCTAATCGTCGATGCATCTAGTCGGTCAATGCTGTTTGTTGCATCTTCAATGTGCAGTGCTAACTGGGTTGTAGCAGTGATCGTTTCTTTCACAATTTGGTTGCTTTGAAAGGCTTTGTCATTAGCTGCTTGAGTTGAGTCTGCCGCTTGAACAGCATTTGATGCAACGTCTTGAACCGTTGCGGTGATTTCGTGTAAAGCCGTGGCGAGCTGATCAGTTTCATCATGCTGGCTCTTCATACCTTGTTGGGTTTTTTCAGTGGTATGGGCCAGATTATGCGATGTGCTACTAATTTTATCAGCAACTTCAATAACGTTGCGAAATAATTCACGAAGATGGCAAACTGTTTCGTTGTAAGCATAAAACAGTTTGCCAAATTCATCCTCTTTATGGATGGTAATACTAGACTTGAGATTACCATCAGCGAGTTGATTCATTGCACCATGTAACTGTTTTAGTGAGTAGTTAATGCGTTTAGATATTAGTAGTCCGATAAATACCATCAAAGATAACAAGACAACAGTGACTATGACTAATATCGTTTGGCTATTTGCAATGGTGTTATGTGCATTCTGGCGTGTTTGTGCTTGAAGTTCACCTGAAAGGGACTTCAAAGCCAACAAGGCGTTCTGAAGCTGTTCAATGCTTTTTTTAGAGCTGGCTTCAAGGCTTTCCGACAGATGGCGGATATTGATTAGTGAACTACTGACTTGAATGAGGGAATTCTCCGTGCCAATAAGTAAATTTTCGATTATTTTCAAATTTTGTTTAAAGTTAGAGAAGGTTTGCAGTGCTGCCTTTTCCGAGGTTGGGGTATTTGAAACGAGCGCTTCAATCGAGCGAGAAATTATTGCAATACGTGGCGGAATATCATTGCTGGTAATGCTTTTTAATTGATCAGTATTGTCTGATAATTGAATTTTCTGGGAGAGTATTGCTAGCTCAAGCATGGCACGTTGTATGGTGCTGGTTTCTACTTGGGTTTTTTCAAATCCGCCATCAACAAACATTTTACTTTGCCGTGTGAGTGCCGGGTTATCTCCTTTTTTCAAGGCCTTTTTTATTTTTCGACTAATACGTTTACTGCCAAAACGCGCTTTACCGGCAATGCCTTCAACATCTTTAAGCGTGTCGCTGACTAAGGTGTTTAGTTGTTCGGATAAGGCAAACTTATTATTTAGTGCTTGGACTCGGGTGGTAGAGAGTTGATTTATTTCGTGATTGGCACTTTGCAAGGCCTCAAAGGTTTGTCTTACCTGTTTGGTTGTTTGCTGACTTTCAGGGCTGATACTGACAAGTTGCTCAAGGTTGGCTAGAGCAACGCTTACTTTAGTTTTCTGACCTTCTTGGTGAGCATGATTAAGCTCCGAGAGTGTCGTCGCGGAAAGCATTTGATGTTGTTTTTGAATCATGTCAGAAGCTAGAGAGAGGGCATCATAGTTATCCTGACTGATGGGGATAATTGTGTCAGTAAGCTCACCAATATGTTCGGCAAGTTGCTGATTAGAAAACATCCCTGTTGAAGTCGGAATAATGGTGGCAAGAGCACCAATGAACATCCAAAATAATAGTTTTGCACGTATTGTTAACGTCATACTTTATTGCCTCCTCTCTAGAATGGATAATTAATTTAAGCTCATAGTGTCCCAACTTAGACTATGAAATTTACTGTTTTTGATAATGGTCGGCCAAACTTTATGGCTAGCTTGATGGTCATCTATGGCATAACTGACGGGGGTACCAATGCCAATATCATTGTTACTGATACTCTCAAGGCCGTTGACGATGTTCTCAGGTGTGAATTCTCCCTTGACCTGTTGTAAACCTTCGACAAATATTTTTGCAGCCAGATAACCTTCTAGAGATGCAAAACCAAATGAGGCATCGGCCTGATAGTTTTTAATATCAGCACGATAATTCTTGACGGCCGGCAAGTCAGATTCAAAATGAGGCACCACTTGGGTGATGATTACGCCTTCAGAGTCTTTGCCCAAGGCATTTTTGAGTGCGACACTACCCACAAAAGATACATTGAGAAACAGGGCTTCTGGTAAGTCTTCTTTTGCTAATTTGATAAATTTAGCGCAAGGAGCGTAAGCACCTACCATAATGATGGCTTTTGGTTCCGTGTCGGCATCTAATATGCTACTTAAACCGTCTTCTATATTTAAGGTGTTTCGGGTATAGCGACCGTGCGCTAGTTTAGCCGCATGGTTCACGCCTTGTTTCTTTAAGGCAGCAATAGCGCCATTGTAACCCGCATCGCCATAACCATCATTCTGAGTGAAGAAGGCAATCTCATCAGCTTTGATACCTTTTTTTAATAAGCCATCAACCATGGCTGCAGTTTCTTCCGCATAACTCGCACGATAATTGATAATGTAGCGATCAGGTGGGGATTGCCGTAATACACCCGCACCTGTAAAGGCGCCGACCAAGGGTACTTTTTTCTCATTGGCAATAGGCACCGTCACGATGGCTGTTGGGGTACCGACATTACCAATAATCGAGACGACCTTATTTTTGTCTATTAAAGTTCGCATATTCGGGCCAGCTTTGGCTGGCTCGTAACCGTCATCCAAAGCGACGAGTTTGATCGAGTTACCTTTAACGCCTCCTTGTGCATTGATCATACTGAAATAGCTTTCAATGCCTAAACGCACATTTGTGCCAAGGGCCTTAGCCGGGCCACTAAGAGCGGTACTCATGCCAACTTTAATGTCAGCAGCATGGGTGTGTTGGGAGATCGGTAATATTAGAGCGCTAGTCACGAGCGACAAAGCGAAGAGTTTTTGCATAGTCAGATTCCTTCCATTTTTAAATAGATAGCCTAAATGGCTAATGCTAGTTATTCAGATCGAATCTACTTGTGAATTAAAGCAATTCTATCAAGTAGTAAGTACTGTATTTAAATAACTAGATTTATGAACCGAGGAAAGAGAAGGAACAGCTGGGTATTAGTACTTTCGTAAAAAATACTAAACATATAAATCACTCCAAATCCTTGGGGCAAAAAATTCATACAAACCTTACAGCAATTAGCTTGAATGATAATACGAGGTAAGCAAATTCTATCGCATACCCATATAACGATAGACCAGAATTCTTTGAGATCAAATTAACAGTTTAAATAAACGACTGGCATGGCCTAGCATTTGTTAAATGCACTAGGTGAAAACTGAGCTTGGAGAGAAAAAATTTAAAATTGCGCTCGATATTGGCTAGGGGTCATATTCGTCCAGCGTAAAAAAGCATGTCGGAAACTTGCAGCATCTTTGAACCCACAAGTTTTGGCTATGTTGCCTAATTCTTCTTGGGTATTTGCTAAAGCTTGAAGTGCTAGTTGCAGTTGATGTTGCTGGTAGAGTTCACGATAATTTGTGCCAATAGATTGTAATCGTCGACGTAGGGTACGCGCACTCATAGCAAGACGCTTAGCTAAGGTGTCTAAATTGATGGGAAGCTCATGACTTTTTGCTAGTTCAGTACTGACCAACCAACGAATATCTCCTTTTTGGATGTTATCGACACGCTGCATTTCCAAGTCACAAATATCAAGCGCTTGCTGCTCTGTCATTTGGTTGGCGAGAGGTAACAAATTAGCCATTGTCTTTTCTTCCAACCAGAGCGCACTGATGGGCGCACCGAATTCAATCGGGCATCCACAGTGTTTTTCATAGTGGCGAAAGTGTTGAGGAGCAGGGTAATGCAATTGAATTTTATTAAAAGAAAATGGAGTGACTAATAAATCGTTAATTTGGCGAGCAAGTGAAGCGATCAACATTTCAAAAGAAAACACTTCATTGACAGGGAAGGGCATTGAACTCCGCTGTGTGACACAAATTTTTATCATGTCTCCATGTCTTTCTGGAACAAGATTAAAGCGGCTTCGTACCAGTGAACGATGCTGATTAGCCGTTTGTAAGGCGGCGCCTAGTGAACGGGCAGCCGTGAGTGCTAGAGTGAGCATTCCCCAACGAGAGAGGTTGAGTGCTCTACCAAAGCGAAGTCCAATGTCTGGTGACTGAGCTAAGCGAAAAACATTCCGGTAAATGATATCAAACTGATGTAGCGATACTAAAGTGTCTGAATTCTTAAGCGCGTTTAAGGGCAAGCCCGATCCTAATAACCATTGCGACGCATGAAACCCTTCCATCTGCATAAACTGTTTAATTAGAAATAATTCTGCACTGGGGTAAATGGCATGATGCTCAAAAATTGACATTTTAGCTAGTCCAGAGAATCCGTTAAGTGAATCAAAAATAGATTACAACTCATAGTTTAGGACAAATTTAGCATTAAATAGGCCAGTTTTGAAGTCTTTAATGGCCAGATTAATGAGTTCGTTTTAGTATTTAATGAATAATCGAATAACTTATTTACGAATGACGTATGTAAGCTAGTACCGTGAGAGGCATAATAAAATGAGTCAAAATAGCAATCAGGGTATTGAAAACCACTTACCTGATAAAGAACGGGAAGCTCTTATTAGAGCTGTAATTCGTCAAAGAGGAGATGAGTTAAAACGAGCCCACCCTTGGTTGCAGCATCAAAATGTTATTGGGATGGCGATACTGGTTTTTTCTGTTCTAGGGATTGTGATGACGACATGGTTTTATTTACTCGGGCTTGTCAGTGCTTGGGTGTGTATTCCTGCTGTTGCCATGCTAACGTCGTTATTACATGAGTTAGAGCACGACCTGATACATAAACTGTACTTTAAAAAAAATATGTTTGTACATAACTTGATGCTCTTGATTGTCTGGATTTTTAGACCCGGCACTATAAACCCTTGGGTTCGACGTCGACTACACTTTTTACATCACAAAACCTCAGGCACTTCAGCTGATATTGAAGAGCGTGGTATTGGCAATGGCAGGCATTATGGTTTGGTGCGTTTGTTCATCATGTTTGACACTTTTATTGGTAATATCTTTGCTGTTTTATTAGAGGGACCAAGAGGAAAAAAGCGGAACCATATTCTAAGAATTATGATAGCGAATGCACCTTTTGCCATTCTTTGTGCGCTGACTTGGTATGGTTTCTTATTATTTCATCTCATTGATATCATCGGTGCTTGGGTATGGCCAGAGCAGGTATTAATCTTAATGAACTACATCAACGACATTGTTGTTGTATTAGTAGGGCCTTTTTACTTGCGCTCTTTTTGTTTAAATTTTATCAGCTCTAACATGCATTATTATGGCGATGTTAAAACAGTAGGTCAGCAGACTCAGGTTTTGAATGCTTGGTTTTTATGGCCCTTTCAGTTGTTTTGTTTCAATTTTGGAAGTACTCATGGGATCCATCATTTTGTGATCGCTGAACCATTTTATATCCGGCAACTCACAGCTTCTGCGGCTCACAAAGTGATGCAAGATCAAGGTGTTCGCTTTAATGACTTTGGAACATTTTTACGCGTAAATCGTTACCAGATAGATACTCATTCTACGTTGGCGAAACCGAATTTAGAAAGACCTGCACGCTAGGGAATAAAAATGATGACAGCAACAAAAAAAAGTTTAGAAACGTCTTTGAGTTACCAACCAAAGCAATCTTTTATAGAGGTTAAAGGGATGACGTTTTGTGTAGAAGAGCGTGGCGATCCATTAGGGCCACCCATCATGCTTATAATGGGGCTTGCTTGCCAAATGACACATTGGCCTGAATCTTTGTTAGATGGATTAGCGGAACAGGGTTATCGTGTTATTCGTTTTGATAACCGTGATATTGGGCTATCTGACAAGTTGAGTTCTTCGTTTCGTGTGAATACGCGTTTGGCTTACCTTGCCCACAAATTGGGTAGGCACCCTCATGCAAATTACACTTTGCATGATATGGCTAATGATACGGCTAACCTAATGTCGGCGCTCGATATAGAACATGCTCATATTGTTGGTGTTTCAATGGGAGGTATGATTAGCCAATTGCTTGCTGCTAACTATTCAGATCAGGTTCGTACTTTAACCACGATCATGTCATCGACTAATGCGCCAGGTTTACCCATGCCTGAATTGAGTTTAATGCTTAAACTCGGTCAGACGGGTAAAGCGACAAAGGATATGACTGGAGTGACCAAGCGATGGCAGAATTTTTGGGAGATAGTACAAAGCCCAGGTTATCCGACTTCTTCCGCCGATATACGCGCATTGATGGAGGCAAATTATCTGCGAAGTTACTCTCCTGGCGGAACAATACGACAAATACAAGCGATACTGGCCACTGGTAGTTTGGAAAAAATGATTCAGCATATTGTAGCGCCAACCTTGGTGATTCATGGTGGGAGTGACCCGTTACTGAGACCCACCTGTGGGCGAGCAATATCCAAGCAAATTAAAGGCGCAAAGTTCCGGCTTATTCCTAAAATGGGGCATGACTTACCAGAGCAATTAGTGCCACAATTTGTGCGTTTAATTAGTGAACATGCAAAGTAGTGTTAATTTAGTCATTAAAAGTAGTAATAAACGATGCCCCATCAAGATTTACATTGGCAATGGCCAAACCCACATACACAGGAAATTTTGGTTTTTTCGGCACATACTGACCGACTCGGCCATACGAATAATGTGCGCTACCTGGAGTGGTTAGAGGGTATCGCCTGGGCGCATATGGATACTTTAGGTTGTGGTTGGGAAGTAAAGGAAAAATTGGGCAAAGCTTTAGCCATTATAAGAACTGAAATTGATTATTTGTCTGCTTCTTATGAGGGAGACCGGTTGATACTAGGCACTTGGGTCACTTCGAGTGATAGACGCTTTCAATGTTCTAGACATTTTCAATTAATTCGGCTATCTGATAGTAAAACTATTCTCAAGGCAAAAATGGGCTTTGCCTGCATTACGCTAAAAACAGGCTCGCCCTCAAAAATGCCAGAGGAAATAATGACAGCGCTTGAAAAGGGCTTGGTGCAATGTGGCGTGCACCCTTAAACCCTTTTATTCAAATCGACCTCCACTCGTATAAAGGGTTAAGGCGCATTATTTTGACTTCGCTTCTTGTATTTGAACGGGGCTCGCAGCCAAAACATCAACACAAGCAATAAGGTTGGTTTTTTTATCTATTTGGCCAAAACTTAATACCCCTGTTGGGCAACTTGAAACACATGCTGAGCAACGTACACATTCAGGGTCTTCCATGGCTTGTCCCTTGTTGGCGAAGCTCATAACATCGATACCCTGATGACATACACTGGTACAGGTATTACAGCTAATACATTTGTCTTTGTCCGAGAAAATTCTAAAACGACTGAAGCGTGAATATATATGCATTAAGGCAGAAAGCGGGCAGGCAAAACGGCACCAGACTCGGCCAGAAAACTTAAAGTAAAGTCCAACACCAAATACCCCGCCAAGCACGACATCGACCAACCACTTCCAGCTGAATAGGTTGACGAGTTTATACTCACTATTTTCACCTTTTAATAAGAGATCAAACGACTGATGCATCCAGCTTTCGGGCATTAGCCAACCCCCAATACGGATGAACAATAATGCAAAAGCAAATAACAGAATGATTTGGCCGAGCATGTTTAACTTATTCCAAAACGGTCCATGTGGCATTTTGTGGCGATGGGTATCGCCCATAGTTTCGGCTAACGCGCCGCAGGAACAGATCCAACCACAATAAGCCCCCTTGCCAAATTTATAAATAAGTGCAGGAATAATAACAAAGGTTTGCACCGCACTGATGGCCAACCAACCGGCCATCGGTGTCGGGGTAAATACATTATAAACATTTAGTGGCCAAGCTAGAATAAATCCATAAGCGTGCCAGTAGGCGCGAGGGTGACCCCATTCAGGCCAACTATGAGCGGCAAGTTCTTGCGCGGAGATATAACTTGGGAACAAGCTATCAGCAAATTCTTTGGCCGTACCTGCATCAAAGAATCCTTGGTAGCCTAACCACGGAAGTAATATTTCGGGTAGTAAAAAAAGTGGAATCACTTGAATAAAAAATAGACTACTCGTTTGAATGGTAACATAAGGTGTTTGGCGCCTTTGAATACGTTTCCAGCCAAAATATCCGATACAAGCACTGTATATAATCGTGTAATAAAATGAACGGCTTTTCATGGAAACCGCTATCGTCCCGATCAGGGTGTCTCGTTCGGCCACCATCTGCTGCCACCAAGGGCCAATACCACTAATCATGTCGGGCATTTTATTAGGGAAAGGCATGCTGCTCCACACTTGATTGAGCCAGCCATAATTTTTCCAATCGTAAAGTGCCATAATTGCGACAAAGAACATCGCAAAATAAAGCCAGCCAATCGGACGGCTCTCACCCGCTATGGGGATGCCACTGCGCCTAAAAAAATCAAGCGGAGCTTCTCGGCCAATCAAACTCAAAACGGCATCATTATCGAGCTGTTCTTCTGTTTGTCCTTTCACTTTTAGCTGGACCGACCCAGATTCGATTTTAGTGAGCACTGTGTCGGTTTTAACGTCAACTTTTCCCGCGTCTTTAAGCTGCATTAACTTTTCTATATTAGCCGCTTTTGGTAAGGAAAAGTCGCTATCTCGGTGGCACAGTGTCACGTTTGCACCCGCTTCACACGTCGCGATAGTGGCTTCTAACGCGCTGTCACCACCACCAACAATTATCAGATTCTTGCCGCTGAATAGTTTAGGGTCATGTAAGCGATTCATACATTTGTCGCTGTCTTCGCCTTCGATCCCTAACTTTCTAAAGTTACCCGAACGACCAATTGCAATAATGGTGCGATGAGCTTTAATTGGCGGCTCGTCTTTACCCAGGATGACATGTATAAGGCCCGACTTTCGTTCAACATGCGACGCGCGACCAACATGATGTTGAATGCCTGCATCGGCTACTTTTGCCTGTAACATCTGCAATAAACTTTCTTTGTTGGGCTGGTCCACGCTACTTTTATCTTCATGCGAAAATTCAGACTCATTAAAGGTGATTTTTCCTTCAGGGGTCATTTGCTTTGGGTAGGTGAAAATCGGTTTACCTTTAGGGAAGTTGGCAATGGTTGAAAAGGGTTTGCTGGCTTCTAACAGTAAAAAATTGAGTTTATTAGCTTTGGCCTCTAACGCTGCAGCATACCCACTAACACCACCACCAATGATGACTAAATCATAAACATCGGGTTGATTTTTTCGACGCATAAAGGGCTCATCACTCACTATGTGTTGAACGGCTTTTGCGCCTGAGTCAGCTGAAAGTTTGAGCAAAGGGATACCCGTGAGGTCACCGACAACATAGGCTCCGTTCAATGCGGTGGTGCCATCACTGTTTATGAGTGGTAGCTTTTCAGGAATGCCAGCAGGCCATTTCCCGTGTAACCAATGGTGATATTTTTTAATTAAACCGATCATATAAATGATTCCAGATATTTGTTTTGTAAGAGATTATTTTGTCTGTGGTTATGTGTTTGTTGTTAAATGACGATAGGAAGTGGTAGTCGATAATTTTTTCGTATTTTTATGGACATACCATAAATAAGGCCGATCAAGATACCGCTAGCAATGGCTATAAGTGGCCAAGTTGCAGGCATCCAAAGATGCTGGCTAGCAAACAGGCCCAATACCTCATAACTTAATGGTAATAAACATACCCAGGCCAATAACCAGAGGTTGGGAGATAAGGCTAAAAGCGGAATTAAGGGCATTAAATACCAAGGAAAGACCACTGGGCTGATGAGTAAGGGGAAAGCCAATACCCACTGAAGTAACGGTACAAAAGATTGCGACTGATAATTTTCTCGGTTTCGCTGTAACTGTATCCAACTTAAAATAGCGAGGCTTAGTAAACCCAAACCGATAAAAACTAAAGTAAAAACCAAGAGCTGAGGCGCACTGAGCAAACTTTCCAAAGCGCTAAACAATGGTGATCCAAAACGCCATTTTTGGAAAAAAACTTCAAGGCTACCAATCGCTTGAAAGCCGTTTAAAATGGTTAACAGGTATATAGATGTTACGGTCACTAAAGCGCTGAAACCCATTCTAAGGCCATTTACCAAAGGGTGTTGATGCCAGCCTTTCTTCGTACAGTGGTTTTCACCTTCAGATAGAGGAGGTTTAAATGCAAAAAATAAAGGGCCAAGTAACAATAATGGTGTTAATTTTAGTAATACGCCAAGCCCGATAAACAAGCCGCATAACCTAGCGCTATTATTTTGCCAAGCCCAGAGAGCAGCGCAAACTGCTAAGGTTGAGAACGTGTCGATATGTGTGCCCACGCCAGCTTCTAAAATTAGCAGCGGTGATAAAGCAAGTAAGGGTAAATGCCGAAGTTTATTGACACGTTTTAATAATAAATAACCTAGCCAAAGCGTACCAAGGCTGGCTAAACAGAGTAAACATTTCCAAAAAAGCGGTGCCCAATCAGGCCCCCAGAGAGCGCTAGTAGCAAAAAGTGCCAGCGCGATAGGAGGGTAAATCGTCACATATTTTGCATGTTCCTCCGGTGGTTGCCACACTGAACGTTGTGCCTGCAAAGCGGGTGCTTCATGAGTGACACTGTAAGGGTCAAGTCCGCTAAGAACGATTTGGCCATCAAACAAGTAACGACCCATATCGTTAGAAGTGTACGAAGGCAGTGGTATTAATATCACGCGCGCTAAAATGGCCACCCAAAGTAAATGTCGTATCGTCTTCGGTGAACTAAAGTCTTGCTTGCGGCGATTTATCAAATACCAACTCAGCAACATACAACCCGCTGCAAGACTAAATTGTATGACCGTTAACCAACCTAACTGCGAAGGTTCAAATAAAGCACTGCGACCTTGATGTGTTTCAACCAATAAATAACTCGCGGCAATACAGACTAAGAACAGCAATAAGCATATAAACTGCGATTGTTTTTTTAAGGCGGTTAACATCATAAGGACTCTGTCTTGCTCAATGTTTTGTCTACTTGGTCGCAGTGTGATTAATGGCTCTTCTAGCTTTTATCTGAGTGATAAAGCTTTCAGCAGCCGTTGCAGTAAAACCCACCATCAAAAATAATAAGACCGGCAACATTAACCACACTTGATTCACCATGGCCCAAATCGCGACCATTAAAAATACCGTTGCAATCATTAACTCAAAGATCACCCCTTTTGGCGTAACGGCTTGATAAAAGCTTAAACCTAGCGTTTCAGTATTGTCGTTTTGTACTTCCTTGTTGTGACCTGACTGGAGATGCTCACCACTTTTAGGGGTGCGTACAAACTCACTTTCTTGGCCTCTTAAAGCTTCAATTCCTGCTTTAGCATTGTTATAAGCCAGCTGGATTCCAATTAGCAGTAAGCGAGGAAGTTTTAACATCGCCGTCGTTTTTGAACGCCCTAAAGCGACTTGACCGAAATACAAATAAATTAAATGAGAAGCCGAAGACAGCATTAACATCGGAATATCAATCCAAAGAATGGTTTCGATCTGAAGGTATTCTCTGGCAAATAAACTAGGTAATAACAAACACACCGAATCGACCATCATGACTAAATACGCAAGATTGTTAGACAGATGAAAACTTGATTCGATTTTGTGTTTTAAGCTAAAGGGAGAGCGCCAAACTGTCCCAAGCATTTTCTTCATTACCTGCACGCCACCTTTCGCCCATCGATGCTGCTGGCTTTTAAAGGCGGCCATATCTGCCGGTAATTCACCCGCGCAGCCATGCTCATTCAGGTAGAGCATTTTCCAGCCTTTTAACTGGGCGCGGTAACTTAAATCAAGATCTTCGGTTAAGGTATCGGCGCTCCAGTGGCCCGCATCAATGATTGCTTTAGTGCGCCAGATGCCAGCCGTGCCATTAAAATTGAAAAATAGATTACTACTGCAGCGCACTTGTTGCTCTAAGCTGAAATGTGAATCGAGCATCATCGCTTGTGCTTTCGTTAAACTACTGCTGTTGCGATTCAGGTGTAACCAACGAAACTGAATCATGCCCATTTTATCTTGGTTGAAATAGTGAATCGTTTCTTTTAGTAAGTTCGGTTCAGGAATGAAGTCAGCGTCAAAAATGGCAATAAACTCTCCTGTTGCGTAATCCATAGCCTCTTTGAGTGCGCCCGCCTTAAATCCAGTACGAATCGTACGTTGGACGTGTTGTATATTGATACCTTGAAGCTGATATTTGCGTACTCTTTCAGCGATTAACTGGCTGGTTTCATCCGTTGAATCATCCACAATTTGAATCTGCAGTTGCTCTGCTGGGTAGTCGAAAGCGGCAACGGCATCCACAATACGATTGGCCACTAAACGTTCATTATAAAGCGGGATTTGAACTGTGATTTTAGGTAGCTTATTAAACTCTTGAGGGTTGTCGGGCTTATAATGACGAGCCCCAAACCATCTAAAAACCATCGAAAGTCGATGTAAACCAAATAGGCATAACAAACCAACCAAACTGTAGTGGGCGATTAAGATTAAGATGCTGAAACTCGTCATGATATAAACTCTTTTAATTTAAAAAACTGCAGTGAGACCTACTTGCATACCATCACCCTTTAAGGTGTTAGAACCATAAAGATCTTGGTTGTAGGTGAACTCTACGCCCCACCGAACTTGTGAACGCGGACGTGGTTTTCCAAACTGCCATCCGACGGTTAATTCAAGTTTTCCTAAGTCATATTCAGGCGTAGCAGAAAGATTGAGGTTTGAGTTACTTGCTGACGTCGTGAGCTTGTCTGCATTTTTGACGCTGTGAATGCCATCCAGCTTTGTACGTAAGTAAAGGTTGTCACTGGCGGAAATTCCGTACTCTAATAAATAACGAATCTCATCAGAAGGTTCATCGGTACGAAGACGATAGCCCAGCTCGGCACCAAAGTAGCCGTAGTTATTTAGGCTCTTGCCAAGTAACATTTTAAATTCATAATCTTCCTGGCCATTACCGCGTGGTAAGTCATCGTGTTTGTCATACAACGCAGGGGTTTTAAATAATAATGAGCTAGACAGTACATAACTATCAGAGAACCACTGGTAGCGAACGCCAATTTCAGTATCGCCGAAACCTTTAGAAGTGGTGCTTGTTCCGAATTCGTCGGATTGTTTCAACTCTTGATAAAGGAGTGTTCCAAAGACAGCTAAGTCACTCCCAATACCATATTCTCCATAATAAGAAGTGTTCTTACCTTCAAACTTTGAGCCCGTACTCTGGCCACCAAAGCTTTCATCTGCTTCGTATGTCGAGACGCCAATTTTGCTATAGGCCTCACCTTTAGCAGGCACCCATGCGCCTGCGAAAGCTAATTGAGTGCTGCAGCTTCCTATGATGAGTATTGCCGTTGCTGAACGTCTCACATGAGAAAAAGTTACCATATAAAATCCATCGTTAGTTGTGTAGTTAGGGTCGATTGACACGCTTAATTTAAGTGTGGGCTTATTTGTTGTTTTTAATCCTAAGCTATTGAAATGTAGGGGTTCAAGTGCATATCGGAAAGTTGATAAATTCAGAATATGGGCGTGATATTTGAGCCTGTTTTGTGATGGTTTTGTGATAATTCATATGTGCCATTACACAAATATAGGGGGAGAGGCCTACATAATAATTTGATGAATCTGTTATCACTGCGTGATAAGTACGTAATAATTATTTTTAATAATGTCGTCTAGTTCTTCGAAGCTATTTGTTTCGATGGAAATAACTTCGAAGCTATTGGCTTCGGTTAGAACAGAGGCGATTTTCAGATGTATTTAAATAAAAAGGTTTGTGTGATTATTCCTGCGAAAGATGAGCAACCATCGATAGGCTTGGTAGTGGATGCGTTAAAAAAACTGCGTTTTTTTCATCAACCTACTATTGATGAAATTATTGTGTGTGATAATGGCTCGCAAGACCAAACGGCTGAAACAGCTCGCGCAGCAGGTGCTAAAGTCGTACACCAACCCTTAATGGGATATGGAATTGCTTGTTTGACTGCGATGAAAGCCTTGCCCGAAGATTGTGATATTGTGCTGTTTATTGACGGTGATCATGCATTTAACGCTGAGCAGTGTTTTGATTTACTCGCGGGGATGATCGATGGTGCCGATATGGTGATAGGTTCCCGAGTATTAGGTGCTAGAGAGCATGGGGCTTTAACGGGGCCGCAAATGGCAGGAAACTGGGTGGCGAGTTTATTAATTAAGTGGATCTGGAAGCAAGATGTCACCGACTTAGGCCCGTTTAGAGCCATTAGCTACTCGGCATTAAAACAGATAAATATGTTAGATCATACCTTTGGTTGGACCGTGGAAATGCAGATTAAAATGATACTGCATAACTTTACCACGGTTGAAGTCGCCGTTGATACCCGCGTCAGAATTGGTGTGTCTAAAGTAAGTGGCACGCTGAAAGGTTCGATTGGCGCTGGTGTGGGTATATTAAGTATGATTGCAAAGTTGTGGTGGCAGTATCGCAGGGCACCCAAACACTTAGTTATGAAATACGAACGTTAAAATTAATGGCAGCTGGTTTATTTTAGCCAATGATGGGAGATTAAAAGTTGGAAAACTGGAGAAATTGGGAAGCAGCCGGAGACTATTTCTCCTATCGCGGAGAGAAAATATTTCATATAGAAGGTGGGCAAATAGACGCGCCAGTACTTGTTCTAATTCATGGCTTTCCAACGGCTAGTTGGGATTGGCATAAAGTATGGGAACCGTTATGCCAACATTTTCGAGTACTAACATTCGATATGATCGGCTTTGGTCTGTCCGCTAAGCCATCACAATATGATTATTCTATTAAAGATCAGGCTAACTTACTTGAAAGTTTTCTCAAGCTTAAGGGGGTTGAGCACTATCATATTTTGGCGCATGACTACGGTGTAACCGTCGCGCAAGAATTACTGGCAAGGTCTGTACAAAACGCCTCAACAAGTATCACGCATAGTATTGATAGCACTATTTTATTGAATGGAGGGTTGTTTCCAGAAGCACATAAGCCCGTATTGATACAGAAATTGCTGATTAGCCCCATTGGTGGGTTAGTAACGCGCCTTGTGTCTTATACAAAGTTTAAACAAAATTTTGATAAAATTTGCGCCCGCGCGCTTCCTGAAAACGAACTCCAATCTTTTTGGGAATTGTTACTTCGTGAGAATGGCAAAGCCATCATGCCTAAGCTAATTCGTTATATGGAAGAGCGGAAGACGAACAGGGAGCGATGGGTTGGTGCGTTGCAGAATACGCAAACGCCCATCAGGTTAATTAACGGCTTTAAAGACCCTATTTCTGGCGCGCATATGCTTGTTCGTTACCGAGAACTTATCAATAATCCTGATATCCATGAATTGCCGAGAGTGGGGCACTATCCACAAGTTGAAGCGCCGGGTGCTGTGATCAAGGCTGCATTAGTATTTTGGCAATCTTTAGATATTATCTAAAGAAAGTTAAAAAAACGACTATTGCTGAAGTGCTTGTTGGTATGCTCTTAACGAATAGGAAGAGGCTGTATAAAATAAGCTACAATCAAAACACACAACTCTCTTTCTTTGGCGTAACACCATATTTACTTTTATAAGCTTTAATAAAGTGAGATACATTTCCATAACCCACTTCTAATGCCGTTTCAGTAACAGAGATTTCTTCTTGTGTAGATAGCATTTTCTTTGCTTTTTCTAGGCGCCGATCAACAATCCAACGATTGGGCGTTGTATTATAATTTTTTTTGAAATCTCTAATAAAGGTCGATGTACTTCTTCCAGTTAGTAAAGCGTAGTCTTCAATTTTTAGATTTCTTGAATAATATTCTTCCATAAAATCACCGATGTTACGCTTGTTAGTCGGCTTACTGAAGTTTGAAAGCGCTCGGAAAAAATAGTGTGCTTTATCTTGAATCGCAATAAGATGTAATAATTCCAGCAGTTTAATTTCTAGCAGGGCATTTATATTCTCAGTATTGAGATAAACTTGCTGTAAAGAATCAATGAAATTTAGAATTTGTTGATTGGCAGGCGTGGTATAAAGGCTGGTTTGATTTTTAGAGGGGTTATCAATAATTGCTTGCGCGCTGTGAGCAATATATTTTTCGATCAGATCATCATCATAAAAAAATAATATGGCTTCAAAGACTCCATTTTCAGTCACATAGTCTGAAACTAAATATAAATCTTTGGGTAAAAATAGCATTTCATTTTGATTCACGACAGTATTGACTCCATTAGAGTTGGAGATAATCTGTTTACCACGGATGACATAAACAATAAGAGCAGAGGTAATATATATCTCTTTCTTCAATAAACTCTCATTTAATATTTTATGCAAAATAGATGAATTACCATTGACCATAATAGCATTTAGGTTGGGGAGAGAATAAAGTGACTTCGGTACGACTTCAAGAATCATATTAGCTAAAACTGCCTTGTATTTTATACGTAATAACCTGCTTGTAGGCTACCCTTGCTTTATTCATTTTTCTCATCCTTTAAGAGAAAAAACGTAGTTATATTATATAGTTAAATATAAAAGAGCAACTACATTTAAGTTGTGAGGTTGCTCCTGAAATCAAAAGCTTAAGCTTCTTCTATTATTGTTGAATAAATGGAAACGCAACATCTTTGAAAGGTGATGATGTTCCTTTGGGAACGTTCGGGTCAACGTTTCCAAATTTATTTCCCCAAGCGGGGTAATTGTCGGTTAACGTTTTGAGGAAAGCTACAATTGCTTTTTCCTCATCAAACGTTAACCCTAGATTTCCAACTTCGTTCTGATTCATGGTGTTAGGAAACTCTGCTTCGGGCCAGCAATTAATGCCAAAACTTGGGTCGTTGTTATCTAGACATACATTAGGCTTAACACTTCTGGTGTTATAAAAATGTACAACTTGTTCTAAGGTCTCTAATGTTCCGTTGTGCATATAAGGAGGCGTTAGCTCAATGTTTCGTAGGCTAACCACCTTATGCTTCCCAATTTCGCTACCGTCAGGATCTTTAGCTGCAATTTCTGGTCTTCCACCCAGACCTGTATTGGGTTCAGGGTTGCCAGGAATATTGATGTTCCTAGGAAGTCCTAAATTGTCATAAGCGTAATTGGAAAATAATGAAGGAAATAGACTTGAATCAGGTGCCGTGGTTACTGAACCATCATGGCATACGGAGCATTTAGCTTTGTCACTCATAAAAAGAGAAAAACCTTGTTGTTCCTGTTCTGTAAATTCTGTAACACCTGAAATGACATAGTCGTATTTTGAGTCGAAACGATTAAACTTACGACTCCTTTCAAATTCAGCTATAGATTTGGTCATAGCATCAAAGGCTGCAAATACTCCTGGTGGTGGAGTTGTATTTTTAGGTGCTTGCTCATAGGGTTCTATTGATAGTAAATCGATATCAAAATTATGAATAAATTTTTGAATATACCGAGGGTTTTCTCTTAAACGACTGACAACGGACCATTTGCTCGGCATGGCCATTTCAACTGAATTTAAGAAAGGTTGGCTAGCTTGCTCCTCAAGAGTTTTTGATCTACCGTTCCAAAATTGGCCGCCAATCCAAAGGCTACGTGTTCCATCCCAATGAAATGGAGGTATAAATGCTGCGTAGCCAGTGGTTGGTATATTTAAAGAGCCAAACTCTCCTACTACAGACCCTTCAGCTACTGCGGTATTGTTTTGTATATTATCGGGGTGTGCAAATGAAAGGCTGGACTGTTTTCTATTTCTAAAAACTCCTGGTTCAACTTCTACGGTAACTTTAAGGCGTTCAAGCGAGTGACATGATTGGCATGACTGGTTGCGGTTTAGTGAAAGATTTTCGTCGCTGTAAAGTAATTTTCCTAGTTTTTGTACACCACTAAGTTCTGATGCATTTGATAATGAAGAAAATATTGGTAGTAATAAAATGCAATAAAATAATCTAATTATAATCATCGTGTTCCTTCAACTATATGAATAAGTAATATTTGTTTTATGTAATCAAGCCCAAGTGAGTAATGCAGGTGAGTCCTCTCAAGGGCCTATAGTTCTAAGTAGTCACTACTTTTCCAAGTAACGCTTTACAAATTTCTGTGAAGTTTTAGTGATATTGATTTTCAATACACTATCTAGCGATTCGATGAGCGTATCTATTTGCGTTTGAGTTATCGTGAGTGGCGGCGTAAGAAAAAGTAAATCAAAGTCATGGGGGGGGGTGTAAGTAAGGATGTTATATTGCTCAAATAACTGACTAATAATGCCGCCGGTTGTTAATTTCGATACAAGAATATTCGAAGTGCTACCCGGAACGTACTTTGCCATTTTCGCTGCTGAGTTTTCAAATCTAATGCATGCTAATAACCCAACGCCTTTTACTTCTTTTATTATTGAGTGCTTTTCTTTAAGTTTCTCTAATTGGCTAAGTAGGTACTTACCTTGGCGTTCTGAGTTTTTAATTAAGTCTTCATCATGAAGAATATTGATTACTTCAATAGCAGAAACTATCTCTTCACCATATCCGTTGTAAGTGGTCGAGTGTAGCGTTGCATCATCCATAGAACCGTAGGCTTTTTTAAATAGTTTTGTTCGTGCCACGTATCCACCAAAAGTTGCTTTTCCACCGCCAAAGGTTTTGGAGAAGCTAACGATATCGGGTGTAATTCCGGAATGGTTGAACGCAAACATTTTCCCCGTTCTACCAAATCCAGTAAAGACTTCATCTAATATCAACGTAACTGAATATTTGTCGCAAAGCTCCCTAACTTTTTCAAGATAGCCATCTGGTGATGTGTGCACTCCTTCAGCACGAATCGCCTCAACGATAAACGTTGAAACTCTCGTTTTTCTTAATTTTGGCTTATTTTCAAGAAATATCATTTCCAGTGCTTCCGCGTCGCCAAATGGCACACTGACACAACCAGGTAAGGGTTTGAAATGTTTGTTTTGTTTTGATTCAGAGCCTGACACAGATAAAGTTGCATGGGTCTTTCCATGAAAAGAAATGTCGGTATGCACAATTATATCTCTTTCAGGTCCCGCTACCTTAGAAGCCATTTTTAAAGCCCCTTCATTAGCCTCAGCACCACTATTGCAAAAGAACACAACATCTAGATCATCAGGAAAAATAGATGCGATATTTTTTGCTAAAGCTGCTTGGTAAGGTGAAGGGAAAAATTTCCATATTTCTAGTTCTTTTCGCTTTGCCCACTCGTCACGAGCTTTAAGAATTCTAGGATGGTTATGTCCAACATTCATAATTCCGAATTGAGCGGTAAAATCAAGTACTTCTGAACCGTCATCGAAGTATATAGATGTGCCTTCGGCCATTATTGGTCTTTTTGACGTAAATCCAAGCATATTCATCATTTTTCCTAACGATGGATTAATATGCTCACAGAACAGATCCAGTGCCTGCTTATTGGTCATGTTTTCTGCATCTTTCAGCGTTAGTAGGTTAGTGCTCATTCTTTATATTCCTTATAAAGGTAGTGACGGGGTTAAAAAAGTGGTTTAAGTAGTCGGATAATGCCTTGCTTCCACGGCACACTATTAGCCGAACCAGAACTGTTTTTGAATGAATTTAGATTTTCTATATACCAGTGATAACATCTAACTAACGTGTCACTGTTGGAATATTTAGGGCTATATCCTAAAACTGATTCCGCCTTATCTGTCGACACATAGTAATCAATAACGATTTTCTCGTATAAGCGTTTATAAAGGGGCATAAGTTTAAACCTCTCCATAAACCTGAGAATGAAAAGAGCTGGCGCTGCAGGTAGCATCACAATTTTTTTACCAAATCCTGCTGCATCTAATACAGCCTGATAGTCTTCTTTTATACTCTTGAATTCTTTTGCGCCGATATTAAATGTATCGTTTACGATCTGATGAGGGTGCTCTATACATAGATAAATTGCCTGACATAAGTCTTCTACATCTAGAAATTGATAACGATTTGAACCAGAACCCAACAGAGGAAAATTACGCCCTTCCATCGCCCAGTCATTCAACATGGCAAAAGTACCTAACCTCCCTGGTCCTAAAAATGTTCTTGGCCGTAAAATAGGGATGCACATTCCTTGATTACGATACTTTTGACAAACATTTTCAGCTGCAATTTTTGCTTGGTTATATGGGTCATGATAGTCCTGCAATTCTGAGGTTTCATAGACTGGAACTTGATTGGGAATACCGTATACAGCGGTTGAAGAGATATAAATAAACCTATCAACGTTTTTTGAGTGAGCCATGGCTAATAATCGTTCAGTTCCTTTAACAACAATGGCTTTAATTAACGCTGCTTTGTATGACGGGGCAGCCGAAGCGCAATGAATAACTATATTAATGCCATTCAATATCTTAGGGTTCAAACTTGAATCAGTAATATCCGCCTTAATAAATGGGAAATTATCACAAATACCCTGCTTAGGTTTCGTAATATCTAACAATGTTAAGTTTGTGTGACCCTTGGTAACTAGATAGTTAACCATGTTTTGTCCTAGCACTCCGCTAGCGCCTGTTATCAGAATACCATCTCTTGTTTTCACGTTTATTCTCCTTTAAAACGGGTTTAATTTAAGTACAGCTCGCTGTATATAGCTGAGTGATCGGATATGTGGTTTACCTGCTTGGTGCAATAACTTTGCGGTGTGATATTTCTTGAGGTGAATATATAATCAATACGCCAAGATAAGATATTTCCTAATATCCAAGTCCCATATTGGAACTCACAGTGAGGAGCTGAAAATACATCTACGAGGTTATCTCTTAACCAACTAATTGAATTCATTGCAATGGAGGTATTAAAATCGCCACCTATGACGATGTAATTAGTATTGCTTAAAATGTCAGCCTTGAGTGCGTCAATTAAATTTTCTCTAATGGGTACAAGCGTTCTCATATCAGTAATGAATGTTAGAGGTGTTGTAAATAAATCAAAGTGAAGATGAACAGGAAGATGCACGTTATATACAGAAATTATTTTTCCATCTTCCAACATATGGTCAGTCCTTAGGGCTGTTCCGTCACCAAAATTACGGTGTAGGACTGAAGGCGACTTTGAAATAGTAACGACTTCACCATTAAAGCTAATGTATCGATCACTGATAGCTTTTTTTAGTTGAGGAATACGGTTTGTCGGAAAGTGCTTGTCTCCTACTTGATTCAGGTGTTCCTGTAATAAGACAAAATCCATGTCTGCATAGTTTATTTCTTCTACAAGTTCCTTTTCCGAAGAATGCCAGTATTCAGTATTCAAAGAAGTTACCTTAATTTTGTGGAGGGCGCTCAATACTTCAGGGGAATTGATCGTATTTTTATTAGATATTTTCTCAATTGTAGTCGGCATTCGGGTCCAAAAAATGAATGTGGAATAAAGTATTAAGCAGGTTGTTATGGCAACACTAAATATAATTTTATTGTGTTTTAGTCCATCTGATTGGGCGTTTTCGATCATGGTACTTTCTCTAGATAAACTCATTTAGATACAAATGTTGCGTTGTTTAGTGCTTGAACGGTGGGTGGTGGCGTGTTTTTTTCTGATTTTTTTTTGATGGTTAGATAAGACATTACGCCAGTTAAGTTAAGTAATAGCTGGCTGATAAAATAGGCGTTAAATATATTGGCGCCACTATCCAAATTGACCATTTCAAATAATTCTGAGAATGCAAAGTGTCCGACACCTAAGCCCCCAGGTGAAATTGGAAGAGTTGTGATTAGCATCCCTAATGGAAAAACTGTTGCAAGTTCAGGAAAGTTCGAAACGTTGATAGTCGAAGAAATGGTAAAGCACAGAGAGGCAAAGAAAATAAATGAAAGCCCATGTGCCATGACTGATAAAATAATGGCCAAAAATATGTTTTTTAAACTTTGACCATAAACCTTAATAGATACGATAAAAATTATGAGTGTATTGAGTAATTTCCTTAGATGAGATTGAGTTTTATGTGTGTTTTTTTCTATATTAAAAGGAATTCTTAACACTGAAATCAAGCAAATAAACCCAAGTACATACCCAAAAACCATTAAAATTAGAGGCTGTAATTTATCAACACGCCAGAGCTCTACCATATTGAAGCTGATAAAAATCAAGCCAATAAGGAATAGCCCCAACATGCCGATAATTCGGTCAAAAATAATGGACCAAAACGCGACTGATTTTGATTTGTTAGGGTTATCATTTATCAGATAGATAGCTTTAATCAGATCTCCACCGAGAGACCCAGGCATGGCAGAGGTAAAAAACACTCCTACTAATTGAAGTCGTATCGACCTCGACCAGGTAATACTGAACCCGGCTGTACTTAGTAAAATTTTCCATCGTAGAGATGATAATGCAATGGGGCCGACTAGCCAGAAAATTATCGAGAAGAAAATTAACCAAGTATGATCAAGAAAAACATCTAGCTCTTGTAGGTTTAAAACCCCTCCTTGTATCATCCAAAAACATAGTGCGATAGAAAATAACAGCTTCAGGAATGTAGAAAGTGAATAAAAAGATTTCTGTTCTGCCGATTTTTTGTTTTGAGTTAATGTGTGAGTATTCATTTTATACAATCCATTTGTAATCTTTAGGCTGATTCTTTTGGGCTTAACAAGTCGGTTTAAATTGTCGTCGGTAGCCGTTGAAGTAATATCAAAATAGGGCTTAGCCCAATAAAAGATAATGAATAACTAAGCATTGAATTTGGTTTGTATAGCAAAGTAATGCCTGCCCCAAAAACAGGCCAAAAAATGAAAAAGCTAAAGGGAGCAGAACCAAAAAAGTTGGTTAACATCGACTCAAAGGGTAATAGAATAGCGGTTAATAATATCCCGCTAGCCGTAATATAAAGTATGAATAAGACTTTTATCATCACAAACCACCTGGGCTTGAACTATCTAATGACAGAGCAAACAGCATGACAACAACGACCAGCATAGAAACTGCAGACAAAAGTTTATTACGATAGAATAACTCGGTTGGGTCTCCACTCTCATTCTGGTGAACTTTTTGTATAAAAATAAGAATGATGGAAGAAAGTGCAGTAAGCCCTAAAGCCTTGATTAACGGATTATCAATATTAAGATTACCGATGTATATTGTCGTTGTTAATATTGAGAGAACGATAAAGATGTCATGTATTTTTCCTAGAGCCTCGAAGGTATAACCCTTTAGGACGACACGGGTCTCCCCCGAATTTCCAAACTGCTTGAGCTCCTTCATTCGTTTCATTATGGCAAGCGCCATGCAAGAAAAAGTAATTGTGCCCAAAACCCAAAAATCAATATCCTGGCCGACAGCAAGGGCTCCTGTTAGAGCCCGAATGGTAAATCCAGACGCGACACAAATAATATCTACTTGGGGGATATTTTTGAGTTTGAGGCAATATCCTACATTAATGATAAGATATGCTAGTAACAGACCCGCTACTTCGATATTGCTTTGAAACGCTAAGAGTAAGGAAGAAGGCAAGGATATTGCCAAAAGAGTAAATACAAAAGGTTTTGAAATTTTACCACTAGCAATCGGGCGGTGGCGTTTAAGTGGGTGAGCTTGGTCTTTTTTTTTGTCGACCATATCATTGATTAAGTAAATGGATGATGAAGCAATACAGAATGAAAAAAATGCTATAGAAAGATGAATCAAATCTTGATTCCAATTATTACTCATGCCCATCGAGGCTATTCCCACAATAGGAACAATCAGATTCTTTATCCACTGCTTGACCCTAATGGCTGTAAATAGAATCTTCATTTCTGGAATGTAGGTAATCGTACTCACTTTGTTTTCCCTGTGTAATAAACACGTTAAAAATTAAAACGTTTGTAATTTTGTGCCTAAACTAAAAATTAGTACTACTCTGTAATTACAGTCCTAATCTCTCTATTCAAACTTAAGATGTGCAATACGTTTTTTTTGTAAGTTAATGTTAAGTAGATATTCAACAAAGCGCTAACCAAAAAAAATCAAAAATACTGCTCGTTGGTCAAAAAGAAAAATAAATATACCTTTCCCCTTTAGATCCTCTATACACCTAAGTTTTCACAGACCATTATCAAATTGGTCAATAGCTAATTAACTTGTTTTTCATCGCCAGCAATTTTTACTGATTGAAATATAAAAGAAAAATTGAGCAAGGTTAACAGTGAAAAGCAGAGTAACTATTGTAATTCTAGAATTTTTAAACCGATGAGTTCGCTAGGTGTTTTTGATTCTTTATTGAAGGGAAAGTGGGATATGTTTAAAAAATTAATGATCATGTATTTTGTTTTTACATGCGTAACTTTTACAACTTATAGCAATGCAGATACGACTAAAGGGGATACAAGTATGAATGTAATCATTACATTTGAGGTCAAAGAAGAAAAACTAAGTTCTTTTATGGAAATAATGAATGACGTTAAGAAAAACTTACCAGAGGTGGAAGGTTGCAATAACGTTACCGTTTATAATGACACGGAAAATAGCCATATATTTACGCTTGTCGAGTCATGGAATTCCAAAGATTCACACAAGAAACATATTGATGCTGTGGTAGCTTCTGGGGCATGGGATTCAATATCTCAACATTTACAAGGCGACCCTGTAAGTAGCTATTTTAAAGTTCATTAGGCAGTGTATGAGATAAATTGAGTACTTGTTATAAACTCAGATTGGAGGGTATTTAATGTAATACTCTCCAATTTAAAATGGGTACAATTACGAAAACCAGTGGGATGTAGTCGTCCTGTGTTTTTGAATACCTAAAAAGTAAAAAACGATTATCGCTGAAATGCTTGTCTGTATTCACTTGGCGTATAGGAAGAGACTTTTTTGAAGGTGCGACGAAATGCTGCGTCATCAGAAAAACCGAGTGCGTCACTGATGATATTTACGGGTTTATTACTATAGGTCAGAAGCTCACTGGCCTGATGAAGTTTAATCAGGCGCATAAAACTGGCTAATGATAGTTCCGTCGCTTGCTTCACTTGACGCGCTAATGTTCTTTCCGTTTTGTTTAAGCGCTTCGCTAATACTGAGATAGTGAGGTTAGTCGCGGGGGTGTCTTCTACCCAAACATAAATTTCTCTAAGCAATTTATCTTCTAAATTCATCAACTTTATTTGAGTAAAAGGCTGAGTAGATTTTTCAGGTTTTGGGATAATCATCAGTTCGATAATATCGCGTAATACATCTTTACCACAATGCTTCTCAATAAGCGCTTGTGCGATTGGCAGGTAGCCATTTAACCCAGATGCTGTATTGTTTTGCGCTTCAAAAATACTCGTTTGGCTAAAACTCCAGTTTACCGTAGGGTAATTATGCTGTACAAAATCAGCTAACCACCAAGTCGCAGTGGCTCGCTGATGATCGATGCGACCTGAAGCGGCCATTAGACAAACTGCAGTGCAGTAGCCCCAAACCTGAGTGGTAGAAGGCAGAGTCTTTAATGCTGAAATCAACGGACTATAAGTATGTACTGCCCGCTCTACATGCGACTTATTATTTGTCCAAAAACCAGGGATAAGCACCGCATCAAGCGGTGTACTTTGTAAGCTTCCTTGAACCTTTATGGTGGTAACAGGTATTTTATTGCCGGTAGAAACTGAAACATCCTGTTCATTAATGCCGATCCATCGGGTGTTGAATAGGTGTTTGCCAGCACGTTTGTTTGCGACTTCTAACAGTTCAGCAAAAGCAAATAAACCTGAAACCACGCAGCCGGGGTATACCAATAGTCCTATATTCATCGTTTCTTTCTCACAAGGCAGTTTATCCAGCCAGAGTAATATTATGCCTAATAAGCTTATGTACTTTGTTAGGTTGTTCGAGCATAGGCCAGTGGCCAGTGTCTTCTAACATATGTACGTTGTTGGTGCCGAAACGTTTTGAAAGCGCAACGGGTAAAAAAGTATCTTTTTTACCCCAAATTACCTGAGTAGGGAAGCGCTTAGCAAGCGTTGACAGTTGTCCTTCCCAAGATTTAAAAATGGTCGGGTCAAGGGCGCGATAAAAACGAAGAATCATTCGGCGATTACGTAAGGTCAAAGACGCGTAGTTTGATTGTATTTGAGCATCCGTTAGTATCGGTGCACTTTTCTTCATCGCGGCGCTGAATTGCTTATAGCGCATTAAATACATCGCCAGCTCTCCGAGAACAGGTTTACGCCAGGTTTTAGCCATGGCGTGCCACTTATAATCGGAGAAAAAAGTGGTATCCATAATCGTTAAACTTTTTACCTTATCAGGATGTGTGATAGCAAAAGCTAAGCCAACGATGCCACCAATGTCATGGATCACCAGATGTACCGCTTCAGTAATGCTTACTTTTGCTAATAACTGATCCACAAAGTTTGCTAGATTCTCTAGGCTGTATATAAAGTTTCGAGGCGCTTTAGTCTTTCCAAATCCGGGTAGGTCTGGTGCGATACATTTATACTCGCCCGATAAATTCTCGATAGCTCCCTGCCACACTTCAGATGTATCAGGCACCCCATGTAAAAACAAAATGGGTTCACCTTCGCCTTTAATGTTCACATTAACTCTGCTTTGATCTACGTCATATATCGCCATATTATCACCTATTTGTCTGAGTTTGATTTCAACGAGAAGTATAGTGGCAGAAAATTTATAGGTTCAGTATGGCATAAAATGACATAAAGCATACAATTTAGTCTAGCTATTTAGATGTTTGGTGTTCTGTCGTAAATCGTATCTATTATGGCAAATATGGCCATTTATGTGTGCGCATGTCTTTCATACAATATTTCTCGTTCTTCAACAAATTGAGGTCTAGAGATGAAATTTACGCAAATTCGAAATGCAACCATATTGATTGAAACCGTGGTTCAGGGGGTGGAGCAGGGTATTCTGGTTGACCCTATGTTCGCACCACAAGGAGCGATTCCTTCGCTAAAATATGCGACAAAATCTAGGCGGAGGAACCCATTGGTGGAGTTGCCTTTAAATATGGATGAATTGAAAAAACGCGTCACGTGTTGTTTGATCACCCATTGCCAAAAAGGTCATTTCGATCATTTGGATAGGACTGCCACAAAGTGGCTTCGACAACACAATATCCCGGTATATTGTTCTATACAGGATTCAGAGTTTTTGCGTAATAAGGGTTTAGATGTACATGTTCTAGATCCATCGCTAGGCAAGGGATTTCTGGGTGGTGAAATTGAATTGATACCCTGTCTGCACGGTAAAGGCTTAATTGGAAAAATGATGGCGCATGGATATGGTTACCACATAAAGCTGCCTAATGAACCGACCCTTTATCTGACTGGAGACACGATTTTAACCAAAGAGATTGAGGCATTTGTCACTCGCGCTCAGCCAGATACTATCGTGCTTCCGGCAGGGGGAGCGAATTTTGACTTGGGTGGTGAGATTATTATGGGGCAGTCAGAGGCGATTAAAATGGGAGAACTAGCCAAAGGGCAGTTGATAGCCAACCATCTTGAAGCTCTTGACCACTGTCCGGTGACGCGTGATTCAATGCAAACTGAAATTCAGGTAAGAGGCTGGACGCATCGCTACTTTGTACCAAAAGATGGCGAAAGCATCGATTTAAAACAGTCCATTACTTTAGGTGTTGCGGTATGAATAACTTATTAGAAGCCACAAACAAACAAACTACAGATTCATTGGATGTAAGTGCTCTCGTCAATCAATGGTTTGAAGGTGTAAAAATGAGAGATGTGCAAAAGTTATTAGCTTTGTTGCATCCTGATATCCGGCTGACCGTGCCATTTCAAACGGATGTTATTTTAGGAAATATCAAGGCATTAGAGACATTCAAATTTTTTGATGAGGTGGTGAGTAATTTTACCTATAAAAGTGTTTTAATCGATGGCAATGTCGCGGCACTTCGTTTTGAAGGTGATATTAATGGGGAACGGCTTCAAGGGGTAGATTTTTTTCATTTTAATCTGGAAGGGCAAGTAGAAAAAATAGAGGTTATGGCTCGGCCATTAGACGCGGTACTGGGTCTTCAAAAGGCCATTGAGAGGAATAAGGTTAAACAACCTATGTGAAGGTTAAAATCAGGCCTAAAGTAAACGGATTTTAAGTTATGTGCAGGCCTTAATGTCGTTTTGATTTTTGTCTGTACATTTGTGTGTCGGCATGCGCGATCATCTGCTCCAAGGTAGTCTGATCATCTGGGCATTTGACGGTATATCCGGCGCTGCAGTGAATATCATACCCACGAGCAGCTTGAATGTTGTAGGTCTCCAAAGCGGTAGAAAACCTGAGCAGGACTTCTTGCATCCGATCTTCGCCAGTGCCGTTCAATAACGCGACGAATTCATCGCCGCCAATGCGTGCAAAAACATCCGAATCCCGAAACTCTTGCTTGAGAATGTTTGAGAATGCGATTAACGCTCTATCACCTTCAGCATGCCCGAATTGGTCATTAATGGGTTTGAAGTGATCAAGGTCAAATAAAATGAGTGAGGCTGCTTGATTGTTTCGTTTACACATATTGAGTGAATGCCGAGCTAACGTCAAAAAGCCGCGTCGATTGGATATATTGGTCAGTTCATCCAAGGTGGATAATTGCACAGCTGCAATTTCATGTTCAGCCATCGAAGCAAGATCTTTAAGTAGTTCCTGATCTTCAAGTGATAGATTTCTGGGTTTATGGTCGATGAGGCAAAGCGTGCCCATATTATGACCATTGGATACCCTTAGAGGGAACCCCGCATAAAAACGAAGGTAAGGGTCGTTGACTACCAAAGGACTATTCTTAAAACGTTCATCCTCATTCGCATCAGGGACCAAAAAAAGCTCATCGCCTAAAATGGCTTGCCCACACAGAGAATCGCGCCTTGGGAGCTCAGAGACATCTATGCCTTGCGCAGACTTGCACCACAACCGATCCTTATCGACCAGGCTGACTAACGAAATAGGCACAGAAAACATACGCATTGCCATACGAGTAAGTCTGTCGAAACGATCCTCTGGTCCAGAATCAAGAATTTTTAGGGCTCTTAATGTCTCAAGCCTTTGTGATTCATCTAGATGTATCTGTGGGTTAATCATCATTGCGCCCCAATCATTTTCGTTTATACCCTGAGTATAGATCACTCAACAGATATTTAAATGTGGGTTTGCTTAGGTCTCATCAATAATACTTGGAGTTTAAGCCTTCTATTAATGCGCTTTGTTGCTCAATAATTTCAATTAAAAATTCTCGGCAAGCTCTGACCCGAGCAGTGGTACGCAAGTCAGCATGACTTAATACCCATACGCCCCAGCCAGAAGGTGTTAAAGAAACATCTAAACGTCGTAATGTCGGTTCTGCATCGCCAACATAGCAAGGCATTCTAGCTAAACCTAAATGGTTTTTTACCGCCTCCATCATTGTCATGATTTCACTTGCTCGGGCATACACCCTAGCATCAGGAAAATGTTCAACGACCCACTCTGGCATATTTTTATCATGCCCCCATAAAATCAATTGATCCTGAGCCCGTTTATTTTGCAAGTACTGCTCACTGGCATACACTCCATGGGACATATGCACAACTTCACGTCCAATCAAATGTTCCGGCGGGTGAGGACTTAAACGAAGCGCGATATCAGCCTGTCGACTTCCCAAGTCAACAAGACCTGTCGACGAAACAAGCTCAAGCTCTATGCTAGGGAACTTGTCAGTAAACAAATGTAATTTTGGTGTCACCAGCCTTGTGAACACATCATATGAGGCCGCTAACTTTAATGAGCCGCTTAGTTGAGCGTCCATTCCAAACACTTCTCTATCGGCAGCATTTACCAACTCTTCAATCCCAAGAGCATGTGGCATTAAATTTTCGCCTACTTGCGTCATCGCATACCCCGAAGGCATCCGGTCGAATAAGCGGCTTCCTAGCTGCTCCTCAAATGCAGCCACTCTTCTTGCAACCGTTGTATGTTTAACCTCAAGCGCTCGACCCGCGCCACTCACTGTTCCTTCTCTGGCTAGTGCCAGAAAAAAGCGTAGGTCGTCCCAGTTCATAAAATATGCTCCTATTTAACGTAAAAAAGTAACCTAAACATACCATGTGCTTTTATGCACAGCTAGAGCTATTTATAACGCATTTACGGTTAACTTTGCACCGTTTAATATGAACTCATCTTCAAAGACAAACAGAAAGCACGTCAAGAAGACAAACCATTTACTTAAAAGTTTTACTGCTCCGCCAACGAGGAAAAATACCATGCCACTTATTCGTGTAACAGCTCAAGAAGGTACATTCGAAAAAGCCACTCAAAACAAATTTATGGAAGAAATTACTGATGCGGTACTAACTGCTGAAGGGGCTGACCCTAAAGATCCCGGGGCTCAATCATTAGCTTGGGCCTACTATACAGAGCAGCAGAAAGGTGATGTTTATATCGGAAAACAAAACATAGATACCCCGCCTGTACTGATACGTGTGACCGCGCCAGCAGGGGGACTTGATGAGGCTGCCAATCATGCGCTGGCAAAGAGTGTTAACGCCATTGTTAATGACTTTATTGGTACTTTTGAAGGCCGCCTTAACCACTGGTTATTAATTGATGAGATTCCAAAAACAGGTTGGGCGAGCAACGGAATTGTATTCAGCATCGAAGACGTTAAGTCAGCCATGAATATCGCTTAGTAAAAAATCACACCAGTATCGTTACTTACAGCAGGCTGGTGTGGCTTTCATAATTACTATTAGAGGACAGGATGATGGCAAGAAATATTGTAATTACCGGTGCTAATCGGGGGATAGGTCTCGCGCTTGTGAAGCAGTACGTCAACAACGGAGATAAGGTGTTTGCAGTGTGCCGAAAAACTTCATCTGAGCTCAACAGCATGAAAGGTATTACGGTGATCGACAGCATTGATGTTGTGAACAATAGTGACCTAAAGCGTTTGAGCGAAAGCTTAGCAAACGTTGCAATCGATATTTTGATTAACAACGCAGGAATACTAACCGAAGAAGAATTAGGCGAAATCGACTACGGACGTGTCGAACGACAGTTTCAAGTTAACGCCATAGGGCCGCTGAATACAACTGAAAAGCTACTGGGTCAGCTGCGCAAAGGTTCAAAAATCGTATTGATTAGCAGTCGAATGGGGTCAATTAGCGACAACGGGTCAGGTGCTTCCTATGGATACCGTATGTCAAAAGCAGCATTAAACGCAGCGGGTGTGTCATTAGCGAATGATCTTAAACCTCAAGGTGTTGCTGTGGGCTTATTGCACCCTGGTTTTGTTCAAACATCTTTGGTTAATCACCATGGTGATATTGATACGACAGAAGCGGCACACCGCATACAGCAGCGAATAGAAGAGTTAGATCTCAACAATACTGGCTCGTTTAGACATTCGAATGGCCAAGAACTGGCGTGGTAGGCATCGCAAGTAGTGATAACTAAGCAGCAATACACAATAAAGTACTCACAAAATTTTGAAATAAGGAAACTGAATATGAACACTCAACGTAAATTTGTAAAATCACTTACTATCGCGGCATTATTATCTACAACGGTAGCCTCTACAGCGATTTTCGCTTCAGATACCAAGCTAAAGGAAAGCACCGCTAAACTTCTTTCAGTGCGTTTTGATGCACGTGAAGTCGTCAAAATTGAAGCGGGTGATTTTCATTTTGTTCCAGGACAAGTCGCGCCTATTCACACACATGAAGCACCCGCGATTGGTTATGTCTCTAAGGGTGAAATTTTGTATCAAGTAGAAGGCATGAAACCTCAATTATTACGTGAAGGTGATGCTTTTTACGAACCTGCAGGACCTCGCATATTACGTTTCGATAATGCATCGGCAACAGAAGAAGCGGTCTTTATCGATTTCAACCTTCAACAGAAAAATGAGCCCTTCATCGTATTTGAAAAAGAGCTGACGGAGCACATTGATCGCCGCACCTTACCAACCGTTGAACTAAAGGGTAGGTCACTGACTCAGGCAGACATTTTTGTGACCGAGATTGAACCCAAAGGGCATAAACGCCTAGAAGCCGATGTGCCCGTCTTAAGTTATGTCGCAGAAGGCTCAGTAAAAGTGGTTAACAGCGCTAAGGGTACACAGCATTACCATGCAGGTGAAAGCTTCTCTTTAGTGAAACGCGCAGACACTGCCACCGTGGTCAATGACTCTCAGAATTTACCTGCCAAGGTTATTTCGTTTTACCTTCGTTAAGTTGGAATGAATTTAATTCACTTTTTTTAATTAGTTCGGGTCCAAATATTTTTTAAACAACACTTATTTTAAATACTGGAGATTACAATGAGCAATTATATTTTAGTACATGGAGCTTGGGGCGGAGCATGGGAATTTGCAGACGTTGTTAACTTATTATCGACCGATGGTAATAAAGTCACCGCGCTTGATTTACCCGGGCACGGCGAGAATAAACAACCGCTTGCGAATGTGACCATGGCTGCTTATGTCAAAACAGTCGTCGATGCGGTCAAAGCACAAGATGAGAAAGTCATTCTTGTTGGACACTCTCTTGCTGGAGCGGTCGTTGCTCAAGTGGCCGAAGAAATTCCAGAAAAAATTGATCGTTTGGTCTTCGTGGCCGCTATTTTACCGGCTAATGGTGAGACGCCACTTGGTTTAATGCAAAGTGATGATCAAGGTCAGCTACTTCCAAATGTAATCTTTTCTGAAGATCAAAGCTACGGAGAGGTCACAGAAGAAACGGTGCGCACGGTACTGCTGAATGACATTAAAGATCAAGCTCATTTGGACCGTTTAGTGCCACACTTTCTGTTTAAACAATCGACCGAACCTTTTATGGCCGAGGCCAAGCTAACAGAAGGAAACTTTGGTTCGGTGCATAAAGTCTATATTAGAGCCGGTGTCGATAAAGTACTCACACCTGCGCTACAAGACAAAATGATAAAAAGTTGGGAGGTGGACCAAGTGTTTACGCTGGAGTCGGGCCATTTTCCGCTAAATTCGATTCCTGAAGATTTAGTTAAGGTGATCCGAGAGGCGTCTTAATCTAAGGAATACTGCCTACAGAAGGCCGCTTTTAAGCGGCATTCTGTTCTTGTGACTTTCATGCATCATCGGTGAATGTAGTAACTTTTACTTGCGCCCTGGTCAATACCGCACTAGAAAGTGCATTGAACACAGTCAGAAATAAGGTGGTAAAGTAGGACGAAAAAAATATCAGAATCTCACAGTGATGTATCCAGAAATATTGTCACAGATAATTTCTGGGATTTTATTCGACTCAATTAACATACTCACCATAACCTAGTAGGTTGTTCGCTGAGGAATAAAATTCTCAATAGTGGGAATCAATCCTGACCTCGTTGGTTGCAGGCGGCAGAATCGAAACATTAGTGCTAGACTTATCTAAGAGTATTTATATTCATTCCGTTCAAGTTAACGGCGTTTTTTAATTATTCTAAAGCTGGTGTTTGTGTCTAAGTCATCTTTTGTATCAATAAAAAACTCTATCACCACACAACTCTTAGTTGTGGTTTTCTCGTTGTATGTCATTTTTGCAATAACCGTTACCGTAACGCATATGATTGCGGAATATTACAATGCAAAAAAAGGCATAAAAGAAGATCTAATCACCTTTCAAGAAACCTTTGAGCAGGGACTAGCAACTCAAGTTTATAATTTTGATGACCAAGCAGTCAGTGGCATATTGCGCGGAATGATCAAAATACCGGTAATTGAGGGAGTAACCGTTAAAAACCTGGTGGATGAAGAGTCCAGTATTGGTTTAGTCATCAACTCTAAAGGCGCTGCGACCAACATATCAGAAAATGGCAGCCACCAACCCCAAATAAATAATCTATTTTTCTCCAAATTAATAAGTCATGAATTTATGCTTTATCACGTAGATGAGGCGGGCAATAAACATGAAGCTGGTACCTGTGTAATTTATTCCAGTGAAGGCGTAGTTTTCCAAAAAGTCCGTTATGGCTTCATTTTCATTCTAGCTAATGCGGTGCTTAAAACCATCGCTTTATGGCTGATTTTCTTATACATGGGTCGGAAGATATTTAGCCGCCCACTTTCTGAACTCACTAGAAGAGTTGAAGAAATAGATTTGGATCGAGTGAAAGACCAAAATATTAACATCAAAACTAAGGGACGGAATGAACTTAAAATATTAGAAGAAGTATTTAATTCCATGTTGCAAAAACTAGACTCTGCCAGGACCAAGCGTGATGAATACGCACAAGGCTTAAAAGAAAATCAAGATGGTTTAGAAAAAATGGTCGATGAACGAACCAGTGAATTGCTAACAGCAAAATTACAACTAATAGAAGCAGAAAAAATGGCAGCTCTTGGTCAGTTAGTCGTGGGGGTCGCTCACGAAATAAATACCCCCATGGGAGTCTGTGTTACCAGTATTTCATTACTACAGGACTTAACGCAACAGCTAGAAAAAAACTTTCAAAAAGACACTGTTTTTAAGAAAGAACTTGAATGCTATTTATCTGAAAATAAAGAGATAACCGAGATTATAATGAACAATATCCGTCGTACTGCCAATCTGGCAGAGCGATTCAAGGGGGTCGCTATCAATCAGTCTGGTGAGCAAAAACAAGCTTTCAAGCTTAAACCCTGTATTGACGAAGTCTGCTTTAGTCTTTCGAGTAACCTGAAACAACATAATCACTGTATCGAAGTAAGTTGCAATCAAGAGATTGAAACGGAAGGCTACCCTATTGCTTTTACATTGGTTATAAGTAACTTAATCATGAATTCGATTGCGCATGGATTCAAAGGAAAACAAGGAGGAGATATAAGTATTGAAGTAAATGAAAGTGAAAAAAACATTCTAATTATATACAGTGATAATGGTATTGGTATAAAGAAAGAAAATATCAGAAAACTATTTGAGCCATTTTTTACAACCAATATGGGCACCAATTCTGGTTTAGGTATGCACATTATTTACAATATAATAACCCAACAATTTAAAGGTGATATTCAGTGTGAAAGCTATGAAAACAAGGGCGTTATTTTTACAATATCAATTCCTCGTATAATCACTAAAAACTAGCCTTAGCAAATAAAAACCTTTCACGGCCGTACTTAGTTTTTGTACAAAATTATGATTTAGAACTACACTTTTTTAATTCGTATCATCAAAAATTTATTTTTCCAAAGCCTTAAAAATCTATCAAGAAAATCACCTAAGGAGTGGTTATGAAAAAACTCACCATCATTATATTTGGATTGTTTTTTATGGCTAATACTTCCTTCGCTCGGCCGACAGTTGTCAAAATGTGTAGCGATCCATGGCCACCACTTAATGTGGGTGAAGTAGGTGAAATGGCAACAGGTGGATATGCGGTAAAGACTCTGAGAGAAGTTTTTAAACGCTTGGATATAAAGTTGGAATTACCCATTAGACCATGGAAACAGTGTTTAAAACTGGTTGAACATGGGCGAATGGATGGGTTGCAGTCTTGCGTATTCAGCAAAGATCGTGAGCACTATCTAGACGCTACGGATCCATGGGTGATAGGTAAAGGTTCTTGGTATTATATGAAAGAAAAATTTCCTAAAGGTTTTGAATGGGAAAGCTATGATGATTTTAAAAACTATAAAGTGGTTGGGTATGCGGGCTCTGCTTATGGTGAAGACGTAGATAATGCGGTCAAAAGAGGCGTTTTAAAATTGCATAGAGCAAAGGATGCACGATCAGCCATTAAAGTACTCGCTGCCGGAGTACATGACTTCTACCTAGATTTTAACCTAGTAGGAGATTATTTATTTGAAAGTGCAGGATTAAAAGATAAGTATATGAGCCCGAAAAAACCACTCTATGTCAACTCTCAAAGGTTTTGCATCGGCAAGAAATCCCCTCTTCATGTATTGATTCCAGAGATAAATGAAAAACTGAGTGAATTAAAGGCGGAAGGTTTTATTGAAAATATATTTAAAGGTAGGCCTTAAACCGAATATTGAAAGTAAGCTAATAGTGTCCGCATTACAGGCGTGATTAAATAGCGATAAAGCGTTATGACTATCTGGTAATTCAAAACTTCAAATATTGAGCGTAGCCTGATGGAAAAATTATGTGCGGCCTTTCTGTTGGTTTTTTCAATCTATGCGAATGGTGACGCTGTTTCAAAAAGGATGATCGGGTCTTTTTCTACGGGAAGTTTAGAGGCTTGGGAAACTATTGAATTTGAATCCGTGACCGATTATCGCTTGGTGAAAAATGAGTCAGCGATGGTTTTGTTAAGTACCAGTGAGGCGTCTGCATCTGGACTGATTAATAAGCAGAAAGTAGATATTCAAAAATACCCGTTCCTGAATTGGCGCTGGCGAGCAAACAAAAAACATTCACCGATGATGGAGCAGACAAAAGAAGGTGATGACTATGTTGCGCGTATCTATGTATTGGCATCGGATGGTTGGTTTTTTTGGAATATTAAAGCGATAAATTATATTTGGTCGAGCCAATCCATAAAAGGCGCAAGCTGGCCAAACGCCTACGCGCCCGAAAATTCTAAAATGATAGCGCTACGTACTTCTAATGACGAAGCCGGTGTCTGGTATTCAGAAAAACGAAATGTTTTTGAAGATTTGAAACAATGGTTAGGAAAGGATATTGAGAAAATCGATGCGATCGCTATTATGACGGACTCCGATGATAGCGCTTCATCAGCTTCTGCGATGTATGGTGATATTTATTTTTCGAGTGAGTAGTAAGTCATTTCTTCCATTGATTGAATGTATATCGGGGGCTTGAAGTCTGACCCTAAATATTTCGACTTATTGAATACTGAATGTAGGGTGGAATATTATTCCATAATAGCCGGTTTACATATGCCATATTGGATGGTTATTGTAGTGGAGTTTATAGAAGGCCATTTCTAATTTAGCGGCAAGCTGTAGGGCGCTTAGAAGTAGGTTGGAGAATCGAGCAAACTGAATACCTTCATGAGCCGAATAGGGGGGAACCTATAACAGCTTTCAATAGGAGCCAATTCTGGTTGCCCACTGCACAATATCTATATTAGAGAATACGGATGCATCACCAATAGGTATCGATTTTTACCAGCTACTATTTGGTTGATAATTGAACGATTCTTCAAAGAAGGTCATAGACCCTTTTATCGCAAACAAATACATTTTAAGTTTCGGTTGAAAAAACGTTGACATGAAAAAGATACACTGTATTATGCGCTCTCGCTTGAGGGACTCAGGCACGCTCTTTAACAACTAACCAAGCAATTCGTGTGGACGCTGACCAGAATGGTTTCACGATGAAGTATCTACTTTAGTAGGTCTTCAAAGGAAATATTCGAATCAATGTCTGCACAAAGAAATTTGAACAGAAATGTTGATTTGAGAAGAAATTAATTCATCTTCGGATGAATGAGAAGATTAAACTGAAGAGTTTGATCATGGCTCAGATTGAACGCTGGCGGTAGGCTTAACACATGCAAGTCGAGCGGTAACAGAGAATAGCTTGCTATTCTGC